>ATLU01000176.1_pt1 | contig 17878 bp, 13 predicted proteins | sample 178751 | NCBI WGS metagenome assembly ATLU01 (sample SAMN02211837, study PRJNA209200) | bioreactor metagenome | isolation source: day 23 sample from continuous culture bioreactor inoculated with sediment... | place: Germany: Wadden Sea | collected 2011
AACGAAATCTTCATATAATCGTCAGAGTCTGCATTATGATGCGACTTCCAGATCCTCCACAGGCTGTCAGATTAAGCCTTTAGACTGCTTCCATTAGGTGAATGACTAAATCCGCGCGCGTACTACTCCCGCAATCCCACCAGTGTGTAATCCCCCCGAAAAATAGTGATGTTTATAAGTAGAATTTTCCAATATGGAGATTGAAGGAGATCTACATAAGAAAACCCGCTACCTGTCAATAATATTTACAACATCCAACAACACAGTAAATCTATAAGAAACTAACCCGTTAACAGACAATGATTTTTTATTGTGGTGTAAATTTTGCTTAATAAACGTTGCGTTTGTTGATTACGGAAGTACGAAAATGAAAACACTAATAAAAACCCTTTTGAGCCTTTTCGCCTTGTCACTTGCCACACCGCTCTACGCCACCACAATAACCGGCAATGGCCTACCTTCAGCCCACACCAGTCTTTTCAATGGGACTGTGATTGACTTTGAGTCTGCTGCACCGGGGCTCACTACACAGTTAACCTACCCAGAGGTCACAATGACCCCCAGCATGGGTGTCTCGGGTCAGCTTTCGGTTGAAGATCTGACCGGTTTCAATACAACCGGCCAACATATCTCACTGCGGCGTCAGGAGGAGGCTCAGGCCATCCGGTTTGATTTTCTTACACCGGTAAACGCACTGGGTATGAATATTGGTGGCACCAACAAAAACTGGCTACTAACCGCCTATTCTGCTGCCAACGCTGTATTGGATACCCATGCTATCCCGCTCAATGATCCCTCAGATGACCAAGCCTGGTATGGAATAGTCGCAGCCAATATCACCTACGCTACATTGGTCAATACGGAATTCGCACAACTCCCGAGTAGTTCTACACAGGATTACATCACCATCGATAACCTCACCTATAGCCGAGTACCGGCGCCCGCACCACTTGCACTGCTCGCAATTGGTCTGTTGGCGGTTGGGTTCAGTCACAGAATCAAGCACTAACCCGCTGCAGTTCGCCATCCTGATCATCAACCCCGCCCACTCGCGGGATTGATCTCGCTAAAGCACTCGGCTGTTCCAGGCTTCATAACCTGATTACTCTGGCCATCCTCACTGCACCGCCACCTGCATTAACTACCGGGCCTGTTTAAATTTTCCCTTACTGCACCCAACCAGGGGATAGCCGCAACTCCAATCAGATCTGATGGCGACATTAGAGAACTCCCAATGCGTTTTTTCTTAACTTTCTCAGCTACCACAGTCAGCTATATCCATTTGATTTTATTAACGATAAATATCTAACCAATAAATTATTTATTTTTACGCCACATACTGGTTACTTATATATACAGGAGGAATCTGTACCGACTGCCTTCCCCTTAGCTTCATCCGATATAACATCTCCTGCAATAAAGCCTTATTCAGGTAGTTTTTATGAGGATGTAATACTCAATTAACTCTGTTCTAATGAAGTGGCTACATGAAATTTAATGCATGCAGAAAATATAGGGCACTACAGCAATAGTGCCTCATTTTGGTTGTTAAACAATTTAATGGTTAGTCTCTATGAGCCTTCTACGTCAGCACCTGATCGATCCTGAAATCTGCATTCGCTGTAACACCTGCGAAGAGACCTGCCCGGTCGATGCCATCACCCATGATGACAATAACTATGTGGTGGATGCAGCAAAATGTGATTACTGCATGGATTGCATTTCACCCTGCCCGACAGGCTCGATTGACAACTGGCGCATGGTGACAACAGGCTATTCAATTGATGAGCAGTTCTCCTGGGAAGAATTACCTGCTGCAATTGATCATGGCGAAACCGAATCCCTTGAATCTCAGCAGCAGGACGCGAACGAAGAGGATGCTACTGAGCTATTGAAAGCGGCGCATTCAGGTGAAAGCGGCAAGGTACTCCCACCCGCTTCAGCGGAACGTCCCTATATCAATATTTATAATCGTGAAAAACCGATGACTGCCCGTGTCGCCGGGAACTTCCGTTTGACTGATAGTGAGAGCGAGTCCGATATTCGACATATCATTTTAGACTTTGGCGATCGTACCTTTCCTGTACTGGAAGGCCAGAGCATTGGCATCATTCCTCCCGGCAATGATGAAAAAGGCCGCCCGCATCTTGTGCGTTTATATTCTGTGGCCAGTCCACGGGATGGGGAACGCCCGGGCGCTAACAACCTTTCGCTAACGGTTAAGCGGGTTGTTTTTGATGAGAATGGAAAAACTATTCGAGGCGTGGGTTCAAACTACATGTGCGACCTGAAAAAGAATGATAAAGTTCAGGTCACAGGTCCTTTTGGCGCCACATTCCTGATGCCGAACGCACCCAGCACCAACCTTGTCATGATCTGTACCGGCACTGGAGCTGCGCCGTTTCGGGCCATGACCGAATACCGTCGGAGACATCAACCTAATGCCGATGGAAAACTTCTTCTCTATTTTGGTGCCCGAACGCCAGGAGAACTTCCCTACTTTGGACCACTGAATAAACTCAGCAACAAGTTTATAGACAAGCAGCTGGTTTTTTCCAGACTACCTGACGCACCCAAGGAGTATGTGCAGGATCGCATGATAAGCCAATCAGAAAAACTTGCTGATTTGGTGGCCTCGAAAGAGACCTATATCTATATCTGTGGTTTGAAAGATATGGAAAAAGGAGTAGAAGAGGCGCTGGAAAAGATATGCGCTGATCACAATCTAAACTGGTCAGATACCAAGCTTGCCATGAAAAAAAGCGGTCGTTATCACGTTGAGACTTACTGATTGATGACAGCTCAACCCCAACCAATCCCCCTTTCTTCTCTGACCACGAAAAGGGAAGGAAAGGGATTGCTTATCAGGCCACTCGATCCAACAAATAGATCTTTAAATATTATTTTTTCTTGCGTGATAGGTATAAAGCTAGAGCACCAATACTTAGCAAAGCCAATGCCCCTGGTGCCGGGACCGGATTAGTTGGCCCAGTTGTTAATGCGTATGCATTTGACGACAATAACAAGATATTCATTCCAGCAATAATCGATAATAATCTATTCATAACAAACTCTCTCAATTAAAAAACCGTCACTACTAATGCGATTGCAATTTTTACGCCAAAATATTAACGCTAAGTAATCAAGTAGTTAAAAAGTAACCCGACTTACCTTGTAAAATATCCTGACATATATAAATGCCCAAGCACATCCTGCTCATAGAAATCCTATTCAGAATCTGAATCGGGCATATTCAACTCGACTACCCCAAATTAGCATAACAACATAGTCATGTTCTGTGCCTTTCACTTCCTTGCATAAACCCATAATAAAGTGATCATTCTCACGCTGATACCATACTAGTGGATAGACACCAAATATCACGGTGAAAATCCTCTTTTCCCTAACTAAGGAGAGGGACTGTTTATCAAGCTATTTGTTTAAAAAATCGCATGCTAAATATACTTGAACAGCCCTACTCATTGCACTGCGTCCAATGCCATCTGCTTCGCCTGCTTGAAGTCACTCTTGCCGCTCCCAAGTTTGGGAATAGTATCAACTTGAATCAGGTCTGAGGGGATCATGAGAGGGTTTAATCCCGTCTCACTCAGCAGCGCCTTCATCTCATCCCGGGTGAGTGGCCCCGAGTAGAGTAAGGTAACTCGCTCACCTTTTTTACCATCAGGCAGTGCGGTTGCCAGTATCTCTACATCTTCAGACAGCCGTTTATTGATAGCACTTTCGATAGCACCCAGACTGACCATCTCACCACCGATCTTGGCAAAGCGTGAAGAACGATCAACAATGGTGAGGAAGCCATCTTCATCCAGATGCCCCTTGTCACCGCTCTTATACCAGCGGCGGCCATCCAATTCGACAATAACCTCTGCGTTTTTTTCCGCATCATCCAGATAACCCAGCATCACTTGCGTACCACCGATAAGTATCAGTCCATCAACCCCGGTCTCTAAAGTTTGTAGCGTATCAGGATCAACAACACGAAAACTACTACCGGGCAGAGGCATACCAACGGTCCCCTGCTTGCTCCCGGACTGCACGCCCCAGTCACGGGGATCGATTCTATCTGGAATATTAACGCTGGCTACCGGTGTCGTTTCAGTTGTTCCATAACCTTCATAGATCTCTTTATTAAATTTAAGTTTGAACGCATCACGGACTTCCGGGCTCATCCTTTCAGCACCCGCGACGACAATCCGTAGTGACTCCAGCATCAAGGAATGGATTTTTCGGTTGCGGGTAAACAGACGCAAAAAGGTTGATGTACCACAGAAGATGGTGGCCCGGAATTTTCCTATGCCCTTGGCGATATTCAACACATCGGTTGGATCAGGATGGCAGACCGCTGGAATACCTTCCACCAATGGCATTAATCCCGTCACGGTCAGACCAAAGGCATGGAACAACGGAAGGGATGCCATCACCACATCCTCCTGCCGGGTATCCAGCACATCAGAGACCTGCTTGATATTCCCCATGATATTGCGATGACTGAGCACCACACCCTTGGGATCGCCTTCACTACCGCTTGAGAAAAGAATTGCAGCCGGGTCATTAATAGCTGTCCGCTTTCCAAACAGCATGAACAGAACGCTTGCGGGCAAGAGCCTTACCATTACCAGTACCGCCAGCTTTTTCACTGGTGATATCTGATCCTTAAAATCTTCCAGGTAATAAACCTGGACATGCTCAAACAGACTTGTCAGATCTATACCCTTATGGGTCAGTCGATCTATAAACCGGCGTGATGTATAAAGCGTCTTGACACCACCCTTCTTTACGGCGGCCTTCAGCGATTGCTCATTGGCCGTGTAGTTAAGGTTAATGATTGTTTTACCCAGTAGAAGCGCGGCCATATTCGTAATGACACCCGCACTGCTGGTGGGCAGAAGCAGGCCGACATTCTGTTCATGACACTGCTTCCGTATCAACCGGGAAAACACAATGGCGGCGGTCAGTGCCTTATAGCCGGAAAGCGCCATGCCGCCCTTGGCATCCGCCAGGCAGAGTTGCGCCCCGGTACTTTTTACCTGCTTAATCCAGGCAAGCGGAATACTTTCCAGCGCGTGGGTATGCTCATCCCAACTGTTAATAGAGAGATCAAACACCGCGCGCTTCAAAACCTCCGCCGGTGTTGACAGCGGTAACGGTTCACCAAAGGAAACAATGATCTCCCTACGCATGCCCTGATTCCGTGACTGCTGCATTTTGTCGCTTGAACGTGAGAACCGGCTACCCCAGAGTCCACGCAGGTAAAAGGGAAGAATGACACCTTCAACACCCTCCACCGTGCGCTCATAGCCGCGCTTAAACTCACCCAGCTGACCATTCCGGCTGATGGCGCCTTCGGGGAACAGGCAAACAACTTCACCTTGCTTGAGTAGCTGATTAATCTCTTCAAGTGCCTGTTTGCTATGCCCGCCGGCAATAGGGATCACACCAAAGAAATCGAAGAACCATTTAAGATACCAGCGCTGATAGATCTCTCGGTGCATGACAAAACGAACAGGACGGGGACAGGCAATCTGCACAATGGCCCAGTCCAGCCAACTGATATGATTCCCAAGCATCAGAACGCCAGCCTGCCCCGGGATATGATCAAAACCCTGAACACTAACTTTATAGCGTCCGGCAAAGACCCGACCGAGCAGATACCTCACCAATGACTGCGGCAGCATGTAGATGGTGTACGCTGCACCGGCAACAGCCGTTGCCGTGAGAATATGGAACAGTCCAACACTCTGAATACCGGCCAGGGCAAACGTTACCGTGAGACCAAGAAACGCCAGCATCACAATATTCTGTACCCAGTTATTACCTGCCAGCACACTACCCAGCTCTTCATCCTTGGCGTGAAACTGAATCAACGCATTCAGAGGAATAATGAAAAGCCCGCCAAACAGACCCAAGGCAAAAAAATCAACTGCCAACAACCCGACTGAATCGAGCTGAGGAACCAGGAACAGCGTAACAACCACACCGCAAGCACCCAGCGGAACCAGACCTGTTTCAATATGATGTTTTGACGCACCACCCGCTAACATTGAACCCAGGATGATACCCAGTCCGGTACAAGCCAGGACACCCTGAACAACGATGGTATTGGTGACACCCAATGTATCTTTGGCAAAGGCGGGAAAGGCCGCCAAAACAACCTGAGAGATCCCCCAGAATACGGACAACCCAACAATAGAGAGCCAGATCGACCGATTGTTGCGGATTTTCTTGAGATTATCTGAGAGATAGTCACCACTGCGATAACGCTTCCACTCAAACGGTGACGCCTCCACAGCGGGACGCTTGAACGGGATCTTAAATGTCAGTATCAACTCCAGTGTCGCAAAGAGCACCAGCATCCAACCAACGGGTGCAATCTGTTTTAGAATATCGGCTTCATTCTGATAGGTCGCATCTGCAAGGGCTGTCTCGAAGCCCCAGGAAAAAACAAAAATACCTGACAAGATAGCGACAATGGTTACAGCCTGTACCCAGGCATTGGCAATGCCCAGTTTCTCTTTTCCCGCAAGCTCTTTGATATAGCCATATTTTGCCGGTGAGTAGAAGGCACTCTGTACCGCCAGCAGGAACGTCATACCAAACGCAAACTCAAACCAGCCCAGATAATAAGAAGCGGTAATCAGCAGAGTGAGCCCCAAGGCTGCGGCTGCACTGATCCGCATAATCTTCGGCTTTTGGAATCGGTCAGCCAGAAAGCCTGCCGGGCTAAACAACATGACAAACGGCAGCAGGATCAACCCATTCACAATGGCTGTCAGTAAAATCTGCACCTCACCATCATGAACCTTGAAGATACTGTTCTGTATTATGATCTTATGCCCCAGGTCGACAAAGGCATTAATAAAGATCACCAGAATAAAGGGGAGAAACCCGGTCAAGCGCAGAAGTTTTTGCATTACTTGCTTCCTTTCTATCCATCAAGCGTGTGATGAGATATTAGATTCACAGATCTAGCTGCGCCACTAAGCCTAAAATGGTCGTGATTAATCTCCCTTTAAGTATCACTATTGTATACCTGTCACGATTTTCGTAAGCCAGTTAATCGATTTATCCCAGAGTATCCCCTTTTCAGTTACGCTTTTTTTTCCACTATGATAAGTGTACGGTGATCATTATTGATTACCAGCTCTAAATAGTGGAGTACGCACAGTGGAAGAACCCATCCTGCCGCTCGATGAAGCCATCAGGCTGCTATCTCTGAAGCAGCTGAACATCCTGGACACGCCGGCAGAAGAGCAATTTGATCGCATCACCCGGCTGGCATGCCGTGTTTTTGATGTGCCGATTGCATTAGTCAGCCTAGTAGATAGTAAACGACAGTGGTTCAAATCAAAGCAAGGACTGGACGCCTGCGAAACGGGGCGCGATATCTCCTTTTGTGGTCATGCCATTCTTGGGGATGAGTTGTTCTATATCCCCAATGCACTGAAAGATTCCCGCTTTGCGGATAACCCACTGGTAATAGGTGAGCCCAACATACGCATGTATGCCGGTGTCCCTATTGCCACTCCCAGTGAATCAAAGATTGGCACGTTATGCATTATTGATACAAAGCCCAGAAACTTTACCGCCGCAGATCTGGCCCTGCTCTGTGACCTGGCTGATACCATCGAAAGTGAACTGGCACTGCGTGAATATGAGCTGGCTATACCCGTAGTTCTTGATTACACGGAACAAAATCGAATGAAAACGGAGTTCATCAATCTCGTCAGTCACGAGCTTCGAACACCTCTCACCGTTATCCTGGGTTATCTGCCAATACTGAAAAAACCTGAACAACTACCCAGTGTCGATGCCATCGTACCCATGGTGGAAGAGATTGAGTGTGCCGGCAACCACCTGTTGCAGCTGATCAATGACCTGCTGGATATCTCGAAGATAGAGGCCGGTAAACTGACCATCAGACCCACCACTACACCGATTGAACCCATTCTTAACGAAACAGTGGATCAATTCAAAGGCCTGCTGGTAGAAAAAGGCGTTGAACTCCATTGCGACATTCTTACTGAACAGGTTTATGCCGACCCGGTTCGTCTACGACAAATTATCTATAACTTGATAGGTAATGCGGTTAAATTCACGGATGCAGGTGCTATCCGTATTCAAGTTAAAGAAGAAGATAGTCACACCCTGCTGCAGGTCGTCGATACAGGCCCAGGAATTCCAGCAAAAGAGCTGCCTGAGATATTTGACAAATTTCGTCAGGTAGACAGCTCCAGTACACGCAAGTCAGGCGGTTCAGGCTTAGGACTTGCAATCACCAAGCAACTGATTGCACTGCATAACGGTGAGATTACAGCAGAGAGTGAATACGGAAAAGGTAGTTGCTTTACAGTCAAGCTACCCAATAAAGCAGACAAAGCAGAAACTGCAATTAACATTTGATAAGTACGATCAGTCACTCGGTAACATCTCTGGATCAGTTTTATTCTGGGAATAAATTGCATCCCGAAAGCTGATCACTCAAGGCCTATTCAATCAAGCTTAATCAAATGAAAGAACAGCTTACTAAGTTGGCATATTCACTGCTTACCTAATATTAGATAAGCCTTAATATCAGCTGGGATTTGCAATGAACATTCATTTCATGCTACTAAACAGGCAGGCAGTATCACTAAAATATAACTATTAGCTGCAGGTATTGAGGATGGAGTTCAACACGAATAAAGAACACGGTGGTTTGGTCACATCTACCGTCAGAGGGTGCGGAACCAGCGCAACCCCGGTGAATGACAGCATTGTTCAATCCTGGAAACGCTGCCTGGAGGAGTATGATCTCGATCCTGAGAGGCGGCCAGAGCCAGTGGTGGTTGACCGATCAGAACTCAAAGAGCGCCAGGAAAAATCCTGCAGGCTGGTAGAAATCGCCCGCTCCGAGATGACCAATCTTTATCAGCAAGTGGCCGGCTCCGGGCACTCCATTCTGCTCACTGACAATGACGGTGTGGTACTGAATTATGTGGGTGACCCCATGTTCACCAATACTGCGGTCAAGACAGCACTGCAGACAGGGGCAGTCTGGAGTGAAAAAACCCAGGGTACCAACGGCATGGGCACCTGCCTGGTTGAAAAACGCCCGCTGATTATCCATCAGGATGAGCACTTCTTTTCAAAGAATACACGACTGACCTGCTCGGCAGCACCCATCTTCGATCCAACCGGGGAACTGGTGGCGGTTCTGGATGCCTCGGGTGAATCCAGACAGGCCCAACAGCACACCATGGTGCTGGTCAACATGTCGGCACAGCTGATCGAGAACCGTCTGTTTCTCTGCAAAATGAAGGACAACTACATACTGCGTTTCCACAGTCGGCCGGAGTTCATCAGCACTCTGGGCGAAGGGGTCATTGCCTTCGATGAAGAGGGACATATTCAGGCCGCCAATCGCAGCGCCCTGTTTCAGCTCGATATGAAAGATATTATCGGCAAGCCATTTGAAGAGCTGTTTAGTCTTCGAACCAATAATGCCCTCAGCAACGCACAGAATCAGGCCATGGTGCCCCTACCCGTGCGGGACGCGGCTCAGGGCAGACGATTCTATGCGAGCTTCCAACCGCCCAATCCAGACTCTGGTGCCAAGCGACCCATTGCCCGCTCGGCCCGTGCATTTGTTAAAGAAACGATTAGCGAAACACCGACACTGGAAGATCTCGAATTTGGCGACAACCGCATGCGCCACAATATTGAGCGTGCAAAAAAACTGCTGGAACTGGATATCCCTTTTATCCTGCTGGGCGAAACCGGTTCGGGCAAGGATGTGTTTGCCAATGCCGTACATAAAACCAGCAGCCGGGCAAACAAACCGTTTGTCGCGGTTAACTGCGCCTCACTACCCGAGACTCTGATCGAGAGCGAACTGTTCGGTTATCGTCCCGGCGCCTTTACCGGTGCCAGTAAAGAGGGTTCACGGGGCAAGATCGCCCAGGCCCATGGCGGCACCCTGTTCCTGGATGAGATCGGTGACATGCCGCTGCATCTGCAGGCGCGGCTGTTACGGGTACTGGAAGAGCGTGAGGTGATACCACTGGGTAGTGAAACACCCATCAAGGTCGATATACGCCTGATCAGCGCCACCCATCAGAACCTTCAACTGCAGATCGAAGATGGCAGTTTCCGGGAGGATCTTTTCTACCGACTGAACGGCATCAGCCTGCAGATGCCACCGCTGCGCGATCGGGAAGACCGGCGCACCCTGATCCAGCACATCATGAAACTGGAGGCTGGTGGCGCAGATAAGGTCGCCATTGATGACGAGGCACTGGATGCCCTGGAACACTACGAGTGGCCCGGCAATATGCGCCAGCTGCGCAATATCATGCGCACCCTGATTGGCCTCTGCGACAATAACCGCATAGCGGTGGATGACCTGCCAGAGGAGATCTTCAGCGGCAGCAGTGAGCCGGGTGAACCCAGACAGCGCGTCAGGCCCAGTAATCCTCTGGATATCGCCGAACGTGATGCGATCATTCGTGAACTGGAGGCCGCCCACTGGAATGTCACAAGGGTTGCCACGAAATTGAACATCAGTCGTAACACTCTGTACCGCAAAATGAAACGGTACGATGTAAAACCTCCACGTTAGCGCAACAATACCCCTCATAACGCAAACCTGTCTGGTTGGCCCGAGCCTTGCTACCGCATAGGCAAAGAGCCAACTTGCAGGTTAACGAACTATGAGCCGCTTTGCTGTACGGGTCCATCCTGGCGAACTCCATTTCAACGCCGCACACTTCATCACCTTCAATCAGTGCTGTGAAAACATTCACGGCCATAACTTCCATCTGAAACTGGAGGCTCGGGGTGATAACACCCAAGATGGATTCGTTATTGATTTTGTTCAGCTAAACAAACTGGCTGCGGAGATCTGTAGTGAGCTGCATGACGGTGTACTCATCCCAACCCAGAGCGAAGAGGTGACGTTAACCGAGCTGGAAGGTGAACTGCTGGAGATCCGCAGTTACGACAAGTGTTTCATCCTCAGTCGTTCCAGCTGCATTCTGCTACCCATAGCCAACACCACAGCCGAGATGCTCGCTTACCACATCAGCAATCGACTGATTGAAACACTCCAGATGCATCAGACACTAGGGAATCTAAGGAGCCTTGAGGTCGCCGTGGAAGAGGCGGATCAACAGTGGGGCATCTATCAGTGTGAACTATCCCATGACGGATAAAAGACGCACCGCCTGGGCTATTACCGGTTCGGGCCACTACCTGAAAGAGTGCTTGGCACTGGCGGAACTGCTACCCGATGTGGATCTGTTCCTGAGCAAGGCGGCAGCCGAAGTACTGCAGGTCTATGGCTTTCCCGTAAAAACATTGAAACAGCGGTTTAAGATTTTTCACGACAGCACCGCCAGCGCACCCCCTGTCGGGCTTTTTTATGAAGGTGTCTATGAGCAACTGATCGTCGCACCAGCCACCTCCAATAGCGTGGCCAAGATGGTCTATGGGATATCCGATTCATTGGTCACCAATGTCTATGCCCAGGCGGGAAAATGTCGTATCCCCAGTATTGTTTTTGCCTGCGATGCGGCACCGGAGATGGAGACAGAGGCACCCGGAGGCACCGTCATGGTCTATCCCCGACGCATTGATCTAAAAAATACTCAACGCCTGATGGATTTTGAATACACCCAAGTGGTCACCTCCCTGCAGTCACTCAAGGATGCCATTGGCATGCCCGCATTATGTCAGAACACCTCCTCTTTCTGACAGGTTCGCTGGCCGAGGCCAGCTTGAAACAGGTGCTGCATGAGATGGCACCGACCCCGGTTACCTGGGAAGTGCAGCCACTGAAAGTGAAAGTCGCCGCCCTGTTGACCGGGGAGATGATCAAACGTCAATTACCCCACACCGGCAATGCCGGGCGTGTAATCATCCCCGGCCGCTGTTGTGGTGATCTGGACGCACTGAGTGAACACTTTGGCGTCCCCTTTCAGCGTGGTCCGGACGAGTTGCGCGATCTACCCGAATGGTTTGGGCAGGCGGGTAAGCCACCCGACTTGTCACAACAGGATGTGCTGATTTTTGCCGAGATTGTCGATGCACCGAACCTGACACCGGATGCCATCTATCATCAGGCGGAACGTTTTCAACAACAGGGCGCCGATGTCATTGATCTGGGTTGTCTGCCTGATCAACCCTTTCCCCACCTGGCGGAGAGTGTGCGACTACTCAAATCGGCAGGCTTCAAGGTCAGTGTCGATTCACAACGAAACGAAGAGCTGTTAACCGGCGGCAAGGCAGGGGCAGATTATCTGCTCAGCCTGACCAAAGAGACGCTGTGGATAGCCGATGAAATCGAATCGACCCCAATCATCATCCCATCCACGTCAGGTGATCTGGAGAGCTTACAGCGATCCTGGGAGCGACTCTCCTCCAAAGGACGCCCCTGTTACATCGACCCCATCCTTGATCCGATCCATTTTGGTTTTACCGAATCTATCGTACGTTACCATGAAGCCCGTCAACGCCTGCCAGAGGCGATGATGATGATGGGTGTAGGCAACCTGACTGAACTGACTGAAGCGGACACCAGCGGTATCAATGCGTTGCTATTCGGCATCATCTCCGAACTGCATGTGGGTGCGGTGCTGACCACGGCCGTCAGTCCGCACTGCCGATCCGCCATTCGGGAAGCGGATCTGTCACGGCGCATCATGTTTCGAGCACGAGTCGATCGCAGCCTGCCGAAGCGACTGCATGATGGACTGAGTAATCGTCACGCCCTTAATCCCTTCCCTTACACACCAGCCGAGATCGAAACAGCGGCCGGCCAGGTAAAAGACCGAAACTTCCGCATCCAGGTGAGCGAAGAGCAGATTCACATCTACAACCGGGAAACCCTACTCCACGCGACCGACCCCTATGAGCTGTTTCCCCACCTGGGTGTTGAAGAGAATGGCAGTCACGCCTTCTATCTTGGGGTGGAGCTGGCCCGCGCCGAGATCGCACTGCAGCTGGGAAAGCGCTACACACAGGACCAACGACTTGACTGGGGAACCGCCTGCGAACCCGTAGAAAAAGACCAGCTCACCTATGCCAAACCGGGCAGCACCAAGCAGCGCAAAAAAACATCCTGAAGCGAAGCCCATGATGTTGGCCCAGCTTTTGCTCCCTTCAACCGATAATGAACACATACAATAGGCTGAATACTTTGGCGTCTGTTAGCTGCCCCTTCTGTGCCATGGTTTGTGACGATCTGTCACTGCCACTACACAATGAAAAAACGATTCCGCAACAGCTTACCTGCGAAAAAGCGGTTACCGGATTCACCTGTGCACTTGAGGCAACCCAGGCGATACCGCTGTTAATGGGTAAAGAGATCACCTGGAAAGAGGCGCTGACCAAGGCCGTCGCACTGTTAAGGGACGCACGCCACCCCCTGATACATGGTCTGATCGGTGATCTTATCGACAGTAAGGCTGCACATAGACTGGCCGAACATTTTGCGGGTACGGTTGATCACCTGCATGGTGATGCAATAGCCCGCAACCTGGGTATCTATCAGCAAGGTGGCTGGCAGGTCAGCAGTATGGGTGAGGTACGTAATCGGGCCAATCTGGTTATTTTGCTGAGTGATGATTTAGAAACCACCCTGCCCCGACTGCAGGAAAAAGTGCTGCAAAGTGAAGCGCGGCTGCACGCCTCTGCCCCACCAACCATTTATACGCTGGATGAAAATCGACTTGAAACACTCTCCATCCTGCGCGCACGCCTGGCCAACAAGCCGCTGCAAACCGATACCGCATCCACCGACGAACTGCTGGCACTCATAAACAAGTCTGACTATCCCGTGTTTATTATCGGGCCACTGCAAGATAAAGCGACCGAGCAAATCATTCGAACCTGTGTGGGTCTGGTGCGTGATATGAATGAACAGCAGCGTAGTGCCCTCCTGATACTCGGAGCAGGCGAAGGCGATATCACCGCACAGCTGAGTGGCGCCTGGCATAACGGTTTTGGTATCCGCACCAGCTTTACAAAAGGTTATCCGGTCCAGGATCTACGGATGCATTCTGGCGATCGCTTGCTGCAGTCCGGCGAAGCCGACCTGCTGGTCTGGATCAGCACGCTAAGTAGCGATCCACCACCGAGTGTAACCCAGCCCACTATCGTCATCGGACATCCGGCAATGACCTTCAAGGATTCCCATCCGGATCTCTTTTTACCCGTGAGTGTACCGGGTGTTCATCGTGCCGGTTATCTGCACCGTGCCGATGGTCTGCGTATGGTACCGCTCAATGCCTTGATTGAGAGTCCACTATCAAGCAGTGCAGCACTCTGTGATCAGTTGATTGCACAGGAGCCACGCCCATGTTGACACGACTCAAAGGCGCACGCATCTATGATCCGGTAAATCAGATAAACGGCGAGGTGGGTGATATCTGGATTCGGGATAACCTGATCTGCGCCGCACCGGATAATCCCACAGAGGCAGACAAGACCATTAACCTCGAAGGCAAGGTATTAATGGCGGGAGCGATTGATATCCACAGTCATATAGCGGGCGGAAATGTGAATAATGCCCGTGTTTTATTGCCTGAACAGCATCTGGCGGAACAAGCCCGCTACCCTCAGCACCCGTTTTCATCAGCCAAGTGGTCCGCTGCTGATACGGGCTATCGCTATGCCGAGATGGGTTTTACCACCGTAGTAGAACCCGCCGTGTTACCTATCAACGCCGCTCAGGTACATGCCGAGCTGGCCGACATACCAATCATTGATACCGCCGGCCTGGCCATTGTCGGCAATGATGATTTTCTTCTGCGTATGCTGCGGGATAAGGCAGAACAGGCGCGCATCAATGACTATATCGCCTGGACCCTGCACGCCACCCAATGCCTGGGAGTAAAGGTCATCAATGCCGGTGGGGCCACGGCATTCAAGTTTAATGAGCGCCAACTCAATCTGGATGATGAAGTCCCAATGTATGGCATGAGCTCACGGGAGATACTCACGGCCGTACAGCGTGCCGTGGTGCAATTGGGTATTTCCCACCCGGTACACGTTCACTGCAATAACCTGGGTATACCGGGCAATGTCACTACCGCGCTGGAGACCATCAAGGCGGCGGAGGGGATGCCCATGCATCTGGCTCATGTGCAGTTCTATGGCTATGGTGACCAGGTCGATAGCGGCTTTTCATCTGGAGCCAAGGCGCTGGCTGATGCGGTTATGGCCAACCCGAATATTACAGTCGATGTTGGACAGGTGCTGTTTGGTCAAACCGTCACCATCTCCGGCGATGTGATGCGACAGTTTGATGCCCGGCATATCGCCAACCCGAAAAAGTGGGTGGTATGGGAAGGCGAGGATGGCGGCGGCGGCATCGTGCCGTTCCACTATCGCCCGAAAAACCAGGTCAATGCACTGCAATGGGCTATCGGTCTGGAACTGTTCCTGCTGATCGATGATCCCTGGCGCATCTTCTTCACCACGGATCACCCCAACGGTGCACCTTTCACCGCTTACCCGGAACTGTTCAGATTACTGATGGACCGTGACTATAGAAACCTGTGGTTGGATAAGATCAATGCAAAATCGGCTGATATCTCGCTATTACGTCATCTGGATCGGGAGTATGACTTGTATGAGATCGCCATCATGACCCGCGCCGCACCCGCCAAGCTCCTGGGACTGAGTGACCGGGGACATCTCTCTGTTGGCGCTATTGCTGACATTGCTGTTTACCAGCCACAAGATAATAAGGCCGCCATGTTTGGCAAAGCCGAACTGGTATTGAAAGAGGGCGTTACAGTTGTTGAAAAAGGTCGGGTGATCCACTCACTACAGGGTAAGACTCATGCCGTTGCCCCTGGATTCGATAAGGGTATTGAATCAGCAGTAAGCAAATACTTCGACCGTTATCACCTGATGAAAATGGACCACTACAAACTGAATCCACAACATCTTCTTGAAACAGTAGGCAGTGAACTGATACTGCACTGAGGCACTTATGAGTGAACGCATTCATGAAGTAATAGTGATTACCCGTAACAATGACGGCTCACCCCACATGGCACCCATGGGTATTCGTCAGCGCGACAAAAACTGGCTGATCGCCCCGTTTCGCCCTTCACGTACGTTGGATAACCTGCTGCGAGAGAGCACGGCCAGTATCAACACCACCGATGATATGCGTATTTATGCAGGCTGCCTGACAAGACACTATGCCTGGCCATTGGTTGAATGTGAAAAAGTTGATGGCCTTCGATTGCAAGATGCACTCAGTCACAAAGAGATTCGAGTAGAGCAGGTCATAGACGACGCGCAACGACCGCAACTGCTATGCGAGGAGATCCATCAAGTTAATCACCGTCCTTTCAGCGGCTATAACCGGGCACAAGCCGCTGTACTGGAACTGGCCATACTGGTAAGCCGACTGCATCTACTCACCGAAGAAAAACTGGACCGTGAGATCAGCTACCTGCAGATCGCAATAGAGAAAACGGCGGGCAGAAGTGAACGGGAGGCATGGAATTGGCTAATGCAATCAGTACATGACTATCGTAAGAGGCATTGCGCATGACCGGTCTGCTTGCCAGCATCTGTTCTGTGGAGGAGGCGAACATTGCACTGCACTCCTATGTCGATATTATTGACTGCAAGGATCCGGCACGTGGAGCCTTGGGCGCCCTCGATCTTGAGCAGATCTCAACCATTGTTGATTTTGTTAATGGTGAACGCCCGGTCAGTGCCACCCTTGGTGATCTACCGGCCGATCCTAAACTGATCAAGCACGCCATCAGAAATACAGCAGACTGTGGTGTTGATTTTATCAAGCTAGGTCTATTTGACAAAGCAACAGCCGCACCCTGCATCATGGCACTGAAAGATGAGTGCGATCAAAATCGACTTATAGCTGTCTGCTTTGCCGATCTGTTTGATCCCATGCCACTGCTCCCACTGCTCGCCACACAAGGTTTTCATGGCGTGATGATAGACACAGCTGAAAAAAAGAGCGGCCGGCTGACAGATCTCTGGACCCTTTCCCACCTTGCCCGCTTTGTGGATCAGGCCCACCTGCTCGGCCTGGTCTGTGGATTGGCCGGTCGACTGACAATGGATGATATCCCCTCCCTGCTACCCTTGCAGGCCGACTACCTGGGATTTCGCAGCGCCCTCTGCGTCGGTGACCGCGCGAGCCAACTGGATCACCAGGCCATCATGCATGCCCGTAACGCCGTACCTTTTGGTTTTGATGTCCCGGACATTAGCACGGCGTTTGTGGCTCACCATTAATGGCACTCTGCCCTGAGATTTTTCGTCAACGCGCCATAATCGAAGGACTCTATGGCATTAACGAGATAGATGAACAGACCGTATCACAGGTCCTCCAGGTCATGACCAAAACACTCGGTATGACGCCGATTGCCGAACTGCTAATATTTTCCCCGGATCAGGTCAGTAAACTACATCATGGTATCGGCGGTTTTCAGGCCTGGGCAGAATCCGGCTGTTCACTCTATACCTGGCGTGAACAGAAACTCTTCACACTGGAACTCTATTCATGCAAACCGTTCCATGTCGACGACTGTATTCTGAGACTGCAACAACTTCTTAAGGTGGCGTGTGTTGAGTGGCGTAGCATTCCCTTTGACTAATAATCCTGAATACCCAAAAAATCAGCACACAAGCAGTATTGGTTAGAAACCCCCGTAGGTTGGGCTGAACAACGTGATGTCCAACAACATAAAACCCAGAAGGGCATGCCGGAGAGGGATTGAAAATGTTGGGCTTCGCTGCGCTTAGCCCAACCTACGTCTGGTATTGTTAGAAACTCCGTAGGTTGGGCTGAACAACGTGAAGCCCAACAACAGAAAACCCAGAAGGGCGC
>ATLU01000177.1_pt1 | contig 17837 bp, 13 predicted proteins | sample 178751 | NCBI WGS metagenome assembly ATLU01 (sample SAMN02211837, study PRJNA209200) | bioreactor metagenome | isolation source: day 23 sample from continuous culture bioreactor inoculated with sediment... | place: Germany: Wadden Sea | collected 2011
CCCTTGGAAATACCCAGCATCCCCGTCAGCGGATAGGTGAAATAGCTGGCCAGCGAGACTGCGTAATAGCTGATCGCCACCACGGACAACCCCTCGACCGTTTCTTGCAGCCGCAGCTGAAGATGGGCCCGTTTATTCATGCTTTCGAGCAACGCCTGGTTCTGGGCAGAGCGTTCCACATCCACACGCGTTCGCAGCAGATCCCCTGCCCGCATCGCACGGCTCGCCATCGAGGCAAGCTGCGTTTCCGCGCTCATGATGGTGCGCATCGCCGGATCATAGCGACGCATCATAAATTCAGCCAGCGTTTGGCGCCCCAAAAACCGCTCTTCGCGCAGCGCATTGATGCGTTGATGCACAATGGCTTCATAGGCTTTGGTGGCCCCCAACCGGAACGAGGTCGAGGCCATCATCTCTTCCAATTCCGCTGAAATGGCCAGAAGCTCGTCCAGCGTGGTCGTGGGCGCTTCGGTGGATTTGGTCATGGCACCGACCAGATCCGCCAGCTCATTGTCGACCTGCCCCAAACGGCGGTGCAAATCGCGCGCAACCGGCAGGCCCAGCATTGAAACGGTCTTATAGGTCTCGATCTCGCAAATCCGCTGGACAATTCGCCCGACCCGGCGCTTGCCGGTGTTCGCTGCGATAAAGGCGACAAACCGCATATGCCCGGCGGTATCAATACGAAAATCCCCCGCGACCATTGCGGCCCGGTCCAGAACCCAAGTGGCCGTCACGCTTTCAGGGACAAACCATTTGGAAATGGCCGATGACATCTGGGCCTCATCTTCCGGCATGTCTTCGATGCGGATATGGGCCGAGGTGATCCGCTTTCCGGGCGCCTCCTCCAGCCATTCCGCGGGGAAGACATCAAAGGCAGACGGGTCAAATGCACGCGCGGTCAACGTTTCGCCAAACACGGTATAGGTCACAAATTCCGTGTGCTGTTCCCATTTCAGATGATAGCGGCCAATCTCGCCGAAATAATGATTGGCGCCAGGGCTGGGATGGGGCGCGCCAAACCGATCCAACAGCTGGATCAAATGTTCCCGGTCCTGATCCCGGTCGCGGCTCACCGCATTTTCCGGACGCTTTACCGCAAGGTAAACCGCCACCCCCGGAGTTTGCAACGCAGGGGACGGACGGGCATGCAGCTCGTTGGCCAAGGCATACCGATTGGGGTGATCTTCCAATGAAAACATTCAGCACTTCTCCTCCGCCCAACACGTAGCAGAGCGCGCGCACATTGCAAGCCTTTATAAACACGTCACTTTTTGCGGTTTTTGCATACCGCGGAATACAAAGTTAACCTATGCAGCTCTGCACGAGCCGCACAAAATCCTCGCCGCGTTTTTCAAAATCAGGATATTGATCAAAGGAAGCTGCCGCTGGGGCAAGCAGGACGGTATCGCCCATCTTTGCCTCTTGTGCGGCCAGATGCACCGCCCGCTCCATCGTTTCGCAAATCTCATAGGGCAAGGCCCCGAGTTGCAACGCAAATTCTCGCGCAGAGTGGCCAATCAGATAGGCTTTGCTGACCCCTGTCAGATTACCTTTCAGGCTCTCAATACCACCTTCTTTGCCCAGCCCTCCGGCAATCCAACGGATGTTCTTAAACGCGCCCAAAGCGGCCCGCGCGCTATCGACATTGGTGGCTTTGCTGTCGTTCACAAATGACACACCGTCTTTTTCGCCGATGAATTGCGAACGGTGCGGCAGGCCTTTGAAGCTTTTGAACGCCGCTTCAATCTGGCGCGGGGCCAAATTCAGCGTGCGACATGCCGCATAGGCACAACAGGCATTTTGGTGGTTGTGACTGCCCGGCAGACCGCGAATGCCACGCAGGTCAATGGACGCCACCTGACGCCCTTTGCGATATTCGGACAAGTGCCCTTTGCGCGCAAAAACCTGCCAGCCGGGGCCGGTGAGTTTGCGATCCACCGAGACACGGATCACCCGGTCATCGGCAAGCCCCTCAGAGAGTTGGCCGGCCAGATACACACCTTCTTTTTCATCCACACCAATCACCGCACGGTCTGGCCCACCTTCGGCAAACAGTCGACGTTTGGCCGCAAAATACCCGCCCATACCGCCGTGCCGGTCAAGATGATCGGGCGACAGATTGGTAAAAATCCCCACATCCGGGGTCAGCGCGCGGGCCAGTTCGGTCTGATAGCTTGACAGCTCCAGCACCACCACTTCGCCGTCATGGGCCGGGTCTATATCAAGCACACCACGGCCGATATTTCCCGCAAGCTGCGCGGGGCGGCCAGAGGCTTCGAGAATATGATGGATCAGCGCAGACGTTGTTGATTTCCCGTTGGATCCGGTGATCGCCACCACTTTGGGCATGGTCGCAAAACCGTCCCAATCCTCGGTGGCAAAGCTGCGAAAAAAGAGACCAATATCATTGTCTACCTGCACGCCCGCCTGCATCGCGCAGGCAATAATCGGGTTCGGCTCCGGGTAAAGATGCGGAATGCCGGGGCTGACGATCAGGGCCGAGACATCCTCCCACGCGTTGGCTTTGGTGAGGTCAAAGAGCTCAAGCGCTTGGCCTTCGGCACGGTCGCGGGCCTCCTGCCCATCGTCCCAACACAGCGCAATGGCGCCGCCCTCTTCCAATGCATGTGCGGTCGCAAGGCCGGATCGACCAAGACCGAGTACAGCCACTTTTTGACCTTGATAACCTCTGACCGGGATCATGATGGACCTTTCGTGAAAACGCTTTCGCCAATCGCTAAATGAAAACCCGTGAAAACAAAACCCCCGCCAGTCCGATTTGGACGGCGGGGCTATTTATCTGGATGGGCGCGAAATCAGCGCACTTTCAGCGTTGCCAGCCCCACCAAAGCAAGGATCAACGAGATGATCCAGAAGCGGATGACGATCTGTGGTTCTTTCCAACCGAGGTGTTCAAAATGGTGATGGATCGGCGCCATCAGGAACACACGTTTTCCAGTGCGTTTGTAGTAAAGCACCTGAATGATCACCGAAAGCGCCTCGACCACAAAAAGCCCGCCGACGATCGCCAAAACGATCTCGTGCTTGGTGGCCACAGCAATCGCGCCCAAGGCCCCGCCCAAGGCAAGCGATCCGGTGTCGCCCATAAAGACCGCGGCGGGCGGCGCATTGTACCATAGAAACCCCAGCCCACCGCCAATGAGGGCGGAGGTAAAGATAAAGAGCTCACCCGTGCCCGGCACGTAATGCACATCCAGATACTCGGTGAAATCGACCCGGCCAACCGCATAGGCAATCACCCCAAGGGTGCCCGCCGCAATCATCACAGGCATGATCGCCAGACCGTCCAGACCGTCGGTCAGGTTCACCGCATTGGCGGCCCCGACAATGACAATCATCACAAAGGGGATGAACAGATAGCTCATATACAATAGGCTGTCTTTCAGCACCGGAAAGGCCAGTTGGTATTGCAAATCCACCGGGTGATAGGCCGAGGCCCAGACGCCCGCGATGGCCGAAATGACCAGCCCAAGCGCCATGCGAATACGCCCAGACACGCCGGCTGTGTTGTTCTTGGACACTTTGGCGTAATCATCCGCAAATCCAATCAAACCAAAGCCATAGGTGACAAACAATGTGATCCAGACATATGGATTGTCGAGCCGCGCCCACATCAAGGTCGCCACCAAAAGCGCCGACAGGATCAACAACCCACCCATTGTTGGCGTGCCTTGTTTTTCCTTGTGGCTCTCTGGGCCATCATCACGGATCGGTTGGCCCTTGCCTTGCCGTTTTCGCAAGATGTTGATCAGCGGTTTGCCAAAGATAAACCCAAAAATCAGGGCCGTAAAAAACGCCCCGCCCGCCCGAAACGTGATATAGCGAAACAGGTTGAACACGTCTCCGCCATCCGAAAACTCGGTAAGCCAATACAACATCTGGAACGTCCTTTACTGGGGCCTTACTAGGGTTAGCGGTGCGGATGACCCAATTTACGGATCGCGTCAACCGTTAGGCTGACCATCGATCCTTTGGATCCCTTTACCAGAATAATATCACCTGCATCCACAAGGGACGCAACGCATGCGGCAAGCTCCGGGGCGGTTTCGACCCATTTGCCCTGCTGATCGCCGGACAAGGTCTGCCAAAGTGCTTTCATCCGCGGCCCCACGCAATGCACCCGGTCAAGACAGGCAAGATGGGGCAGATCCGCAATCGCAATGTGAAGCGCGGCCTCGTCCGGGCCAAGTTCAAGCATATCGCCCAGGATGGCGATACGCCGCCCTTTGTGAATGCGCCCAAGCCCATCTTTTGGCACCATCACCGACAACACCTCCAGCGCGGCGGCCATCGAGGTTGGGTTGGCGTTAAACGCATCATCAATCAGCGTCAGGCCAATGCCCTCTGCCGCATCCAAAATCACCTCTTCACGGGTGCCGCGCCCCGCAGGGGGGAGCCATAGTGGCATGTCACGCGCCGCCAGGGTCACGTCGGCCCCAAGTGCGTGAACCGCCACCAAAACACCCAACGCGTTGCTGGCAAAATGCCTCCCGGCAGTTGAGATTTTAAATAGATGCTCGACCCCCGCAACCACACCCTTACAAATCGTCGCCTCTTCGGTCAGACCCACATGGGTCAGATGGTTGGGCAGATCAGGACCTGCGCCAAAGTGCTCGACCTGCGCGGCACCAGCGGCCTTCAGCAAAATCGGTGTGGTGTCCAGATCACCGTTTACAACGGCAATTCCACCCGGCTCCAACCCTTGGAAAATCGCGCCTTTTTCACGCGCAATGCCCTCGATATCGTCAAACGCTTCCAAATGCGCTGCGGCGATGGTTGTGACCATTGCCACATGTGGACGCGCCATTTTCGCCAAGGGGGCAATCTCGCCCGGATGGTTCATGCCAATTTCAATGACCACAAAATCCGCGTCAGCTGGCATGCGTGCCAAGGTCAGCGGGACCCCCCAATGATTGTTGTAACTGGCTTCTGCGGCGTGGGTTTTACCTTGCGGGGTCAACACCGCGCGCAGCATTTCTTTGGTCGAAGTTTTGCCAACCGACCCCGTGACCGCAATCACACGCGCCTTGGTGCGCGCACGCGCGGCGATGCCTAAAGCCTCCAACGCGGGTAAGACATCGTCGACCAACAACAAAGGTGCATCCTCGGAAACGCCCTCTGGAATATGGCTGACAAGGGCGGCCCCTGCCCCACTTGCAAGGGCTTGCGCCACAAATTCATGGCCGTCGCGTGCGGCTTTCAAGGCAACAAACAGATCACCGGGTTGTAATGTCCGGGTGTCGATCGACACGCCATCCACGGACCAGTCGTCCCCCAGAACCTTACCATTGGTCGCCGCGCCTGCGTCTTTTGCGGTCCACAAAGTCATGCGATTTTCCCGTCTAATGCCGCCACTGCAACCGAGGCTTGTTCCACATCGTCAAACGGCAAAATATCATCCCCCACCGTCTGGCCGGTTTCATGCCCTTTGCCCGCGATCAACAGCGTGTCCCCCGGCCCCAGCGCATCCACGCCGCGCAAAATCGCCTCGGCCCGGTCGCCCACATTGGTGGCTTCAGGACAGCCTTCCATCACCATGGATCGGATGAGTGCAGGCTCTTCGCTGCGTGGGTTGTCATCGGTGACAAACACCACATCAGCGTTTTGCGCCGCGGCTTGTCCCATCAATATACGTTTTGAGGTGTCGCGGTCGCCGCCCGCCCCAAAGACCACAACCAAACGGCCCAAAACATGCGGACGCATGGCGCGCAAAGCGGTGCGCAGCGCGTCTGGCGTATGGGCGTAATCCACAAAAACAGAAGCCCCATTGTCACGAGTCGCGGCATGTTCCATCCGGCCCCGCACCGTCACAAGATCCTTGAACGTGTCAAACACATGCGCAGGCTCCGCCCCACAGGCAATGACCAGCCCCGCCGCGAGCAACACATTTTCAGCCTGAAACCCGCCAATCAGGTTCAGCCGCGCAGTGTGCATTTGGCCAAGCCAGGTAAAGCGCAAATCCTGCCCGGTGCCGTCAAACCGTCGGGCCTGAAGGCGCAAATCGCAGTCCTCAGACGTCCCGACCCGCAGCACAGGTTGCCCCCGGCGTTGCGCCACCTCAACCATGTCGCGCCCTTTGGGGTCGTCGACATTGATCACGGCGGTGCCATCATCGGGCAAGACACGGGCAAACAACCCTGCCTTGGCCGCAAAATACTCTGCAAAAGTTTCGTGGTAATCCAGATGGTCCTGGGTGAAATTGGTAAACCCAGCCGCCTTTAGGCGGACCCCATCCAAACGACGTTGCGCAAGCCCGTGGCTTGACGCCTCCATCGCGCCGTGGGTGATGCCGGCGCCGGCCATGTCGGCCAAAACACGGTGCAAGGTGATCGGTTCCGGGGTGGTATGCCTTAATGGCGCTGAATAAGCACCTTCAACACCCGTCGTGCCAAGATTGGCGGCTTGAATGCCCAACAAAATCCAGATTTGCCGGGTGAAGCTTGCGACCGAGGTTTTGCCGTTGGTGCCGGTCACCGCCACCATGTTTTCTGGCTGCGCCCCAGACCAAAGCGCCGCCGCATAGGCCAAAGCCATGCGTGGATCTTCGACCACCACCAAAGCAGCCTCAGAGGCCGCGAGTTCCTTGGCGGCGATCCGCGCCCCCTCGGGGTCCGTTAAAATGGCACCCGCCTTCATCCGCAGTGCAAATTGAATAAATTCTCCACCATGCACACTTGCCCCCGGAAGGGCCGCAAACAAATGTCCGGGCTTGACCAACCGACTGTCCACCGACAGCCCAGTGATCTGCGCCTCAATCCCAGTTTGGGGCCCCTCTTGGGCGGTCAGCCCCAAATCCGCGAGCGTTTTCATGTTGGTAACTTCGGCCATAGGGCCCCCTCAAATCATAACATCTGTGCAAGCAGGCCGATCAGACCAATTTTGAGCCTCACACCCACTTGCTTAGTTCGAGGTGAGTGTTAGCCCAGTTGGGTCCAGAAGTTCAACGGTCGGCTTCAGCCCAAGCAATGGCGCTGCCCGGCGGATGATTTCTGCCGCCACCGGAACCGCCGTCCAACCGGCCGTGCGGCGCGGTTTGGAACCAGAGGTTTCCACCGGTTCATCCAACGTCACGATCAGCACGTATTTCGGATCATTCGCGGGGAAGATGCTCGCAAATGTGTTGATCACTTTATCGTCGTAATACCCGCCACGCGGCTTGGGCTTATCGGCCGTACCGGTTTTGCCCGCCACTTGATAACCTTCCACTTCGCCAAAAGACGCGGTGCCTTCGGTGACGACTTTGCGCAGCATGTCACGCGCAGCAGAAGCCGCCGCAGGGGTCATGACCTGCGTGCCACGGGCCGCGCTGTTTTGCTTTAATACCGTCGGCGTCACCGCATACCCCCCATTGGCAATCGCGGCGTAACCCGCGGCCAGATGCATCGGGGTCGAGGACAGACCATGGCCATATGAAATGGTGACCGAGCTGAGCTTGCCCCAGTTTTTCGGCAGCAACGGCTGCGAACCCTGTGCTTCGACAATCTCAAATGGGGTGCGTTCAAAAAATCCGAGAGACTTCAGAAACTCCTGCTGGCGCTCTGCCCCGATTTCCAAAGCAAGACGCCCGGTGCCCCGGTTGGAGGATTTGACAATAATGTCAGACACGCTGAGCTTGCCATAATTCTTGCCCTTGAATTCACCAATGCGAAACTTGCCTATTTTCAGCGGAACCCCGGTGTCGATCACCGTGTTCGGATTGACCAAACCCAGATCCATCGCCTGCACTGCTGTGAAAATTTTAAAGGTCGACCCCAACTCATAAACCCCTTGCACAGCACGGTTAAACAAGGGACTGTCTGATTGATCCCCCTCTGTTAACACACGCGGGCGGTTGTTTGGGTCGAAATCCGGCAACGATACAACCGAGATCACTTCGCCGGTATAGACATCCATCAACACAGACGCCGCGCCTTTGGCGTTCATCAGTTTCATACCACCGTAAAGCACCTGTTCAATCGCGGATTGAACCGTCAGATCCAACGACAGTTCAAGCGGTGCACCGCCATTGGCTGGGTCACGCAGATAGTCATCAAACTGTTTTTCCACGCCAGCGACGCCGATGACCTCTGCCGCCGACACCCCTTCGCGGCCAAAGCTGGCCCCACCTAGGACATGGGCCGCCAGATGACCATTGGGGAACAAACGCATCTCGCGCGGACCAAAGAGCAAACCCGGTTCGCCGATATCAAACACGGCCTGCTTTTGCTCCGGGCTGATTTTCTTTTTGATCCACAGGAACTTACGCTTACCCGTGAAATCCTTGATCAACCGATCCATTTTGAGGTCGGGAAAGATTTTCACAAGCTCATGTGCCGCACGCTCCGGATCCACCATCTGTGGCGGCTGGGCATAAAGCGCATGGGTGACAAGGTTTGTGGCCAGAATCCGACCGTTGCGATCCACAATATCAGCGCGCGCTGTGGCAATGCTTGCGCCCGCAACCTCTGCACGTGGTTCTTGCGGTTCCGTGGCTGACAGCATTGCCATCCGCGAGCCGACAACAATAAAGGCCGACAGAAACATACCGGCCAAAACCAGCAAGCGCCCTTCGGTTTGAAAGCGCACCTTGTCGCGGATCACTTCGTGACGTTGGTTCAGGTTTTCTCGCTCAATCACATCCGGGTTTTCACCCTTTGCGCGGGCCTCCAGAATACGGGCAAGGGGGCGAAGGGGGGTGCGGCTCATTGCGAAATCTCCGCGCTGACATCCACGGTATCTGCGACAGGCAGCGGATCATCTGAGGGGTATGCGATTTGATCGACACGGCCAAATTGCTCGGGTGCAAGCGGCAACAACCCCAAGCGATCAAAGTTCATTTCTGCCAAATCCCGCAAGCGATCCGGGCGGTTCAAATAGGCCCATTCCGCACGCAACACCGACAGCTCTTCTTGCATTCGGCCGATTTCCCCGTGCAGGGTTTCGACATCATCCAAGGCTGCCTGAGTTTTGTAGTTTTCGGAATAAGCCCAATAAATCAAACCCATAACCGCGAGGGCAGAAGACACATATAACAGCGAGCGCATCATTACGTACCTTTGATGGCAAGTTTAGGAAGCCCCAGCGCAACCCGGTCTGGCACCCCGGCGGGGGCCTCCGTTCGGGTGGCCACCCGCAAGCGGGACGAGCGCGAGCGCGGGTTTTCCGCAAGCTCCTGATCATCCGGCCCGATGGCTTTTTTCGGGGTCAGCAAAAAGCGCGGCGTTTCTTCGGCCACTTCAGGTGCATAACGCGACCCTCCGCCACCAGCAGAAGAGCGTGCCTGTAAAAACCTCTTCACAACCCGGTCTTCCAAAGAATGAAATGTCACGACAGCCAGCTTGCCACCGGGTTTCAGCGCACGTTCGGCGGCTTCCAGCCCTTCGATCAGCTGACCAAATTCATCATTCACCGCAATGCGGATGGCTTGAAAACTGCGCGTCGCCGGATGGCTTTGGCCGGGTTTTGCACGCGGCAGGCATTTCTCAATCACATCCGCGAGTTGCAGCGTTGTTTCAAACGGGGTCTCTGTGCGGGTGCGCAAAATGGCTTTGGCAATCCGGCGCGACATCCGCTCTTCGCCATAGTGATAAAGGATATCGGCGATCTCATCTTCGCCCGCCTCATTGACCAGATCCGCCGCCGACAGGCCAGATTGGCTCATCCGCATATCAAGCGGGCCGTCTTTCATGAAGGAAAACCCACGTTCGGCCATATCAAGCTGCATGGAGCTGACACCCAAATCCAGCACAACCCCATCAAGAGGCCGCCCTGCCAGCGTATCAAGATCCGAAAACGTCCCTTCGCAAAGCGCAAGCCGGTCGCCGTAGTCGCCCGCCCAAGCCTGCGCCATCTCAAAAACCATCGGATCGCGGTCAATACCGGCGACCCAATTGGCCCCCGCATCCAAAAGCCCACGCGTATAGCCACCCGCGCCAAAGGTGCCATCGGCCCAATCGCCGGACACAATGCCAGAGTCAGAAGAGACCGCCTCAAGGAGCGGCCTCAGCAATACCGGCACATGCGGTTTCTTTTCAGGAAGGTCAGAAGCGCTCGCGGTCATGTCATTCTCCTGCCCCAGCGCCCCCGGCCAAAAGCGTCAGGGGGTCAAAATCTTCGGGCTGCTCATCCAGCCACGCCTCGGTGCGCGCCATTTCGACCTCTTCAAAGGTCTCAGGATTCCAAATCTGGAACGTGTCACCGGTGGCCATGAAAAACGCTTCTTTGTCTAAACCGATCTTCTGACGCAGCTTGGCCGGCAGCACGAGGCGACCGGTTTCATCCACGGAGGTCGGGAAAGATTGGCCGTTAAACAGACGCTCCAACATGCGCCGTTCAACCGAGCCACGGGGCAGTTTCGCAATCTGTTCATCAACTTCGTCGATGGCCTCAATCGTGTAACATTCCAAATAGTTACGACGATGGTCGCCATATACGATGACAAGATTGGGGTTCAAACCTTCGGTGTAATCAGGGTCACCGGCTTCCAACACACGGCGAAACAGGGCCGGGATCGAGACCCTGCCCTTTGTGTCCACCTTATGTTGGCTTTCGCCTCTGAACCTGCGTGCCACGCCTCCGGTCCCTTTCCTGTCCTCGTCCGCCTCGCCTGAACTCTTTTGGATCATCACGAGGCCTTGAATTAAAAACGGCGGATTGATCTGCTGCCACTGATCAATCCGCCGTCGAGCCCGTTGCCGGGTGTCCAGTCACGCGCGCCACCTGGGGGGATGTCTGCTCGCGTACGCGCCGGATCTCTTATCTTGATGAAAGCGGGTGCCTGTATGAAACCTGACTTGGGAGTGTCACGAGGTCTTGCTGCCTCTTATTCCCGTCCTCATCATGTATACAGTGATAGCTTGGGAATTCATGGGAAGCAACACCCCTAGATGGGATTTTTTGGCAATCACACCCGACCATAACCCAAAACACCGCCTTAAAACACTGAGAAAATCGGCCGAAACCACGAAATCTAGGCGTCGGCTAAAATACAGCATACTACATATAGAGGTGTAGAAAAAATTCCACTTCCGCCCATAATTTCCCAATTATTTTTATATTCACCCGTAATTGGGAGCAAATCACCCTGAAATCCAGCAAAAATCCATGCTTTTCCCATGGAATTCCCAAAGGTGATTCAAAATCAACAGGCCCTGCCCACGATTTCCCATCCCCGTTTGAAGATCTGTCCCATGAATTCCCGACACGGTTCCAACAGGTCGGAAAGTCACGCACAAATCCCCCCTACAACGCAAAACGCCCACCTTTCGGCGGGCGTTTCAGATATTAAATGCAATTGCGAGGTTATATTAGGCCAGGCCGCGATCAATCAGGTCCTGCGCAATTCGCGCATAGGCCTCTGTCGCAGCCCCACCCTCAAGTGCGGCAGGCGCCCCGGCGTCCCCCGCCAAGCGCACATCCAGCGACAAGGGAATCTCCCCAAGGAACGGCGCGCCCAACTCTTCCGCCTCAGATTTCACGCCGCCATGCCCAAACAAATGCGCCTCATGGCCACAGCTTGGGCAAACATAGCTCGACATGTTTTCGATAAGACCAAGAATAGGGATATTGACCTTGCCGAACATATCAATCGCCTTGCGCGCATCCAAAAGCGCCACATCTTGCGGGGTTGAAACAATCACCGCGCCAGAGATTTGCGACTTTTGCGCCAGCGTCAGCTGCACGTCGCCTGTGCCCGGCGGCAGATCAATGATCAACACGTCCAAAGGGGCCCATTCGACCTGAAACAGCATCTGCTGCAGTGCGCCCATCAACATAGGGCCGCGCCAGATCACCGATTCCCGATCCGATTTCAACATCAAACCGATCGACATCAGTTTGACACCATGCGCCTCAACCGGCACCAGCATTTCACCGTTGGGGCTTGAGGGACGTTCATTGGTGCCCATCATCCGTGGCTGGCTTGGCCCCAGAATATCCGCATCCAGCAGACCAACTTTGCGCCCCGCCTTTGCCAAAGACACCGCAAGGTTTGAGCTAACCGTGGATTTCCCCACGCCGCCTTTGCCAGATGCAATCGCAATCACATTCTTCACACCTGGCACCGCCATCGGCCCCGCTTGTGGTTTTGGATGTCCACCAATTTTCAGGTTTGGCGCGGGTGCTGAAGGTTTTGCGGGGCCATGTGCGGTTAACACAACCGACACCTTCTCGACCCCCTCAAGTGCTGCCACCGCCGTTTCTGCCGCCCGGCGCTGTGGTTCAAGCTTGGCCGCCATATCGGCGCTCTCTGCTTCGATCACAAAACTGACCGTGCCCCCGTCAATCAAAAGCGCACGCACCATATCACGAGAGGCAAGATCCCCCCCGTCGGGCAAAGCGATAGAAGACAGAACAGACATAATTTCGTCGCGCGTTTGGGTCACAGCCACCTCCAGAACCAATTCAAAGCACACATTTGCTGCGTTTTTGCGCAGACACAAGGGGGCGCGACACTCCACCCCACACAAACACAGCCGATTTTCGGTCGCAGCAGAATGATGTAACGGTTTTGTGAGGATAGGTCAGCAATACGTATGCAATTTCTGCATAGCGGCAATGAGCGTTCCGGGGATTGTGCAGTTGCAGCGTTAGCGCCATTTATCCCTCAACGACGCCAAGAACGGCGCCACCTGATTTTAGCGGCAAAGCCGCAACCCGAAACGCGCAAGCATACGAAGAGTGAGTACATATCATGGCACACGCAACCGAGATCTTTAACGCCCACGCCGGCATCGTTGACCGCCTGTTCGCAACCGTTGCGACCTGGAAAGAAGCCCAAGCAAAACGTGGCCTCTATCGCGAAACCGTTCGTGAGTTGAACGAATTGTCGACCCGCGAGCTGAACGACCTGGGCATCGCCCGCAGCGAAATTTCGTCGATCGCACGCAAAGCCGCTTACGGCGCATAAAGTTTCCCGCGCACCGCTCTCCTCCCTGCGGTGCCGCGAATGACGGCGGGGGCTACCTCCTCCCGGCCCCCGCCAGTCACCTTTTCCGGGCCAGTTTCTCCTCCCTAACTGGCTCATGGGACGCGGCAGCTTCTTACCTCCTCCCAAGAGGTTGCCGCTCCCCCAAAGTTACGAAATTCCCTCCTCCCTGGGGTTTCGCATCGCCAATAAGATCTCCTCCCTGATCTTAATGGCAGCTGAAATGGCCCGCTCCTCCCTGAGGGCCACATCAGAAAAAAACGGCGACGCCCCTCCTCCCGGGCGTCGCCGTTTGTATTTCTACCCGCCCCAATCCTCGGCCTGCCCCAAAACATCGTAACTTTTTTCCGTTTGGTCAGAATTGAGCATTGGCAGCTCGCCGCAAAGATGTAAGCTTTGGCCATCTGTGTGATCTGGGAGGAAAACATGCACAAATCTATCACCCGCGGGGCTGTGGCCGCGCTGTCTCTTGCCTTTGCAACCGAAGCCATGGCAACCGAATGGAGCGTCTCGGTCTGGGGCAAACGCCGCGCGTTTACGGAACATGTGGAAAAGCTAGCCGAATTGGTCGCCGCCAAGACCAATGGCGAATTCACCCTGAATATTTCCTACGGCGGCCTGTCTAAGAACAAAGAGAATCTGGACGGTATTTCAATTGGTGCCTTTGAAATGGCACAGTTCTGTGCCGGGTATCACCGCGACAAAAACCCCTCGATCACCGTTCTGGAACTGCCCTTTCTCGGCGTGACCTCGCTTGAACAGGAACGCGATTTGTCGATGGCGCTGTATCAGCACCCCGCGGCGGTGGCGGATCTGGCGCGGTGGAACGCGACTCTTTTGATGCCCTCACCTTTGCCGCAATATAATCTGGTTGGTGTCGGCGATGCGCCTGCCACCTTAGCCGATTTCAACGGGCTTTCGGTGCGCGCCACCGGCGGCATCGGCCAAGCCATGGCAACCGTCGGCGCGGTCCCGACCTCGATGTCGGCGACAGAAGTGCGTCAGGCGATGGATTCGGGTGTGGTCAAGGCCGTCAGCTTTGCCCCCCACGCGCATATGTCGTTTGGCACCATTGAAAATGCCACATGGTGGACCACCAACCTGAACCCCGGCACCGTGAATTGCCCCGTTGTGGTGAACACTGACGCGTTGGCGGACCTGCCTGACGCGCACCGCGACGCGCTTATGGGCTCGGTCGACGAGGCCCTTGACCACTATATTGACTTTTACAACAGCAAAACCATGGCCGCTTGGGGCCCTGCGCTGGACGAGCGCGGCATTCAACAGGTGAGCTTCACCGATGCTGAACTCGCCGCCTTTAAAGGCGCCGCCGCCGCACCAGCGGCCACAGCCTGGATCGAAGAGAACACCGCCCGCGGCCTGCCCGCTCAGGAACTCTATGACATGGTTACCGGGATGATTGCCAAAGGCATGTAACCCAACAGCCCGCGCGGAGAGACCCCGCGCGGGCCTTTTTCTATTCAGGGAGCCTGCAATGGCTGGAACCTCTCTTGTCGTGTCGGATGACAGCCTTGTCAGCCGATTGGATCGTCGTCTCTATGCTCTGGAAAGCCTGTTTGCACTGCTGTCCGGCTTGGCGGTGTTTTCCCTTATGGTGCTGGCTGTTGTCTCTGTGTCCGGACGCAACTTTGCCAACCAACCTCTGCCCGGCTATGTCGACTGGATCGAACAAGCGATGCCGCTCATTGCATTTATGGGCATTTCCTATGTGCAGCGTGACGGCGGGCATATCCGCATGGATATGCTTGTGGGGGTCTTGCGGGGTCGCGCCCTTTATACCGCCGAATTTATCACCACATTGGCCATTTTGCTTTTGATGCTGATGATGGTCTGGGGCAGCTGGGCGCATTTTGACCGCAGCTTTGATTTCACCGCCCCGATGTGGAGCCGCGACAGCTCGATGGATATTGCCCTGCCTCTTTGGCCTGCAAAGCTTCTGGCGCCTGTCGCCTTTGCCATCTTAAGCCTGCGCCTCATCCTACAGCTTTGGGCATATGCGCACGCCTTTATCACCCGTGCTGAACGCCCTATCGCCGTGCCCTTGGTTGCCGATGCCGCCACGCAGGCCGCGATGGAAGCCGACACCGTATCCGGCGCAATACCCGGCACAAAGGAGGACCGCTGATGGAGTCCATTGATATCGGCCTCATCGTCACCGCTGGCATGCTCGCTCTGGTGCTGCTGGGCATGCGCGTGGCCTTTGCTGCGGGCTTGGCTGGCCTAGTTGGGCTGACCTGGATTTTCTGGGCCAAATTCGGCTATGACCCTGATAAGTTTACCAAAGCCCTGACCATTTCAGTGAAAACCGCAGGACAGGTGCCCCATTCAAAAATCGCCTCCCAAGCGCTGTCGCTGATCCCAACGTTCATCCTGATCGGCTATCTCGCTTATTACGCAGGCCTCACCAAAGCCCTGTTTGAAGCGGCCAAACGCTGGCTCGCCTGGGTGCCGGGGGGATTGGCGGTTTCGACCATCTTTGCCACAGCAGGGTTTGCCGCCGTGTCTGGCGCTTCGGTCGCCACCTCCGCCGTGTTTGCCCGCATTGCCATCCCGGAAATGCTGGCCATTGGCTATGACAAACGCTTTGCAGCGGGGGTTGTGGCGGCGGGCGGCACCTTGGCCTCACTCATCCCACCCTCAGCAATTCTGGTGATCTATGCCATTATCGTAGAGCAAGATGTGGGCAAGCTCCTGCTCGCAGGGTTTATTCCCGGCGCGTTTTCCGCCGTCATTTATGGGCTATTGATCATCGGCCTTGCGCTGACCTTCAAAGGGTTTGGACCACGCGTCACCGGGTTTACATGGCGGCAACGCTTTGCGTCTCTGCCACCTGCCTTGCCCATTCTGGTGGTGGTCGCCACCATTATCCTCTTTGTTTACAATCCCTTCGGCGGCGATGCTTGGGGCACCCCAACCGAAGGCGGAGCGATTGGGGCCTTTGTCGTCTTTCTCATGGCGCTGTATCGCGGAATGCGCTGGCACGAGCTGAAATCCGCCCTGCTGGAAACCGCCAAACTGTCCGCAATGATTTTCACCATCATCTGGGGCGTGCTGATTTACGTGCGGTTCTTGGGCTTTGCGGACCTGCCCGGCGCCTTTTCCGACTGGATCACCTCGCTCACCCTGTCGCCAATGTTGATTCTCGTCTGCATCCTGTTGGCTTATGCGGTTTTGGGCATGTTCATGGACGCAATTGGTATGCTGCTTCTAACCCTGCCAGTGGTCTACCCGGCGGTCATGGCATTGAATGGCGGTGAGTTTGTCGCAGCCACCGACAGCGCCTTCGGCATGTCCGGCCCGATGTGCGCAATTTGGTTCGGGATCTTGGTGGTGAAAATGGCCGAGTTTTGCCTGATCACGCCCCCCATTGGCCTCAATTGCTTTGTGGTTGCGGGCGTGCGCGATGATTTGACCGTGCAGGATGTGTTCAAAGGGGTGACGCCGTTTTTCATCGCAGATGCGGTGACCATCGCGTTGCTCGTGGCCTTCCCATGGATTGTTCTATGGCTGCCCAGCCAAGTGTGAACCCATTGACCTGAAGCGTTTCGAATTAAACCTGAGACAGGGATCATTCGAAACGCCACCCAACATTTCAGTGTTTCGCGCGTTTCGCCAGAAACCGGTGATTCAGGTTTTTTTCGAAACGCTTTAAATCGCAAAAGGGCGGCACTGCGATGCCGCCCTTTTCACATTAATGAACACACATGCCGCCCTAAAACGGCACGTCGCCCGCTTCAGATGCCAAGATGATAAACTTGGAAATCACCTTTTTCGCACCAGCTTTGTCAAATTCGATGTCCAGCTTATCCCCTTCGATCCCCATCACAGTGCCATAGCCAAATTTTTGATGAAACACCCGGTTGCCTTGGGTGAAGGACGACACCGCCGCCATATCAATGACCAATCCTCGCGCCTCGCCGGGGCTGGATTTTGCACGCAGCTTCCCACCGGTGTTTTCCTGCATCCGCTTCCAACCCGGTGAGTTATAGGCATCCGCGCGCAGGGCTTGTTCTTCGATTTTCGACCCAACACCGGACATCCCACTGGCCGCGCCATACCCGCCGCCATACAGGCCCGGCGGGGTCAGCACATCCACATGCTCTTCGGGCAGTTCATCGACAAACCGTGACGGCAATTGCGACTGCCATTGGCCATAGACCAACCGGTTTGCCGCGAAGGAAATGGTACAGATCGTCTCCGCCCGTGTGATGCCCACATAAGCCAGACGCCGCTCTTCTTCGAGGCCCTTAAGCCCACTTTCATCCATCGAACGCTGCGACGGAAACAGACCATCTTCCCAGCCCGGCAAAAACACCGCCGGGTATTCCAACCCTTTGGCGGCATGCAGCGTCATGATCGTGACTTTTTCTTCCGAGTTTTCGCTTTCATTGTCCATGATCAGCGACACATGCTCCAAGAACCCTTGAAGGTTTTCAAACCCTTCCAGCGCCTTGACCAATTCCTTGAGGTTCTCGAGCCGCCCCGGCGCCTCGGGCGTTTTGTCGTTCATCCAATGTGCGGTGTAGCCACTGTCATCGAGAATCATTTCGGCAAGTTCGACGTGGGAATCCGCCTCCTCCGTCATCTGCTTGTGCCAGCGATCCAGCCCGATCACCAGATCCGCCAGCCCTTTGCCACCTTTGCCCTTGATCTCGCCCTGCTCCACCGCAATGCGCGCGCCTTCGACCAGCGACACACCATTTTGCCGCGCCAACCGTTGAATGGTTTGCACAGCTTTGTCGCCCAACCCACGGCGCGGCGTGTTCACAATCCGCTCAAACGCCAGATCATCGTCCTGACTGACCGCAAGGCGGAAATAGGCCATCGCGTCGCGGATTTCCAAGCGCTCATAAAAGCGCGGCCCGCCGATCACACGGTACGGCAATCC
>ATLU01000178.1_pt1 | contig 17741 bp, 16 predicted proteins | sample 178751 | NCBI WGS metagenome assembly ATLU01 (sample SAMN02211837, study PRJNA209200) | bioreactor metagenome | isolation source: day 23 sample from continuous culture bioreactor inoculated with sediment... | place: Germany: Wadden Sea | collected 2011
GGAAAGCCGCGAAGAAACCTCGAAATACACCGACACGCTCGAAGATGGCACCTCGCGCAAATGGACCTGGGTGATGGATGCGAAATCTGTTGTGACCTCGCCCAGCCCGCAAATGCCGATCAAACATGGCACGGGGCCGTTGGTCATCACAGGGCTCGCGTGGTCTGGTCGCGGTGCGATCACGGCGGTGGATGTCTCGTTGGACGGTGGTGTGACATGGGCCGAGGCGCGCTTGGCGGAACCCGGAAAATCCATGGCGCTGACGCGGTTTTACCTCGACATTGATTGGGATGGGTCAGAGATGTTCCTGCAATCGCGCGCGATGGACGAAACTGGCTATGTGCAACCGACCAAGGACCAGCTGCGCGAGGTGCGCGGGTTGAATTCAATTTACCACAACAACTGCATTCAGACCTGGCACGTGGATGCAAATGGGGAGGCGAACAATGTCGAAGTTTCCTAAGCTCTTGATGGCAACTGCCATCGCCACCCTGACCGCAACCCCTGTTTTAGCCGAGAAATACGGCCTTGGGCGCACCGCCACCCAAGATGAGATTGCTGCATGGGATCTGGACATTTTCCCTGATGGTTCAAACCTTCCCGAAGGGTCCGGCAGCGTAGAAGTGGGCGAAGAGGTTTTCGTTGACAATTGTGCGGTCTGTCACGGCGATTTTGCCGAAGGGGTCGACAATTGGCCCAAGCTTTCGGGCGGGGCGGACACATTGGCGAATGAAGATCCGCTGAAAACGGTTGGCTCCTATTGGCCGTATCTGTCGACCACCTTTGATTATGTGCGCCGTTCAATGCCGTTTGGCTCGGCCCAAACCCTGTCGGACGATGATGTCTACGGGATCGTGGCCTATATCCTTTACTCCAACGATCTGGTTGAGGATGATTTTGTCCTGTCAAAAGAGACCTTTACCTCTGTGGAATTGCCAAATGCGGCGGGGTTCATCGTTGATGATCGTGCCTCCACCGAATACGGCAGCTTTACCAACCGCTGCATGAGCGACTGTAAACCGGCGGCGGTGAGCATCACCAAAACCGTGGTGTTCCCGGGGGATCCAAATGCGGGTGCGGAATCATCTGAAACACAAGCTGCGGCACCCGCAGTGGTCAAAGAGGCCCCTGTTGCCGAAGCGGCCGAAGTGGTTCCGGCGGCGGTGACATTTGACGAAGAACTGGCCGCCAAAGGGGCCAAAGTCTTTAAGAAATGCAAAGCCTGCCACAAGGTTGGCGAGAAAGCCAAGAACGGCACAGGTCCAATTCTGAACGGGATCTGGGGACGTGCTGCAGCGACGGGCGAGGGGTTCAAATACTCCCCAGCGATGCTGGCCGCCGGGGACGGTGGTCTGGTCTGGGACGAAGAGACATTGTCCGGTTATCTGGCGAACCCGCGCAAGTATCTGAAAGGGAACAAAATGTCCTTTTCCGGCCTGAAAAAAGAGGCGGATATCGAAGCGGTTCTGGAATTCCTGAAATCCAATAGCCAGTGATCCACCCACCATATGACGCTCGAAACGCCGTACAGACATGTGCGGCGTTTTTTGTTGTGTTTTGGTGAAAACCCTGCGGCGTGTTAGACTGGCCTGACCGCGTAAACAGGAGGGCGATATGCGACGTTTTCTATGCCTACTCACCGTGCTCTGTGTTCAGCTTATGCCTGCGGGTGCTGCTGAACTTGGCGATGATGGTCTGTATCTGCAGCCGTGGTTTTCCGACAGTTTTCTGGAACTCGCCGATGATCTGGACGAAGCCACCGCAGAAGGCAAAGATCTGCTTGTGTTGTTTGAACAAAAGGGCTGTCCCTATTGCCGCGAAATGCATCAGGTGAATTTTGAACGCGATGAGATTGTCAGCCATTTGAAAGAGCATTTTGTGGTTGTGCAACTCAATCTTTGGGGCGCGCGTGAGGTGGTCGATATGAACGGAGGATCCCTTGAGGAACGCGATTTGGCAGCGCAATGGGGCATCAATTTCACCCCAACCAGCGTGATCTTTTCCAAAGACGACGGTGAGGCGGCCGAGGTGTTTCGTATGCCGGGCTATTTCAAGCCGTTTCACTTTCTAAAGTCTCTCGAATATGTGTCATCAGACGCCTATAAAGATCAGATATTTCAGCGCTTTTTACAGGCGGAGTTTGAAGCTTTGGCGCAAAATGGCCTGACACCCGAAGTGTGGTGATTAGGCACTTGCCAGCGCGCATTGGGGCTGCGAATATGCTTTAAATTGAATGTGTTCAGGACTGACGGCGCGAGAATTATACCGCAGTCTACAACCTCTTATGTGGAAAGTGACCTTATGCGCAGCCTTATTTCCCTTGCCATGACTGGACTATGCCTTGCCTCACCTGTGCTCGCCCAAGGGCCAAATGCGCGCGACGTGGGTACGGGGATTGTTTATCCGTTTGACGGTGATTTTGACGACGCAACTTTTGCGGTGGAAAGTGCAATTGTTGGGGCGGGGCTGAAAATTGACTATACCAGCCACACGGGTGAAATGCTGGCACGCACCGGGCAAGACGTCGGATCCGACGTGGTTCTCTTTGATAACGCTGATATTTTCCTGTTCTGCTCCGCTGTCATCAGCCGTAAAGTGATGGAAGCCAACCCGATGAATATCTCTTATTGCCCTTACGCGATCTTTGTTTCAGATCGTGAGGGTGAGGTTGTTGTGGGCTATCGCAAATACCCCGAGGGTGAGATGCAGATGGTGCAAGAGCTTCTTGATGGGATTGTGCAAGAGGCAGTTTCAGAGTGAACACGGTGGTGGGTTAAGGCGTGTCTTTGATCTGGATCAAAAACATTCACTAAATCGAATATATTTACTTGCCAGTTCCCGCACACGACATTACCGTTGCTTCATGCGAATGGGATCTATGTGAGGCAATCAAAATGGAAACAGAATTCACCCCCTTGGTGTCAACTTTCGGCGGGCTGCTGATTGGTTTGGCATCGGTACTGTTGATGTGGGCGCGGGGCAATGTATTTGGCGCCACTGGCATTTTGACCGGTTTTCTGCAACCATCCAGTTCAACCGACTGGGCATGGCGGGCCGCGATCCTGTTGGGCATGATGACAGGCCCCTTCGTCTATCTGTTCCTGACCGGCAGTTTGCCTGCAATCGAAGTACCGATCAGCCGAACCACAATGATCATCGGCGGGTTTATTGTCGGCATTGGCGTGACTTACGGGGCAGGCTGCACATCCGGACACGGTGTTTGCGGCATGGCACGTTTGTCCCCCCGGTCGATCGTAGCCACACTTGGCTTTATGGCTGGAACCGCGATCATGGTCTTTGTGATGCGTCATCTGGTGGGGGGCTGAATATGCAGCTTATTCTGATCTACGCCATTGGGTTGATCTTTGGTCTGGGGATTTCTATTTCCGGTATGGCGAACCCTGCTAAGGTACTGAACTTCTTTGATATTGCTGGCACCTGGGATCCGAGCCTTGGCTTTGTGATGGGGGGCGCGCTCTTGGTCACGGCCCCGGGGTACTATTTTGTTTTTCGTCGGGGACGACCGGTGTTTGAACAGGCTTTCACCTTGCCGGGGACGCGGCTCATTGACCGGAAACTCGTGCTCGGCAGTGTGACTTTTGGCTTGGGCTGGGGGCTTGCTGGATTTTGCCCCGGAGCAGCGCTTCCAGTGATTTCTACGGGCAATCAAGACGTTGCCTTTTTTATGGTCTCGATGATTGCGGGGCTTTTCGCCGCGCGCTGGATGATCGCCCAAACCGCCAAACGGCGCGACGCGCAGCTGCGCGATGGGGCGCCACAATAGGAGAGGAATGCTCATGTCGATGGATATCACCGCCGCTGTCAAACCCGTGGTCAAAGCGTTTTTTGACCCTGCGACCAACACGATTTCTTATGTTGTGAAAGACCCCGCGACCACGGCCTGTGCGGTGGTGGATAGTGTGATGGACATCGACTATGCCGCCGGGCGGATCACCCATGAGAACGCGGATCAGATTGTTGATTACATTCAGGAAAATGGGTTGGAGCTGCAATGGGTGATTGAAACCCATGTGCACGCGGATCACCTGTCCGCCGCCCCTTATTTGCAATCCAAACTGGGTGGCAAAATCGGTATTGGGTCGGGTATCACCGTGGTGCAAGACGTGTTTGGAAAAGTGTTTAACGAAGGCACGGAATTCCAGCGTGATGGCAGCCAGTTTGACCAGCTTTTTGAAGATAGCGACAGCTATATGGTGGGCGAAATGCAGGCGCAGGTCTTGCACACCCCCGGTCACACGCCGGCCTGTATGGTGCATGTGATGGGGGATGCGGCTTTTGTGGGCGATACTCTTTTCATGCCCGATGGCGGATCGGCGCGCGCGGATTTCCCCGGTGGGGATGCTGGCGAGCTTTATGACTCGATCCAGAAAGTGTTGTCACTGCCGGATGAAACACGCCTGTTCATGTGTCACGATTACGGCCCCAATGGCCGCGATATTCAGTGGGAAACCACCGTGGCAGATGAGAAGGCCCACAACATTCACGTGGGTGGTGGCAAGACCAAAGAAGAATTTGTCAGATTTCGCACCGAAAGAGATGCTCAATTGGATATGCCGAAGTTGATCATCCCCTCACTTCAGGTCAATATGCGCGCGGGAGAAATGCCACCGGCGGATGATGATGGGAACACCTTTCTGAAAGTCCCGGTGAATGCATTGTAAAAACGCTCAAAACGCGGCGCATATGTGAGGACAGGATCATGATGGCAAAGAAACTGAGCGACCGGGTTACGGTTGCCCCGCAAATTGCGGTGTCGGACATTCAGGCAATTAAGGATGCGGGGTTCACGGTGCTGATGTGCAACCGCCCGGATGGCGAAGACCCCGGCCAACCCACTTGGGCAGAAATGTCCGCAGCAGCAGAGGCGGTGGGGATGCAAACGTCGTTCCTGCCCATGTCCAGCCGCGAAGACGCGCTGGCGGAGATGGCGGAATTCACCCGCGTTGTGGATGAAGCATCCGGGCCGGTGTTTGCCTATTGCCGGTCTGGCACGCGCTGCGAGATCCTGTGGTCGATGGCTGAGGCCAACCGCTAATCAGTTGATAAAATAGGTGTTCTGCATCTAAGCGGGGCACCACCACAAGTTAATCCTGCGTCCCATTCTCCCAATTCGGACAGATAGATGAACAAACCTTCTTTGCGCCGCCCTCAAATTGGGCTGGGTGTCCTGACACGCTATGCGCCGATCTTTGATTGGGGGCGGCGCTATGATCAAATGGCGTTCAGCTCTGATCTTTTGGCGGCGGTGATTGTCACCATCATGTTGATCCCGCAGTCTCTGGCCTATGCATTGTTGGCGGGATTGCCCCCCGAAATGGGGCTTTACGCGTCGATCTTGCCGTTGGTGGCTTATGCAATCTTTGGCACCAGCCGTGCGCTTGCGGTGGGGCCTGTGGCGGTGGTCAGTTTGATGACAGCGGCGGCAGTGGGCAACTTGGGATTGGACAATCCTGCAGACTATGCGGCGGCGGCCATCACCCTGGCATTCCTGTCGGGCGGGATCCTGTTGATTATGGGGGTATTTCGCCTTGGCTTTCTGGCCAATTTCTTAAGCCACCCGGTGATTGCGGGGTTCATCACGGCGTCTGGTATGTTGATTGCGACCAGCCAGCTCAAACACATTTTGGGCGTCTCGGCGCATGGGCATTCCCTGACCTCGCTGCTTGGATCCTTGGTGATGCATTTGAACCAGATCAATGTGATCACGCTGATCATTGGCGTGGGGTCCGTCGGTTTTTTGTTCTGGGTGCGTAAAGGGTTAAAGCCCTTACTTCTTTCCCTTGGAGTGCCATCCCGTTTGGCGGATATCTTAACCAAGGCCGGACCGGTGGGCGCGGTGGCCGTGACCGCACTGGTCAGCTGGGGTTTTGATCTACAATCCCATGGTGTTGCCATCGTGGGGGACGTGCCACAAGGGCTTCCGCCCCTGACCATTCCACATTTTGACGCCGCTTTGTGGAGCAGCCTGTTTGGCTCGGCACTGCTCATCTCTATCATCGGGTTTGTTGAAAGCATTTCCGTGGCTCAAACCCTTGCAGCCAAGAAACGCCAACGCATCACGCCGGACCAAGAACTGGTCGGCTTGGGGGCGTCAAATATTGCCGCAGCACTAAGTGGCGGATACCCGGTGACCGGTGGATTTGCCCGCTCTGTGGTGAATTTTGATGCGGGTGCCGAGACGCCCGCGGCCGGCGCCTTTACCGCCATTGGTATCGCTCTTGCGGCCATGTTCCTCACGCCAATGCTCTATTTTTTACCAAAGGCGACTCTATCGGCGACCATCATTGTGGCTGTGCTGAGCCTTGTGGATTTCCATATCCTCAAAGCCACATGGACCTATCACCGTGGCGATTTCACGGCCGTTTTGGCCACCATCCTGCTGACCTTGGGGTTTGGCGTCGAAATTGGTGTCTCGGCCGGGGTGATCCTGTCGATTGTGCTTTATCTCTATAAAACCTCACGTCCACATATTGCCGAAGTGGGGCTGGTTCCCGGCACACAACATTTTCGTAATATCAATCGCCACGAGGTGCTGACCCACCCAGAGTTGGTCACGCTGCGGCTTGATGAAAACCTCTATTTCGCCAATGTTCGCTTTATTGAGGATTACTTGCTGGAGCGTACAGCGCGTGGGAATTTGAAGCATGTGGTGCTGATGTGTTCGGCGGTGAATGACATTGATCTGTCCGCCTTGGAAACACTTGAGGGGTTGAACCGGAGGTTGGGTGAGACGGGCATCACATTAAGCCTTTCCGAAGTGAAAGGCCCGGTGATGGATCGGCTGACCCGCACGCATTTCCTGCGTGATTTATCGGGGGACGTGTATCTGACACAATATTGCGCGATGCAGGCCTTGGGACCGGTGGACGGTTGCAGAGCTTTGTGCTGCGAGGGGGCCGGGGAAGGGGACGCAGCGTAACTTTGCGGCCCGACAATTGAACGGTTGTGCAATTAATGCTAGGCCAACCCAACATTCATTCCATTGGGGGACGCTTTCATGCAGATCACAGAAAACACCGTAGCCGTCGTCTCGGGCGGGGCATCCGGATTGGGCGGCGCTGTGGCGCAAGCTTTGGCCGCCGCAGGGGCCAAAGTCGGTATTTTCGACCTGAATGAAGAAACAGGCACCGCAATGGCCGCCAAAATTGGCGGAACCTTTGCCAAAGTGGACGTGGCGGACCCGGTTTCGGTTGCGGAAGGGTTCAAAACTCTGCGGGCCGCTCATGGTCAAGAACACATTATGGTCAATTGCGCAGGCATCGCACCGGCCTCTAAAACCGTATCCAAAGGCGCGCCGCATAACGCAGAGATGTTTGCCAAAGTGATCACCGTAAACCTGATTGGGACGTTTAATTGCGCCAGCCAAGCCGCCGCAGGCATGGTTGCAGCTGAGGCACTGAACGCAGATGGTGAGCGCGGCGTGATCATCAACACCGCCTCAATTGCTGCCTTTGATGGTCAGGTTGGTCAGCTTGCTTATGCAGCCTCCAAGGGCGGTGTTGTGGGCATGACCCTTCCGATGGCGCGCGACCTTATGCGCGATGGGGTGCGGGTGATGACCATCGCACCGGGTATTTTCAAAACACCCATGGTGGCGGGCCTTCCGCAAGAGGTGCAGGACAGCCTTGGCGCACAAGTGCCGTTCCCATCGCGCCTTGGTGACCCGGATGAATTTGCAAATCTTGCCCGTCACATTGTGGAAAACCCGATGTTGAACGGCGAAGTGATCCGTCTGGACGGTGCCATCCGTATGGCGCCGCGCTAAGCGTCCAAAGATAGACGCAAATTTTGTAACAATTAAATGATTGAAACCGGCCGGCTGAAGACACAGCGGGCCGGTTGCGTGCCTATTCAATCGCCAGGACAAGCCCCGCTGGTGCCAGAGGCAGGCGGTCTTTATCGGGGTTGTTGGTATCTATCAGCTTTATGTCTGGTCCGATAAGCGTGGGGGAAATATCCCCGTTGATGGCCCGCAAAGCAGCCAAAACACCCAATCGGCCCTGCGCGACCGGATCGTCAAATGGTACGGCCAGCACCTTGCCGCTTTGCAACCCCCGGCGCACCGAATGGCTAATATAGGTGGCAATGAGTTTTGGGAATTTCTCAACATTTTGCGCGGCCAATCCCATCGCGCCCTCGATGGCGGGGGCGCTGCCGATGACATAATCCAGGTCGGGAATTTCAGCCAACACCGCTTCAACTTCGCGCAATTGTTCGCGAAGCCCTGTATCGGCATGGCGGGTGGTGACAATCTCAACCGAACTGTCTGCAAGGGCTTGTCGTAACCCGTTTTCAAGCAGGGGGGACCACCCGCTATCTTTTGGGCCGGTGATGAACCCCACCCGCACAGGTGCGGTGCCTTTTGGGTGGGTTTTTGCCAGATATGCCCCAACAGCATCCCCCATATCGCGCCAATCCACCCCAATGGAGGCCGCAAGATCCGGCGCGCGCAACGCATTGACCAAAGCCAGCACAGGCACGCTTTGGCTGGCCGCTTTCACAGCCGCCAACATCTGTGGGGCCTCGGCCGACACGGCCCCGAGCAAAATGGCATCAACCCCTTTTGACAGGCAGGTCTCCAGCAAGGGGATTTGTCGCGACAAGGCCAGATATCCACCAGATTCGTAAAACAGCAAATCCACCCTGGATTGCGCTGCCTGTTCTTGCAGACCAAAGCCGACACTCAGCCAGTATTCGTCCTTGAAATGGGGAACAACCACGCAGATTGATGCGCTGGGTTTGCTTTGCGAGAAGGCAGGCACCGGCGGGCACATCCCCATGAACAGGCAAACGAGGGTTAGGATTGCAGCGGGCCGCAATTCGCCATACCGTCGCGCCATGCGGCAGATCGGCTTTGATAAACAATTGCTTCGGGTGTTCACCTTCATTGTGAGCTTATCCGTCTTGGTCAGTTTGGTCGCCCTTGGGTCAAACTGGTATCTTTCCGGGCAACAGCGCGCTTTGATACAAAACAACCTACCTGCACTCTCCTTGGCACGCAAAATCTCTGATGAAAGTGTGTTTGTGGCCGCGCTGGCCCCGTCCTTTTCCGAAGTGGGAAATTTGGATGATTTGCAAGGTCTGGTGCGTTCGCTGCAATTTGAGCTGGATGAACTGCAGTCGGATTTCCAAGCTTTGGGCCGGATGGAGGTTGTCCCCTCGCAACGTGACCGCATTGTGCTTTTGCAGAAATTGCAAACCGCAATCGCGCGTCTTGGCGAGGTCACCGAAAACCGCTTAAAGCAGCGGCAGGGGCTTGACCGGCAGATGATTTTTGTCGCGGATATATTGGCAGAAATGCAGGATCTGTTGGCCAGCCAGTTGGATATTGCGCGTGTGCGTGTGACAGCGACCATCGCAGACCTCTATGTCCAATCCGGCCCGCAATCGCGAGACACATTGGATGGGTTGGCGGACCGTGATTTCTTTGCTTATGACCGACAGGTGGAGCTGGGTCGCGCAATCGACAAAGCGGGGAGCTTACTGTTGCGCGTGGTTGATCTGACCGATGCGGAAGTGTTGGACCAGCAGCGGATTCTAGCCATTGCGGAGCTTGAATTTGCCGAGCGACGCCTGAGTTATCTAGTGTCAAATGCGGCACGGGCGCGGGCCATGGAACTGATGGGTCTGCTGCGCAAGGAACTCTCGCCCGGGGGCAGTTTTGCATGGCAAGCCGTGGTGCTGTCGGACGGCGGTGAAATGTCGAGCTTGCTTGCGCAAATTCGCAAGGATGTGATCAGTCTGACCAATTTGTCTGACGAGCTCCTGTCGCGTCTTCAAGCCAATGCGGTGCGCTCGCAACAGCGAACGGAAATTCTTGGGCGTCGGATCTCTGTTGGGCTTGCGCTGTTGCTGGCGCTGGCGACAGGGGCGGCCTTTGTCAGCTGGCAATTTGCCCGTCGTCAGGTTGTGGGGCGTTTGCGCGGCGTGGCGCAACATATCGAAGCTCTGGCGCATGAGGATTACGCCCGCGACATCCCGGTCAGCGGGCGCGATGAAATTGGCGAGATGGAAAAGGCGCTTCACATCCTGCGCGGGCGCGCCGCCAAAGCACGTGAGTTGCGCGACGAACTTGAGGAAACCGTGCGCTTACGTACTGGGGATATTGTCACTGAAATGAAAGCCCATGATATTGCGCGGGCGGAAGCTGAAGATGCCAACCGGGCCAAGTCAGAATTCCTTGCGATGATGAGCCATGAAATCCGCACGCCCTTAAATGGCATCATTGGTATGCTGCGTCTGTTGGAAAGCGACATGTCGGGGCAGGAGAAGGGGCTGGGGCAGGATCGCGAAGAAAGTGATCGGTTGCACATTGCGCGGGTGTCCGCAGAACATCTTTTGGGGCTGACCAATGATCTGTTGGATTATGCCAGCACCGAACGCGGTAAAATGCGCGCGACCCCCGTGCATTTTGATACGCGGGATCTTTTGGGGCAATTGGGCACCTATCTTAGCGTCAGCGCCGAGGCGCGCGGGCTTGAGTTTGGGGTGCAGGTGCCACCAGATCTTCCTTTTGCGCTTTATGGGGATGTGGCCAAAATCCGTCAGGTGCTGGTGAACCTCCTGTCAAATGCCACCAAATATACCGATCACGGGCGGGTTGATCTGCTGGTGGATCATGCGTTTGATGATGCGAAATCCCACCATGTCATCAGCTTTGTGGTGGTCGATACAGGCATTGGCATTGCCGCACAGGACATGGATTACATCTTTGACGCCTATGGGCGGCGGATCCGGGACAAAAAGCGGACATTCAAGGCATGGGGCTTGGCCTGTCGATTTCACGCCGCTTGACCGAGGTGATCGGCGGGCTGCTGAGCGTGGAAAGTGAACCGGGCATGGGGTCGCGCTTTGCTTTGACCGTTTCGTTGCCCGAAGGGGATCTGAGCCAAGTGGCGCGCGTTGCCGAAACCTCGCCCGTGGCGGATCTTGGGCAGCAAGTGTTGTTGGTTGAAGATAACGCGGTAAACCGGATGGTGGCCCATGGATATCTTGAACGGTTGGGCTGTCAGGTGACAGATGCCGCAACCGGAAAGGCCGCGTTGAGCGCAGTGTTAAAAGGTGATGGCGCGGCGTTTGACGTGATCCTTTTGGATCTTGATTTGCCGGATATGTCAGGGATTGAGGTGGCCGCTGAGATCACGAAACAACTGCCAAACCCGCCCTTAATGGTCGCCTTGACCGCGCATAACATCATGGACACTCCAGAAGAACGCGCGCGTTTGGGTATGGCGCGGGTGATGACCAAACCTGTCTCACCCCGCATGCTGCGCGAGGTGTTGGGAGGAGAGAGGTTGGTTGAGCCGGGTCGTAACACTGACACGTCGACGCTGACAGCGCTGCGTGAGGATATGGAAGACCTTGGGGCGGAAGAAACGGCTGAGATTGTTGGGGAATATTTGCGCCAACTGGACAGCACATTGCCTGATCTTTTGGCGGCGTTGCGTGAAGAAGATCAAGAGGCCGCGCGCAAGCTTTCGCACCGATTAAAAGGCGCGTCTGCAAATTACCGGCTGAACAAGCTGTGTGCGCAATTGGCTGAAATTGAAATATCTTCTGTGGATGGAAATGAGCTGAAAGCTTATGAGGATGCGCTAGTGAGCACGGCTGACGCCGCACGTCAAATGCTCTTGCAGGCCGCCAAAACGGCGAACCTTTGTCTTGGAAATCACACATCCGGGGATGCAAAAACATAGCCCTCGCCATGCACCGTGATGATCCAGTCGGGCAGGGCGGGGTTGACCTCGATCTTCTTGCGGATCCGCCCCACAAGCACATCAATGGTGCGATTGTCCGGCGCCCATTGCCGGTGTTGGATCAGATCAAGCAAGCGATCACGCGACAGGATCACACCGGGATAGCGGGTGAAGGCGTGCAACAGCTCAAATTCTGCGCGGGTCAGGGTTTCCACCTCGCCTGTATCATCCACCAACCGGCGGCGCATGGGGTCGAGCACCCAGCGGCCAAAACGCCAGACCGGGGCGGGGGCGGGGGTAGAGGTCAGGCCAATTTCGCTGATCCGGGCCAATAGGTTTTTCACGCGGGCAAACAGCTCTCGTTTATCAAACGGCTTGGTCACATAATCATCTGCGCCCATTTCCAGCCCAATGATCCTGTCAATCTGGTCATCGCGGCTGGTCAGAAGGATGATGCCGGCCTTGGATTTGGCGCGCTGTTCGCGGGTGATGGTTAACCCGTCTTTACCCTCGAGGTTGATGTCCACCAACAAAAGATCCGCGGGATCACGGGTTAAAATCTCTTCCATCTGATCCGCATCTTCGGCCTCAGATACGCGGTACATCTGTTTGCGCAACGATGCTGCCAGCCGTCTGCGGGTCACACTGTCGTCTTCTACGATGATAATATGCTGTGCCATGGCGGTGTCTTAGTCCTTGTCGGGAAGGGCCTCCAGCGATTTCAGACCATTTTTACATTCTTTTACAAACTCGAACAGTCTGTTCATTGCATTTGAAAGACCGGTTCACATCGCAGGCATAAGGTCTGGGCAACGGAACACTTAATCCATGGAGGTTATCATGACCTATGCCACCCCAACCCGCCGCGCCTTTTTGCAAGGGGGGGCCGCGATGTTCGGCGCCACCAGCCTTTTGGGCTCAACTGCAATCGCGTCGATTGATCCGAACTCTTTCTCTGGTCGCACGTTTCACGCCAGCCACTTTGGCCCGTTTGAAGCCGTTGTGCGTGAAGGCAAAATTGTTGGCATCAACAATATGATGGAACTGGACGCGCGTCCGACCGAAATGCTGAACACCGGCGTGCTTGAACGCACCTATGACAAGACCCGGATCGACTATCCGATGGTGCGTAAATCCTATCTTGAAGGCTGGGAAACCGGCGACACCAAACCAGAGCTGCGCGGCAAAGAGGAATATGTGCGCGTGGATTGGGACACAGCCTGGAGCCTGACCGCCAAAGCGCTGCTTGATACCGCCACCAACCACGGCAATGAAGCGATCTTTAGCTCGTCTTACGGGGGCTGGTCCAATGCCGGTACCTTCCGTCCAAACGTGCTTCAGGGGCGTTTGATCAACCTGATGGGCGGTTGCACCAACACCGCGGGTGACTGGTCCGCCGGGGCGAGCCAAGTGGCCCTTCCGCATATCATTGGCGATATGGAAGTGTATTCTGCCCAGTCAGCCTGGGAAACCATTCGCGATGAAACCGAAGTCTTTGTGCTGGTCGGTTGTGATCCGATCAAAAACAACCGGATTGAATACCGCGTGGCGGACCACGGCATGTATTCCCATTGGGAAGAGATCCGTGATGCGGGCATCAAGTTCATTTCGATCAACCCCCAACGCACTGCATCAGACGAATATCTGAACGCGGACTGGATGAAAATCATCCCCAACACTGACGTGGCGCTGTTTAATGCGATGGCCTATCATGTGCTGGAAAAAGGTCTTGATGACAAAGAATACATGGCCAAATACACCGTGGGCGCCGACAAGTGGATTGCCTATGTGAAAGGTGACACAGACGGCACGCCGAAAACACCGGAATGGGCCACTGGCATCACTGGAATGGACGCTCAAGAGATCAAAGATCTGGCGGAACTTCTGGCGACCTCAAAAACCGAAATTGCAGGCGCTTGGTCGCTGCAACGCGCCCAACACGGCGAGATGACCCACTGGGCGATCATCAACTTTGCAGCCCTTACCGGCAAGATCGGTAAGCCGGGCCAAGGTGTTGGTTTTTCATGGCATTACGGCAATGGCGGGATGCCCGCGTCGGGAAAATCCACACCGTCTGGCCTGAGCCAAGGCCGCAACTGGGTCAAGAAAATCTGCCCAGCCAGCCGGATCACCGAAATGCTGGAAAACCCCGGCAAAGAATTCAGCTATAACGGCAACAAAGACACCTATCCTGACGTGAAGATGATCTTTAACGCAGGCAACAACTTTATGTCGCACCAGCAAGACACAAACCGGTTGATCCGGGCGCTGGAAAAGGTCGAAACCATTGTCAGTGTTGATGTTTGGTGGACAGCTGCGACCCGTTGGGTAGATATTGCCTTGCCTGCCGCGACCACTTTGGAACAGGACGACATCACATCCGGTGGGACCTATTCCAACGACCGCGTCTATGCGATGAAAAAGGTCATTGAACCGATGGGTGAGGCCCTGCCGGATTATGAGATCTTTGAAGGTCTGGCGGATAAATTGGGCCTCTGGGCACAGTTCACCGATAGCGAAGACAAGATGTTCCACATCAAAGAGGCCTATGCGCGCTCATCTGCGGCCGAAACCACTCCGTTCGAAGAGTTCTGGGAAAAAGGCTATGCCTTGATGAATGTCCCGGATGAGGCCCGCAAATGGACCCGTCACAGCGAGTTCTATCAAGACCCAGAAGGCAGCCCGCTGCACACCACCTCTGGCAAAATCGAAATGTTCTGTGATCTGATCGCGGATATGGAGATCGAAGATTGCCCCGGCATGCCGGTCTGGATGGAGAAACACGAATACCTCGGCAACGCGAAAGAAGGTCAGTTGCACGTGGTCAGCCCACACCCTTGGTTCCGCCTGCACAGCCAGATGGACCAATCGTCAAGCCTGCGAGGCCTTTACAAGGTGCAAGGTCGGGAACCCGTTCGGATCAACACCCAAGACGCCGAAAGCCGCGGTATCGCCGACGGGGATCTGGTCGAGCTTTACAATGATCGTGGCGCCGTGCTGGCCGGGGCCGTGGTGTCAGATGACATTATGCCCGGCGTGATTTCGATCTATGAAGGCTGCTGGCCACAAGTGGACAGCAAAGGGCGCTGTAACTCGGGTCTGGTCAACTTCCTGACGTCTACCCAACGTGCATCCGGCCTGTCACAGGCCACCACCGCCAACACCACGCTGGTGTCGATGAAGAAATGTGAAGACCCGGATGGTCCGAACCTGGCCTATGAAAAACCAGCAATTATCGACGATATGGCGCTTGCGTCCATTGATGATGAGCTGTTGGGTCTGGAACGGCTAGAAGCCCTGACCGCATCGCTTTACGCGGATATGACACCGGGTGAAAAACTGTTCTATGAACGCTGCACCGTCTGTCACGCGCCTCGTGAAGTGACCCACTATACGCAGCAACAGTGGAAAGGCATCACACCTTCGATGTTCCCACGCGCAGGTCTTGAAGAAGACGAGGCTGCGCTGGTCATGGAATATTGATGGCAAACGCCGCTGACGCGAAGTGATTGTAAAATAAAGAGAATGGCGGCTTCGGGTTTTCCTGAAGTCGCCATTTTTCTGTGCAGAACCTAGCGTTCTGGGCTGCCGGAAGGGGTTGAATTCTGGCTGCTAGACCCCGCGAAACCCCATCCCCTCTTGCCCTTTGCCACGATCTGGATGAAAACCCTCAGATCAACCGCAGACGGAGCATCGCTTTGAAGACCACAGCCAAATCAGCAGCCCGCCTGAGCGTGGCTCCGATGATGGATTGGACCGATCGTCACTGTCGGTATTTTCATCGTTTGATGAGCCAGCACGCGCTTTTGTATACGGAAATGGTCACATCGCCCGCTTTGGTGCGCGGTGGGGCGTTGCATTTGCTTGGGTACAATGACGAAGAGCATCCGGTGGCCGTTCAGCTGGGGGGCTCGGATCCAAAAGAGCTCGCCGCCGCCACCAAACTCTGTGTGGAACGTGGATATGATGAGGTGAACCTGAACGTCGGTTGCCCGTCGGACCGGGTGCAATCTGGCACCTTTGGTGCGGTTCTTATGCGGGATGCCCAACTGGTTGCGGACTGTATGTTCGCCATGAAAAATGCATCGCAAGATGTTGAAGTTACAGTAAAATGTCGAATTGGCGTTGATAACCAAGTGGCCGAAGATGTCCTGCCGGATTTCCTAACAAAGGTCTCGGCCGCCGGGGTGACCCGCTTTACCATCCATGCGCGAAAGGCGTGGTTGCAGGGGCTTAGCCCCAAAGAAAACCGCGACATTCCCCCGCTTGATTACCCGCTTGTGCACCGGATGAAAGAGGCATTTCCTCAACTTCATCTGTCGATCAATGGCGGCATTGCGAGTTTGGATCAGGCGAAAGAACAGCTGAAATATATGGATGGTGTGATGATTGGGCGGGCCGCTTATCACAACCCGGGTGATGTGCTTTTGACCGCAGACCAAGACATCTATGGCGCTGATACAGAAGCAAAAACCGCCCACCAAGTGATCGAGGAAATGTATCCATATATTGAGCGTCAATTGGCCCAGGGCGTGCGGCTGAACGCCATCACCCGTCATATTCTGGGGCTGTTCACCGGGCGCCCCGGCGCGCGCATGTGGCGACGCAGCCTGTCCGAAAACGCCCATCACCCCGGTGCGGGCATTGACGTTGTGGCCCACGCCCTGTCACATGTCCCGGAATAGGAGGGCTGATGCCAGAACTGACCCAACTTTTGCCAATGGTCGTGCTTTTGCTTGTGATCGGCGGCTTTGCCGGCGTGCTTGCGGGCCTGTTGGGTGTCGGTGGTGGGATCGTGCTTGTTCCGGCTTTTTTCTATACATTCTCGACACTTGGCTATGGGTCCGACCAGTTGATGCAAGTGTGTTTGGCGACCTCTTTGGCGACCATTATCGTGACCTCCATTCGATCGGTCCTGTCGCACAATAAAAAGGGCGCGGTGGAGTGGGGCATTCTGCGATCTTGGGCGCCGGGCATTGTCTTTGGTGCGGTGATCGGAGTGCTGGTGGCCTCGGGTTTGCGGTCCACCGTTTTGCAGGGCATTTTTGGTGTTTTGGGTTTGATTGTAGGGGGTTACCTTGGATTTGGCCGTGCGGAATGGCGGCTTGCGGAAGAGATGCCAAAGGGTGTGAAACGCGCCATCCTCTCGCCCATTTTGGGATTCCTATCCGTGCTGATGGGCATTGGTGGTGGCAGTTTCGGCGTGCCGACCATGACCTTACATGGTCGCCCCATTCACAAAGCGGTTGCGACGGCGGCAGGCTTTGGGGTGATCATCGCGGTGCCGTCGGTGATTGGGTTTCTGTTCGTAAATATCAACGTGGCCCCGCCGTGGACCATCGGGGCTGTGAATATTCCGGCCTTTCTCCTCATCATCACAATGACAATGATTACAACACCTTACGGGGTGAAGATCGCACATGCGATGGACCCTAAACCGCTAAAACGTGTGTTTGCAGTGTTCCTGACATTGGTGGCCCTCAACATGCTGCGCAAGGCCTTGGGGTTTTGAGGCATCCGTTTTTTGCCCTTGGTTGGGCGCGGTTTCCGGCGGAAGCCTCCATTAAAAGCTGGGTCGCGCATGTGCGGGAATATGCCCTTGCCGCGACCCAAGACCCGCACCAGAAAAAACATTGGTTACGGGCTGGAGGCACATGGTTTGTGGGCGTAAATGCGCTTGAAAATGACGCGGATGGTCGGGTTGGGGACGGGCCGCAAATTAGAGGTCAACTCTTTGAATTTATTTGTAAAACATATGGTTGGCACGCGCTTGATAAAGGGCAGATCTCGATCACTTATCCGGGCTATCCCAAACAGGACAAAAATGAGAGTGATGCGGCCCACAGGTTTCGCAAAAACCGTGATGCGGCCCATCTGGACGGCGTGAAACCCGAGTTGTCAAATGGGCGGCGGTGTGTGGATGAGGCGCATGGCTATGTCATTGGAATTCCACTGAATTTCACCTCAGAAGACGCCAGTCCCTTGGCGGTGTGGGAGGGCTCACACCACATTATGCGCCGCGCC
>ATLU01000179.1_pt1 | contig 17637 bp, 15 predicted proteins | sample 178751 | NCBI WGS metagenome assembly ATLU01 (sample SAMN02211837, study PRJNA209200) | bioreactor metagenome | isolation source: day 23 sample from continuous culture bioreactor inoculated with sediment... | place: Germany: Wadden Sea | collected 2011
GTTAGTCCGTAACTCTGTACCTTAATATCGGTAAAAAACAGCGATACTGCCGTGACAGTGATACCCACCAACACCCCGCGCGATACCCCCCCCCCGCCACATACCCCGCCAGTATAATCCAGTTGGGTACCGGGGAGATAATGAGCTCCTCTACATGATGCTGATATTTACTGCTGAAAAATGAGGAGACCACATTGGAATAGGAGTTGGTAATGACCGCCATCAGGATCAAACCTGGCACAATAAAATCAATATAGCTAAAGCCATCCATCTCGCCGATGCGTGAGCCAATCAGGTTGCCGAAGATAATGTAATAGAGCGTGGTGGTGATAGCAGGCGGCAGGATAGTCTGCAACCAGATCCGGGCAAAACGCAGGAACTCTTTGGTAAAGATGGTGAGAAAGGCGGTCCAGTAACGGCTATAACGGGTCATTGAGTCGCTCCATTACGTGCATTCTCCACCATGTTAATAAACAGCTGTTCCAGCCGATTCTGTTTATTGCGCATGGAAGTAATGCCCACACCCTTGCTGGTCAATTGTTCAAACAGATGGTTGATACTCTGATCACTGTTGATGGCGACTTCTACCCGCTGTTCATCCAGGCGTACCAGCTGAAAACTATCAAGCAGAGGCAACTCATCCAGAGGATCACGCAGATTCAGCACAAAGGTTTCGGTATGGAGTTGACGCAGCAGTCGATCCATACGGGTATTTTCAACAATACGCCCCTGATTGATAATGGCAATATTTCGACAGAGACTCTCGGCCTCTTCCAGATAGTGCGTTGTCAGGATGATAGTGGTGCCCTGTGCATTCAGCTCACTCATGAATTTCCACATAGAGCGGCGGATCTCGATATCTACACCGGCTGTCGGCTCATCCAGTATCAGCAGTTTAGGCCGGTGAACCAGAGCCCGGGCAATCATCAGGCGACGCTTCATACCACCGGACAGTGTTCGGGACATCTGGTTACGCTTATCCCACAAATCCAACTGCTTCAGACTTGCTTCTGCTCGCCGCCACGCCTCCTTACGGGGAATACCATAAAAACCCGCCTGATTAACAATAATCTCCCCGATGCGCTCCCACATATTAAAATTGAACTCCTGGGGTACCAGTCCAATACAGGATTTCACTGACTCCGGGTCTTTATCCAGGTCATGCCCAAATACCTCAACACGACCAGAGGTCTTATTCACCAGGGAGCTGATAATTCCGATCGCCGTAGATTTTCCCGCACCATTAGGACCGAGCAAAGCAAAAAAGTCACCCTCACCCACAGTGAAATCGATCCCCTTGAGGGCTTCAAATCCGTTCTTGTAGACCTTTCTCAAATCTGAGATGGCAAGTGCATTCATCAAGTTAACCTGTTCGGTATCTTTTCGGGTGTCAGACAAACAATCCTGTCTGTGAGAATCACTGGATAGAGCCGTCAGACAAGCCAATATTATCCTTTAAGTAATCTGCACTATATGGAGTCGTTGCGAATGAAATCAACCATCTTACTGCCTGCCAGGACAGATAGATGACAAACCCTGGTCACGAAAGGGTAACGAACGGCCAAAAAACGATATAATGCACGAAAAGCAGCAGGAACAGCTGCGCAGAAATAAAATTCCCGAGGTATAAGGCATGAAAAGAGTCACCATCGTAGGTGCCGGTTTTGCAGCCCTGACATCTGTTCAGAAATTGCGCGCCGCCGATCCAACAGTTGAGATCACACTGGTGGCACCAACACCTGTGTTCACCTATTTCCCCGGCACCATCTGGATCCCTTCCGGCTTACGTAAACCGGAAGATTTGCAGATTGATCTTCGCAACTTCTTCCAGCGGAAGAGAGTGAATTTTTTCCAGGGTTCCGCAACGGGATTAAGAGAGGGTGGACGCATCCTGGAAACGGATCAGGGTGAGATTGAGAACGACGGACTCATCATCTGCTCCGGTGGTCGCTTCATTAAAAAACTACCTGGAATTGAGCACGCTATCACCCCTTGCGAGGGTATTCCTGCCGCGGTAAACATTCGCGACCGCCTCAAAGCGTTGACCCAGGGCACAATTGCCGTGGGCTTTTCAGGCAATCCCAAAGAGCCTTCCGCCATGCGCGGCGGGCCAATGTTTGAGTTTTTGTTTGGTATTGACCAGCAACTACGCCAGGAAGGACGTCGTGATAAGTTCAAACTGATCTTCTTCACCCCGGCATCCGAACCTGGCAAAAGATTGGGGCCAAAAGCAGTCAAGGGGCTGCTGCGTGAGATGGAGAAACGCGGCATAGAGACCCATCTGGGCTATAAGATGAAGCAGTTCACTGAGCGTAAGGTGTTAACTGAAGGTGGTGAGTTCGATGCCGATCTGATCCTGTTTATGCCGGGTATGACCGGCAATCAGTGGTTTGACAACACCGACCTGCCCCGCTCAGAAGGAGGCCTGATCAAGGCCGATACACTGTGTCGTGTAGAAGGGCTTCAACAGGTCTATGTTGCGGGTGACTCTGGCAGCTATCCCGGCCCGGACTGGATGCCCAAGCAAGCCCATATGGCCGATCTGCAGGCCGAAGCCGCCGCACTCAACCTGATCGCTGAACTACAAGGAAAACAGCCGACGAACACCTTTAAAGTGGAGCTGTTCTGTATTGTGGACAGCCAGACTAGCGGAAGCCTGGTGGCCAGGACGCCCAACTATAATGTCGCCCTGCCCCAGCTGCGCCCTTTCCACTGGATCAAGCGGCTATTTGAATGGTGGTATCTGCGCCAGTATCGCTAAGCTGCTGATTACTTGCCTGGGCGCACCAGTCCGCCCAGGCCCATTTCGTCGAGGGCCCTCTCCATCAGTTCACGTACTTGGCGCGCATCGGTCATACGCAGTGCCGCCTGCAGCAGACTCTTTGCCCGCGAACGGCTGAAACTGCGGATCACCCACTTGATCTTCAACAGGCTACCGGCACTCATACTGAGGCTGTCCACCCCCATACCGAGCAGCAAAATAGCCGCCAGCGGATTACCCGCCAATTCACCACAGACACTGACCGGGCGTCGATAGAGTGCCGCACCCTCCACAATCTGGGTAATAGCCCGTAACACGGCTGGATGCATATCATCAAAAATGTCAGCCACACGGGGATTGTTGCGATCCACCGCCAAAAGATACTGTGTCAGATCATTGGTACCCACTGAGACAAAATCAACCCGCCGGGCAATCTCATCAATCTGATACACCGCTGCGGGCACCTCGATCATCACCCCTACAGAGGGCATAGAAACCACATACTCCTCTTCAACCAGTTCGTCATAGGCTCGCCGGATCAGCATCAGCAGCTCATCAACCTCAGACACCATACTAACCATCGGCAGCATGATCTGCAGATTGTTCAGACCGATATTGGCGCGGATCATGGCGCGAATCTGGGTTAGAAAGATCTCAGGATGATCCAGCGAGATCCGTACACCGCGCCACCCCAGAAAGGGGTTGGATTCAGCAAAAGGGAAATAGGGCAGTGGTTTATCACCACCGATATCGAGAGTACGCAGGATAACCGGGCGTGGAGAAAAAGAGCTCAATAACTGTCGATAACTTTCAACCTGAACATCTTCACCAGGAAAGCGGTCGCGGGTGATATAGAGCAACTCTGTTCGATGCAACCCAACACCTTGTGACTCTTCAAGACCGACAGTCATAACATCTGAAATAAGGCCGGTATTCAGATAGAGCGGAATAGTCGTGCCATCTGTTGTTTCGGCAATGAGCCCTTTCATAGCCTCTAGCTCTTGGGCTATTTCTGTCTCTTCTTTTGCAAGACGGGCGTACTCATCACTAACCGATGGATCAGGCGAAACATAGACACGGCCACGATAGCCATCAATAATGATATCCAGACCTTCCAGCCGTCCAACTGGCAGATCCGTCACACCCATAACAGCAGGCACGCCCATAGCACGAGCCAGGATCGCCACATGGGAAGAGCTGGATCCCATGGCAGATACGATACCGGTCAATCGCTCTACCGGTACCTCAGCCAGCTGCACCGCGCTGATATCCTCGCCAACCAGCATGGTCTTCTCGGGATAGACAACCTCTCGCGGTTTATCCAATTGCAAATGCATCAATACGCGTCGTCCAAGATCCCGAATATCAGATGCACGCTCCCGCAAATAGACATCATCCATGTTATCGAAGACCCGTGCGTGTGCCTCGATCGTATGGTGCAGAGCCCCTTGCGCCCATTGGCCCTGCTGAATTCGCTCCACGGTCTGACTGACCAGGGTATCACTACCCAGCATCATCAGCAGGGCATCAAACAGGGCTTGCTCTTCAACAGGCAGCTCTGTAGCAAGACGCTCCTTGAGACTTTTCAGCTCTTGTTGCGTAAGGCTCACCGCCTCTTTTAATGCGGCAATCTCAGAAGCTGGATCATCAGTATTCCTGTCCGGCACGGCATCCAGGTCAGCCAGTTGATAGGCTACGACCGCTTGTCCGGTAGCCACGCCTGGTGCACTGGGCTGGCCACTCAGATAACGATTAAGCGGACTGCGGGTATGCTGTATCTGATCCAGTTCACCACTGGCACGAGCATGGGTTATGGCCCCTGCCAGTTGCGCTGCCAGGGTAAATAGAAAGGTGACCTCATTATCATCAAACTTGCGCGGCTGTATCTGTCGGACGACAAGCACACCAAGCACTTTGCGGTTCTGGATGATCGGAACGCCAAGAAAACCGCGATATTGTGTTTCACCAGTAGCATGGATAAACAGATAACGCGGATGTTCAGTGGCATTATCAAGGTTCAACGGTTCAGCCCGCTCGCAAACCAGCCCCACCAGACCTCGATGCATGGGTAGGCTGACCTTCCCCACCGACTCAGGATTGAGACCCTCTGTCGCCAGAAGAATATGCTCGCGACGATCAAAATCGGTGAGATAAACGGAGCAGACATCCGCATTGATGGCCTGTTTGACCCGCTGCACAATCAAACGCAGCGCTTCACCCAGATCAGAAGCGGCGTTGACCTCCTGGACAATGCGATGAAGGATCTCCAGCACGTTCAGTTACCGTCTGTTTTGGCGCAAATAATTGGCTTGAGCGCGATTTGGTGCACCATCCGGGAACAATAGGGGTGCCAACTCCTCAAGAGCCTGTACATAGACCTTGCGCTTGAAATAGACCACCTCACGCAGTGGATGCCAATATTTTACCCAACGCCAACCATCAAATTCCGGTTTGGGTGCATGATCCAGACAGAAGTCTGTCTCATCACATAACACCCGAAGCAGATACCAGAGCTGTTTCTGGCCAATGCAGAGCGGCTTGCAGTGATGCCTCAAGAACCGTTTAGGTAAACGGTATTTAAGCCAACTGGACGTCACACCCACCAACTCAACCTGGTGCTGCTTCAGTCCCACTTCCTCTTCCAGTTCACGGTACATCGCCTGTTCAGGCGTCTCTCCATCGTTTATACCGCCTTGAGGAAACTGCCAGGCATCCTGCCCAATACGTCTTCCCCAGAAAAGCTGCCGCTGATGATTGCAAAGTATGATACCAACGTTAGGTCTATAACCTTCTGAATCAATCAAAAGAAAACCTATTTAGAATCTATAAACTGACTTGATTGTTCCACAAGTAACCATTCTCGGGCAACCACTTGTAATCTGACCTTAATATTTACCTTCATGGCAGCCACGATCTATTCACTGATCTGTTACACCGGACCGCCCTTTCTGAGGTAAAATGAATAATCGGCATAATCTGGAGTAGTTTCATTGTCATTAGCCATATTTGATCTCGACAACACCCTGCTAAATGGGGACTCCGACCACCTGTGGGGCGTTTTTCTGGCAGAAAAAGGCGTGGTGGATGGCGCCTGGTATGAGGCGGAGAATGACCGTTTCTACCAGGAGTACAAGGAGGGTCGCCTGGATATCTTTGAGTTTCTAAAGTTTTCGCTCAAACCCTTGAGCCAACATCCGCTTGAGCAGCTCCAGCGCTGGCACAACGAGTTCATGCAACAGAAAATCAATCCGATCCTGTTGCCGGCCGCTCATGCGCTGGTCGATCGTCACCGGGAGGCAGGTGATACCTTAATGATCATTACGGCCACCAATGCCTTTGTCACTGCCCCCATCGCTGCCGCATTTGGTATTGAGCATCTGATTGCCACCGACCCAGAGATGGTCGATGGGCGTTACACCGGAAATGTCTCGGGCATTCCCAGCTTCAGGGAAGGTAAAGTGTCGCGCTTGAATAACTGGCTGGAAGCCCATCAGCAAAATCTATCTGGAAGCAGCTTTTACAGCGACTCCCATAATGACCTGCCTCTGCTTGAACACGTAGACAAACCGGTAGCCGTCGATCCCGATGAGTCGCTCACCCTGACCGCCCGTGAACGCGGTTGGCCGATCATTACCCTGCGGGAATGAGAGGTTTGGTGTATCCTGAAGATAACCGCTGAAAGATTAGGACAGACACAATGCAACAGAAACCTTTTCTGCTGATCATAGTTGCCCTGATAGGCGTGGTGATCTATGCCTATTATGCCCCAAACAAAACACCTGAACGGGCAGCCACGCTTACACCCAAACAGTACATCGAACTGGTTGAGCAGAAAAAGCAGGAGAGAAACCTGGAGCGAAAACAGGAACAGGCTGAAGAGGCACGTCAGAAAGCCTTACAAGAGGCAGCTAAAGAGTAATCAAAAGGGGAAACTGAATCAAACACCTACCTGCTGAACAGTCGCTCATCACATCCGGCGACAGACAGAACGCTCATCCGGGTTTTCAACGGCATCCACAATTGAGTTAATAAACTGACCCAGTTCATCTGTGCTAATTACATCCAATATACGATTTAGCAATTCGGGATCGACCAGCGCCTGAACCGTCGTACCACTACTCAGATTAACACTCACCCCGGCCGCATGCTTATGTTCAGAATCATCCGCCTGCTCGATAAATAGCGCCTCGTTCATATCCAGCATTTCATCGTAATAGGCCTCTATGTCATCCATTAAGGCATCATCCGTCTCTTCCGGTATACGCACCATGAAGCCCTGATCCTCTTGAGCTGATTGTGGCTGCAGCCCTTTATCATCGAGAAAACGGATAAACAGATTCCAGGGACGTTCATCGAAAAAGATATATTCCAACATACTGCACTGCCTTTTTCCGGACACAACGGGGAATAACTAAGATTTCACATCCGCGCTCTGAAGGCAAGAATCACCTGATTCCTAAGGGCCTTGATGAGGTTGAGCTGTTTGGCCGTCAATACCACACCATTTGGCTGCGTGTGATCCGCATAGATTAAACCCAATGGCGTTTGCTTAATCACCAGAGGAAAAATCAAGAAAGAACCGGCATTGGAGATCTTTTTATACCACTCAGGCAAATCGGCCTGTATTTTTTTATCGTGTGCATTGGATATAGCCAAGTCCACACCATTCTTCAGTGATGCGTGAAATACATCGGCCCTATACTGTCGAGGAAAATGAAATCGATTGATAAAGTTCTCAATATCATTCCCAAATCCCAGCTTGGCCTTGATTTGATTGGTAGCACGTTCCTGCAGACATAGCACCACCCGGTCAAAAGCCAGCGCCCGATAGACCGTTTCCAGCACTACATTAAAAATCTGTACCACATTGGCATCATCATCCAGTAGCAAGCCGGTCACTTCCTGAAGACCTTCAGTCAGCACGATCTCTGCATTGATGGCCGGATCATCAGGTGACACTTCTGAGATGACTGAATCTGAAGGCGGAAGATTGGCCGCCGGCTCCAAAGCCAGTGTTGTGGTTATATCATGTTTGCGCCGGGCACCTTTCGTGACTTGTGATGTATCTGCTTTCGCTGGACGTGACAGACGCCGCATAAAAGCATCACCACTGGTATTCGTACCAAGACTGCCACTTAACTCGACAAACTCACGCTGCGCCTTTTCAAGCATCGTTTCAAAACGTTTTTCGCTAATGGCCAGCCCACGCCGATAACGTTTTAGCAGGTCCCTTATTCTGGGCTGGCTCTGGTTATCGACATCACCAATAATCTGGGTTGCCTCATTGGAAAAATTAGCGATCAGTCTTAACTTCACTTCACTTTTTTTCAACTCGCCGGGGGCCGCCGGATTGACCTTGATCATTCCCTGAATAATCTCATTAGGGAAATTCCACTGCTTGGCTATTGCGATCCCCACTTCCTGATAGGACATGCCGAGCACGCGTTGCTCAGCCTTCTCCTGTGGAACTGACTCCATCTTCACCAGACGTTGAATCTCTTCACTCTCATCATTCAGATAGTAGGTAACCAGAATTTTCCCCAACGTATGCAGCATGCCACAGAGAAAGCCCTCTTCTACATGCTCCATTTCAGCATCCTCCGCGGCCTGTCGTGCCAATGTGGCACTGAAGATGGCCGCCGCAATTTCATTTTTCAATTTCACAACCTGTGTCTTGTTGTGCAGGTGTTCAAAGAAAATAAGGGAAGCTGCAATAGAGCGGATCGTCTGGATGCCTAACACCACAATCGCGCGGGATATGGTGCCAATACGACCGGCGAAATGACTGTAATAAGCCGAATTAACCACTTTAAGAATTTTACTGGCGAGTGCAAAATCCCGAATAATGATACTCGCCAGTTGATCCATACCTTTATCATCGGATGCCGTGAGCCGATTGAGGGTGCGTATGGATTCCGAAAGCACAGGAAAATCACTCTTATGCTGCATCCGGCGCAACAGAAAATTGACTGTGCCCTTGCTGGCCTGATCGGTTACTTCATCAAGACCCTTTCGATACTTTGATAGGGCCGCCAACATTTCACCAGCATCGGCAAATCGCTGACCAGGTTCCTTTTCCAAGGCCTTTTGGACAATGGCATCAAGCCGTTGACCGATGTCATGATTGAAGTTCGATGGATGTTCAACAGCACTGTCCCGTATGCGTAACAAAAGGGCCTGCTGGTCGGGAGCATCGAAAGCTACCTGGCCCGTCAGCAGTTCAAACAGGATAGCACCGAGGGCAAACACATCGGACTGCGGACTGACCGTACCCTCAGCGATATATTCTGGAGCCATGTAGCGGGGTGTTCCGGTCAGTTCCACATCCCTGTTCATCGTCTCGGTTACCAGACGGGCAATACCAAAATCCATAATCTTGGGTGTGCCTTCATCATTCAGAATGATATTGGCAGGCTTAAGATCACGGTGAACAATGCCCTTCTTATGTACCTGATCAATACCTGAGAGGATACCCACGCTAATATCCAGCGCTTCATGCAGTGTCAGCTCTGACCGTTTCATACGATCCGAAAGCAGTTCTCCCTGGATATATTCAAACACCAGATACGGGCGCTTTTTTTCATTGCCGACATCAAAAATGGAGACAATATTGGGGTGTTGAATCTGGCTTATTGTCCGTGCTTCACTAAGCAAGTTATCCACTGTCTGAGCAACCCCAGACATTTCCTGATCAAGCAGCTTTATTGCCACAGACCGCTGCAACTTGGAATCAATACAGCGATAAACCGTACCCTGACTGCCCGCACCCAGCTTCTCTTTGACTTCAAACCGACCTATCTGCGGCATGCTATTCCTTATGAGACTTCAATCACATAATAAACGTAGCGGCCACATTGGAAAAAACTTTTCCAATTGACCCAGCTCCAGATGACAATCATCTTTTTAAGGTATAGTGATTACGGCTGGAGTTAACGGTATAAGAGCCCTATCGCTGAAATCAATGGACACTATAATGATGGACGATGATGCACAACAAACTGAATTAGGGATGTCCAACTTAGCAGACACAGAACCATTCAACTTACTGCAAGGCTTGATAGCACTGCAGCACAAGTATCACTACATTCCCAGTGATGAATTAGAACGGCTGGCCGCGACATCTGGCATAAGTGAGGCCCATATCACCAGTGTGATTGATTTTTATGGCTTCCTGCACACCAAGCCACACGGCGAATATGAGATCCTTTTCAGTGACAATATCACCGACCAGATGCAGGGCAGCCATCTGCTTGCTGATTTACTCTCTAAAGGACTAGGCGTTGCAATCGGAACCACCCGGAAAGACCTGCGTGTCAGTCTGGACTATACGTCCTGTATTGGCATGGGAGACCAGAGCCCGGCAGCCCTGATAAATGGACAGACGATAACCCGTTTAACCCCCTCACGAATTGATCAGATTATCCAACTGATAGAGTCATCAACCCCGCTTCAGCAGTGGCCTGAAGAGCTGTTTGTTGTGGACGGCAAAGCTCAAAGAAACGCTATTGTACTCGACACTGAATACACGTCAGCCGCCGCCATCCAGGCCTGTCTTGATAAAGGTGCAGAGGCCGTCTTTAACCAACTGGAGCAGGCTGGACTGAGAGGGGGGGGCGGTGCAGGATTCAGCACAGCATCAAAGTGGCGACTCTGCGCATCAGCCGAAGCTGAAAAGCGGTTTGTGGTGTGTAATGCAGATGAAGGAGAACCCGGCACATTCAAGGATCGGTTTCTGCTTCAATCCCACGCGGAGCGCCTGATTGAAGGGATGACCCTGTGTGCCGCCGCTATCGATGCCAACACCGGGTTCATCTATCTACGGGGAGAGTACCGCTACCTCCTGGAGTCATTACAGAGCGTGCTCGATCAACGCCGAAACAAGGGCCTACTGGGGAAAACCATCCTCGGGCACAACGGTTTTGATTTTGATATTACTATTCATCTCGGGGCCGGCGCCTATATCTGCGGTGAAGAGTCTGCACTTATCGAATCACTTGAGGGAAAAAGAGGCATTCCCCGTTCACGTCCACCGTTCCCGGTTACACAGGGATATAACGGCTTTCCCACCGTCGTCAATAATGTAGAGACCTTCTGCAATGCCGCCATGATCATTCAGCAAGGTCCCGAGTGGTACAGGCAAGTGGGAACACCCGCTTCACCCGGCACAAAGCTGCTGAGTATATCTGGCGATTGTGACCACCCGGGCATTTATGAGTTTCCGTTTGGAACAACTATCTCGGAGATCTTGAACTGTTGCGGCGCCCACCAAACCATGGCGGTGCAGGTCGGCGGAGCCGCCGGTCGACTGGTTTCCGAATCTGAATTTAATCGCACCATCGCCTTCGAAGACATACCAACCGGCGGCTCTTTCATGATTTTTAATCAGAGCCGCGAATTGCTACGGGCGATTGAGAATTTCACCCAGTTCTTTCAACATGAAAGCTGCGGCTTCTGTACACCTTGCAGGGTGGGCACCTCACTGCTGGTTAAACAACTTAATAAAGTCATGGTCGGCCATGCCACAACCAAAGACCTGGAACAGATGAGCATTCTCAGTAGCCTGATGAAGAAGACCAGCCACTGTGGTCTGGGGCAAACAGCTGCTAATCCAATCCTTGATGGACTGGGAAGATTTCCTAAACTATTTCAATCACGACTTCGTGCCACCAGTTTTGAACCCGCCTTTGACCTGGATGCTTCGCTGGAAGAAGCGCGCCAACTGACCGGCCGTGATGATCCGAACGCCCATCTGGAAGGGGGTGGCGTATGAGCAATCACTTCACACTCGATGGTGTCACTGTCCCCTTCACCAAAGGGCAGACCATCATGGATGCCGCCTTGAAGGCTGGTATTTATATACCCCATCTCTGTCACAATCCGGAATTCAAACCCCACGGCAGCTGCCGTCTCTGCACAGTGAATGTCAATGGTCGAAATGTAGCAGCCTGCACCACGCCCGCCGCTGAAGGACTGGAGATCGAGAATGAGACCCATGAAATCACTACCCAGCGTCGCTTACTGTTAAAATTGCTGTTTGTTGAAGGGAACCATGTCTGCCCTGCCTGTGAGAAGAGTGGCGCCTGCCAGTTGCAGGCCGTGGCCTATCACTGCGGCATGCTGGCACCAGAGTTTGTTCACTTTTATCCCAAGCGCGCGGTCGACGCATCCCATCCAGAGACAATCATCGATTTTAACCGCTGTATCCTCTGTGAGCTCTGCGTAAGAGCCAGTCATGATATAGACAAGAAATCCGTTTTCACAATTAGTGGTCGCGGCATTCATTCACATCTGACCATTAACTCACCCAGTGGAAAACTGGGTGATTCTGACTTCACCGCCAGTGACAAGGCGGCCCGGGTCTGTCCGGTCGGTGCCATCCTGCCGAAACATAAGGGCTACAACAAACCTATCGGCAAACGTCTCTATGATCAGGCCCCAATCAGTCAGGTAGGGGATGTCGCGCAACACCAGGAGGCCACGGATGAGTAGTAACCCAATCAAGGTCGCTACTGCCTCGCTGGCCGGCTGCTTCGGTTGCCATATGTCGCTTCTGGATATTGATGAACGACTGATTGATCTGGTGGGACACATTGAGTTTGACCGAACCCCGCTCACAGACATAAAAAAGATTGGCCCCTGTGATGTCGGCCTGATAGAGGGCGGTGTCTGTAATGCAGAGAATGTCGAGGTATTGAAGGCCTTTCGCCGCAACTGCAATATCCTGGTCGCGGTGGGAGCCTGCGCCATTAATGGGGGCATCCCCGCCATGCGTAACCAATACTCCCTGGCTGAATGTCTGGAAGAGGCCTATCTACATGGCACCGGTATCGACAATCCCCAAATCCCCAATGATCCCGAGCTTCCCCTGTTACTGGATCAGGTGCACCCGATCCACGAAGTCGTCTGGATAGACTATTTCCTGCCAGGCTGCCCCCCTTCCGCCGACACCATTTTCACTTTCCTGGATGAACTGCTTTCGGGCAAACCCATTCAGTTTGCCTATCAGCAGATTCACTATGACTGAACAGAGACCCAAAACCATCGACCAACTGGAGAGTGCAGCGCAGCCGGAAAAACTGCGCCGTATTGCCATAGAACCCCTGACCCGGGTTGAGGGCCACGGCAAGGTGACACTGCTGCTGGATGATGACAACCGTATCCAGCAGGCACGGCTGCATATTGTCGAGTTTCGTGGCTTTGAGAAGTTTATCCAGGGCCGCCCCTACTGGGAGCTACCGGTACTGGTGCAGCGACTCTGCGGCATCTGCCCGGTCAGTCATCATCTGGCAGCAGGCAAGGCGATTGATCAGCTGGTGGGGGTTGAACAGCTCACGCCAACAGCAGAGAAAGTCCGCCGTCTGATGCATTACGGTCAGATGCTTCAGTCTCATGCCCTGCACTTTTTTCACCTCTCGTCACCAGACCTGCTGTTTGGTTTTGACAGTGAGATCAGCGAACGCAATGTCGTTGGATTGATCAACGCTCATCCGGATCTGGCAAAACAGGGCGTGTTGCTGCGCAAGTTCGGCCAGGAGGTGATCCGTGTTACCGCAGGCAAACGGATACATGGCACCTGTGCCATTCCTGGCGGCGTGAACAAGGCGCTGGACAGCAGTGAGCGAGATTATCTGCAACAGGATGTTCGCCAGATTGTTTCCTGGGGCCAGGGCGCACTTGATCTCGCCAGGCGACTGTTCATGGAGTCTCTGGAGGAAAATCAGCAGTTCGCCCGAATCGATACGCACATGATGAGTCTCTGCCAGGCGGACGGTGCACTGGAGCTCTATCATGGCGGGCTGCGGGTTACGGCCATCGATGGCCATCGCATAATGGATCAGGTTGACTACCGGGAGTATGACCAGCACATACGTGAAGCGGTCAAATCCTGGAGCTATATGAAGTTCCCCTACCTGCAACAGCTCGGGCCAGAGAAGGGGAGTTATCGTGTCGGGCCACTGGCCCGCATCAATAACTGTGACACCATCGATACCCCCTTGGCTGAAGCCGGCCGAGTTGAATTCCGCGCGTTGAATAATCAGGGTCTGGTTCAATCCACCCTCGCCTATCACTGGGCGCGGATGATCGAACTATTACACTGCGCTGAAAAAATCGAGCAATTATTGGATGATCCTGATCTACTCGGCCGTGACCTGAAACAGACCGGTGAGATGCGTCAGCGTGGCATCGGCGTCATTGAGGCGCCCCGGGGAACCCTGATACATGATTATGAAATTGATGATGACGGGCTGGTCAGCCGAGCCAACCTGATCGTCTCAACCACCCACAATAACCGGGCGATGAATGAGTCGGTCAGAGCGGTGGCAGCGGATCTGTTCAATGGCCAGGCGATTACCGAGGGCATGTTGAACCATATCGAGGTCGCGATCCGCGCCTATGATCCCTGTCTCTCCTGCGCCACCCATGCCTTGGGAAAAATGCCGTTGGTGATTGAACTGCAACAACCCGATGGTCAGATTGTCGACCGATTAATCAACGATACCCAGGGTGAATTGAAACGGTGAGTCTATCGCCGATTGTGATTATAGGTTACGGCAACCCATCCCGCGGCGATGATGCCCTGGGACCGCTGGTAATTGAACAGTTAGAACAGCAACAGCGGGTAGATAAGCGTGACTCAGCGTATGAATTGATTACTGACTTTCAGTTACAGATCGAACATGTCACGGATCTCGAAAACAGAGACCTGCTGTTGTTCATCGATGCCGCGGTATCGACCGCGCCACCGTATCAGTTTTCACAGCTCAAACCACTACGTGACCATAGCTACAGCAGTCATAGCCTTACGCCCGCTACGCTGCTAGCGGTATTTGAGGATGTTTACAAAAAACCAGCACCACCGGCCTACCTGCTGACGATTCCCGGTGTTCAGTTTGAACTGGGCAAATCACTCAGCCCACAGGCGAAAGCGTGCCTGGGCTATTCATTAGACTTCATAAACGCCTTACTGGAAAAACCTGTACCGGCTTCTTGGGACGAAAAACGGACAGGATAGACACCATTACCCCTGTGTAGCATCGAGCTACACAGGGGTATCGCCTTTAGCTCTTACTGAAACGCAGACCCTGCTCTGAGGCATCCACCTTGATGGTATCGCCCGGACCAAATCGCCCGCCCAGAATCTCCTGGGCCAGCGGGTTTTCCAGCTGCTGGCGAATGGCCCGCTGCAGGGGTCTTGCCCCATAAACCGGATCAAAGCCCGCTTCTCCCAACCGATCCAGGGCCGATTCGGTTAGCTCAATACCCATATCATGATCCGCCAGGCGTTTCTCCAGATACTTCACCTGAATCACGGTAATGGCACGAATCTGCTCACGACCCAGTGGATGGAACACCACAATATCATCCACCCGATTGATGAACTCTGGGCGGAAGTGTTGCCCCACTACGTCCATAACAGCCGACTTCATCTCATCATACTGCTCCTCTCCCGCCATGGTCTGAATCAGGTCAGAACCCAGGTTCGAGGTCATGATGATTACGGTATTGCGGAAATCTACCGTCCGACCCTGACCATCGGTCAAACGGCCATCATCCAGTACCTGCAACAGCACGTTGAAGACATCCGGGTGGGCCTTCTCCACCTCGTCCAGCAAAATCACGGAGTAAGGGCGACGGCGCACAGCCTCTGTCAGATAGCCCCCCTCTTCGTAACCCACGTAACCGGGAGGTGCTCCAATCAATCGTGCAACGGAGTGTTTCTCCATGAACTCAGACATATCGATACGCACCATGGCGTCTTCCGTATCGAACAGGAAGTCTGCCAATGCTTTCGATAGTTCCGTCTTACCCACACCGGTCGGCCCAAGAAACAGGAACGAACCATTCGGCTGTTTGGGATCTGACAAGCCGGCCCGGGAACGACGAATGGCATTGGAGACGGCCGTGATGCCTTCCATCTGACCAATCACCCGCTTGCCCAACTCATCTTCCAGACGTAGTAACTTACCCCGTTCACCCTCCAACATCTTGCTGACAGGGATGCCGGTCCACTTGGAGATCACATCGGCGATCTCTTCATCCGTGACCTTGTTACGCAGCAGTTTCATCTCCTGCATCTCGGCCTGTGAGGCCATATCCAATTGCTTCTCCAGCTCGGGAATACGCCCATACTGCAACTCAGACATACGCCCCAGATCACCGGCACGGCGAGCGGTCTCCATATCCAGTCGTGCTCGCTCCAGATCCTCTTTGATGTGTGCGGTACCCTGCAACGCTGCCTTTTCAGACTTCCAGATCTCATCCAGATCAGAGAACTCCCTATCGGCCTTTTCAATCTCGGCTTCCAGTTGTGACAGGCGTTTCTTGGAGGCCTCATCCGACTCTTTCTTCAATGCCTCTCGCTCTATCTTGAACTGAATCAGACGCCGTTCCAGTCGATCCATCTCTTCCGGCAGAGAGTCGATCTCCATACGAATCTGCGAGGCCGCTTCATCGATCAAGTCGATCGCCTTATCCGGCAGCTGTCGATCCGTAATGTAGCGGGTAGAGAGTGTGGCCGCCGCTACAATGGCCGGATCGGTAATATCCACACCATGATGCAACTCATAACGCTCTTTCAGGCCACGCAGGATGGCGATGGTGTCCTCAACCGTAGGCTCTTCGACAAGTACTTTTTGAAAGCGACGCTCCAAAGCCGCATCTTTTTCAATATATTTCCTGTACTCATCCAGTGTGGTCGCTCCCACACAGTGCAGTTCACCCCGAGCCAACGCGGGTTTGAGCATATTGCCCGCATCCATTGCCCCTTCGGCCTTACCGGCACCCACCATGGTATGCAGCTCATCAATAAACAGGATGATCTGTCCCTCTTGCTTGGAGAGGTCATTCAACACCGCCTTCAGGCGCTCTTCAAATTCACCGCGAAATTTAGCCCCGGCTATCAATGAGCCCATATCAAGAGAAAGCAGGCGCTTATTCTTCAGCCCTTCCGGCACTTCACCGTTGATAATACGTTGGGCCAGGCCTTCCACAATGGCCGTTTTACCCACACCGGGTTCACCTATCAGCACCGGATTGTTTTTGGTCCGGCGTTGCAATACCTGAATGGTACGGCGGATCTCGTCATCCCGTCCAATGACCGGATCGAGCTTGCCCTGCTCGGCCCGCTCAGTGAGGTCAATAGTGTATTTCTCCAGGGCCTGGCGCTGATCTTCCGCGTTGGGATCATTGACCTGTTGGCCGCCCCGCACCTTTTCAATAGCCTGTTCGACCGGCTGTTTGACGGCGCCGGACTTGCGCATTAGATCGCCCAGTTCACCTTTATCATCAAGGGCGGCCAATACAAAGAGTTCACTGGATATATATTGGTCTTTACGTTTTTGCGCCAGCTTGTCACTCTGATTGAGCAGGCGGCCCAGGTCATTGGAGATGTGCAGATCCCCTTCCGACCCTTCTATGCTGGGCAATCGATCCAGAATATCACCAAGCCCAGAACGTAGTTGGTTTACATTGACATCCGCCTGGGTGAGCAGATGGCGCACCGTACCCCCCTCCTGATCGAGCAGGGCGGTCATCATATGGGCCGGTTCAATGAATTGATGGTCCCGGCCAACAGCCAGACTCTGGGCATCAGCCAGAGCCATCTGGAACTTGCTTGTCAGTCTGTCCATTCGCATGGAAATTACTCCGATATTTTTAAGGTTATCCAGGAGATGGGGTATTCCACATCGAAATTCAATAGCGGTTTCAGATTACTATCTAAACTCCATCCTCACCTCTACCGTCCAGAATAGACTGAATTATGGCCTGCAGTTGCTCTCTTCCCCACTCTTCCGGATATACCGGAGAATACGCCTTGATACGTGCATGGCTCCGGAGCAGTACTCCCCTGATTACCCCGCCTTAGCCCCGGATAC
>ATLU01000180.1_pt1 | contig 17472 bp, 16 predicted proteins | sample 178751 | NCBI WGS metagenome assembly ATLU01 (sample SAMN02211837, study PRJNA209200) | bioreactor metagenome | isolation source: day 23 sample from continuous culture bioreactor inoculated with sediment... | place: Germany: Wadden Sea | collected 2011
GAGCTTTTGTATCGCGGCTACCCAATCGACCAACTGGCGGAAAAGTCGCATTACCTCGAAGTCTGCTATCTGCTGCTTTACGGTGAACTGCCGTCGGCAACGGAACTGGAAGATTTTGAAAGCCGCGTGACCAATCACACGATGGTCCATGAGCAGATGATCAAATTCTTCTCGGGTTTCCGCCGCGATGCGCACCCGATGGCGGTCATCACCGGTGTGATGGGCGCGATGTCAGCCTTCTACCACGACTCATTGGACATCAATGATGAATGGCAGCGCGAAGTCGCCGCCATTCGTATGATTGCCAAAGTGCCGACCATTGCCGCGATGGCCTATAAATATTCTGTCGGTCAGCCTTTCGTGTATCCGAAAAACGATCTGGATTACGCATCAAACTTCTTGCGCATGTGCTTTGCTGTACCTGCCGAAGAATATGTGGTGAACCCGATCCTGAGCCGTGCGATGGACCGGATCTTCACGCTGCATGCCGATCACGAGCAAAACGCCTCGACCTCAACCGTGCGTCTGGCTGGCTCTTCGGGTGCCAACCCGTTTGCCTGTATCGCCGCCGGTATCGCATGTCTTTGGGGCCCTGCCCATGGCGGCGCGAACCAAGCCTGCTTGGAAATGCTGCGCGAAATCGGCACCGTGGATAACATTCCGGAATATGTCGCCCGCGCCAAAGACAAGAACGATCCGTTCCGCCTGATGGGCTTTGGCCACCGCGTTTACAAAAACTTTGACCCCCGTGCCAAAGTGATGAAAGAAAGCGCTGATGAGGTTCTGGGCCTTCTGGGTATTGACGACAATGAGACACTGAAAGTGGCCAAGGAGCTTGAGCGTATTGCGCTGGAAGATCCTTATTTCGTTGAGAAAAAGCTCTATCCAAATGTCGACTTCTATTCCGGCATCATTCTGGAAGCGATGGGTTTCCCAACCTCGATGTTCACTCCGATCTTTGCGCTGTCGCGCACCGTGGGTTGGATTTCGCAATGGAAAGAAATGCTGGGCGATCCAGGTCAGAAAATTGGCCGCCCACGTCAGTTGTATCTTGGCGATACAGCACGTGATTACACGGATGTTGAAAACCGCTAAACCCGGATTGAAAACTCACGAAAGGGCTGCCACTGGCGGCCCTTTCTCTTTTGTGCGACAGTTTTGAATATGACCCGACTTATCACAGAGCGTATGATCCTGCGCGGCCCCAAACCCACTGATCTTGAAGATCTTTTTGCGATCTTCAGCAACCCGGACGCCATGGCCTATTGGTCCACGGCACCACATGAACACCGGGATGTCACGCAAGAGAGGTTGGATAAGATGGCCGCGGATTTCGCCGTAAACCCAACCTATTTTATCTTTGAACGCGCGGGATCTGCGATCGGTATGGGCGGTATGTTCAGCAAAGGCGACCTTGGCTATATTTTACACCCCGAACACTGGCGCCAAGGCCTTGCCACCGAGGCAATCAGCGCGGTGATTGACCATGTGTGGGCAACGACGGATTACCCACAACTACAAGCTGGATTAGATCCAAGGAATGCCGGTTCCAAAGCTCTGTTAACGCGCCTTGGCTTTGTGCAAACCGGATTTGAAGCCAACACCCATTGCATCAATGATGTCTGGAGCGACAGCATCTATATGGCGCTCGTTCGTCCCAAAGACCGCAAATAAAAAAGGAGCCTGGCGGCTCCTTTTCTGTCGTAATTTGGTGAGGCTTCAACGCCCCTCAAAATCTGGCGTGCGTTTTTCAAGGAACGACATCACGCCTTCTTTAAAGTCGCGCGAATTTCCGCATTCCCCTTGCAGTTTTGCCTCCAGCGCCAATTGTTGATCCAAGTCATTTGTCAGCGAGGCACGCATCGCTTGCTTGATGCTGGCAAAGCTTTTGGTTGGACCTTTGGCAAGATACGCTGCACGCGCTTTCCACGCTGCGTCAAACTCGTCGTCCGCGACACATTCCCAAATCAAACCAAGGCTTGCGGCCTCTTTTGCCGGTAGTTTTTCCGCGAAAAGGGCCGCGCCCATGGCCTTGGCAAACCCCATCATGCGAGGCATCCAATAGGTGCCGCCCGCGTCAGGGATCAGGCCAATGCGCGAAAACGCCTGCATGAAATAGGCGCTTTCTTTTGCGATCACCACATCGGCCGCCAGCGCAATATTGGCCCCAGCTCCGGCCGCAGCCCCGTTTACAGCAGCAATGACCGGAATGGGCGCGTCATAGATGGCGCGCAGCAGCGGTTCGTATTCGTCCTTCAACGTGCGTTCCAGATCCACTTCACCCGCATTGGCACGATCCCCAAGATCCTGACCCGAGCAAAACGCCCGCCCGGCCCCCACAATGACCAGAGCGCGGGCACTGGTGCCAGCATCCCGCACCGCATGGGCGATTTCCGCCCGCATCTGGGTGTTCAGCGCATTCATCTTGTCTGGCCGGTTTAAGGTCAAAACGGCCAAGCCATCGGTGAGATCATATGTGATTGTATCGTAATTCATGGGAGCCTCCCTACAGTTCCCGCCCTTATAACCGACCAATCGGACGGGAAAAAGGGAAACGTGCCGTCAAATAGCGGCGCATCTCATTTCGTTGTAAAACGGGTGACATGAGGATGCCGGGCGCGCAAGTGTTTCGCCACGGCAGGGCCTGCCCTGCGCAGGAAAAAGCGCGGATGTTTGACCACCCGCCCTTTGATTTAGTCTTTCATCAGCTCGTCCAAACGGGCCTGTTCCGTGTCGGACAAGCCTTGGCCTTGCTCTGACGATTGCGATCGCCGTCGCAGGTATAGCCCTCCCGTGATCGCCGCCAAAAGGAACAGGATTGGACCCGCTAGCCACAGCACGATATTGGCCCCCAACAGGGTTGGCTTCATCAACACATATTCGCCGTAACGTTCGACGATAAAATCGACAACATCTTCGTTGCTGTCGCCCTCAACCAAGCGTTCACGCACCAACAGGCGCAAATCGCGCGCAATCTCAGCGTTGCTTTCGTCGATGTTCTCACCACGGCACACCACACACCGCAGATCGGCGGAAATCGCGCGAGCGCGCTCTTCCAAAACCGGGTTGTCCAGCACCTCGTCAGGGTTCACGGCCAAGGATGGGCTGGCCGCCAATGTGACCGCCAACGCCAGTGATGTGAATAGGGGTTTGATCCGCAACATCATTCCGCTGGCACCCCTTGTTTTGGCGCTTTGGCGGCACCGGCTGCGACGCGGAAGCGGCGGTCAGACAGGCTGATCAACCCACCCAGCGACATGATAATGCACCCGGTCCAAATCCAGTTGGCAAAAGGTTTGATAAAGGTTCGAACCGCCCAACCGCCATCGTCCTGCGGATCCCCGATCACAACATAGATGTCGCGCCAGAACCCATTGGCAATTGCGGCCTCGGTTGTCGGCATTGCTTGCACCGGATAGACGCGTTTTTCGGGATGAAGAAGCGCCACAGTCTCACCGCCCCGCTCTACCCGCATGTCCGCCATGGTGGTGGTATAGTTCGGGCCTTGTTCGCGGAACACATTTTCCAAGGTCACCGTATATCCAGCCACCTCAAACGGCGCGTTCAGCTGGGTCACACGGATGTCTTCGTGCTGCCATGCCTCAAGCCCGGCAATGCCCATAATGGTGATCCCAAGCCCCACATGCGCGGTGAACTTACCCCAATCTGCGCGCGGCAGCCGGGTCAGGCGTGACAAACGGTTTGAAATTGCACCGCGGCCCGTGCGACCCGCAAGATCCGTCAGCGAACCCGCCACCAGCCATGTGCCTAGAAACATCCCGATCGGCCCCAAAGCAGACCGTCCCGTTTGCATCGCCCAAACCAATGCCAAGACCGAAATGGCCAAGGCAAACGCCGGGATCAACTGTTTAGCAGCGCGATTCACTTTCGCCCGTTTCCACGGCAGCATCGCCCCAACAGGCAACACCAGCGCCAGCACCACCATAAAGGGGATGAACGCCGCCTCGAAATAGGGCGCTCCGACCGAGACTTTTCGGCCAAAAATCTCGCCAATCAGTGGCCAGATCGTGCCGGTAAAGACCACAAGCGAGCCAACGGCCAAGAGGATATTGTTAAAGACCAGCGCACTTTCACGGCTGATCAGGCCAAAGACGCCACGCGCCTCCATCGCACTTGCACGCGCAGCAAACAGCGTCAGTGCCCCACCAGTGAAGACCGCAAGAATGCCAAGAATGAATACGCCACGCTCTGGATCAGATGCAAACGCATGCACCGAGGTGATCACGCCCGAGCGCACCAGGAAAGTCCCGATGAGCGAGAAGCCAAACGCAAGGATCGCAAGCAGGATGGTCCAGCTTTTCAGCGATTCCCGTTTTTCAACCACAATGGCAGAGTGCAAAAGCGCGGCAGCAAAGAGCCATGGCATAAAGGAGGCGTTTTCAACCGGATCCCAGAACCAGAAACCGCCCCAGCCCAGCTCGTAATATGCCCACCAGGATCCAAGGCCGATGCCAATGGTCAAAAAGACCCAGGCGGCCAAGGTCCATGGGCGCACCCAACGGCCCCAAGCGGCATCAATGCGCCCTTCGATCAGCGCTGCAACTGCAAAGCTGAAGGTCATCGAAAGGCCAACATAGCCGAGGTACAGGAAAGGGGGGTGGAAGGCGAGGCCCACGTCTTGCAACAGCGGGTTCAAATCTCGGCCATCAAACGGCGGCTGCGCAAGGCGCAAAAACGGGTTTGATGTAAAGATCACAAAGGCCAAGAACGCCGCCCCAATGGCGCTTTGCACCGCCAGCACACGGGCCTTCAGGCGCAGCGGCAGATTGCCACCAAACCACGCAGCCATCGCGCCAAACAGGGCCACGATCAGCACCCACAACAGCATAGAGCCTTCGTGGTTGCCCCAAACGCCCGACACTTTATAAAGCATCGGCTTGTCACTGTGAGAGTTGAAATACACCAGTTTCAACGAGAAGTCAGAAGTTACAAACGCATATGTTAAGGCCGCGAATGCCGCGGCGATCAGCGCAAATTGAATGGATGCGGCAGGAACTGCCATCTCCATCCAGCCACGCCAGCCTTTATGCGCCCCAATCAGTGGCACGATCATCTGGATCAGTGCCACGCCCAGCGCTAAGATCAGCGCAAAATGTCCAAGCTCGGTAATCATGACGCGAAGTCTAGTCCTTATCGCGGGGGCCGACCAGCCCCCCGCGTATCCGATGCGGCAACCAGTCACGGCCTTTTCATTCCGTTCGCGCCCTTATTTACCAAGCTGAGCGGTCAGGTCATGATGTAAATCAAGCTGGACAGAACAAGCGCACCGAGGATGGGCCATAAAAACATGGCCCCATGCCATCCGAATGACCGATTGATCACGGAAAAGTGTAACAGCGCCCCGACCAAATACAGCGCCACAAACACAAAATGCGCAGGGCTTTCCGCTGCCCAAGCAGGTTCGCCAAGCAGCGAATAGATCCACCACCACCCCAAAACAAGGCTCGCCCCCGACCAGCTATAGGCCATGCCCAGCGCCAAGGGTGTCGCGCGCACCACGTAAAGCCACAAGAACGTCAGCGAGATCATCAAGCCCATCAGGGTGATCGCGCCATAGCCAATTTGATACACCACCTCATATCCGGCCCATTGATATCCCACTTGTAACGCCAAAGCGATCAACATCATCAAGACAAATGCCTGTTTCATTTCTGCAAGACCTCTCGCACGACCGCATCTAATTCCGCCGCCGCCTTTTGGTTTCGTTCCACTGATCGGTGTAGCTGTGCATTGGAAATCAGCTCTTTCACCAGTTCAAAAAACCACATCATCGGTCCCGCCCTCCACCTGCGGGCAATCGCTCGCGAATGATTGTGGTGATCTCAATCAGGATGGATGAGTTTTTATCCAGCACCGCCCGCGTCGCCTGATCTTTCTGCAAATCCCGGTAAAGCAGGTAAAACACCAGCAAAACCCACGGGCCGTGTTCCGCAACAAGCTTCAGAATCAGATCACTGCCCATCTTTGCGTCCCCTCGCCTTAACCCACTCCTCTAGCGCTGCATTGCCCGACGGATCAATGGGTTGCGCTGTTGGCGCAAATTTGGGGCTCGCAACTCCACCAAGAGCAAGCGGTGCAGAAACGGATCGGTTTGGGCCGGTACTGTCTTGCCCCTTCAAACCCTCAATATTGCGCCGCACCTCATCCGTACGCGACAGGGTCGTGGCGATAGAGCGTTGAAAGTCCTGCCCCTTCGCCTGATGCCGCGCGCCAAAGTAAAAACTGACAATCGCGCCGAGCAGCCACCACAGGGGGTCCGGCACAAGCGAGATCCCCTGCATGCGCGCAGCGAACCAGACCGGATCCACCATCGCCGCCGTGAACAACCCCAATGTGCCCAAGGCCAGCGCCGGACGGGGCAGCCGATTAAGGCCGTCCATAAACCGGTCAAACATCCCTTTCTGGGGATGCATGAATTCAGCGGCGTAAGCCTCCAATGTGGCGCGGTGCAGATCCACATCGCGCACCGCGCCCGCTTCGCGGTTCTCGACAAACACCTCTGCCGTGTCACGGATCACATTGCGCCCGCCCCCAAAGAGTATGTTGAAAAGTGATCCCATTAACCCCATTTCGCGACCCTCTCACGGTGTTCTGTGTTGGAAAGATGATACTTGGGCGCAATGAATTCCTCGGCCCGGCGGATCCATCCACCTTTGCCACCATCCTTACGCCGCGCATATTTGCGCGACGCCGTGCGTTGATCGGCCAGACGGTAGTAATAATTGCGCCGCTCGATCCCGTAGGCATCCGCCAAATGATCCGGTGCCGCCGCATGGGCCAATCGCGCAGCGGCAAGGGTTTGCGGACCCAAAGCGCCATCAACGGTCGCACGAAACCCCATCTTACCCAGCAGACGTTGCAAAATCCGCACCGCATTGCCGCCAGAGTTGACGTACATGTCAAACACCGACGCCTGAAGCGGCAGAGGCAATTCAGCGATGCGTGGACGTTTGAAATAGTGACGCACAAAAATATCGCGCGCCTGATCGCGGCTCAGCGCCTTCACGTCCTGCGTCGTGACCTTCCCGTCCCCGGTCAGATCAAGCCCAAGCCCGCGCATTGTATGGATTGTGACACCGTATTTGGTCGCGCCCCCCGGGTCACTGGGGTCGTTTACATAGCCGCCTTCGCGGGCAATGATCTCATCTGCGATCTCATCAACGCTTTTCATCCGGGCCTCTCCCCGCGGTTCAACACGGGGTAAGGCTGGTTAAATTACGTTAAGATTGTGGAAATCAGGAGGACGGCTCCACATACACGCCGGTTTCTTTAAGGCTATCAAGCACCTCTTTTGGCATGTAGTTTTCATCATGTTTGGCCAGAATTTCCGAGGCCACAAACACGCCGTCCACATAAGATCCGGTGCCAATCATCCCTTGGTTTTCGCCAAAAAGATCAGGCAACACGCCGGTATAGCTGACCGGAATAACCTCCCCCCCGTCGGTCACCGAAAAGGTCACCGTCTCGCTTTGGCCACGCACAATGGACCCGTCAGAGACCAAGCCCCCCATGCGAAACACTTCGTTTGCGGCTGGCGGTTCCGCAATCACTTCGGTCGGGGACCGGTAATAGTTGATTCCATCCTGAAGCGCATAGCCGATTAAACCGGTCGAGATCGCCAAGGCCACAAAGGCCAAAGCAATCACCTGAATGCGGCGCGTTTTCTTAAGGTTCTTCATCCCAGCCATCCGGGACACTCCTTTCACATCCCTCATGACAAGGGTCTATTCAGTTATCCCAGCCCTCTCATGGGGTTAAGGGAAAATCGGCGCCAACATCAGCCCCGTGGTTTCATCTTCGCCCAGCATCAGGTTCGCGTTTTGCATCGCTTGCCCCGATGAGCCTTTGCACAGGTTATCAAGCGCCGAGACCACCATCGCACGACCAGAAATCCGATCCGCGACCACACCAATGTGACATTGGTTTGATCCCGCCACCTGCCCCATGCCGGGCATTTGCCCCATGGGTAGCACGGTCACAAACGGCTCGTCTTGATACGCGTCAACAAGCTCTGCGTGTATTTCAGCCGCATCGCCGCGCACATAACAATCCGCCAAAATGCCGCGATTGACTGGCACCAGATGGGGGGTAAAGATGATGCGTACATCACGCCCTGCAAGCTTTGAAAACTCCTGATCAAACTCACCCAGATGCCGGTGTTTGCCACCCTGCGCATACCCCATCACATCGGTGGAGCGTTCGGCAAACAGCATGTTTTCCTTCAACGACCGCCCGGCCCCTGACAGACCATTTTTCAAGTCACAAATGATCGTATCAAGATCAATTAAACCCTTGGCAATCAACGGATTAAGCGCAAACTGCACCGTGGCCGCGTTGCACCCTGTGCCGGCCACCAACCGCGCGTTTTTAATGTCCTCACGGTAAAATTCCGTCAGGCCATAGACAGCGGTTTTTTGCAGTTCAACCGCCACATGGGGCGCGCCGTACCATTTCTCATATTCCGCAGGATCGCGCAGCCGGAAATCGGCGCCTAAATCCACCACCTTCACATGCTCCGGCAGATCACGCACCAAGGCCTGCGACAGCCCATGAGGAAGTGCGGCAAAGGCCAGATCCACGTTCGAGAAATCAATCTGATCCATTTTGACCAAAGTCGGCAGATCCAGATGACGCAAATGCGGATACACCTCCGCCATCTCCATCCCGGCCTTACGGTCGGCGGATAATGCTACAATTTCCATCGTCGGATGGGTGGCGATCAGCCGGACAAGTTCAGCACCAGTGTAACCAGACGCGCCAAGAATAGCGATTTTGTGGGTCATCATGACCTCCTCACGAGTTTCAAAAGATCTAAGGTGTTTCGGCGCGGTCTTCAATCAGGCCGCTTCAAACGTGATCTTTCGTCGCAAGAACTGTGTCGCGCGATTGGACACTTTTTCCGGGTTCCCAGTGGTCAGGTATTTGCTGCCCTCGCCCGTGCCGCACATTTGTGGGTGGCGATCCAGATAATCGGCCAAACTGTCAGCAACAAGATTGGCCTGGCTATAGACTTTCACACCCTCGCCCAAAGCCGCCTGAAATTCTTTTTCCATCAACGGGTAATGAGTACAGCCCAAAATGGCCGCCTGCGGGTTTGGCATTTTCCGTTTCAAAGCATCCACATGGCTGTTCACCAAGGCTTCCGCCAGGATCATGTCGCCGTCTTCAATAGCGTCGACAACACCACCGCAGGCCTGCGCCTCGACATCCACGCCGATCGCGCGAAACGCGAGTTCACGTTGAAAGGCCCGGCTGGACACGGTGGCAGGCGTGGCAAACAACGCCACATGTTTCACTTCAACCTCGCGCGGCGGAGAATTGTCACCCCAATCGCGTTCGGTCATCGCCTCAATAAGGGGTACAAAGACACCAAGCACACGCTTGTCGCGCGGGATCCAGCTTTCCTGCATCCGGCGAAGCGCTGCGGCCGAGGCCGTATTACAGGCCAGAATCACCAGATCACAGCCCTGATCCCAAAGTGCCGAGACCGCTTTGGTGGTCAGGTCATAAATGTCATCCGCGTCCCGCACGCCGTAAGGTGCATGTGCGCTGTCCGCGTAATAGACGAAATCAACATCCGGCAGACGCTTGGTCACCGCGTCCAGAACCGTCAATCCGCCCAAACCAGAATCGAAAATCCCTACTGCCATGTGCCTCGTCCTTATGCTGTTTTCTGCATGCTGTTTTCTGCGCCGCCCCTCTCCGAAACCGGTTTTGGGCTATTGCACAAGGCATAGGTCGAATTTAGCCAGAAATCCATGCCGGATTTGGGATCAGCGGCATATTGCAACAGGCCGCGCACCGCTTTTGTTCCCAGAAAAACGGCCGCACCCTGGATAATGCGGCCGTCAACTTTATTTTCTCCGCAAACAGTTCACTCTGCAGCGTGTTTTGCACCAGAGCCATCGCGCAATAGCGCCAAAAGGGTTTCACGGGTTTTTGCAACCTTCACTGCATTTTCGGCCTTTACGGGTCCGAAGCCACGGATCTCAAGCGGCAATTCCGCCAAGGCACGCGCAGTGGGCAGGTTATCTGACGTCAACAGCGTCAGCACCTCTTTCAGATCCCCTTCATATTGCGCAATCAAAGCCCGCTCCATCTTGCGCTCTTCGGTGCGGCCAAACAGGTCAAACGACGTGCCGCGCAGGGATTTCATCCGCGCCAGCATTGGCGCCAGCCTGGCAAACCACGCGCCAAATTCGCGTTTCTTCGGGCGACCATTGGCATCCATCCCGCCAAGGATCGGCGGCGCCATGTGATAGCTTAGCTTCAGGTCGCCATCAAACTCCGCCTCAGCCTTGGCGCGGGTGTCACAAATCAGGCGCGCCACTTCGTATTCATCCTTATAGGCCAATAGCTTATGGTAGCCGAGCGCAACAGCCTCACGCAGCTCCTCTGGCATCTTTGCAACCAAAGATGTGTACCGATCTGCATAAGCCGCATCTTGATACTTGGTCAGGTGCCCCACCCGGAAAGCAATCTTATCTTCCAGCGTTTTGGGCAGCTCCACATCATCTGCGTCGACATAACCATCGGCCGCAGCAGGATGCAGATAGGCCCAGCGACCAATGTCAAACGCGCGTTTGTTGCGATCCGGCGCTTGGCCGTTCAGATCGATCGCGTGCATCAAAGCCTCAAACGTCAGCGGCACAAGGCCCGCCTGCCAGCTCGCGCCCAGCACCATCATGTTGGAAAAGATGCTGTCGCCCATCAAAATGCGGGCAAGTTCGGTGGCGTCAAACAAGCTGACACGGTCGCGCAAGCGCGCCTCCAGCGACAGTTGCAAACGGTCGCAGGGGATGGTGAAATCCTTGTTGCGGGTGAATTCTCCGGTCACGGTTTCATGGCTGTCAACAATCGCACCGGTGCGGTCTGTTTTGGTCAAGCCAAGCGTGGTCGAGGCGGCCGAGACCACCAAATCACAGCCGATCAGCGCATCACATTCACCGGTGGCCACACGAATAGCCGAGATATCCTCGGGCTTTTCTGCAAGGCGTAAATGCACGGTGACCGCCCCGCCTTTTTGCGCAAGCCCCGCCATTTCCATCATGCCAGCGCCCTTGCCATCAATATGCGCCGCCTGGGCCAGAATCGCGCCAATGGTCACAACACCCGTGCCGCCAACCCCGGTGATCACCGTGTTGAAGGTGCCGTTGATGGCGGGCAGTTCCGGGTGTGGCATGTCGGGCAAATCAAGTTCTGCCGTGGCGGCCTTTTTCACCTTGGCGCCCGCGACGAACACAAAGCTGGGGCAAAAGCCGTTTACGCAGCTGAAGTCTTTGTTACAGCTGGATTGGTCAATCGCACGTTTGCGGCCCAACTCGGTTTCCAGCGGCACAATCGACACGCAGTTGGATTGCACACCGCAATCGCCGCAGCCTTCGCAAATGTCCGGGTTGATGAAAATGCGTTTGTCCGGATCAGGGAACAGGCCGCGCTTGCGCCGACGCCGTTTTTCAGCGGCACAGGTCTGGATATAAAGGATCACAGACACGCCTTTGATTTTGCTAAACTTTCGCTCAACCGCCAACAGCTCATCACGGGTGTGATGGGTCAAGCCCTTCGGGAAAGCCGACAGCTCCACATCTTCTTTATCATCATAAACCAGCGCGATGTGATCAACACCTGCCGCCTGCACCTCGCGCGCAATGCGCACCGCGTCCAAACCGCCTTCGTTTTCCTGACCACCGGTCATGGCAACCGCATCGTTATAAAGGATTTTATAGGTGATATTGGCATCGGAGGCCAAAGCGGCCCGAAGCGCCAGAATGCCTGAATGGTTATAGGTGCCATCGCCTAGGTTCTGGAACACATGCTCGGTGGTCGAGAACGGCGCCTCGCCGATCCAATTGGCCCCCTCACCGCCCATTTGGGTGAAGCCAGTGGTGGAACGGTCCATCCATTGCACCATGTAATGACAGCCAATTCCGGCATAGGCGCGGGTGCCTTCAGGCACGCGAGTAGAGGTGTTATGCGGACAACCTGAACAGAAAAACGGCAGGCGCGCAGCAATATCCGGCGCGTTATCTGCCTGTTTCGCTTGCATAATTTGCGCCAACCCCGCCTTAACCGCATCGGTGCCGCGCCCCTCGTCAATCAAGATCCCGCCCAGCTTTTCGGCAATCATGATCGGGTCAAGCGCATAGCGGGTCGGGAACAGCTCTACCCGCTTGCCACCTTCCCACAAATTGCCTTTGTGCCAGCCATAAACGCGGCGACCTTTGCGGTTGTCAAACAGCACCTCTTTGATCTGCACCTCGATCAGCTTGCGTTTTTCTTCAACCACCACAACCAGATCAAGCCCCTCGGCCCATTCCTCAAAAGATTTCATATCAAGAGGGAAGGTTTGGCCGATTTTATAGGTGGTGATACCCAGACGTTCGGCCTCGGCATCATCAATGCCCAACAGGTTCAGCGCATGCACCAGATCAAGCCAGTTTTTGCCAGCGGCCACAAAGCCGATCTTGGCACCGGGTTTGCCCCAAACACGGCGATCAATCTTGTTCGCACGCGCGTAAGCCTCTGCTGCGAAACGCTTGTAATCAATCATGCGGGCTTCTTGCGGGATGCGGTCATCCATCAGGCGAATGTTCAACCCGCCCTCGGGCATGTCAAAATCCGGGGTGACAAGCTGCATCCGGTCGGGGCGTCCATCCACGACAGAGGTCGCCTCAACCGTGTCTTTCATCACTTTCAGACCGGCCCAAACGCCCGCAAATCGGCTGAGGCCATAGCCGTATATGCCGTAATCAAGGATTTCCTGCACACCCGCCGGGGACAAAACAGGGATATAGGCATCCACCATCGCCCAATCAGATTGATGCAACACGGTGGAGCTTTCGCCCGTATGGTCATCGCCCATCGCCATCAACACGCCACCATGCGGCGAAGACCCAGCCATATTGGCGTGGCGCATCACGTCGCCAGTGCGGTCCACACCCGGCCCTTTGCCATACCAAAGGCCAAAGACCCCATCATGGGCGCCTTCGCCGCGCAATTCGGCCTGTTGACTGCCCCAAAGGGCTGTGGCTGCAAGGTCTTCGTTCAGACCCGGATGAAAGAGAACATCATTTTCTTTCAATACCTTGCTGGATCGCCCCATCCACAAATCCACCGCCCCAAGGGGGGATCCGCGATAGCCGGTGACATAGCCCGCCGTGTTCAAACCTGCGGCTTTATCGCGTGCTTTTTGCATGATCATCAAGCGCACCAAGGCTTGGGTTCCGTTCAACAGAACCTGCTCTTTGGTCAAATCAAAGCGATCATTCAGTGTAATTTCTGGCTTGCCCATGGCGCCCTCCCTGACGAAATGGAAATCTGGCTTGGGGATACAATAGGTCAAAAAGCCTGACCTAACAAATCATTTCTACGTGCATTCCCCATTGGCAAATGTGATGATTTTGATGATAACAGAACGGAAAAGTTTTCGCGCTAACAGCTTATTGGTTCTTGCTTCATGGATTGGGATAAACTCAGAATATTTCACGCCGTTGCCGATGCGGGGTCATTGACCCATGCGGGCGATGCGTTGCATTTGTCGCAATCTGCGGTGTCCAGACAGATCCGCGCGCTGGAAGAAAGCCTGAATGCAACCCTGTTTCACCGCCACGCCCGCGGACTGATTCTCACTGAACAAGGTGAGCTTTTGTTTGACGCGACCAATGCCATGTCCCACCGCCTTGAAGCGTCTGTCGCGCGCATTCGCGACAGCAAGGAAGAGGTGTTCGGCGAGCTGCGCGTGACCACAACCACCGCCTTCGGCTCGCTCTGGCTGGCCCCGCGCCTGCCCAAATTTTACGAACAATACCCCGACCTCTCCATCGATCTGATGCTGGAAGAACGCGTGCTCGACCTGCCGATGCGCGAAGCCGACGTGGCAATCCGCATGAAAGAACCCAGCCAGGCAGACCTGATCCGTAAGCGGCTGATGGACGTGCATATGCGCCTGTATGCGTCCCCCAGTTATCTGGAAAGCCATGGTACGCCGGAAACGCTCGGGGATCTGACCCGCCATAAAATCGTCTGCCAAAGCACATCCGCCGCTCAGGTCAGCGCCGGGGCCGCCTTGGTGCAGGAACTTTTGGCGTATGGCGTGAAATCCAGCCTGACCGTTAATAATTACTTTGGCGTACTTCAGGCGACATTGAATGGTTTGGGCATCGGCGTTTTACCTGATTACATCATTCAGGATTTCCCAGAACTGAAGCGCGTCTTGCCCCAGGCGGAAAGCAAAGACATCCCCGTATACCTCGCTTATCCCGAGGAATTGCGTTCGGCCAAACGCATTGCGGCGTTTCGTGATTTTGTTACCGACGAGATTATTGAGCAACGCAAACGACAAAATAGCTGAGTTGCCAGCGGGTTGCATGCGTTCTTGGACAATCTCCGCAAGAGCTATGCGCGCGACGCATAGCCGCAATGCAGCATTTACCCTTGATCCGTTACTTCACGCCCCCTAAATCAAACTCAAAGCCGAACATGGGGCTTAGGCCCTTCGGTTTTTACCTCCCTGTTGGACTTGGCCGGGCGCTGCCCGGCCTTTTTTTACCCAAGCGAAACCTCCCCCAAATTCAGCAAACCAATTGTTGCTGCATTTGCTCGGCTCCCCCTTGCTAATAGGCTTCCCTAACCGCCCCTTTTCCCATATGAGAGGCCGCAACTGCCAATGCGCACGCGAACCCACCAACGCGAGGCGCCATAAGGGGATCCGCGCGAGATGCAAGAACCAGCCATCACCACCGACCTGATTGAAGCCCATGGGCTGAAGCCTGACGAATACGAATTGCTTCTTGAGATCATCGGACGGGAACCGACATTTACCGAGCTTGGTATTTTTTCGGCCATGTGGAATGAGCATTGTTCATACAAATCCTCCAAAAAATGGCTGCGCACCCTGCCCACCGAAGGCCCCCAAGTGATCTGTGGCCCCGGCGAAAACGCTGGCATCGTGGATATTGGCGACGGTCAGGCCGTGGTGTTCAAAATGGAAAGCCACAATCACCCGTCGTATATCGAGCCCTATCAGGGTGCGGCGACCGGTGTGGGCGGCATTCTGCGCGACGTCTTTACCATGGGCGCACGCCCCATTGCGGCAATGAACTCGCTGTCCTTTGGCGAGATTGACCACCCCAAAACCAAAACACTGGTGAATGGTGTGGTTGAAGGTGTCGGCGGTTACGGAAACTGTTTCGGCGTGCCTAATGTCGGCGGCGAAGTGCGCTTTCACCCAGCCTATAACGGCAACTGCCTTGTGAACGCCTTTGCGGCGGGCCTTGCGGACACCGACAAGATTTTCTATTCGGCCGCCAGCGGTGTGGGCATGCCCGTTGTGTATCTTGGCGCGAAAACCGGCCGTGACGGTGTGGGTGGTGCCACCATGGCATCGGCTGAATTTGACGACACGATTGAAGATAAACGCCCCACGGTTCAGGTTGGTGATCCCTTCACCGAAAAGCGCCTGATGGAAGCGACACTCGAGCTGATGCAAACCGGCGCTGTGATCTCGATCCAGGATATGGGCGCCGCTGGCCTGACCTGTTCCGCCGTTGAAATGGGTGACAAAGGTGGGCTGGGCGTGAAGCTCAACCTCGAAGATGTGCCCCAGCGCGAAGAAAACATGTCCGCCTATGAGATGATGTTGTCAGAATCTCAGGAACGCATGTTGATGGTACTGAACCCAGAACTTGAAGATGCCGCCCGTGCGGTGTTTGAAAAATGGGATCTGGATTTTGCCATCGTCGGTGAAACCCTGCCGGATGATCGCTTTTTGATCATGCATAATGGCGAAGTGAAAGCCGACCTGCCCCTGTCGCCCTTGTCGGGCCGCGCCCCGGAATACGACCGCCCATGGGTGGAAACCCCGGCCGCGGAACCTTTGGCGGATGTGCCAGAAATCGACGGGATCGACGGGCTGAAAGCCTTACTCGGCTCGCCCAACTACGCCGCCAAAAACTGGGTCTATGAGCAATATGACCATATGGTTATGGGCGACACTGTGCGCGCGCCGGGTCTGGGTGCCGGCATTGTGCGGGTGCATGGCACCAACAAAGCGCTGGCCTTCACCTCGGATGTAACCCCACGATATGTCAAGGCGAACCCCTATGAGGGTGGCAAACAAGCGGTGGCAGAAGCCTATCGCAACCTGACCGCTGTGGGGGCCAAGCCTTTGGCAACAACAGACAACCTCAATTTCGGCAACCCCGAAAAGCCCGAAATTATGGGCCAGTTTGTGGGGGCCATCAAAGGGATCGGCGAAGCGGTAGCGGCCCTTGATGTGCCAATCGTGTCGGGCAACGTCTCGCTTTACAATGAAACCGACGGGCAAGGCATTTTGCCAACGCCAACCATCGGTGCCGTGGGTATTTTGGAAAGCCTGGATGATTTGATCGGCGGCGATGCGCGTGACGGCCATGTGGCGATGATGATCGGCGATATGGAAGGGCATCTGGGCCAATCCGCCCTGCTTGCGGAAGTCTTTAATCGCGAAGATGGCGACGCGCCGCATGTGGATCTGGCGCTTGAGAAAAAGAACGGCGAATTCATCCGCAACAATCGCGATCTGATCAAAGCCTGCACTGACATTTCCGATGGTGGCCTGGCGATGGCCGCGTTTGAAATGGCTGAGGCAGGAGGCGTTGGCGTACAGCTTGATGCTTCCGACACGCCAACCCTTTTTGGCGAAGATCAGGGGCGTTATCTTGTGGCACTGAACTTTGATCAGGCAGAGGGCCTGATGCTGGCCGCGGGCCAAGCCGGTGTGACGCTGACGTCTGTCGGGCGCTTTACTGGCGACAGCGTGAAACTGGGCGGATCTGAAGCCTCTTTGGCAGAGCTGACCGAGATTTACCGTACCGGGTTCGACAAGGCGCATCGCTAAGATGAGCTCCCGTCCTCTGGGGGGCATGCCATCCCTTGTGGCCGATTGCTCGGCTTGCATGGGCATCTGCTGCGTGGCCCCCAGCTTTGAAAAAGGGGCGGAATTTGCGTTGAGCAAGCCCGCCCTGACCCCCTGCCCGCATCTGAATGACAAAGACCGCTGTAAGATTTATCGCAATCTTGACTGGCACGGGTTTTCCGCCTGTGGCGCCTTTGATTGCAAGGGCGCGGGGCAGTATCTGACACAGGTGGTTTACCCCGGAAAACACTGGCGCGACAGCCCGGCGTTAAAGGCGGAAATGGCGGAAACCTATCGTCGCCTGCGCCGTGTACATGACCTGATCGAAGTGTTCACCCTCGCCAATTCTTTGCCGCTTGACGAACGTCAAGAAACTGCGCGGCAGACCGCGCTTATAACATTGGCACCTGAGAATGGATGGACTGCGGAGGGGTTGATTGAGGCAGAAGCCGCCGGACTATTTGGTGACATGCAAAAGACTCTGCGTTCGTTTCAAAGCGCCTATGCCCGCAAATAGGGCCCGCAAATAGGGGATGACGACAAATACCACAAAACTA
>ATLU01000181.1_pt1 | contig 17430 bp, 16 predicted proteins | sample 178751 | NCBI WGS metagenome assembly ATLU01 (sample SAMN02211837, study PRJNA209200) | bioreactor metagenome | isolation source: day 23 sample from continuous culture bioreactor inoculated with sediment... | place: Germany: Wadden Sea | collected 2011
GGGAAACCCGCACTCCCAGCCTTCGACCCGCCCGGCGGACGATTTGAAACCTCAGAGGATGAAGTGAGGCGGATGGTGCAGCAAATGCCCCACACATAGACGCACAATCCACGCCTTTTTCCTCTTTCTACAAATATCCTGGGGTTCGAGGGCATCTAAAAAACGATCTGGGGGATCGTTTGACCGAAGAACGGGCGGAGCCCCACCTAAGCGCGAGGGGCAAAGCCCCTCCTTTCCTAATAGTCCACCCTCAATAAAAACTCTGCGGGTCAATATCGACCTGAATGCGCAAATCGCCTTTGATGGGAAATTGCGTTAACCATTTGCGGATCGCGGTCTGAATAGGCGCGGTTTTCTCAGCTTTAATGAGCAAGCGCACCCGGTGGCGGCCACGCACGCGGGCGATGGGCGCGGGTGCGGGTCCAAAAACCTGCGCGCCGATGTCACGCAGCGGCCCATCGCGCCGCGCCATGTCGGCCCCCAGATCAAACGCCACTTGCACGTCAGGGCTGGAGATTACAATCCCCGCGAGCCGACCGTAAGGCGGCACGCCTGCATGGTGACGTTCGCCCGCTTCTGCGCGCCAAAACTTCTCTTCATCCCCCGACAGGATCGCGCGAATGACCGGGTGTTCCGGTTGGAACGTCTGCAAAAGCGCCGTTCCCCGCGCCTCACTCCGCCCCGCCCTTCCCGCCACTTGGCGGATCAATTGAAACGAACGTTCAGCGGCGCGCAAATCTGACCCTTGCAGGCCCAGATCAGCGTCAATCACGCCGACCAAAGTCAGGTGCGGAAAATTATGCCCCTTAGCGACCAACTGCGTGCCAATTACGATGTCAGCCTCCCCTGCAGCAATGCGTTCAATTTCCGCCTTCAGCGCGCGGGCGGAGCCAAACAGGTCGGAGGACAGCACCGCGATGCGCGAGTCGGGAAAACTTGTCATGACCTCTTCGGCCAGCCGTTCCACACCGGGGCCAACCGGGGCCATTTTGCCTTCGACCTCACATTCGGGGCAGACCTCTGGCATTGGTTTCGTCTCGCCACATTGATGGCACACCAACCGCTTTTGGAACCGGTGTTCCACCATGCGTGCGTCGCAATGATCACAGCCCACCTGATGCCCGCAGGCCCGGCAAATCGTCACCGGGGCATAGCCGCGCCGGTTGATAAACAAGAGCGATTGTTCGCCCTTTGCAATGCGTGCGGTGATGGCGGATTTCAACGTGGGGGAAATCCAGGAATTCGACGGCAAACCCTCTGACCGCATGTCAATTGCCCGCATGTCAGGCAGCACGGCGGGGCCATAGCGGCTGGTCAATTCAATGCGGGTGTATTTCCCCGCTTGCGCATTGGCCCATGTTTCCAGCGACGGGGTGGCTGAGGCCAGCACCACTTGTGCGTCCACAATTGAGGCGCGCAAAACGGCCATGTCACGTGCGGAATACAGCACGCCGTCCTCTTGTTTATAGGAATTGTCGTGTTCCTCATCGACAATGATCAGGCCCAGATCACGGAACGGCAGAAAAAGGGCGGACCGCGCACCGACCACAAGCTGCGCCTCGCCTTCACCGACCATACGCCAACAGCGCCTGCGTTCAGTCATGGTCACGCCCGAATGCCATTCGGCAGGCCGCGCGCCAAAGCGTTCTTCGACCCGTTTCAGAAACTCCGACGTCAGTGCAATCTCAGGCAGCAGCACCAGCGCTTGGCGCCCCTTGCGCAAACAGGCGGCGACGGCTTCCATATAGACTTCGGTTTTGCCAGACCCTGTGACGCCGCGCAAAAGCGTGGTGCCATAGCGACCCGATTTCACCGCTTCGGTCAATTGGCGCGCGGCTGCACCCTGATCTTCGGTCAGGGTCTTGCCCGGCTTAAGCGGGTCCAGGAATGCATAGGGCATGTCGCGTGGAGCATCCTCTTCGCGCAGCGCCCCCAGCTTGACCAAGCCCTTCACCACAGAGCCGGACACATCCGCCAGACCTGCGAGCTCAGTTTGCGTAAACGCCGCCCCCGGATTGTCATCCATCGCTGCGATCACCTTGGCGCGCGCATCGGTCAGACGGTTGGGGCGGAACCCGGTGGCGCGCAGCACTTTGCGCATCGAGGGCGGATCCATCAGCCCCGGTGCGCGGGTCGCCAGCCGCAACATGTGGTTCATCGGTGTGATGGTGTAATCACCCACACGGGTCAGGAAATCAGCCATTTCACCGCGCATCGGCGCCACATCCAGCACTTTGTTCACGGCGCGCAACTTGGACGCGTCAAACCCGGTCTCGCCCGGCCCCCAGACAACACCCAGCACCTTGCGCGGCCCCAAGGGGGCTTCGACATAATCGCCCCGAACACAGCCACCTTCGGGGGCCTTATAGGTCAGGATGCGGTCCAGCGGCTGGGCGGTCATCACCGCAATCCGGTCACCTTCGGCAAACTGGCGCGCAACATCGCGGTGAGGCATCCGGGGGTCTCATCTCATCAGGGGTTTCAGTCTGGGTTCTTTTTGCGCTATGACGACGCCAAGAACAAGCTGCCTAACCCGGATAGGAACGCGCATATGAAATTCTTTGCAGATACCGCCGACATCGACGCCATTAAGGACCTTGCCGCTTATGGCATGGTGGACGGCGTAACCACCAACCCTTCGATCATCAAAAAATCGGGCCGTGACATCATTGAAGTCACCAAAGAGATCTGTTCGATCGTCGATGGCCCCGTGTCGGCCGAAGTCACCGCCGTTGACGCGGAAACCATGATCGCCGAGGGCCGCAAGCTCGCCAAAATCGCCGACAATATCGCGGTGAAAGTACCCCTGACATGGGACGGGCTGAAGGCCTGTAAAACCCTGTCGGACGAAGGCACTATGGTCAATGTGACCCTGTGTTTCTCGCCCAACCAGGCGCTGTTGGCGGCCAAAGCGGGTGCGACGTTTATCTCGCCCTTCATTGGCCGTTTGGACGACATCGCGCTGGACGGGATGGAGCTGATTGCTGACATCCGCACCATCTATGACAACTATGGCTATGAGACCGAAATCCTGGCCGCCTCAATCCGCAATGTGAACCACGTGAAAGACTGCGCCATTGTGGGTGCTGACGTGATCACAGCCCCCCCTTCGGTCATCAAAGCAATGGCAAGCCACGTGCTGACCGACAAAGGTCTGGACGCGTTTTTGGCGGACATCGCAGCGGCAGACATCAAAATTCTGTAATCGCGCCCGCGTGAAAAATGTCGCGGCAGGGTCACGGCCTTGCCGCGTTTACGGTATCTTAACCAAAAATATGCGGTAATTGCCGCCAAGCTCGTGTATAAACATGGGCAACGTATAAAAAAAGAACAGACAAACCGAGGCAGTTATGAGCAATCCCGTTTCCATTGCGCCCGTTTCTATTGCAGATGACCTGCGCGACGCGTTGATCTCGCAACCTGAAGTCATTCTTGATGATCAAGGACTTATGCATGCGTTGATCGCGGCAAACGAACGCGCGATGGGCACCAATATCGTTGATCTGCGCGGCATCGCCATGGACCGGCTTGAGGCGCGCCTTGATCGGCTGGAAGACACCCACCGTTCCGTGATTGCCGCCGCTTATGAAAATCTAGCCGGGATGAACCTGATCCACCGCGCTGTTTTGCGCATGTTGGATCCCGCCGAATTCGAAGACTTCATGAAAGATCTGGGCGGCGAAGTGGCCGAGATCCTGCGCGTCGACGCGGTGCGTCTGGTGCTGGAAACCGTGCAAAGCGACAAAAACCCCGCCGTGCAAAAGCTGGGCAAAGTGCTGGCCACCGCGCAACCGGGGTTCATCGACAATTATCTGGGTGGCCCGCGCGATCAAAACGCCCGCTCGGTGTTTTTGCGGCAAATTCAGGAACAGGACGCAACGATTTATGGCGACAGCGGGTTCTGGGTCCGGTCCGAAGCCTGCATCCGTCTTGATCTTGGCCGTGGTCGTCTGCCCGGCATGTTGGTGATGGGGGCCGAGGATCCACATCAATTCAAACCGGGGCAAGGCACAGATTTGCTTCAGTTTTTCGGCGGGGTATTTGAACGCGCCATGCGCCGCTGGTTGTCGTGACCGGGGGCAATTCTCTTGCAATCTCTGCCGGCGCGCGCGACGCGCTGGAAACCTGGCTTGATCATCTGCGCGCCCTTGGCGGGGCTGCAGATAACACATTAACAGCATACCAAACCGACCTGTCTGGGTTTCTGGCCTTTATGGCGCAACATTTGGGTGGCCCCCAAGGGCGGGCCGCTTTGGCAGAGGTTACGCTGTCAGATATGCGGGCTTGGATGGCCCATGAACGGGCGCGCGGGGTGGCGACACGATCCTTGGCACGGGCCTTATCCGCTGTAAAAAGCTTTTACAATTGGCTCAGCGAGCGGGATGGTTTTGACGCCACCGCCGTTTTGTCCGTGCGCAGCCCGAAATTCACCAAAAAACTGCCCCGTCCTTTGGCGCCGGATGCCGCCAAAGCCGTGTTGGATCTGGTTGGTGATCAAGCCCGACAAGATTGGGCGGGTGCGCGCGACATCGCGGTGGTCACCTTGCTGTACGGTTGCGGCTTGCGCATTTCCGAAGCGCTGTCATTAACCTGCGCCGATGCCCCCCTGCCCGAGGTGCTGCGCATCACCGGGAAGGGTGGCAAGGAACGCATCGTGCCGGTGCTGGAGGTGGCGCGCCGCGCGGTTGAGACCTATCGCCGCCAATGCCCCCACCCCGAAACACCGACAGCCCCGCTTTTTCGGGGGGTGCGCGGCGGAGCGTTAAACCCACGCAGCGTGCAGAAGGTGATGGAACAAACCCGCCTGCAACTGGGCCTGCCGTCCAGCGCCACCCCGCACGCGATGCGACATTCCTTTGCGACGCATTTGTTGAATGCGGGCGGAGATTTGCGCGCGATCCAGGAACTGTTGGGCCATGCCAGCCTGTCGACCACACAAGCCTATACTGCGGTGGACACCGCCCGCTTGATGGAGGTTTATGAGGCCACGCATCCACGGGCAAACCGCTCAACTTAAGCCAATCTTAGATTTTCCCTTTCTTCCAAAGCACAATTGCGGCACAAGGCGCCCATGAATATTCAGACCAAAGCCCTTCTCGTGCATCTTTTGACTGCAACAGGTGCCGTTTTCGCCATGCTGGCCATGCTGGCGGCCGTAGATGAAAAATGGGGGCTGATGTTTTTGTGGCTGGTTGTCGCCTTCGCGGTGGACGGTATCGACGGGCCATTGGCGCGGCATTACCATGTTAAAATCAACGCGCCGCAATATGATGGTGTGTTGATGGATCTGATCATCGACTATCTGACCTATGTGTTCATCCCAGCCTATGCACTGTTTAAATCCGGCCTGATGCCCGGATGGACCGGTTGGGTGGCGATCATTGTGATCACCTTTGCCTCGGTGGTGTATTTTGCTGATACGCGCATGAAAACAAAAGACAATTCTTTTTCCGGATTCCCCGGATGCTGGAACATGCTGATCCTTGTTCTCTTTGCAACAGAGCCTAATTTCTGGGTGATGCTGGCGTTGATCATCGCGCTTGCCGCCGGGATGTTCTTTCCGTTGAAATTCATTCACCCCACCCGCACGCTGCGCTGGCGGTTGCTGAGTTTCCCAATGGCCTTGGCGTGGACGTTTTTTGCGGGCTGGGCGGCCTGGGTCGATTTTCACCCCGAAAGCTGGGCGCATTGGGGATTGGTCGCGACGTCGATCTATTTGATCGGGGCGGGTGTGGCACAGCAAATCATTCCCGAGCGCACACCCGCGTAAGCGAGGCCGAAGGAGCGCTGCCCCTCGCCACAGGTGCCGGGCGTTATCGCGCCCAGCGTTTCAGGGCGTCTTCGTCGTTCACCTTGGCGTCAACCCACGCGGTTTTGCCCGCTTTGGTGAATTCTTTTTTCCAGAACGGCGCGCGGGATTTCAGGTAATCCATCAGATATTCTGCGGCCTCGAATGCGGCAACCCGGTGTTTGGCGGCGGTGGCCACCATCATGATCTGATCGCCGGGGCGCATGGGGCCATAGCGGTGGATGACCAGACATTGGGCCAGCTCCCACCGTGTGATGGCCTCATCCACAATTGCGGCAACCGCTTTTTGCGTCATCCCCGGGTAATGTTCGATCTTCATCCGATCAAGCGAGCCATCATCGTCGCGCACAATGCCGGTAAAGCTGACCACGGCACCGACATCCTTGCGGCCACGGCCAAAACCTCGCAGCTCGGCACTTGGGTCGAACTCTTCGGCTTGTACGCGAACGTGATTTTGATCAGCCATGTTAACCGCCTGTCATCGGGGGGAAAAATGCCACTTCGCGCACGCCTTTCAGGGGCGCGTCGAAATCTGACAATTCTTGGTCCAAGGCCACGCGCAGGGCGGAAAGATCTTTGAAGGCTTCTGCATATCGCGGTTCACGAGCGCGCAGTTCTTCCACCAAATCCGCCACGGTGCTGGCCGAGGTTTCAACCTGTTCGCGCGGCTCGCCAATGCGTTCGCGCACCCAGGCAAAATACATCACATCAACCATTTTCAGGTTCCTCTCGCAGGAAAGGCATCGCCTTTCGGAAGTAATCCCAACCGGTGACCAAGGTCAGGATGCCGGCGATCCACAAAAGGGCCACGCCGATATAGGTCGACCAGATCAGGCCAGTCGTATAGAAATTCAGGCCCACCTCATCCGGGATCACCCCGTTATAGATGCTTTCGATCAGTTCTGCGTCCATGCCTTGCGACCGGTTCAGCATCGAATGTTCAAAGATACCGGTGGAAAACAGGACGGCGATGGCCACCATCTGCACGGTGGTTTTCCATTTCGCCAGATTGGTCACCTTCAGCGCACGGGCTTTGTCGCCCAAGGTTTCACGCAGGCCGGACACAAACACCTCGCGATAGATGATCAGGGCCGAGGGCAGCAAGATCCACGGTGTCACCCCCGCATACCCATTGATCACCAACAGCGCGATCAGCACCATGGCCTTATCCGCAATCGGATCCATCGCCGCGCCAAACAGGCTTTCCAACTTCCAAGCGCGCGCCAGATAGCCATCAAGATAATCGGTGATCGACGCCACGATAAACAGGATAAAAGCGTACCAATCCGCCCAGGGGCGGGCAAAGTACAGAAACATCACGGCGACCATAGGCGCGGCAAGCAGCCGGGCGATGGTCAGAATATTAGGAAGTGTCCATCTCATACCGCTATCCTTACAATGTCACGCACGATCATGGAAGAAGCCATAGATGGTTTCCGCGAGACTTTCCGAAATGCCATCAACGGCTTTGAGGTCTTCCAACCCTGCGCGGCTGGCGGCCTTGGCGGAGCCGAAATGCTGCAAAAGGGCGCGTTTGCGGGTGGCGCCCACGCCGGGTACTTCGTCCAGCGGCGTGGCCCCTTGGGCTTTGGCGCGTTTGGCGCGGTGAGTGCCGATGGCAAAGCGGTGGGCTTCGTCGCGCATCCGTTGGATGAAGTACAGAACTGGGTCATTTCGTTGTAACGCAAAGGGGCGTTGGCCCCTGCGGTGGAATTCTTCTTTTCCGTGGTCGCGGTCGACCCCTTTGGCCACCCCAACCATGGGAATATCGGTCACGCCCATTTCCACCATGATCTCATGCACCGCACTGACCTGCCCCATGCCACCGTCGATGAGCAACAGATCCGGCCAATGGCCCTCTTCGCGGGTGGGGTCCTCTTTGATCAGCCGTTTAAAGCGGCGTTTCAGCACCTCTTTCATCATGCCAAAGTCGTCACCCGGCGTCAGGTCTTCGCCCTTGATGTTAAACTTGCGGTATTGGCTTTTCAGGAACCCTTCGGGGCCGGCCACGATCATGCCGCCCACGGCGTGTGCGCCTTGGATGTGCGAGTTATCATAGACTTCGATCCGTTGCGGCGGAGCCTCAAGCGCAAAGGCCTCGGCCACGCCTTTCAAAAGCCGCGCTTGGGTGGCGGTTTCTGACATTTTACGCGCCAGACTTTCGCGCGCATTCCGGTGGGCATTTGCGACCAGTTCCGATTTCTCGCCACGCAACGGCACGGCAATTTCGACCTTGCGGCCCAGACGGTCCGACAGCGCCTCTTCCATCAAATCCTGATCATCCAGCGGGTCCGAGACAAGGATCAGCCGCGGTGGTTCTTTTTGGTCATAAAACTGGCCAACAAAGGCCTGCAACACTTCGCCCGCGCCGACCGGATCTTTGCCGTTGCCAACACGCGGATAGAAATCGCGGTTGCCCCAGTTTTGATGGGCGCGGATGAAAAAGACCTGAACGCAGGCCTGCCCGCCCTCCATATGCAGCGCAACCACATCCGCCTCGCCCACGGTGCGCGGGTTGATCCCTTGGGATTGCTGCACTTGGGTCAGCGCGCGGATCCGGTCGCGTAACATGGCGGCGCGTTCAAAGGCCATCGCCTCAGATGCCGCCTGCATTTCCTCGGCCAGTTCTTCTTGCATCTTGGTGGTGCGCCCAGACAGGAAATTGACCGCCTCAGACACCAGTTCGCCATAATCTTCTTTGCTCACCTTATCCACGCACGGCCCCGCACAGCGTTTGATCTGAAACTGCAAACAGGGGCGCGTGCGGCTTTCGAACATGGAATCAGTGCAATTGCGCAAAAGGAACACTTTTTGCAGCTGGTTTAACGTGCGGTTCACCGCATCGGCGCTGGCAAAGGGGCCAAAATACTGGCCTTTTTCCTTGCGCGCGCCCCGGTGTTTTTTGATCTGCGGAAAGTCATGCCCCGTCAACAGAATCTGAGGAAAGGCCTTGTCGTCACGCAGTAACACATTGAAGTGCGGCTTTAGCTGTTTGATCAGGTTCTGTTCAAGCAGCAGCGCCTCTGTCTCTGTCTTTGTGGTCAGAAACATCATGCTGGTGGTCTGGCTGATCATGCGTGCAATGCGCGCCGTATGACCGGTGGGTTTGGCATAGTTCGAGACGCGCTTTTTCAGGTTGCGTGCCTTACCCACATAAAGCACCCGTCCCTTTTCATCGAGCATCCGGTAAACCCCCGGCGAGCCGTCAAGAAGGCGCAGATAAGACTGAATCACCACATGCCCGGCAGGCACGGGCGTGTCGTCTTGTGCGGGTGCATCACGGGTCATTGAATATCCTTGCGATTCTCAACATGGCTGCAATCTTACCGGGTTTGAGGCAAGAGAAAACATGCCCACAAAAACTGTGGATAAGTCTGAGGATTTATCTGCTCAGCCATGGAAATTCCCTTGTTTTCAGCCTGCTTCGTTGGTTTGCCTAATTTTTAGGCACCGCGGTAATGCCTTGATTTTAAACAGTTTAAATATGAACAAATTGTAAACCAATGATTTCATTGCAAAAAATTACGGTTTACCCGGGGGAAGAATTGAACAGGTGTACAACTTTCCGCAGAGCGCGCAGAAGACCCGCCGTTTTAAGGTGGATCACTCGACCCCGCGAATGTCCGGCGTTTGCCAGCCAAGGTGCTGGCCACCATCCACGGCAATCACCTGACCGGTCACAGAAGGTGCATTCAAGAAGTAAGACAGCGCTGCGGTCACGTCCTCGGCATTGGCACCACGGCCCAGAACAGTCCCCGCCCGCTGGCCTGCAAAATGCGCCTTGGATTGGCGGTGACCAATGATGGTGGGTCCCGGTGCAATGGCGTTCACCCGCACGTCTGGGGCCAGCCCTTGGGCGGCGGTTTGCGTCAACGTCCACAGGCCCATTTTGGCCAATGTATAGGTCGCAAATTCCGGGGTCAGCTTTTTAACCCTTTGATCTACCATATTCACCACAAGGGCTTGGGCTTTGGGTTCGCCCGCGTCGTCCGTCATCGCTTTGGGCGCTTGGGCCGCAAAGGATTGGATCATGAAAAACGGCGCGCGCAGGTTGGAATTCATATGCCGATCCCACGCGTCTTGGGTCGCTGTGTGGATATTGTCATATTCAAAGACCGAGGCGTTGTTCACCAGCACGGTGAGCGGCCCACCAAGGGCTTGGGCCGCCTGTGGCACAAGCGCCTCAGCGGCATGCATATCCAACAGATCTGCCCGAAGCGTTACGGCTTTACGCCCCAAGCCGCGGATCGCCTCTGCCGTTTCTTCGGCCCCGTCTGCCGAAGCGGCGTAATGCACGGCAACATCATAGCCCTGCCCGGCCAGCTCCAATGCCATCGCCCGGCCCAGCCGCGCAGCAGATCCCGTGACAAGAGCGCGTTTTTCCATCTCAGTTCACCAAAACAGCTGCGATATAGATCAGATATAGTGCGCTGAGGATGGCCCCCCAAATCCGGCCCATATGCCATTTCAAGAACACAAAGGGGGCAAGCAATGCTGACGCGCCAAGCATCACCCAGATATCAAACTGCAGAATGCCCGGATCCACAGGGATCGGCCCCACCATCGACGAGATGCCAATGATCGCAAGCAGGTTGAACATGTTCGACCCGATGACATTGCCCAAGGCCACCTCCGCCTGATTGCGCAGCGCCGCCATCACCGTCGTGGCAAGTTCGGGCAAGGAGGTACCAAGCGCCACCAGCGTGAGGCCGATCACCGTTTCCGACACGCCATAATGGCGGGCAATATTGGTCGAGGCATCCACCAAAAGGTCGGCCCCGAGCGGCAGGCCGATCAGGCCCAAAATCAGGAACATGATGACTTTCCACCATGGCATATCCGGATCCGCGCCTTCGACCTCGTCTTCGTCATCCGCACAGGCGGCTTCGGCATTCCGGCAATCGCGGCGGTGACACAGCGCATCTTTGAAGGCAGAGGACAGCATCAGGGCAAGCGCCGCCAGCAGCACCAGACCTTGCACCCAAGTGATCACCCCGCCCATGCAGAGCACGGTAAACAGGACCGTCGCGCCCATCATTTGCAGATAGCTTTTGCGGGTGTCGCAGCCACCGGTCGACAGACCCTTCATCAAGGCAGGCACGCCCAGAACCAACAGGATATTGGCGGTGTTGGATCCCACCACATTCCCCATCGCCAGCCCCGGCACCCCCTCAAGGATTGCACGGACCGAGATCAAAAGCTCGGGGGCCGAGGTGCCAAAGGCCACAATCGTCAACGAGACAATCAACGCCGGAACCCCAAGCCGCAACGACAGGTTCACCGCGCCGCGCACCAGACTGTCGCCTGCCAAAAGCAGTATAATCAGGCCAAGGGCCGCAAAAATCAGATCCAAGGACTAGCCCTTTCCCTTACACTCACATGTGGATTTCCCGATCAGGAATTTCCCACAACGCGGACATTTCATCGCGGCAATACGCGACTGGCCGGGATAGCGCAACTTTCCAAACATGGCCATCACGCCCATCGCGACCAGAAACAGGACAACAACTTTGATGACCATTTACAGCCCAAAGCGCGCAAACTCGGCCCGCTCCTCTAGGTTTTCAATGGCATCCGACATGAGGCGCACGCCAAAGCGGGACAACAACCCGCGACGGGGTCCAAACACGCGAAAACGCACTTTGTCGCCGTAGCGGTCCTTCATCGTTGGGATCAGATGGCCAATGCTATCCACCAGCCCTTTTTCGATGGCTTTGCGCCCCAACCAAATCTCGCCGGTGAACAGATCTTCACCTTCCGGCAGTTTGCCTGCGCGGCGCGTCTCAACATGGGTTTTGAAACTTGTGTGAATGTCGTCCAGCAGGCCTTTCAAACGCTCAACGTCCTCGGGGTTTTCTGCACGAAACGGGTCCAGTTGAGATTTCGATTTCCCAGCTGTGTAAACGCGCCGGTCCACACCGATTTTTTCCATCAGACCCGTCATGCCAAAACCCGCCGAAATCACGCCAATCGACCCCACGACTGAACTTTCATCGACGATGATCTCATCCGCCGCCGTCGCCAGCCAATAGCCACCTGACGCGGCCACATCTTCGACAAAGGCCGTGACGGGGATGTCTTTTTCCGCCGACAACCGGCGAATACGTGCGGCAATCAGGCTGGATTGCACCGGGCTTCCCCCCGGCGAATTGATCACCAGGGCCACCGCTTTGGGTTTACCTTTGCGAAACGCGCGTTCAATCGCGGACGCAAGGCCCGCGTCGTTTAACTGCCCGCGGCCACCAGTTGCGATCACACCCGACAATCGGATGACCGCCACGGTGGGGGGGCGTTTTAGAGAAGGGATCCAGTTTTGCATGGGGATGATGTAGTCTCCGCCGGGGTTTCTAACAAGGGTGCCAAGGGGGCAATCTTCCCCCCTGACCGTTTTGTCATTACGTCACCTTAACTGCGCAACCGCCATCCGGTGCGGAAAATCCAGCCAATGGCCGCCAAACAGGCCCCCATAAAGCCAAGAATTGCCACAACCGACCAGACCAGCGACACATCCGCCACGTCGAAAAACGCCCAGCGGAAGCCCGAGATCAGATAGACCACCGGATTAAACAGCGTGACCGTCTGCCAAACCGGCGGCAACATCGAGATCGAGTAGAACGAGCCGCCCAGAAAAACCAGCGGCGTGATCACCAGCAAAGGCACCAGCTGCAGCTGTTCAAAATTGCCCGCCCAGATGCCGATGATGAACCCCAAAAGCGCAAAGCTGAGGCAGGTCATCACCAAAAACACCATCATCCAGACCGGATGGGCGATCTCAAGATCCACAAAGAAATGCGCGGTCACAAAGATGATCATCCCGATCATAAACGCCTTGGTCGCCGCAGCACCCACATAGCCGATCACAATTTCAATGAAAGATATTGGCGCTGAGAGAAGCTCATAGACCGTGCCGATAAACTTTGGAAAATAGATCCCGAAACTGGCGTTTGATGTTGCTTGGGTCAGCACGGTTAGCATGATTAAACCCGGCACAATGAACGCGCCATAGCTTACGCCCTCAACCTGATCAATGCGCGACCCGATGGCGGCACCAAAGACGATAAAATACAGCGATGTCGACAGAACAGGCGAGATGATTGATTGCAGCAACGTGCGGAAAGTACGTGCCATTTCAAAGCGGTAGATGGCCTTGATTGCGTTCCAGTTCATTGGGTGCCCTCCTTCACGAGGTCCACAAAAATATCTTCAAGCGAGCTTTGACGGGTGGAAAGATCCACCAGATGCAGCCCCGCTTCGCGCAGATCAGCCAGCAATCCGGTGATCCCGGTGCTTTCGCCTTGGGTGTCATAGGCGTAAACAAGCCCGCCATTTTCAACACGCAGCCCGTCGGCGTTCAGCCCGGCAGGCACGGACGCAATCGGTTCAGACAATTCAATGAACAGCTCTTTTTGCCCCAGACGTTTGATCAGCGCGTCTTTCTCTTCGACCAGCAGGATCTCACCGTTTGAGATCACACCAATCCGGTCCGCCATCGCTTCGGCTTCCTCGATATAATGGGTGGTCAGGATCACGGTCACGCCGGTCTCTTTCAGACGGGCCACGATCTCCCACATGTCTTTGCGCAGCTCAACATCCACGCCCGCGGTGGGTTCATCCAGAAACAAAATCCGCGGCTCGTGGCACAGCGCTTTGGCAATCAGTACCCGGCGTTTCATCCCGCCAGACAGCGTCATGATCCGGCTGTCTTTCTTGTCATGCAAGCTGAGCAATTTCAGGATCTCTTCGATGCGTGCGTCATCTTTTGGTTTGCCAAACAGCCCACGCGAAAACCGGACGGAATTCATCACCGTTTCAAACGGTTCCAAGTTGATTTCCTGCGGGACCAATCCGATCAGATCACGGGCGGCACGAAAATCGCGCGCATGATCATAGCCGCCAACCGTAATTGTGCCGGATGTCGCCGTTGCAATTCCGCAAACAATTGAAATTAATGTGGTTTTACCGGCTCCATTTGGCCCGAGAAGCGCAAGGATTTCACCCTCGCTGATCGACAGATCAACCCCCTTTAGCGCCTGATGTCCACCAGCATAGGTTTTGGTCAGCCCTTCGACTGTTAGGATGTCACCCATGATATCTCCTGTCTTCCCCACTGGCGGATTGCGTCCGTGACGTCGCGCAATTTGAATAAGGCCAGAATTCCTAGATAAGCAATCCAGCGGCCCCTTCAAGACGCAAAAGCTGAACTTTTGTCTCAACCCCGCCCGCCCCGGAAAATCCAACCAATTTGCCCCCCGCGCCCATCACGCGGTGGCAGGGGATAATCACCGGAATCGGATTGCCGCCACAGGCATTTCCAACCGCCTGGGCCGAGTTGCCAGTCAGCGCGGCGATCTCGCCGTAGGTCAGCGTCTCGCCGTAAGGAATGGCCGACATCGCGTCACAAACCGCACGCTGAAAATCAGAGCCATTCACCCGCAATGGCAGGTCAAACTTGGTCAGTTTCCCATCGAAATAGGCCGCCAATTGCGCATAGGCCTCGCGGCGTAAATCCGTCTCTTCGCCCTCATCAAACCGCCCCCACGTCAGGCGTGTAATCGCGCCGTCCTGTTCATGCACAACAAGCGGGCCAACGGGGCTTTGAAAGGGTGAATTCGTCATACCCTACCCTGCACGAGGCGCACCCTTAGAGCAATCCGCTTCCTGCGAAAGGGGGCTAAACAATCGCATCCCAATCGTCGTCGAGTGCGGCTTTCAAGAACCCCTCAGGATCCAAGGAAAAGGATTGATAAAGCTTGAAATGCTCTGTGTCACGATACTGGCACGGGGAAATACCCCGGTGGGTGATTAGTCGCAAGTCAGCGCCCGGCGTGGCCATTAAGATCGGGGAATGCGTGGATAAGATGACCTGTGATCCACCTGTCTTCTGAACATCAGCCAACAGTCGCAACAAATCCACCTGGCGGCGTGGGGATAGCGCACTTTCGGGTTCATCAAGGAAATATATCCCCTGTTGTTGCATCCGTTCACCAAAAAACCGCAGAAAGCCCTCTCCATGGGAACGGGACAAGAAATCCGGTGCGGCGCCTCCATAGGTTTGCGCAGCTTCATCCAGATAGCGCGAGACGGAAAAGAAGGTTTCAGCCCGGAAAAACCAGCCTTGCGTTACTTTGGGAAGCCAAGCGCCACGTAAGACATCCCCCAAACCAGCACCGCTGACATCAAGCGCCATACCGTGATCCACCGGCGCATAACCATTGGCACCGCCCGCTTCGTCAAAGCCGCAGAACCCCGCGATCGCCTCAATCAAGGTTGATTTTCCAACCCCGTTTTCTCCACAAAAGATAGTGACCGGCGCGTCAAACTCCAGTTCAAACACGTCATTCATCCAAGGAACCGTAAAGGGATATTCCTGCGGTAAAGGCACAGCCTCTGGCCGCACCCAGATCCGTTTCAGGTATGGGGCATGGAGTTTTGTATTTCGCGCACGCTTTGCCATGTTCTCGCCGAAAGAAAACAAAGGGCGAACCAAACGGCCCGCCCTTTATTGGTTAGCTCAGCGCGTCGCTGCATCGGCCGCAGGTGCCCGCATGTTTGTGCTTGCCCACATCTGGCAGGATTTTCCAACAGCGTTGGCATTTCTCGCCAGAGGCTTTTTCAAACACAACCCCAACCCCTTCGACTTCCGGCAGGCGGAAGGCCTCCGCAGGCAGCGGATCATTTGTCAGAACCACGTTGGACGTGATCACAACGTCGGCAAAATCCACCGACTTCAGCGCGGCCAGAATCACGTCATCGCGCACATGCACAACGGGCGCCGCCTCTAATGACGCACCGATGACCTTGTCGCGACGCTGGATTTCCAATGCTGCGGTGACCACACGGCGGGTTTGACGGATGCCTGCCCATTTTGCGGCCAGCGGTTCATCCAACCAATCGGCTGGCGTGTCGGGGAAGTCGACCATGTGAACCGAGCTGTTATCGCCGGGGAACCGCTCCAACCACACTTCTTCCATGGTGAACACAAGGATTGGTGCCAACCATGTGGTCAAGCGATGGAACAAGATGTCCAAAACCGTGCGCGCGGCCCGGCGGGCTTGGCTGTCGGCCCCGTCGCAATACAGCGCATCTTTGCGGATATCGAAATAGAAGCTCGACAAATCCACAGTCGCAAAGTTGAACACCGCTGAGAACACGCCTTGAAAATCGAAGGATTTATAGCCTTCGCGCACGGTGTGATCGAGTTCTGCCAAACGGTGCAGCACCCATCGCTCCAGCTCTGGCATTTCCGCCAGATCCAGTTTTTCCGCCTCGTCAAATTCCGCCAGATTGCCCAGCATAAACCGCATGGTGTTACGCAAACGGCGATAGCTGTCGGCCACACCCTTGAGGATTTCTGGCCCGATCCGCTGGTCGACCATATAATCGGTTTGGGCGACCCAAAGGCGTAGAATATCCGCACCATATTGCTTGATCACAGCCTCTGGAACGATGGTGTTGCCCAACGACTTGGACATCTTCATGCCCTTTTCATCCAGCGTAAACCCATGTGTCACAACGTTTTTATATGGCGCACGACCTTTGGTACCACAGGCTTGCAACAAAGATGAATGGAACCAGCCCCGGTGTTGGTCGGTGCCTTCCATGTAAACGTCCGCAATCCCGTCCGGCGTGCCATCTTCGCGGTCGCGCAGTACAAAGGAATGGGTCGATCCGCTATCAAACCACACGTCGAGCACGTCATAGACCTGCTCCCACTCATCCGCGTTGTGATCCGCGCCCAAAAAGCGTTCTTTGGCGCCAGCGGCATACCAGCAATCGGCCCCTTCCACCTCAAACGCTTCAGAAATCCGAGCGTTCACAGCAGGGTCGCGCAAAAGGAAGCCTTCGTCCGTCGGCAACAGGCCTTTTTTCACAAAACAGGTCAGCGGCACACCCCAGGCGCGTTGGCGCGACAGCACCCAATCCGGGCGCGCTTCGATCATGGAATACAGGCGGTTGCGACCGGTTTGCGGCCACCATTTCACCAGCTTGTCGATGGAATTCAGCGCGCGGGTGCGGATGGTGGTGCCCATCTCGTCCTGCCCATCGCCCACGTCTTTATCCACACTGGCGAACCATTGCGGCGTGTTGCGGAACACGATCGGTGCTTTGGACCGCCAGCTGTGCGGATAGCTGTGTGTGACCCGGCCGCGCGCGATGATACCACCCGCTTCGACCAGCTTGGCGATCACAGCGTTATTGGCTTTGCCTTCTTTGCCCTTGCGGTCAAACACCTCAAGCCCCGCGAAAAACGGCACATGCGGCAGGAACTCAGACGCTTCGCCCACATTGTGGGTCATCCGGTCAATCCAGTTGCGCTTCACAAATGCTTCATAGTCGTCGGCACCGTGGCTGGGGGCCGTGTGCACAAAGCCGGTCCCGGCATCGTCGGTCACATGGTCACCGTCGATCATTGGCACGTCGTAGTCCCAGAACCCATTTGCGCCGTCCATACCGTGGAACGGGTGTTTCAGAATAAGCCCTTCTAGGTCCGAATTCATCACATCTCGAATTTTGGTGAATTTGGTTGCGCGCGATTTGGTTAACGCGTCTTCGGCCAGCGCATCGGCGAAAACATAGAGATCACCCGGTTTGGTCCAGCTTTCTTCTTCCGTCTCATCAAC
>ATLU01000182.1_pt1 | contig 16869 bp, 20 predicted proteins | sample 178751 | NCBI WGS metagenome assembly ATLU01 (sample SAMN02211837, study PRJNA209200) | bioreactor metagenome | isolation source: day 23 sample from continuous culture bioreactor inoculated with sediment... | place: Germany: Wadden Sea | collected 2011
CCGGCCCAAAGCCGCCCAGACGCCTTATTTCAACAGCGGAGACCACGCCGGATCCGAGGCCGGACCATCCGTCACAACCCGGCGCAGGTTGCGCCCTGAAATATCCACGGAATAAAGCGACGATGCGCCGTTGGCCCCTTGGCTTTCGCGGGTGAACATGATCACGCGTCCATTGGGGGCCCAGCTTGGCCCCTCGTCCAGAAACGACGCCGTCAGCAAACGCTCTTCTGATCCATCGGTGCGCATCACACCAATGTGAAAGCGGCCCGCGTTTTGCTTGGTGAACGCAATCAAATCGCCACGCGGCGACCAAACGGGGGTGCCATAACGCCCCGGCCCAAAGGAAATCCGCCGCGCTTCGCCACCATTTGCAGACATGATATAAAGCTGCTGCGTGCCGGACCGGTCGCTTTCAAAGACGATATATTGCCCGTCGGGGGAATAGCTTGGCGCGGTTTCAATCGACGGGGCCGAGGTCAAACGCTGCTCGCCGCCTCCAGTCACATTCATCGTGTAAATGTCAGTATTGCCGCCTGCCGACAATGAATAGACCACCCGCGTGCCATCGGGGGAAAAGCGCGGGGCAAAGGACATTTCGCCCTCTTTTGACGTCAACGCCCGGCGGCCCACGCTGGCCACATCCAAGACGTAAACCTGCGGGAAACCCGTCTCATAGCTTGTGTAAAGCACCTTGTCGCCCGTGGGCGAAAAGCGCGGCGCCAGCACCAGCGACGAACTGTCGGTCAAATACTGAACATTGGCCCCATCGAAATCCATGATGCCAAGACGTTTGCGGCGGGCGTTTTTCGGCCCACTTTCCGAGACAAACACCACGCGGCTGTCGAAATAGCCGCTTTCGCCGGTGATGCGCGAATAGACAATATCGGCCACTTTATGCGCCATGCGACGCCAAGACGACGCTGATCCGCCAAATTGCAGACCTTCGCCCAATTGCTGCCCGGAAAAGACGTCAAACACCCGGAATTTGACGGTCAGATTTCCGCCAGACTGGCTGACGGCCCCGGTGATCAGCGCTTGTGCATTGATCGCCCGCCAATCTTCATACGCCACCGGGCTTGCAAAACTGGTGATCGATGAGATGTAAGCAGAGCTGGGCACCTCGCGGAAAAGCCCTGTGCCCGCAAGATCCGCCGCCACAAGACGCGCGATATTGCCAGCATATTCGCCCGCACCGCCGCCATCGTCCTGAAACGCCGGGACCGCGAAGGGCAAAGGTTCAATCACCCCATCGGTGATCTCAATCCGCAACGGCCCTTCGGCCATCGCGGTGGGGGCAAACATCGGGGACAGGGCCGTCAGCCCCGCAAAAAGCGCATAACCCAAAAGCTGTTTCAGTCTCATTTGATCCTCATCTTATCCGGGTTGAAGGTCATCTCGATTTGGCGCCACTGGCCGTATTTCTCGGCAGGCAGATCATAGCCTGAACGCCCACAAATCAAAACCGCACGGCGCGCGGCCTGAAAGGCGGTGTTGGCGGCCCCTTGGCTGGGACCATCCCAGCTTTGCAGCACAACATTGGTTGGTTTGCCGTTTCGGTCCATATCCACCAGAACCACAACCGTGGTGCGCAGCGCGTCTGACGACGTGCTGCCCAGATTCCAGCATTGCTTGACCGCAAGGCGCAGCCCCTCTTTTTCGCCGCGCGACATGGGCGGGCCTTCGGGGATGTTTTGCTCTGCTACGTCCTGCGTGCCGCCAGCCACCGCGTCACTCACCGCGTTTGCCACCGCATTTGCAGCAGTGTTTGCAGGCGGCGTGGGCGTCTCGGGCGGTGTAGGTTCCGCCACAACAGGCGGTGTTGGCCGATTGGGGCGCGAGGCTGGCCGCACGGATTTCGTGGGCGCTGCAGTTTCTGTCGCCTCGGTTACAATCTCGGTGGTTGCCGCTTCTGGTGCGGTTGGGATCACCTCTTCGGGCGCAGCTGTGGTGGCCTCTGGCGACGGGGTTGGGGTCTCTACCACCTCGGGGGCAACCTCTACCTGTGGCTCAGGTTCTGGGGCGGGCTCCGGGGCCACGCGCGGCACATCCTGGGGCGCAGGTTCAGGTGCGGGCGGCTCTGGTACGGGTTCTGGTGTCGGCTCAGGCTCTGGTGCAGGCTCTGGCGCAGGTGTTGGTTCTGGGGCGGGCTCGGGGATCGGCTCAGGCTCAGGTCGCGCCGGGGGAACGGGTGTGGCCTCAGGCGCTGCTGGCACGGGTTCCGGCGCTGGCGCTTCGTCCGGCGCATCAGTTTGCGGTTTCGGGGCCGTCAGGGCCGCAAATTCATCTTCTGAAATCATTGACACTTCTGACACGCGCAAGGGCACATCATCACGCGACCAACTGATGAGCCCGCCGATAATGAGCCACAGGAACAAGAGCCCGTGACCGATGCCAGAAATGTAAAACCCGGTGCGCATGGGCGCTTAGCCCCCATCCAGCGCGGGTCCGCCACCATCGGTGACCATGCCAATATTGTTGAACCCGGCGGCATTCAGCGCGCCCATCACGGTGGCAATCGCCTCCCATGCCACGGCGCCATCTGCACGCAAATAAACCTTGTCATCCGAGCGTTCGGCCGCAATCGCCCGCAATTTACCAATCAGCTCATCCCGCGCAATTTCAGTGGTTTGCAACATCACCACACCGTCCGCGTCAATCGTCACGGTCAGCGGCTCTTCTTCTGACGCCGGCAAAGCGGAAGCGGCGGTTTTGGGCAATTCCACCGGCACACCGACCACCATCAACGGGGCGGCAACCATAAAGATGATAAGCAACACCAACATGACGTCCACGAAGGGCGTGATGTTGATCTCGGCCATAACCTTGCGGTGCTTGCCCCGGCGTCTGCCCCGGCGGGCGCGGCGATCAGCGCCGCCTTGTGTTTGAGCGGCCCCCATATCAGCTGTCCAACTGTCGGCTGAGGATGGTGGCAAACTCGTCCGCAAAGGCCTCATAGCCCGCCAAAATATTGTCGCTGTCCACGGAAAGCTTGTTATAAAATACCGCCGCCGGGATCGCCGCCAACAGGCCCAGGCCCGTCGCCATCAGCGCCTCGGCAATGCCCGGTGCCACGACAGCCAAATTGGTGTTCTGGCTCGCGGCAATCTCAATAAACGCATTCATGATACCCACAACGGTCCCGAACAGGCCGACAAAAGGCGCGGTTGAGGCGACCGTGGCCAGAAACGACAGACCCTTGTTCAGCGCCTCGCCCTCTTTGGCGATCGCCACATCCATCGACCGGTCAATGCGCGAACTTGCATTGGCAATCAGCCCACCATCAGCCCGGTGGCTGCGTCGCCATTCGATCATGCCCGCCGCAAACACCTTTTCGGCCGCCTCCTCTGGCGTGGGTCCGATGTGATCAAACAGCTCATCCAGCGGCTTACCGGACCAGAACTTGCGGTCAAACTCCGCCGCCACGGCCCGCGTCTTGCGATATGCAATCAGCTTGGTGACAATAATTGCCCACGACCAGAAAGATGCGACAATCAACAAGATCATCACCAACTTCACTGTCAGGGTTGCGCGAAGGAAAAGGGCCAAAAAGGAGAAATCAATCTCCGCAGCCGCTGCGAGCGTTTCAGTTTCCATATCTCTGCCTCTGTACCGCCACCTCTTTGGGGGGCTGTTTTGAGGCCAAATTACCCGAATGACACGGGGAAAGCTATAAAAACCGCATCATTTCCCGGATTTCGCCGCTTTAGTTCATCAAGCGGCGGAAATTTGCCGGTAGCCGCGCGGGCGCACCGCCCTCTCCAATGCAAACAATCGTGACTTCAGCCTTAAAAAGAACCTCGCTGTCGCGGGTCACCACCTGATCGAGCACCAAGCGCGCGCCAGTCACGTGTTTGATAGAGGTTGTAACAGTCAGGTCATCGTCAAACTGCGCAGAGGCCAGATAATCGGCCTCAACCCGGCGCACGGCAAACACCTGACCATCTTCGCGCATTGCGTTTTGATCAATGCCAATCTCACGCACCCAGTCAGACCGCGCCCGTTCGATATACCGCAGATAATTGGCGTAATAGACAATGCCCGCCATATCGGTGTCTTCGTAATAAACGCGGATGGGGAATTGGTGCATGGGGGCCTCAAAATTTCCGGATTTTGGTTACAATGCAGGGCATTATTGGATTTCACAATGTCTGGTTTAAATCTTCACAAAGATCAGATCGTAAGTCAGTAAAGAAAACGCAATCAGTCCCACACAGACCGCCCAGACAGCGGCTAGCTGTTCGCCAACGGGCCCCAACACGTGCTCTACCTGCATCGCCTCTCCCCATCGTCGAGCAAAATGATTCATGCCCCAAATCATCAGGCACATAATCGCCCCTATCATCATACCCGTCCATGAAACCAACGGGTAGCGAGTGCGCTCTTCGGCAATAAATGGAAGCAGCAGCACTCCTGCGAACCAAGGCGAAGACTTAAAGAAAGCACCAAACAGCATAGGGAATTTCATACGAAGTGGGACATGGAAAAGCCAGATCAAAAGATAGGCCTGAAGCTTACCGATCACAAATGCTGCAAATGAAAACAAAAAGATCGGGATAAGGACAATAAAGTTCAATTCAGAGCACCTTTCACAACATTGATCAGATAAAGCTTAGTTGCCCTCTAACGCAAACCTATAGTCCGCCAAGACCTCATATCGCGGCCCATCGGGAAACAGATCAGACCGGTAAAGCGCTAGCGTGTCCACCGCTACGGGCGGCAGATCCACATAGCCAAACCCCAAAAGCGCCTTGCCCAAGGCCGCCTGATCCGCGGGGCCCGGTCGTCGGTTCAGACGCGCCAGGGTGACATGCCCGCGAAACTTGCGATGGGGCAGCTGGATGCCCGCACGGCGCACGGCACGCATCACTTGGACCTGCAACGCCTCGGCCCCCTCTACGCGCAACGCCAATACCGATGGGGTCTTGCCGCCCAATGGCTCAAGCCCCAAGAAACTCAGCGTCACTTCGGGCGCGCGGATCAACTCCAGCTCGCCATGCACATCCTCAAGCGCATCCATCGGCTGATCATCCAGAAACGCCAAGGTGAGATGCAGGTTGCCCTCATCCACCGCGCGCCCAACCCGCAAGCGCGTGCCAAGATCGGACAGCGGCCCGGCCACATGGTCCGGTAAAGGAAGGGCGATGAAACTGCGCATTTAGTGGACCGCGTCATCGCCACTGGCGGGCGTCACCTGCATCCGCGCAAATACGCGCAACGCATGGCTCGCATCTTTCGCATTCACCGGCAACACCGGGTCATAAGCGGCCGCAATCAACCCAGCCACATCAGGGCGTAAAATCACTGTCCCCTCGCCCTCGTCTGACGGCATCACCGCCAGCGGGCTTTTGACCGAAAACGCGCCCTGCCCCCACAACAGCACCGCCTGCACCGCTTGGGTCAACGCCAGCGTGTCAGCTGGCAACGCGCACATCTCATCGGTCATGCAAATAAAGCTGAAACAGGCCTGAATACCGCCCGCCTCATCAAAACGAAACGCGCGGTATTGGCTGGCACTGGCTGCTTTCAACCGGGCCACCAACGGCTCCAGATCCGGGATCATTTCGCCCAATTTGGGAACGTCAAGCAACTCATCCCACTCGCGGAAAAAGAAGAACATCAGGTTTGCACCCAGCTCTGGGTCCGTCTCGGCCATCTTGTGACCCGCCAGCGTGACAACCGCCTCAACCGCACCCTTCACCACCTCAAGCGTCGCGTCATTCACGCCAAACACAATCGGCACAATCGGACGGCCCCAACGCGCAAAGGCATAGCTGCCGTCATCGCGGGTGAAATACCCCTCAACCTCTTCCGGTGCCATCACAGGTGTCGCATCCGCCATCACGCTTTTCCTCTTTCCATAAATATCCCCGCCGGAGGCATAAAATCTCACACCCCGCCCCGCAATACACTTTGCCACCAGATCGCCGCATTTTGCCCACTTTTCTCACCTATGTGCCTATTGACCACCCCCCAATTAGGGCCGTTGGCATTACTGTAAGATATTTAACCAATGAGTTTGCCATGTGCGTTGTCCCGTCTGTGATGCCCGACATCCCGCACCGAGCACCAATTACCGCGTGTCCCGGCGCGCCCCCGCACATCTCTCACCCCAACAAAACGGTGCCCGCATGAAACGCTTTTTCCAGCTGCTGATAATCTGCCTGCCCCTTCTTCTGGGCTATGGCTGTTGGACCAAATCCCCATTTTACGGCGAAACCTACAGCTGGCACCAACGCATTCAGGCCGAGGTTTCCACCCCGACCGGGCTGGTCACGGCGGCTGTCGTGCAGGGGATGAAGATCACCTATTACCCCAATGGTCTGTTTGCGACGGGCACTGAAACCGACCCAAAACTGACCGGTGAGGCCTTGGTGGTGGATCTGGGGGCAGAGCTTGGCCCGCGTCGCTATGTGTTTGCGCTGCTACCGGGGCCGGGCCTGGCGCGCAGCGTGTTTCATGATCTGCGTGTCGGGCGAATGGATACGGGAACGTTTCTTGGCCTGATCGAGGATCAGATCGGCAAAACCCCGACAAAAATTGATGGGCTGCGCTGGGTTGGGTTTGAAGATTTTAGCGATCCGAAAAGCGTGTTTGCAGTGGATCCAGAGAACCTCGCGGCCAGCTATGGTGAAGGCTATGCCCTGACCCGCCTGACCCTGCAAATTTCCGATGAGCCGCTCACCCGAGGTGAGGTGGAGAAAGTGTTGGGATGGTGGTGTGAATACACGCAACCTTACAAGCGCTTGAGTGGCTTATCGGGAGTAATTTCAGACAATCAGTTGGCGAATAGGCTGGGGCCTGGCGCATTTAAGAACGGTGACTGTATATGACGATTTCCAAAGACCTCTTTCTCTCCATCCTTGCGATGGATGTTTACAATCGAGGCTACGGCGCAGGTATAGCGGATGGGAACGGAGATGTTGTCGATGGTGTAGATCGCGACGGATTGGGAGAAGCTGGTGAAAGGGTGGGAGCAGCCTTCATCCAAGACACCGACTTGCCTGCCGACTCAGAAACCAACAGCTTCTACGCCCTCTCCTATGACATCACCGGAGACACCGCCCCCGAAGGCCTTGCCGATAGAACCATCACTTCCTTAGACACATCGAAAAGCCGCAAAATCACATCTGGGATCAGTGCACGTTCAAGCCCTGACATCATTGAAGCTCACAATGCAATCTGATCCGATCAGCTCGTACACGACTCTCACCTGAACGCCGTCTTTTTTCTTGTTGTAAATATCCCCGCCGCAGGCAAGAAATTCAAAGAAAAAACCTATTTCTCAAACAGCTCACTCTGCCCTTTTTCAACCGGTTTCGGCGCCTCAAGTCCCAGATGCCGCCAGGCCTTTTGCCCCAACATCCGCCCGCGGGGGGTGCGTTGGATCAGGCCTTGTTGCAACAAGAACGGCTCAATCACCTCTTCCAGCGCATCACGGCTTTCCGACAAAGCCGCCGCCAGCGTCTCAATGCCCACCGGGCCACCGCCATAGTGTTCCGCCATCAGGCCAAGGTAACGCCGGTCGGCGCCGTCCAGCCCAAGGTGATCCACCCCCAGCCGGGTCAGCGCGTTGTCCGCAATCGCCTGCGTGATGGTCCCGTCACCTTCGACAACTGCAAAATCCACCACGCGCCTGAGCAAACGCCCGGCGATCCGCGGCGTCCCCCGCGCCCGTTTGGCAATCTCACGCGCGCCTTCGGTGTCGGCTGGCGCGCCCAGTTTAATGGCGTTCCTTGTGACAATCTCATGCAGCTCATCCACGGTATAAAACTGCAACCGGGTCGGAATGCCAAAGCGATCGCGCAGCGGTGTGGTCAACAGCCCCAACCGCGTGGTCGCCCCCACAAGGGTAAACGGCTGCAACTCAATGCGCACCGTGCGCGCCGCAGGGCCCTCGCCGATCACCAGATCCAGTTCGAAATCCTCGAGAGCAGGGTAAAGCACCTCTTCCACCACCGGGTTCAGGCGGTGAATCTCATCAATGAACAAGACGTCATTGGCCTCAAGATTGGTCAGGATCGCGGCCAGATCGCCTGCTTTGGCCAGCACCGGCCCGGACGTCATGCGAAAGTTCACCCCCAGCTCGCGCGCCATGATCTGCGCCAGCGTGGTTTTGCCCCAATCCGGGCGGGCCGTGAAACAGCACGTGGTCCATCGCCTCATTCCGGCGCCGCGCGCTTTCAATGAAAATCCGCAGGTTCGCCCGCGCCTCGGCCTGACCGATGAAATCAGTCAAGCGTTCCGGGCGCAGCGCACGGTCTTGCTCCATCGGCTTGTCTTCGGGCCGCGGGGCTGGGCGCAATGTGGGATCTGGTTCGGTCATGTCACCGTCCTAACCGATCAGCTTTTCGGCGCAAGAAGTTTCAGCGCGGCACGGATCAGGCTGGGCGTGTCGGCCGTTGGATCATCATTCAATGCCGTGGCCACAGCGGAGGCCGCATCGCCCGGGCCGTAACCCAGATTGCCCAGCGCAGACAGCGCCTCGCTTTGGGCAGCAGAGTTGTCGGGGGTGGATTGCGTGGGGGCAGCGGGCTCAATCACCATATCGACGTCAGCCTCATTTGCGCCCGCCTGCGATGCGCCCTGAGCAGATCCCATTGAGGATCCCTGGCCGGCCATCGCCATCACCGACGCCGCCTTGTCTTTCAGCTCCAACACAATGCGCTGCGCCGTTTTCGGCCCGACCCCTTTGGCCGCCTTCACCGCGTTCCAATCGCCCAGCGCAATCGCCCGGCTGACCCCATCAGGCCCCAAAGCGCCCAAAATCGCCATCGACGCCTTTGCCCCAATACCTTGCACGGACATCAGCAAGCGGTGCCATTCTTTTTCCACCAAGGACGTAAAGCCAAAGAGTTGCAGGTTGTCCTCGCGCACCAAAAGCTCGGTATAAAGCGCCACAGCCTCACCGGGGCCGGGCAGCGCCTGCAGGGTGCGATCTGAGACATAGACCAGATAGCCCACCCCGCGCACATCAATCAGCACGTGATCCTCGGCGCGGTAATCCAACCGCCCTGCAATCTTTCCAATCATGCGCTTGCCTTTCTCACATCTGCTTGTCTGAGAGCCTCTTCCAACCGGCCAGAGCTTTGCGCGTAAAACGCGTGGCAAATGCCGATCGCCAACGCGTCCGCCGCATCTGCGCCTGCCAGCTTCACTCCGGGCAGCTGCATCTTGACCATATGTTCCACTTGTTTCTTATCCGCGTGCCCCACGCCCACCACGGCCTTTTTCACCGCATTGGGGGCGTATTCGCCGATTTGCACGCCAAACTTTGCGGGCACCAGCATCGCAATCCCGCGCGCCTGCCCCAGTTTCAGGGTGCCAACGCCATCTTTGTTCACAAAGGTATGTTCCACAGCGGCGGTGTCCGGCTGATACGCCGCAAACACCTCAGACAACTGCTCAAACAGCGACAACAGCCGCGGTCCCAGATCTTTGCCGGTCGAATGACAGATCCCGTTGGCCACATGGGACATCCGCGTCCCATTGGTGTCGATCACCCCCCAGCCAAGATTTCTCAGCCCCGGGTCAATTCCGATGACGCGCATCTGCCGTCCCTGTTTGTTTGCGTTTGTTATTCTGCTCTGCATCCGAACTAGCACGAAACAAGAACACGCACCAGTTCTTTCGAAGCCCCCACATGATTTGCCCAAAAACGACAGGCCGGGGGCAATCATCGGCTTTACAGCCCGCACAGAGTGGCCTCAAATCTCTGGATGGCGCGACATCATCCGAGCAACGCGAACAAAAAGGCCGCCAGTATGACCACAACAACGAACAGCATAACCCAGACCACTCCAAAGCAGACCACCCAAATGCAGACCACTGACCTGTTGGTCATTGGCGGCGGCACAGCGGGTTTTGGTGCCGCCCTGACCGGCGCGCGCCTTGGGCTGTCGGTGACATTGCTGGAGGCCAGCAGCAAAATCGGCGGGGTCATGGCCGCCTGCCCCGGTATGCCCTGGGGCGCGGCTTACCCGTGCGACACCATGATCGGCGGCCTTATGGGCGAACTGGCGGATCGGCTGTTTGCCATGACACCGCCCGCCGCCGAAAAGCGCGCCTGCACGCTGGAGAATTTCGGCGCCGAAATTCAGTACGACCACGACATTGCCACCACCACCATGTTTGAAATGCTGGAAGAGGCCGGTGTTGATCTGCGTCTGGGTGCGGTCGCCACCACGCCCGACATGCACGACACCCGGATTGCCTCGGTCGCGTATTTTGACCGGCACGGCGCGCAGACCATCACCCCCAAAATGGTGATCGATTGCTCGGGCGACGGGGATATTTCCGCCAAGGCAGGTGTTCCATATGAACTGGGCGATGCCTCCGGCAATATGATGGGCGTCACGCTGACCTTTATGATGGTCGGCGCGGATGTGGATAAGGTCTTTGCCGACCCCGATCCCTATTTCACCCGCCAGGCCGCCATTGGCATTGCCGAAGGGCGGTTGCACCCGGATCTGAGCCAGCTTTACCTGATGCGCGGCTTTCACCCCGATACGGTCTTTTGCAACTCTGTTGTGATCCGGGGCGTGGATGGCACCAACTCCGCGGATGTGACCCGCGCCACGCAAGAAGGGCGGCGGCGCTGTTTGCAGATGGCCGCGTTTTTGCGCACAGACATCCCCGGATTTGAAACCGCCCGGATGATGAACCTCGGCCCAACCGTCGGGGTGCGCGAGACCCGCAAGCTTGAGGGGATGTACCGCGTGACCGGCGCAGATCTGGCCGCCCACCGCAAATTCCCCGATGGGATTGTCGCCTGTGACAACCCCATTGATGACGTGATGCGCACGGATGCCAGCATGACCCATGACGCGATTGTGTCAGACGGCGGCTATTACACCATCCCATTCCGCGCGCTGGTGCCACAAAAGATCGAAAACCTGATGTTTGCAGGCCGGATCATCTCGGCCGATCCCACCGCCTTTGCCTCGGTGCGCGGGATGCCGCAATGTATCGCCATGGGACAAGCCACAGCCACGGCGGCAGTATTGGCGTTGCGCGCGGATGTGAGGGTGCAGGACGTGCCCCATAACGACCTGATCACCGCCCTTCAGGCCCAAGGGGTGAAAGGCTTGGGGCAGGATCCTCTGGCCTAACCCTCAGCCGGGGTGTGATCTGGGCGCAACACACTGGCAACAGAGCGCTTTTTCCGAAAAATAATTTTCCGCCCAAACCGCGAATTCCCCGGAATTAGCGACCAAATTCGACCGGCCAAAATCCGAAAACGACCCCTTGCACAAATTGCATATGAGCCATGCAATTTGGACGCTTGCCACATGGGATTTCCACGCCTAGATGCCCCTTCAGAGCAATAACGCTCCCCACTGTTTTCTTATGTAAAGGACCTGAAAATGGCTGCTCTCGAAAACACATTCATGCCGGTTTACAGCCGCACCTTCGGTAGCGAGCTTTCGACCTTTACACAGCGTATTGTTGCCGCTGTGATTTCCTGGAACGACAACCGTGCGTCGCGCAAAGCCTTGTCGCAACTGACCGATCGTCAGCTGGAAGACATCGGCCTGAGCCGGTTTGATATCTAAGCTTCGGCACCAAGACCACCACTCATGTAAAAAGCCCGCGCCAATGCGCGGGCTTTTCCATTTTGTCAGATCGAGCCTGTTTAAAGGTGCGTTGCCTTCACAAACGCACCCTTTTTCAAGCTTTGCTTACTTCAAAGCCAGTGCCAAAAAGCGCGGCTCGCCGCCACGGCGCACCAGCAACAGCATGGATTTGCGACCAGCCTCACGGGCCTCGTCGATCATCTTTTCAAACCCAGCAATGTCCTCAACAGCCAGCTGACCAGCCTCGGTGATCACATCGCCCTGGCGCATGCCTTTTTCAAAGGCTTCGCTGTCTTCCTCGACCGCCAGAACCGCAAGGCCCTTGTCGCCGGGGTTCAGGCCCAGCTCACCACGGATCGCGTCATCCAGCGCACCCAAAGTCATGCCCAACACAGATTTCTGCATCGGCGCACCGTTCTCCATCGGCTTGTCTTCGCCGTTAGAGGCAACAGCCTCTTCGCGGCGCCCCAGGGTGACCTTTAGCGTCTGTGTCTGGCCGTCACGCATGACAACCACACGCACCGCTTTGCCCACCGGCGCATTGCCGACAACTTTGACCAGCTCGCGGGTGTTGGACACGTCTGATCCGTCAAACGACATGATCACGTCACCGGCCTGAATACCCGCCTCTTTCGATGGGCCTTCTGGCACATCATTGACCAGCACACCGTTGGTCGAGCTCAGGTTCAGCCCCTCAAGCATATCCTCGGTGATGTCTTGGATGCGCACACCCAACCAACCGCGACGGGTTTCGCCGAACTCCTTCAGCTGGCCCACCACTTTGGTCACCACATTGGACGACATGGAAAAGCCGATCCCGATCGAGCCGCCATTGGGGCTGAGGATCGCCGTGTTCACACCAATCACTTCACCATCCATGCTGAAAAGCGGCCCGCCCGAGTTGCCCCGGTTGATCGCCGCATCGGTCTGGATGTAATCGTCATAAACGCCGCCAAGACCCCGGTTGCGCGCGGAAATAATCCCGGCAGACACCGAAAAACCCTGACCCAGCGGGTTGCCCACAGCCATCACCCAATCGCCCACACGCATCACATCGCTGTCGCCGAATTTCACAAAATCCAGCGGCTCGTCGCTTTCGACTTTCAAAAGCGCGATGTCAGTGTTGGGGTCGGTGCCGATCACCTTGGCGGGCAGTTCTTTCTCGCCGCCAAAGAACTCGATCATGATCTCATCCGCGCCTTCGATGACGTGGTTGTTTGTCACGATGAAGCCATCTTCGGAAATCACGAAACCCGATCCCAGCGCCTGACTGCGGCGCGGTTTATCGCCGTGGTTGCCCCGCTGATCGCGGTCCAGAAAATCGCGGAAAAACTCTTCAAACGGGCTGCCCTCTGGCACCATGGGCTGCGGGCCACCGGCACGCGCCTCGACGATGGTGGTGGTGGTAATATTGACCACGGCCGGGCTGGCCTTTTCAGCCAGATCCGCAAAGCTTTCGGGCGCACCGCGCGCCTCGGCCTTCAGTCCCGTTGCCAATAATCACAGCCGCGCCCATTAACATGGCGATGAACAGGGTCATGCCCCGTTGCGTCGCCTGACGACCAGTGGGCTCTCGCGTAATTGCCTGCGCTCTCACTTTTGTCTCCTCTCAATAAAATACCGTCGGGCATGTTCGCCCTTTGGTGACAGTTTCTAGATAGGTAACCAAATGTGCAACGCAAACTTGTGCAAGAAAGCTCACCGGGTTGTGATAGGGAAAACAGCCCCACGATGGGCAAGGACTTGCCGATGCGGGGGCAAACCTTACCTCCCCTCCGCGCGCCCAACCCTCACCAAAAAGCCGAAATCTTCAACGATTGTTAGGGTTACTGCACTATTCACATCCCATTGTCTCTGTTGACCAGACTGGAAATCATGACAGTTGAACGATATATTTTTTATGGCTTAGCCAAGGTGCGCCCCGGCGCCGCATTCTTGTTATTCATTGGTTTCTTTTTCTTTTTCGCGCAAACGGCGCGCGCCGAAGAACGCTGCGGTGTCCCGGACGAGGTTGACCAACTGATTGATACAATGAGCCAAATCGCCGCCACCGAAGGCCCATTGTCAAAAAACACCATGGCCACCCTGAACTTTCAGCTCAATCGCGCCGAACGATTGATGACACAAGACGAAATGAGCGATCTGGGGCTGGGCGGTTGGAAATCTTCCTTCGACTGGGTGTTTCAGCGCGGCAAAGAAACCCTGTCTTCGGGGCATTCGATTGAACCCGATAAAACCCATACCCGAATTGGAACGCTGGTTGTGGGGCTGCGGTTTTTATGCGAGGCGCGGGTCTCGCAAAGCAAGGCCCTCGCCCAAGACAGCGACACCTCTGCAGCGGCGGAGGAGAAAAACACCAAAGGGCAAGAAGAACACAAATCCTTTTTTGACGGATCCGCCCGAAGTCTGGCCACCATCGTCGCGATGGTCCTGGCTGCGATCATCGTGTTTTGGGGCGGCCATATGCTGTATAAATGGCTCTATGTGCTTTTGAACAATCGGCGCAGCTGTCACATCAATGGCTCGCTTGAAATTGGGCTGGATGTGATTGATGGGTCGATTGTCATTCTCGGGGCAAAAGGGGCGCGGTTTCGCCCGGTAAACGACGGCGCCTACGCGCGCATTGAAGCGCTTGTTGATGTCAGCGAACCCATGGTGTTTCCACCGGTTCTCCAGATATGCGATCAACGATTTGCCGTCGACATCACCGCAGTATTTGAGGGGCACATCTGTTGCTTTTTCTGCGAGCCAATAGATGTGAAACGCCAAAATGAGCTGTTGGAAAACTCGACGGTCAGACCGCGATTTGCCCGAAAGGATATCCCGAAGTGTAATGTGGGATTGTCCGATTAGCGGCAATATCTGCGGCGTGCCACAGGATTAGAGTTGCGACAGCCACACCAATGCAGCCCCAAGCGCCAATGCAGCTAGACCCAACATCCGACGTTGATCCCGGTTTAACGCCGCCATCGCCGCCACCAGATCATCCAAACGCGAAGGGGCCAGTGCGAACACCAGCCCCTCTATCACGAGCACAAGGCCCAAGCCTAGTAAAACAAGGCTCATGGGCGCCCTTTGTCCGATTTCAGATAGTCAAAGAACTGACTGTCCGGGGACAGAACAAACGAGGTTGTCCCACCAACCAGAGATTTCTCATAGGCTTCGAGCGAGCGCAGGAAGGCAAAGAATTCCGGGTCACGCCCCAGGGCATCGGCCAAAATCGCGTTACGACGCGCATCGGCTTCACCCCGGATAATATTGGCGTTTTTGCTGGCTTCAGATGTGGTTTCCACCACGGTCCGATCGGCAAACGCGCGAAGACGCTGGGCGGCCTCGTTCCCGCGGGCGATCTCATCCGCGGCCAAACGCTGACGTTCGGCGCGCATCCGTTCAAAGGTGGCTTCCAGGTTTTGTTGCGGCAGATCGGCGCTTTTGATGCGCACATCCACAATCTCAACACCCAAACCAGCCGCCTGAATGCGGGCCTGATCACGGATCTGGTTCATCAGACCAACCCGGTCGGCTGACAAAACGGCACCACTGTTGACCTTCCCCAGAACCTCACGCAGCTCTGCGTTCAGGATGCGTTCCAGACGGGGGGCAGCGCCCGCGATGGAGCTCGCCCCCACCGAGCGGCGGAATTGCTTTGCATCAAACACGCGCCAGCGCGCAAAGGCATCCACCTCTAACCGACGACCGTCGGCGGGGGTGACTTCCAGCTTGCGCGTGCCCAGCGGCAGGATCCGATCATCATATTTGACGATCTCATGCAACAGCGGCACTTTGAAATACAGGCCCGGATCCGACACTTCTTCTGTGACCTCACCAAACCAAAGCTTCAGCGCTTTTTCACGCTCATCGACAATATACACAGATTGCAGCGCCACAACGACGGCTGCGACCAATGCTGCAATGGTCATTTGCGACTTATTCATCACTGTGACCCTCCGCTTTGTTTGGTCAGTTCATTCAGCGGAAGATAGGGGACAACGCCGCCTTCACCACCAATTGAATCGTCCATAATGACCTTATCGACCGACCCCATGACCTTTTCAATTGTCTCAAGATACAGGCGTTTTCGCGTGATCTCTTCGGCCTTCGCGTATTCTTCGTAGACCGAGATGAAACGCGCGGCTTCACCCTCGGCTTCATTGACCACACGGGCACGATAGCCTTCAGCCTCTTCCAGCAATTGCGCCGCTTCACCACGGGCCGCCGCCACAACTTTGTTGGCATAAGCATCCGCTTGTTTTTGCAACGTATCGCGGGTTTGTTCCGCCGCTTGCACTTCGCGGAAGCTGTTGATCACCTCAGCGGGGGGATCCGCTTTGTCAAAGTTCACACGCACGATATTCACGCCGGCTTTATAGCCATCCAATGTGGCTTGAATCAATTCGGTCAGCTCTTGTTGAATGACCCCCCGATCCGAGGTCAGAATGGGGGCCAGTTTCGACCGCGCAATAATCTCGCGCATCGCCGATTCCGACACCGCTTTGATCGTGTCTTCGGGGGCGGCAAGGTTGTAAACGAACTCTTCGATGTTCGAAATGTTCCACACCACCTGGAAATCAATGTCCACGATGTTTTCATCCCCGGTCAGCATAAGACCAGAACTGCCTTCGCCAATGTTGATGATGTTTTCGCGGGTCACCGGGTAAATCTCTTTGGTCACAACCGGCCAAGGGGCAAAATTCAGACCCTCTTGCCCAACGCCGTAGCGCGCACCAAACAGCTGTTCGACAGATTGTTCAGACGTATCAACACGGTAAAAGCTGGAAAACACCCAAACCCCCGCCGCCGCCAATGCCCCCAACAGCAAAACGCCACGGCCCATGCCGCCGCCGCCAGCGCCCTGACCACCGCCAGAACGGCGCCCGTCAGAACGCCCGCCCATAAGAACGCGCAGCTGTTCCTGGCCTTTTTTCATCAACTCTTCGATTTCCGGGATCGGGGGTTGTTCACCCGGTCGGTTCGGGGGACGATTGCCGCCCCCTTTGTTTCCCTTGTCGCCGCCTGAACCGCCGGAGTTTCCGCCGCCGCCCCAAGGGCCGCCATTATCGCTGGCCATGTGGTTGTTATCCTTGTTTGATATAAGGTTCGGCACAATATCTGGCCTCTCAGGCGGTGATTTTCAAGTCAAAGCCACGCCCTGACGTGGTTTTTCCTAGGAAATCGACCTTTAGTGCGATCCGCAAACTAGAAAACTAGAAAACTAGAAAACTAGAAAACTAGAAAACTAGAAAACTAGAAAACTAGAAAACTAGAAAACTAGAAAACTAGAAAACTAGAAAACTAG
>ATLU01000183.1_pt1 | contig 16750 bp, 16 predicted proteins | sample 178751 | NCBI WGS metagenome assembly ATLU01 (sample SAMN02211837, study PRJNA209200) | bioreactor metagenome | isolation source: day 23 sample from continuous culture bioreactor inoculated with sediment... | place: Germany: Wadden Sea | collected 2011
CATCAATAAAGGTGATGGTCGAATCACAGCTTGCCGTGGAGGTAAAGCCGGGGTCGTATGTAAAGACATCGCCCATCGCATAGAGTTTGCGGATGTCAATCACGTCCGGACCAGCCGTTGGTGAATACATTGGCAATTCCAGTTCCTTGTCCCCAAAAGTAAGTTTCGCGGTTCCGGTTTGATTAGCCATTTTTATTCCCTTCATGCATGGTCTGACCCGGATGGGCAGACTGTGATTACGTGGCTGCGTCCTTAAGGCGGGCGATTGTTTCGTCCGGGCCAAGAACCAGCATCATGTCAAAAACACTAGGCGTTGCTGCGCGTCCTGCGAGGGCTGCGCGCAGGGGCGCGGCCAGTTTGCCGAACTTCGTCCCGTGGGCCTCGGCCAGATCGTTCAAAACGGTCTCTAGTGTATTGCGATCCCAGCTAACATTTTGCAGCTGCGGCGTCAATTCTTTCAGTATACTACGGGATACTTCATCCAATGCACCTTGCGCTTTCTCATCACGTTCCAATGGGCGATCCGCCAAAATAAAGCGTGCCTTTTCAGTGAGTTGAGGGAAGGTTTTTGCACTGGTTTTCAAGACAGGCATGGCCTTCAATAAAAGATCACGTTTCTGCGGGTGCAGCATGTCTTCGCCTGTGACGCTACGGAACGCCTCATAGGCGGCCAAAACAGCCTCGTCTTCCATCGCGCTCAGGTGTTGCCCCGACAGATTATCGAGCTTTTTGAAATCAAAACGCGCGGGGGATTTGCCGATTCCCTTCAGGTCAAACCACTCCAGCGCTTGGGCGTCCGAGAAAAACTCATCATCGCCGTGGCTCCACCCCAAACGGGCCAGATAGTTGCGCATGGCCGGGGCTGGATAGCCGAGTGCCTGGTATTCTTCGACCCCCAATGCACCGTGGCGTTTTGACAGTTTCTTGCCATCGGCACCGTGGATCAGCGGAATATGCGCCCAGACCGGAATATCCCAGCCCATCGCCTGATAAACAAGCATTTGGCGTGCGGCATTGTTCAGGTGGTCATCCCCCCGGATCGCATGGGTCACGCCCATATCATGATCATCCACAACCACAGCCAGCATATAAGTGGGCGTACCGTCGGAACGTAAACAAATCATGTCATCCAGCTGATCATTGCGGATGGTCACGTCGCCTTGCACCGCATCTTTGATCACCGTGGCCCCTTCGCGTGGGGCCTTTAGGCGCACCACATAGGGGGCATCGGGGTGGGTGTCAGCCGCCGCATCACGCCACGGCGAACGGTAGAGCGTCGATTTCCCCTCTGCTTTCGCCGCATCTCGAAAGGCTTGGATCTCATCTTGCGTGGCGAAACACTTATACGCGTGACCACTTGCCAACATCTCATGGGCCACCTCGGCGTGACGGTCCGCACGATCAAACTGTGAGATTACCTCGCCATCGTGATCCAGCCCGAGCCAATCCATCCCCTTTAGGATGGCCGCTGTGGCTTCGGGTGTTGAACGTGCCCGATCTGTGTCCTCGATGCGCAGCAAAAACTTACCCCCACGACCCCGCGCAAAGAGCCAGTTGAACAGCGCGGTACGCGCCCCTCCGATGTGCAAATACCCGGTGGGCGAGGGGGCGAAGCGGGTGACAACCTGATCAGAGTTCATGAGACGTTAACCTTTTGGAAACCATGCGAGGCGTATGCCTGAATTACGTTAAAGGGGTGTTAAAGCAAAACGGAGGCCAAGAACAAGGTGCTGGGCCAGATCCTTATCAGGGTCGAAACCGAACGGGGTCGATTTTTGCATTGGGTTCCGATCTTTCTGGCAACAGGGATCGGGGGGTATTTTCTGTGGCCCAATGAACCGACGCAAACGATCTATGTGATGCTTGCCGGATTTGTCCTGTTGATGCTGGTGATCAGGTGGCGTTTCCCTTGGGGCTATGGCCCGGTGGCGGGGATGTTTGCCCTTGTGGCGCTTGGGATCTGTTTGGCGGGTGCGCGGGCGCATTATGTGGCGGGGCCGGTGCTTGGATATCGCTATTACGGTGCGATTGAAGGGCGGGTGATCGCGATGGATCGCTCGCAATCGGATGCGGTGCGCCTGACATTGGATCAGGTGCGCCTGTCCGACACAGCCCCGGACCGTATTCCGCGCAAAGTCCGTGTGTCGTTACATGGATCGTTTGAAGGTGGTTTGGGTGAGTTCACCCCCCAAGTGGGGGCGCGCGTCGCCCTGACCGGGCATTTGTCTGGTCCCAACGGTCCGGTGGAGCCCGGCGGCTTTGATTTTCAACGCATGGCTTGGTTTCGCGGCATCGGCGCGGTTGGCTATACGCGAACGCCGGTGATGCTTCTGGCACCCCCCGATCGGTCCGGTGCATATGTCCAAGTGACCCGTGCGCGTATGGCGATTGCCAATTGGGTGCAGGGGATTTTGCCCGGTGAAACAGGTGCCTTTGCCGCCGCTGTGACCACCGGGGACCGATCTTCGATGGGGCAGGGCACATTGGCCGCGCTGCGCGGGGCCAATCTTGCGCATCTCTTGGCGATTTCTGGCCTGCATATGGGGCTTTTGACCGGATTCGTGTATCAGGCGATGCGCTATTTGTTGGCGCTTTTCCCGTGGGTTGCTTTACGTTTTTCAACCAAGAAATACGCAGCCCTTGCGGCCATTGGGGCAGGGGGTGTTTACCTGCTGTTGTCTGGGGGCAGTATTTCGACCGAACGGGCTTTTATTATGGTCTCTACTATGTTGGTGGCGATCCTGTTTGACCGTCGGGCGCTCAGCTTGCGGGCGGTGGCGATGGCGGCCATTCTGGTGTTGCTGTTGCACCCAGAGGCCCTGACCGAGCCGGGGTTTCAGATGTCCTTTGCCGCCACCACTGCGCTGGTGGCGGTGTTTGGGTGGCTCAGGCGGCGCGAGGGGTGGCGTGCCCCGAAATGGGCGCAACCGGTGTTGGCAGTGCTCATCTCTTCTGTTGTTGCGGCCGCTGCAACCGCCCCGTTTGGGGCTGCGCATTTCAACCAGGTCAGCCATTTTGGCCTGATCGCAAACCTCGTGTCTGTGCCCTTGATGGGGGTGGTGATCATGCCTGCCGCAGTTCTGGCCGCGCTTTTGTCACCTTTCGGGCTGGGCTGGGTGGCCATCAGCGCCATGGGGCCACCAATTGGCTGGATCATCTTTGTTGCCCACTGGGTGTCCTCGCTTGATGGTGCCATCGGGCATGTGCCGCAACCGCCAAGCAGTGTGTTGCCTTTGGTCGCAATTGGTGGGCTGCTGGTGGTTCTTTTACGGAGATGGGAGCGCGCTCTGGCGCTGCTGCCTTTATGCCTTGCTGCATTTCTTTGGACACAGGCCACGCGCCCTTTGGTCTTGATCAGTCAGACCGGAGGGTTGGTCGGCGTGCTAACCCCCGAGGGGCGCGCCCTGTCCAAACCAAAAGGCGATGGTTTTTCCGCAAAGGTTTGGCTGGAAAATGATGGTGCCCCGGTGGAACAGTTTACCGCCTATCAGTTGGGGGTCTTTAGCGGTGCAAAAGGCCTGTCTCAGACCACGATCGCCGGACAGATACTTGTGCATCTGAGCGGGAAAACCGGTGCAAAACAGGTGGGGACCGCCTGTGCCTATGCGGATTTTGTGGTGATGAACAGCACCATACTCGACTCGGTCCCTACGGGATGCCAGGTCTTTGATGTGGGGGCATTGCGCACCTTGGGGGCAGTGGCATTGTGGCCCGGACCAAATGGATTATCAGTCGAGACCGCCCGAGATCGCCAGGGGAACCGGCTTTGGACCCATAGGTAAAGCGGCGGGGTAGGCTTCGCCCCCATTGATCGGATTTCCCAAACGCCCTAGCGTGCGTCCAGAAACAGGAGCACGCAGATGGTCGAAACCGCAGGACGAATTACGCTTTGGGGCGTTGAGGTGTTTGTCGCAACGGCGGATGAACGTTCGATCTCGGTGGCGGCCCGGCGCCTTGGGGTCAGCCCCTCTTCGGTCAGTCAGCAATTGAGCAATCTGGAGGCGTCGCTGGGCACGTCTTTGGTCGTGCGCTCTGCCCGGCCTTTGTCCTTAACCCCGGCGGGTGAGATTTTTTTGAAACGCGCACAGGCGATTTTGAACGAAGCTGAACAAGCGCGGGCAGAGCTTGCGCGCGGCGCCTTTGCCAGCCTGTCGCGGTTGCGTTTGGGGGTGATCGAAGATTTCGACGCCGATGTTACACCGCGCCTGCTGACGCAATTGGCAGATCAATTTGCCGGAACACATTTTTCCTTGGAAACCGGTGCATCGCACCGGTTGTACGATCAGTTGGATGCGCGGGCTTTGGATGTGATTATCGCGGCAGACACCGGGGCCGGGGCCGATTGGATGGAGGTCCACCCCCTGTTGGAAGAACCCTTTGTGGCCGCCGTGCCAAAAGGGCACGTCGATCCGGGCAACCCTATGGCGACATTGGCGAAATTGCCCTTGGTGCAATATACGCCGCGCCATCATATGGGGCGGGTGATTTCAGACCACCTGGCGCGGCAAAACCTTCGACTGGACAAACGGTTTGAACTCGACAGTTACCACGCGATTATGTCGATGGTGGCCAAGGGGATCGGTTGGACGATCCTGACCCCGCTTGGCTATTTTCATGCCCAACGATTCCGCGCGGAAACCGAACTTATCCCGCTGCCGTTTGGGCCGTTGACGCGCCGAATATCGCTGGCGTCCCGACAGGGTGTGTTGGGGGATCTGCCCAAGGACATCGCCACGCAATTGCAAAATATCTTGTCAGATATGGTGGTGACGCCCGCGGTGATGGACACGCCCTGGCTGCGAAATCAGCTGCGCCTTTTGTAAGCGGTTCGCCGGTCTCGCGACATCCAGATCACCCGTCCAGATCACGCGGCCGATGTTTTTGCGGCGTCTTTGACATCCGCTGCGGCATCCACCAGGGCTGCGGCAATAAAATCAAGCTCGGCCCGCTTCAGACGCACCGGAAGCCGCGTGTCACAGGCGCGCATCAGCATGTTGCGTGTTTGCGGCAATGGGCCTTGATCGGGAATAAACTGCCAATTCCAAAACGCCCGCGCATTGTCTTCGCTCAGGCCAAAAACCTGCACTGAAACACCGCGTTTCTTGGCGGCGACTTGAAAGGCGATGGTTTCTTCGTCGGAAAAGCCAACCAGATTAAACTGAATGGAATCCGGCGCACGGGTTTCTGGTGTAAGCGGGGGGGGCACGTCCAGCCAAGAGCTTTGGTTCAAAAGACCCGCGACATAATCATGATTGCGCAACCCATCTGTGACCCGACGGGCAAGTTCGGGGAGTTGCGGGCGGATCACCGCCGCCGACAGGTTGGACAGGCGGGTGTTATACAGCGGTAACTTATTTTGCCAACGGGCGAAGGCATCAGCCAGTTCAGAGGAGTTTTCGCCCCGCGGCGTTTTGTGTTTTTTCCAATTGTGCTCATAGGCGCCAGACATGATCACCGCGCGGGCGGCAATTTCGGGATCATTGGTGATCAGGATGCCCCCTTCGCCCGCGTTCAGCATCTTGTAGGATTGAAATGAAAAACAGCCAATTTTCCCGATAGTGCCGATTTTTTGCCCATGCCAGAGCGTGCCGAGCGAATGGGCGGCATCTTCGATCACCGGAATATTTTGCGCCTCGCACAGGGCCATGATCGCGTCCATATCAGAGGTATGGCCGCGCATATGACTGATAATCACGGCGCCGGCCTCTTGGGTCAGCTTGGCTTTGAAATCTTGCATGTCGATGCGGTAATTCTCGGCCACATCCACCAAAACCGGTACGCAATCCGCATGCACAACGGAGGATGGCACGGCGGCGAAGGTAAAGGCGGGGATCAATACTTTGCTGTCGCGGGGAAGATCCAAGGCTTTGAGAGACAGAAACAGCGCGGCCGAACAGCTTGCAACCGCAAGCGCGTATTTGGTGCCCATCAACTCAGCGAACTCTGCCTCCAGCAGGGCCACGGGGGCATCGGACGGCGCGGTGTATCGGAACAGATCACCAGAGGCAAGCAGACGGTCAATTTCTGCGCGGGCAGCTTCGGGGATGGGTTCGGCGTCATAGACGTTCGGGGCAAGCGACATGGTTGTTCCTTTTGACATTCGGTCAATTTCGATATCCCAAAGAGACATTTCGGAAATTCTAAAGGGAAATCCTCTATCATGCCACAAAAAACCCCGCCGAACGGATGTGCGGCGGGGAGTTGCGCCATCTTAAAGGGCGCTTGTCATAGACCTGTCCTGTTTAGACATTCAAAAGCAAATGCTCGCGCTCCCATGGGCTGATCACTTGCAGAAATTCTTCGTACTCAGTGCGCTTGACGATGGAATAGACGCGGGCGAATTCCGGGCCAAGCACGTCTTGCATCTTCTTTGACTCGTCAAAAATGTCGAGCGCCGAAGCAAGGTCGCGCGAAATCGCTTCGTCCCCTTCATAGGCATCGCCTTTGTAAAGCTCGGTCGGTTGCTCTTTTTCCAACAAACCAAGATAGCCGGCGGCCAAGGACGCGGCGATGCCCAGATAGGGGTTGCAATCCATCCCGGCGATGCGATTTTCAACCCGGCGTGCGTTGGGCGAGGACAACGGCACGCGGATGCCCGTTGTGCGGTTGTCGCGGCCCCATTCAAGGTTGATCGGTGCGGCGTTGTCTTTCACATACCGACGATAGGAGTTCACATAGGGCGCAAGCATGGCGACTGCTGCGGGTAGGTGGTTTTGCATGCCCGCGATAAAGTGGAAAAACGCATCCGTTTCTTCACCATCGGCACCGGAGAAGATGTTTTTCCCGGTTTTGATGTCCAGCACCGAGTGGTGGATATGCATCGCAGAACCGGGTTCTTCGGCAATCGGTTTGGCCATAAAGGTGGCGTAGCATTCGTGGCGCAAAGCGGCCTCGCGGATCAGGCGTTTGAAGAAAAACACCTCATCTGCCAGTTTGATCGGGTCGCCGTGGACCAGATTGATTTCCAGCTGACCGGCGCCGCCCTCTTGGGTGATGCCGTCGATTTCAAACCCTTGCGCTTCGGCAAAGTCATAAATGTCGTCGATCACCGGGCCGAATTCATCCACGGCCGTCATCGAATAGGCCTGACGGGCCGCCGCAGGACGGCCAGAACGGCCCATCATCGGTTCGATTTTCTTGGCTGGATCCAGATTGCGGGCGACCAGATAAAACTCCATCTCTGGGGCAACAACCGGTTCCCAGCCTTTGGCGCGGTACAGGTCCACGACCCGGCGCAGCACATTGCGCGGCGAAAACGGAATTGGCTGGCCATTGCGATCAAACGCATCATGGATCACCTGAAGCGTCCAATCCCCGGTCCAGGGGGCCGCTTTTGCAGTGCTCATATCCGGGCGCAAGATCATGTCGCGTTCAAGAAAGCCCTCATCCCCGGCGGCTTCGCCCCAATCGCCGGTGATGGTTTGATAAAAGATGCTGTCGGGCAGGTGAAAATACTCCTGCCGCCCAAATTTGGCGGCAGGAACAGCCTTCCCACGGGCAATGCCGGGCAGGTCAGAAATGATACATTCAACTTCGTCCAGTCGATGTCCTTCCAGAAAATCCTTGGCAGATTCCGGCAAATTCTCCATCCATGTGGAGGTTGTCTTATCTTGGGCAGCCATCAGTTGGCTCCTTTTTTCAATATTTCAGCCATGCGATCCGCAAAAGATGCGTTGTCGGTGGCGGTGTTTAAGTTTTCTGTGGCTTGATCAAGCAAAGCATCGGGCACATTTCCACGCCCGCGATGTTCGATCAGGCCAGCGACCAGTGGGGCCGTGAACTCTGGATGGGGTTGAATGGTCAGGATTTTATCCCCGTATATCAGTGCTGCATTCGCACAAAAGTCGGTGGATGCAATCACTTCGGCACCGTCGGGCAATTCTGTGACCTGATCCTGATGCCACGCGTTCAGAGCGAGCGTTTCATCCCCGAAATCGTATTCCTGACGTCCGATGGACCAACCACCATCGAATTTTTCGACCTTGCCACCAAGGGCTTGTGCAATGATCTGATGGCCAAAGCACACGCCGACCAAAGGCTGGCCTTTGTCGCGGATGTCGCGCACCAGTTGCTCCAGCGGCGGGATCCAGTTGTGATCCTCATAGGCGCCGTGTTTTGACCCTGTGATCAGCCAACCATCGGCGGCGTCCAGGTCGGGTGGAAAGATGCCATCCACCACTGAGAAGATTTCAAAATCAAAGCCATGTCCGCCCAAAAGATGCGTGAACATTTCGCCGTAGTCTCCAACCGTTTCGCGCAGTTCATCGGGCGAATGGCCAGCTTGTAGGATGCCAATCCTCATGAGTCACCAAATTTGATCAAATTTCACATCGCCAGCCTAGAGGAGCAAATCTGATCGGGCAAGAGGCATTGCGACAGAAAGTAAAAATCATGATAAGTGTTTGAAAAACATGTGCATTAAAGAAACATGCTATGAAAAATCATGTCGGATCTGAAATAATGACATGCTACAGATCGCGCAACGGAATAGAGCGCCCCCGGTCGAGAGCGCTCTTTTTTGTTACGATCTGGCCGAAGTTTGGTCAGCGAAACAGGTTGAATTGCAGCCTGATTTTCTTGCGCCGTTCCTGGGGCAAGTGCCGGTTCAGATGCTTGTTTGCTGCCCCAAAGATCGTGATAACCACCAAGGTCAGCAGGATGAAATAGAAGGCAAGGATCGGATAAGGCACAAAGGGGTTAAAGGTCTTATCCGCAAAATAGCTGGCGTAATAGAGCGCATCCCCACGTTGCTGCCAAACCGGAAAGCTTGAGAAGGAGACAAGTGCTGTGGCGTGGAACAGAAAGATGGCTTCGTTGGTATATGACGGCCAGGCAAGGCGCAGCATGGTTGGCCATGTGATCCGCTTGAACCGGGTCCACCCCATGATGCCATATGCATCCGCCGCCTCCAGATCGCCTTTGGGAATAGACCGTAAAGCGCCATAAAAGATCTCGGCCGAATACGCAGAAGTATTGCAAAAGAGGACAAGTGTTGCCCCCAACCAAGATGCCGTCAGTGGTTGAAGCACAGGCACGCTTTGTTTCAGCGACAAAAACACCGCGTAGGCAAAGAAGAACTGAATGAACAGGGGGGATCCGCGGAACACATAGATGAAGAATTCGGCTGGTTTTTGCAGCCATTTGTTTTCACTGTTTTTCGCCATCGCCAATCCGGTGGCGGCGAAAAAGCCAAAGATGATCGCCACCAGCCCGTAATAGATGTTCCAGATCATCCCGGATCCGATCAGGGTGAAATGCTCACACAGCGTAAAATCTGTACGTGGCAGCATGCGTTCGCCGTAACCGATGGACCGAAAGGCAAAATTCTGGATGGTCTCTGTACAGCTCATTGTGCGGCCTTCCTTTGGGCTTCACCGGCGGCCGTGGCTTGGCCATGAGAAAGCCGGGCAGAGATGCGTTTGAACACGCGTTCTGACAGGCTGGTAAAGGCGAGGTAAAACACCAAAAGTCCAAAGTAATAGCCCATATGCCAATTGGCGTGTGGGTAGTCGGAGAACTTCGCAGTTTTCGTAGCGCCTAATTCTTTGGCCCAATATACTGCGTCTTCGACGCCAAGAAGGAACAAAAGCGGTGTGGCTTTGATCAGGATCATCCACAGATTTGACAGGCCGGGCAGGGCATAGGTCCACATTTGCGGCACCAAAATGCGCCAGAATGTTTGCCGGTGTGACATGCCGTAGGCCTCGGCCGTTTCCAGCTGCGCACGGGGCACAGCGCGCATCGCGCCGTACAGCACATTGGCCGCAAAAGCCCCAAACACGATCGCAAAAGTCAGGACCGCCAGCGAAAAGCCATAGGTTTCATGCATCCACTGGGGGCTGGATGACAATGGCAGTTTAGCTTGCGTACAAACGATGAAATCATTGCCTTGCCGAATGGGTTGATCCCAATCTGGGCATTTCACTTTGTGACGTAGGTACTCGAACATCTGATCCAATACGATCACAAAGAACATAAAAAAAGCAATATCCGGCACGCCACGCACAATTGCGGTATAGCTTTTGCCCAACCAACGCAGGGGTGCAAATCGGGCGCGGGCGGCAGAGGCCCCCGCAAATCCGAACAATAATGCCACCGGAGCGGTGATTGCCAGAAGCGCCAAGACTGTGCCGAAAGAGGCATAGAAAGACATATGCTTGCCTGTGGTCAGGTAGCAGGACAACCACTTCAGGCCATCCAATGTCGAAGGATCGGTGCAGTAGGAAAACATCGCAAGAACCGGACGGAAAGGGGCTTGGTCATCGGCTTCTGATGGGAAACGTCACACGTGGGCCGGGTGCAAAATAGGGCCCGCCCATTGGGCAGGCCCCGGTGTTTACAAAGGTCAGATTACCACTGAGTGGACACTTCCCACTTGGCGATCAGGGTGTTCAATGAACCATCGTCTTTCATCGACTGGATGGCCGCGTCAAACTTGGCGCGCAGCTCAGGATCGCTTTCGCGCAGGCCCATGCCAACGCCGCCGCCAATGGCTTCCATACGCTCAAGCATCACCAGACCGTCTTGGCCAACCATTGTGTCGAGGAAGCTTTTGTCGGCCAGAACCGCGTCAGCTTCGCCGTTTTTCACAGCAGCAACAGTTTCTTCCGGGGTTGCGAATTCAACCAATGTCCAACCCTGAGCGGCGACAAAGCCTGCCTGAATGGTGGTGGCTTGGGCCGCAATAACGCCGCTTTCCAAGTTCACGTCAGCGGACATGGCGGCATAAGCCGAAGGATCAGCAGGGGTGTAAGCTTGTGTGAAATCAATGACTTCATCGCGTTCAGGCGTGATCGACATGCCCGCGATGATGGTGTCATAGTTTGAGGATACGAGGTTCGGGATAATGCTGTCCCACTCGTTTTTCACCCAAGTACATTCCAGTTCAGCACGTTTGCACAGCTCGTCACCCAACTCGCGCTCAAAGCCGTCGATCTCGCCAGCATCATTTACAAAGTTCCAAGGTGCGTATGCGCCTTCGGTGCCCATACGTACGGTGTCTGCCATGGCGAAGCTGGCTGTCATGGCCAATGCCGTTGTGGTCAGGATCAGTTTTTTCATTCTCGTCTCTCCCTTAAGAATACTGTGATTTTATAGTTGGTTAGTTAGGCTGCGAATGCGACAGGAACTGCTTTAACCGCTCGCTTTTGGGGTTGCCGAACAGCTCATCCGGCGCGCCTTCTTCTTCGATCAGGCCCTGATGCAAGAACACGACGTGGTCTGATACATCCGCCGCCATACGCATATCATGGGTCACAATCATCATGGTCCGCCCCTCAGAGGCGAGATCTTTGATGACCTTCACCACCTCTTGTTCAAGCTCTGGATCGAGCGCGGACGTGGGTTCATCAAACAACAGCGCGCGCGGTTCCATGCACAACGCCCGCGCAATTGCGGCACGTTGCTGTTGACCACCCGAAAGCTGTGAGGGCCACATATCGCATTTGTCGCCAATGCCCACTTTGTCCAGATAGAACCGGGCCTTTTCTTCGACTTCCGCTTTGTCGCGGCCCAGCACAGTGACTGGCGCTTCCATCACATTTTGTAAAATGGACAGATGCGACCACAGATTAAACTGTTGAAACACCATCGAAAGATTTGTGCGGATACGGGTGACTTGATGGCGGTCCGATGGGTGACGATCCAGTCCGTGTCCGCGCCAGGTGATCGGTTCCCCTTCGAAAAAGATGTCGCCTTGTTGGCTGTCCTCCAAAAGATTGGCGCAGCGCAGCAGGGTGGATTTGCCAGAGCCCGAAGATCCGATCAATGAAATTACATGTCCGCGTGGCGCGACCATGTCGACCCCTTTCAGGACCTCAAGCGCCCCGTAGCTTTTATGCAGGTCGCGGATCTCGATCACAGGAGTGTCGACCGCAGCGTTGGCGGAAGTGTCGGCAGCAAGTGTCGTGTCTGGGGTCACAGAATGGGTCCGGGATTATGTGTCATTGGCAAAGGAGTAGGGCGTAATTTTTTTGCAATTGCAACGGCGAAAAGACGGGGTCCTAAGGTAAGCTTGGGCAGAGTGGCGAAAAATCCGACGATTTGTCAGGGGGATGTGCCGGCGCCCTGACCCAGACGCGTCAAACGTGCCATTTGGGAAAGCTGCTCAACCGGCGTTGCCGCGCAAACGCGCCAAGTTCGAATCGCGATCATTCACGCCCAGAAGGTTGGCCACCAACCGCATCAGCGCGTCTTCTTCTTCCGCTCGTGTGCCATCTGCCAGCACCACAGACCAGGCCGCCTCGATCACCGTAATGCGGTCCTCATGGGGGACTGCGTCTTTTATGGCGCGGGTAAAGCGCACCGTGTCAGGGGCTTGGGTCTCAAACACTTCTGCCTCTTGGCGCAGGGCTTTTGTGGCCGCCTCGTCCAGCCCGTATCGCTGGGCAAGGGCAGTATCAATCGCGGCAATCTCAACGGCTGCATACTCTCCATCAGACCGCGCCAGCCGCACCAACAGGGCCGACAGGGCAAGGCGTGCATCCTCTGCGTTTAACGGGGTAGGGGTGGGGGCAAAAAGGCGGTCGAAAAGAGAGCTGAGCATGGGGCAGATATAAGGCCTTATGAGAGGAAAGGAAAAGGGCGGCACGCAATTTGCGCCGCCACATCCCGTCATTTTATCGTGATGGTCGCATGATTATTGGACGAAAGTCATGAGGGATTTGTCTGGGATTAGCCAAGATAACCTTCAATAATGATCAATTCGCCGGTGCTGACCGGGTCACGAAACGCTTTGGCCGCTTGATAGACGCCACTGTGATAGCAAGCTTTGGCATCGGCAAAGCTGGGGAATTCGATCACCACATTGCGCGAACGCGCTTCCCCTTCGACGCATTCATACTCCCCGCCGCGCACCAGAAATCTGGCGTTATACTGCGCAAAAGCCGGGCCATTGGCGGCGATGTATTTCTTGTATTCGTCAAGGTCGCTGACCTCGATCCGTCCAATCCAATACCCTTTGGCGGTTTCATCTGCCATGTGGTGCTCTCCTTCATGGAACCATGTTTCGCTGGAGGTGTTGTCAAACGGCGGCAGGCTTACGTCAATCGTAAATCACAAATTGCGGGGCTTGGCGCGGGAATGAGGGGATGACGTCTTGAGTGACTTCAAGCGTTTCGAATTAAACCTGAGACAGGGATCATTCGAAACGCCACCCAACATTTCAGTTTTTCGCGCGTTTCGCCAAAAACCGGTGATTCAGGTTTTTCTCGAAACGCGTTAGGCATCCGCTGGGCGCGTACGTTTCACCTCTTCGGCAGAAAGGCCAATGGCCTTGGCCACATGGGCGACAAAACATGCCTCTTCTTCGCGCACCACCCCATCGGCCACGGACACTTGCCAAAGTGCGGTCAGCATGGCCATTCGGTGGGCATGTGTCAGGTGATCCGTGACCAATTGGGTCAAGATGTCGGTGTCAGGGGCTTCGGCTTCTAATTTTTCACAGGTCGCGCGTGTTTTGGCCGCTTCGACCACATTCATCGCCCGATGTTTGACAAAAAGCCGGTCGATCCGGGCGATCTCCTCAACGGCGTAATGCTGGTCTGCTTTGGCCAGACGCACCAAAAGCACGCCCATCGCCAGCTCTGCGTCCAACTCTGGTAATGCGACGCCTTTTGGCTGTTTTTTGAACTTCTGAAAAAAATCTGACAGCATGAAACTGGCCCCTCGTTCTTGTTTTATGACGTTACCGAGCGGAAGTCTTTGCAGCAAGGGGGGCTAAAGCGGTTTGATGGTGACAATGGACGCGGCCCCTTTGCCGCTGTCGCGCGTGTACCGCATTTGGTCGCCGCATTGTTCGATGATTTCGCGGTCAAGGCCCAAATCTTCGTCGTTTAAAGTGGCCGTGCGGCAGAACATGCCATCTTGCCAATACCAATTGCCCAAAAGCCGATCTGGGCCAGCCATACCGGAGATTTGCCCATCCGCGTGGATGGTGAATTGCAGACCTTCGCCCACCAAGGGGCGGTCGGCAAATGCCTCAATAAACGCCTCTTTGCTGTCGAGCCTGCGCCAGACCATGGTTTTTGTCATATGTTACGTCCCCCAGTTGCACATCTCATTGGATGGCGAAGTCTAACAACCATACATGGTTTTCCTGTGGTTCCCAAATCCTGTTCCTGAAGGCGTTTCCAGTTAGCATGAAAACGCTTGTTCGTTGTGTTCGCATGTGAGCAAAGCGAATTGCTGCGACAAGCGACAGCATAAGTTTCTGGGAAAATCTAGAACGCGCCCAGCGGCAGAGATGTGCCAAGAGGATGTGGTGCCAAAGTTTTGCTGCGCCCAATGAAAAAGGCGGGTTTCCCCCGCCTTTTTCATATTCGTCATGGCGTGTAAGCTTACACCAGACGCTCAATCTCTTTTGCGGCGCGAATGAAATCGGCGAACAGTGGGGCCGGTTCAAATGGTTTGGATTTCAGCTCGGGATGGAACTGAACGCCGATGAACCACGGGTGATCTTCCCACTCGACGATTTCGGGCAGGCGCCCGTCGGGGGACATGCCTGAAAACTTCAAGCCAACAGCTTCCAGCTGATCACGGTATTTGGTGTCCACCTCGAAACGATGACGGTGACGTTCCTCGAGCGTGGTGCCGCCATAGATTCGCGCCACATTCGACCCTTCGGTGAGCGTCGCATCATAGGCCCCCAGACGCATGGTGCCGCCTTTGTCGTCACCCAATTTACGCTTTACGGTATAGTTGCCCTGTACCCATTCTTTGAGGTGGTAAATCACTGGGGTAAAACGGGTTTCGCCACTTTCATGGTCAAATTCTTCCGATCCCGCATCGGTGATGCCAGCCACATTGCGGGCGGCTTCCACAACGGCCATTTGCATGCCCAGACAGATGCCAAAATAGGGGATCTTGTGTTCGCGGGCATATTGCGCCGCCTTGATCTTGCCTTCGGTGCCACGTTCGCCAAAGCCGCCGGGGACGAGGATCGCATGGAACCCTTCGAGATACGGCGCGGGATCGCCCTTATCGAACAATTCAGCATCCACCCATTCGAGCTTTACTTTGGTCCGATTGGCCATGCCGCCGTGGGTTAAGGCTTCTTTAATTGACTTATAGGCGTCTTCGAGCTGGGTGTATTTGCCCACTACCGCCACTTTCACTTCGCCCTCGGCATTGTGAATGCGGTCTTCAACATCCTGCCAGCGGCGCAAATCGGGTTTGGGGGCAGGGGCAATGCTGAAGGCATCGAGAACCGCCTGATCGAGACCCACTTTGTGATAGGCCATCGGGGCCTCATAGATCGACTTCAGGTCATAGGCGGGGATCACCGAATCCTGCCGCACATTACAGAAAAGCCCAATTTTGGCGCGCTCTTTGTCAGGGATTGGATGTTCCGACCGGCACACCAACACGTCTGGTGCAATGCCGATGGAGCGCAATTCCTTGACCGAGTGTTGGGTCGGCTTGGTTTTCAACTCGCCCGAAGCAGCCAGATAGGGCAGCAGCGTCAAATGCACAAAAATACACTCGCCACGGGGACGATCCTGACTGAACTGACGGATGGCTTCAAAAAACGGCAATGCTTCGATGTCGCCGACGGTGCCGCCAATTTCACAAAGCTGGAAATCCACCTCATCATCGCCAATGGCAATGAAGTCTTTGATTTCATTGGTGACATGCGGGATCACCTGAATGGTTTTGCCCAGATAATCGCCGCGACGTTCTTTTTCCAGCACGTTTGTGTACACACGGCCTGAGGAAATGGAATCGGTGTTGCGTGCGGCCACACCGGTAAAGCGTTCGTAATGCCCCAGATCCAAATCGGTTTCAGCACCGTCATCGGTAACAAACACTTCGCCATGTTCAAACGGGCTCATCGTGCCTGGGTCGACGTTTAGGTAAGGATCAAGCTTGCGCAAGCGCACGGTGTAGCCACGCGCCTGTAAAAGTGCGCCCAAAGCAGCTGAGGTCAACCCTTTGCCGAGCGAAGACACAACGCCGCCAGTGATGAAAATGTAACGTGCCATATGGTTGGCTGCCCCCGTGAGATGAGATCGAAAGATCCGGTTCTTGCTTGCTGTGATTTCGACAAAAGCCCGTCCCCAACGGGCCCGCACGTAACCACATTCCACGGGATTTAAGGCTTACATGATTCCAGCTGCCCGCGCAACCAAACCGCAAGAGAAAGGGCAATAAAATGCCCTGACACTAAATGTAGGGGATTATTCCGCGCGGGGCGGGGCCAAGCTGTCGTCGGTCGAAACGGGCGGCAACATGTCGGTAACATCTGGCACAACCGGTGCTGTTGTTCCGTCAGTTGCTGCAGGCAACCCAAGGGCGTCCACAACCGAACTGTCAGCCGAGTTTTTCGCGGCGATAACAGTCAAAGAAATTGAGGTGACCAAAAAGGCAATGGCCAGCGCCCATGTCATTTTGGACAGGGCCGTGGCTGCGCCGCGAGAGGACATAATGCCCCCACCGCCGCCGCCACCAATACCAAGTCCGCCGCCCTCAGAGCGCTGCAGAAGCACAACACCGATCAGCGATAGCGCCAAGATCAGGTGAATTACGAGGACAACATTTTCCATTCGGCAGGCCCATTTTTAGCTTAGTTTGATCTAGCGGGTATGTAGGGGAAAGGTTGTCCCGGTGCAACCCGGCTTTCGTTCAAGAAGCGAAACTGGCGTGGAAATATGTCAGTTTTGCCTTTGTGGTGCGCTGTTATTTGTATGACACCCACGCAAACCCCATTCTTTTCTAGAAAACTAGAAAACTAGAAAACTAGAAAACTAGAAAA
>ATLU01000184.1_pt1 | contig 16566 bp, 15 predicted proteins | sample 178751 | NCBI WGS metagenome assembly ATLU01 (sample SAMN02211837, study PRJNA209200) | bioreactor metagenome | isolation source: day 23 sample from continuous culture bioreactor inoculated with sediment... | place: Germany: Wadden Sea | collected 2011
CGTATCGAGGGTTCGAATCCCTCGCTCTCCGCCATATTCTTAGTAAAGTATTGAATATGCGGTAACTATTTACCACTTCAATACCTATACATATGTGACTGGTACACCATGGAGGTACACAGGTGTCACATATGTATGCACAAACCCATCTACACAAACGCAACGCTTCCTACTATTTTCGCGCGAGGGTCCCTGGCGACCTTCGTGCTGAATTTGGTAAGTCTGAGGTCAAGTTTTCCCTCAAAACCAAAGATTTTCATCAAGCGAAACGCCTGGTTCGTAAAGCCTCGGCTGAATTTGAATCTCGATGCTCACTTTTGCGTCAGCAGAAGGGTAGCGGGGTAGCCCAAGAAGTATTGCTAGATGAATCCACGATCCAGGGGTTGTGTGATGTCTGGAAGTATAACTGTCTTTCCAGTGATGAGCTGAGTCGTCAGCAAGGGATGAATGACAGTGAATTCGAAGATCAGGCAAATACCCGGCAAGAAACCAATGATCTCCTGAAGCAAATCCTGGCAAGAGGTCAGTTGGAGAAAATGGAACCGGCTCTTCAGCAATTTCTCCATTTGTTGGGTATTACGCCAAGTGGCGAAAAGGAGAGTTGGGATCGATTTCGATACCAACTGCTCCAGACAATCGTGGAAACTCACCAGCAGCAGATGCGGCGGGATCAGGGCGAGGTGATCAGAACCCCAGAGCCACTTTCAGTGCCGTTATCATCCGCCAAGGCAGGCGGCGTCTCCCTGGATGAGCTATTTGATGACTGGGCCCGCTTTGACCCCAACCGCCCAAAACGAACGCTGGAAGATGTTGAGTTGGTCATCAAGGAGTTTAAGAGGCTGATCGGCAATAAGCCAGCGGATACGATTGAACGTACCGATATAGGACGCTTCAGGGACTGTCTCCTCGGTCAAGGGCTGAAGCCCGGTACGGTGGGCAAGAAAGTGACTTTTCTCAGCACCCTGTTCAACGTGGGGATCGACAACGGTAAGTTGAAAATCAATCCAGCACAACGAACGTTGATTCCCAAAGGAAACCAACTGCAACGCCAGCCATTTGAGTTGAATGAGTTGAAGACGATTTTCGATTCACCCTTGTACACCCAAGGGAAGCAATTAACCCGTAAAGTGGGTACGGCTGGGGTCTGGGTACCATTACTTGCACTGTATCAAGGCTGTCGTGTGGAAGAGTTGTGCCAGCTGCTGGTTGAGGACCTAAGGGAAGTGGATGGTGTGTGGTGTTTGGCGATCGATGATGTCTCTGGTGGCGAAGGTGAGTTGAAACGGCTAAAAAACGGTACCTCCCGACGCCGATTGCCTCTTCACCCAGTCGTGTTGGAAGCTGGGCTCTTGGACTACCACCAATCAGTTAAGGAGGCTGGCCATAAACGACTGTTCCCGACACTCAAAACCGATCGATTTGGCAAATATTCAGCCGCTTTTTCGAAAGCGTTCATGAAGTATCTACGCGATGACCTTGGTATTAAAGACTCAAGAAAGGTGTTTCATTCATTCCGACATACATTCAGGGATGCCTGTCGTGAGGCAGGTTTAGATGAAGAACTAGCCGATGCCCTCATGGGCCACAGCAATACCCAGAAAATGGGTCGGCGCTATGGCAGTAGTTTCTCAATTAGCTCTCTCAAGAAGGCGATAGACAAAATTTCCTATCCAGGGCTCGAAATACCGATCCTCCAGAAGAGTTCCTGGTAAATCCAGTGGCGAAGGGCTGAAATCGACATAAAGCGGACGTTCATCTTGTGGCTGTTCAACCAGGTTGTCGGCTGATAAACTCAGGAATATTAAGGAATGAGCTTCTACGGATGGGATGCCTCACTCCAAAATCATTCCCTAACCATAGAATATGCGTAGAACTAAAGTGTCGGAATCGTCAATAATTTCTACAGTTGTATATTACGCCGGATGTGCGGGCTGTATAAAGAGCGTTAGCACTCTAGTTTCGTACGTCGCATGAACAGATACAAAAGCTTGTGTCGCGAAATCGGACAAGTCCTTGCCAACGGCATACCGAGTGATTTTTCAGGTTTTGGCGCGGTGATATACCGCGGCTCGCTGACTGATTTCCCAACATCCCCTCTAGTGCAGGATTCGCTAGTCACTCCGCCCATTAACCACGATGCTGAAATAGCCAGCGTATTGGTATCTCTGTCTCGATATTCAGACGCCCGACATGATGGATTTCACTTCATTCAACAAATCAATGGCCTCACCAGTTTATCGCTGTTCGTATCTCCCCCGATACCTGCGAATTACAAACCAACTCATTACGAAGTAGGCGCAAGGCACAGATCAGCGGAACTGATATCCATGATAGGAACGATAGAGGCGGTTGTTATCGTTGAGAAGACTGGAAAAATTCGCGTATTCGTCAACGGGCAATCAAGGGCAGTATGACATGAAGAGTAACGAAGTTAAGGTCTTTGTATACGTAACGATTTTGCTGGCCGGTCTTTTCTGGGGTGGGTTTTTGATTGTTGGCGGCAATTCTTTGGTTTCCTATGCAAGCCTGAAGGGTCTAAATGCGACTGCGGCAACCATTGCAATCCTTTGGGCTGTGTATTTCGCGTGGGCGTGGAGATGGCCTTACGTGAGGAAAGTTATTTTTCGGCCCGATCTTAATGGCTCTTGGGTCGGGGAGTTCAGATCGGATTGGAAGGATGCCAGTGGAAATGGCATTCCACCCGGCCCCTTTGTCTTGGTAGTGCGCCAGAACTTCTTCGCAATATCGATTCGTGCTTACACACAAAAACAGAAAACGTTCTCTTATGTTGAGTCTCTAGTGCTTGACGGAAAGAGGGGCACAAAGCTCCTGGCATATCTGTATTCGGAGAAACGCGTGGCAAGCGTCGAGCACGGCGCGAGACAAGGGGCCGCAGATTTGGAACTGGTAGAAGAATATGATCGCCGAATTCTGGAAGGTGATTTTTGGACGCACAGTGGAACCACTGGATTTGTCAGGGTTGCGCAAGTGAGCGCGGATCTTTACGTTGAATCATTCGATCAGGCTACCGCACAATGGCCCGAACAAAAGCTATGGGCAAGTATTCAGTGTTAACCCGGAATTCACCAGACTTGCGTGAAAAACCACGCAGACCAGTGATTATGGACGTGAGCGTTTCAGAGGATAAGCAATGAGTCTGGAAGATAAATTGTCCGGATGGACAGGTCCTTCGAGTGACACTGAAAAGGACAAGCAAGATAGAACGGAGCGAATGATTCGCCAAGCGATAGATTCGCACGCGCCATTCAATGATTGCTCGTTAAAGGTTTATGCGAAAGGGTCTTACGCAAACAACACTAATGTGCGTTCAGATAGCGACGTGGATATAGCTGTGGAATGTACAGAAGTTCTATATTGGAAGGAATCCGAAAAAGGGGTTCATACGCCCGGCAATCCATATAAAGGAATTTGGACTCCAGCAAAGCTCAGAGCCGAGCTTCTTTCTGCTATGAAAGCAAAGTTCCCAGGTCAAGTAGATTCTACTGGATCTACCGCAATACAGATAAATTCTAGCTCGGCTCGAGTAGACGCAGATGTCGTCCCTTGTTTTAGCTTTCGATATTATATGAAGCATGGTTCAAGAGATGGAACCAAAATATTTAAGACTGACGGCAGTAGAATCGTTAACTATCCAACACAACAATTGGAAAAAGGAATAGCTAAGAACAAGCATACTGGTTATGCGTATAAAAAGGGTGCAAGGTTATTAAAGCGTATTGAAAATGCGATGGCTGAAAGTGGAGCATTTCGTGAGTTGCCATCTTTCTTTATCGAATGCTTAGCATTCAACTGTCCCGACGCAGTGTTTGCGCATTCAACATGGACAGAACGTCTCCGAGTTATCCTTTTCCATATTTGGGATCAGCTTCAAGGTGATGAACCGGACTCTGGACGCTGGAAGGAAGCGAATGATTGCTTTTTCCTGTTTCATTCCGATCAAATATGGACCCGTGAAGATGGACGCGAGTTTGCAAAAGCAGCCTGGAATTACTTTGGATTCAAATAATGCGCAATATGACACTTAAAAGTTCGCTGTATTTGCTGGTTGGAATTTCAGCAGTCGCTTGGTTTTCGCTCGCCTACTTTAGCGGGTTAGATCTATCAAAGGTAAAAGACTTTTTTGGGCTTGTTCCAAAAGTAGTGAGTGTTGATCTTTTGGTGATTGCTGTTTTCGTAAAATGGGGCTGGAAACTTAAGATATTTAGAGAGTGGCTTGTTCCATTTCCAAATTTGAACGGAAGTTGGGTAGGATTTATATATTCCGATTGGAAAAATCCAGAGACTGGCGATAAGCCACCTCCTATACCTGTAATGCTGACAGTGAACCAGTCCTTCTTTCACATTAGTTGCATGATGCGTACAGGTGAAATGGAAAGCTCCTCGTATTCTGAGGGCTTTCTTATAGACCCTGTTCGGCAGGTAAAAAACGTAGCATATTCCTACACAAGCAAGCCTAGACTTAGTTTGAACGAAAGAAGTATTCCCCATGACGGAACAGCAGTGTTCCAGATTATTGAGAAGCCAAAACAAAAGCTAGTAGGTAGGTATTGGACGGAAAGATTAACAAAAGGGGAAATTGTTCTTGAGTACCACTCAAAAGAACTTCTGGAGGAACTTCCAGAAGACTTGGGCGAGCACCCCGTAACAGAAAATGAAAATAGACGCTAACAAGGTACTGTTGTCGGACAATTATTCCGCGGCTGATTTGCGACGTTAATCGCAGGAGCGGGTAAATGTTACGTGAGGAGCAAGCGGCTGAGTTGCTGAAACGCTGCGAGTCCATTGTCGGACACCGGCTAGATCAGGTTCGAGGGAATCTCAGGAATTCGGAAACAAGAGTCGCTGCCGTTTGGGAGCTAATTGTTCTTGAAGAGGTTTCCAGTATTGGCAAGGTCGAATATGAACCCGAAGAGGGCGCGAGCCCAGACATTCGTCTTACGCTCCCGAGTGGGAGGACGATCTGGATTGAGGTGGCCTTTCTGTACCCGCGGTTTTGGAAGGAGGAGCGTCAATCACGCGCGGTTGCTGACTGGATTACACACGAGGCAGTTCGTCGCGGTATCTCTCCTTTCAAGGTCGAGTGCAGGTTTGATGGAGACGGTACAAACAAGGCCGGGCCAGTGCGGTCACTTCCCGGACTACATCAAAAAAATATATTCTTGTCAGGTGAGGATGTGTCCGCGTTCTTCGAACAAATTATGCGGGTACCGGATTCACCATTGCATATCAGGCACTCTGCCTATTCTATAGATTTTTCGTATTCGCCGAACCGTTCTGGACCGTACCTGTCGACTGGAGGTGGTTTGGTTCAAGAAGCCCCGAAAGATGTAAATCAACACGCTGTATATCGAGTACTGCGTGGAAAAGCTAAGCAACACGACGTCCATGGCGTGAGGTTGGTTTGCATAGGAAGCGACCAAAGTCCGGCACTATCGAGCATGGTTAGTCCGGGAAATCCAACTGTTCGAGATGCGGTATTCGCGGCCTTTCGTACCACGCGTAGTGTTTCAGGCGCAATTGTTTTGCGTATTGAGGACAGAAGCGGCATTTTTGGAGGATTCGAACGCGTAGCAAGAGGTGACATATACGTGAACCCTACGGCCAGGGAACCTCTTGACATCGACGTTCAGGATTGCATTAGCAAGCTGAATTTCAATCGATGGAAGTATTTCTTCCGGATGGAAAAGTTCGAGCCAAATATGAAAGAAATATACAGGCGAGTTACGGGCAATCTCATTATGTCAACCAAGGGTAATGCTGTAGTGCTAGAGGTTCCTGCCAACCTTTTGGTGAATTCTTTGGCTGGGAAAACAAGCGTTAAAAGCGAATACGACAGAGGGGAAGATGACCTTATGCTCAGGTGCCTTGATGAAGGGTGGGCGGTTAGATCATGCTCGTTCAAAAGAGGCGACATAGAAAGGGGGGAGGCGCCAAAGGTTGTCCTTGTACTCGAACCGCCTCCGGATGCAGTGTATTGGCCGAAGGATAAAGTACTTAACAATCCGACGGACGACGACTGAAGAGCGCGCGTCTCATCAGTCGCCGTCAATCGGTCGCGTTAATGTCCGCTTTTGGATGGGATCTGCCGATTGAACTATCAACTTATGTCGACATGATATAGGGCGATTGTCTTGTGGCTGTTCAACAAGGTTTTCGGCTAATAAACTCGGGAATGTAAAGGAATAAGTGTCAAGTCTTTAATAATAGCGGCACATACGTTTGCTGTGAAAGCCCCGGTTTGATCAGGGCTTCCTTGTATAGTGACGCAACGTATGTTGATGGTTCCGGCGAAGTCGATTCAGCCGTAAATCTGCTTTATGATCAGTGGGCGTATTATCTCTACTTTCTGGATTCACGATACCAATGACGCAGAGCGTTGCAAGTAAAACGAGTTGAATATTTGCGAACTGAACGACGCCAGCATAGTCGGCTAGCGCTGCTAGTATAATCGGTAAACCGTTCACTCTGAGTATCCAGAACTTTTGTAGTTGAATTGAGATCTTGGTTTCAAATTGTTTAAAAATCTTTTTCATGGTTAGTATTGATTTGTTTTACCTGCAAGATTGCAATAACGTATACAAAGTATACAATACGGATACGCATGTTGTCAATTGCTAATGGGTATCGGAGCGATAAATGAGCAAAGCTAAGCTAAAAAGCATAGAGGGTTGGTCTGACAGAGCGCGTGAACTGATGGCTTCACGGGGTCTGACATACGAAAATCTGGCGGAATCACTTGGGGTGTCAACACGTGGTAGTGTTAGCCATTATTTTCAGGGGAGACGCACGCTTTCAGCCGAGCAGGCCGTCGCTCTTGCGGACTTACTGGAATGTTCATTAGAGTGGCTGCTAACTGGTGAAACTACAGAGCGAGTGTTAACCGGGAAATCCAGAGCACAGGAATTGGTAAGCCCCGATGAGCTTGTCGAATCCCTGCATCATTTGCGTCCGGATATCTATCAGTCTGTCGCCAGGCTGATTACTGAATTGTCACAACCAAAAGCCAGACCGCGTCGTCGAGCACAAAAAAAAGCCTAATCAAAATCCATATAAGTATCACCACCATAGGGGATGGTTAGTTAATAAATTAAGAAGCGCCCCACCACAATGGTGGGGCGCAATGGGCTGGCCAGGCCCGAATTATACTGGCCAATCATTACTATTTGTCCTCCATCTTCGCTACGTTAAATAGATTTAATGAGTTGTCGAGTACCATCTCGACATATGACATTTCTGCGGCACCACCCGTTCAGAAACGTCATGCTCAAACACCACTTGGGCTACCACGCCCAGTCACTTTTCGCATACGCATATCGCTTTCAGCACTTTGCGCGACCTCGGGTACCACCCCGATTACGTCGTACTCTCTCGATGGCTTCGGTTGAACCGCCAAGGAGATTTTCAGCTTACTCACGATGCTCCAAGCCATAGACTCAGGGATTACCAATCCCTTCATTGCCTTTAGGCCTTCCCGCGTTAGACTACGGAGTCGATCCGCTAGCCAGCGCCTCATGTTGGTCGCTAGGTGTTTTCCACCTCGCCTATTAGGTTTTCGGGGGCCCGAGATTCCAAAGCAGCTCCCTTACTCACGCCAACACTTCCAGCTTCAACCGCCAACCCACTGAAGGGGCGGGCACTGGCATCACTTCACTTACCCGGATGCGGCCTCGATGGTCGCAATTACAGGCTTGAGCTATACAGCGATCCAGGGCGCTTACGCACCCTGGTACCGCCTGGTCTAGATTTCTCCTCCCAGGCTCACGGTAGTTTCCTACCGTGCGTGCAGCCCACCTGCCGGGGGTAAGTTCGACGATCTCTCGCCGCCCTTACTGGGGATTTTCACCCCTTCTCACGCAGCCAGGGTTCCTCCGGTTTCAGTGCTTCTGCACGTTCCCCATCGGCCCGTTTCCGCGTCGCCCAATCTACTCTTTCTGATGAGATTGGGTCGAACAAGACATTGCAGTCTTGAGCGCCCGTCGCAGCCGTACGAGCCCAATTACGGGCATACGGCTACAGCGCATGCTCAGCCGGGATAGGTAATCCCGGCCTGGTCGGATTGGTCGTCCGACCTTAACCCTTGCGGGTCAAGTGACAGAGGTGTTGGGGGTTGGTGAGCCCCCACAAATGATGGTGAGCCAGACCCCCAGTGTATTTGTCGTGCGACAAACATTTACCGTTGCCCTGTCTCATATAGTGAATATGTGCGACGAAATAGTCGCCATATTGGAATCTCTTGTAGTTTGATATGAATTCACCGCTGGTGAATTCATATCAAGCTTTTAAATCAATGAGTTATAAAGAACCAGTCTGTGTAGGTAGTAAACACTATCTGATCCACCGTACAGGTAGCTATACAAGTAAACCTACTATCAGGATGGCGGCTATGTATGACCCCTCAGTACACGTACACAAAACGGTTCTAATGCAGCGTCTGCTGGATGCAGTTATACGCGGTTACTGCTGGCATACCAGCGGTACCGTTCCTGTGCAAAAAGCTTGGCACCTTGCTGAAAAATTCGCGCAGCGCTATGACGTGCACCTTAACGCCAATCAGCGTGCTTACGCCAAGCGCATGGGTAAAAGCAATTCCCGACTTTTTCTATATGCGCCACCTGATAGTGATAGTTTTCTCTGGTGGTTGCTTGTAACTGCTGGCGATGGTGTTGTGCATAGGGAAGAGCGTCTCGATAGAGTCAGCGCCACACGCAATCGGCTTCGTGTCGGAGATGACTATGAATTAGTGCGCCGCACACGCGCTAGCAACAAAGGAGGTGGTACAGTATGGACCTGGCGGATGACGTCCACTTGTATCAGTCAATGGCGCGAACGGATAATCTATTCGTGTCGTCGTCCTGATTCGTTCACCGTCACCCAGGCGATAGGATCGCTGTATCGCACCCCTGGCTTTTCAGGAAACCGTGTGCAAGTAGGAAAACTGGTTGCCCTAGCACGTGCTGAGTGGCTTCGTCGTCACGGCACGCTGGATGCTTTTATTCTGCCTCCCGCATTGCCGTATGTAGAGCGTCTATCAGACACTAACGTAATGCTCAGTGAGTTGTGCAGCGAAAGGTAGGTGGACACAGCAGATTTAAGATGTGCTGCGCTGCATCTCCCGCTGCTGGGATGGGCGTTGAGTCTCTACATATGAATGTATTACATAATACGTATTGAGAGCCGCTATCGATATGATGGTTAGTGGAATGGGGACGTTGCTCAACCTTTCGCAAGATATGTGCATATTATAGCCAGCTTCTACTACAGGGCTGTGGTCATCGAATGCGTGAATCGAATGTAGCGGAAGCATAGATCCCGAACAAAAGCCCAAATACCCCACCTGAGGTTAGCAATCCATAATACAGCCACATTTCACCCATTGTTTTTGTAATGGTGGCTCCGAGCATCAATAGCACACTCATGCAGAGTGCACGAGTGGCATATTTTTCGGCAAATCCGACGAATAACTCGAGCGACCAGGTGTTGTCTCTGGAGAGTGGGAGGAAGTAAGCCAATATGATGTTTTTCATAACTATTCCTTTATCGTTTGATTATTTGTCTTATTTTTTTCTGTCATGAGCTTGATACCATGATCTCTAAATTTATGGAGCTCTGTCTTAATCCAGAGCGATAAAAGTACCTCCCCTAACTCGACCTTGTTTTTTACAGGCCTGCCTAGTTTTTTCTGTAAGTGCTTGGAGAGATGAATGCGTCCTGTTGCTGTATCCTCCAGATAGTGGAGAGTTCTCTTGGTATTTGATGTCCCAAGCTTCTTATCCAGGCAGGATGCATTATCAGGATTGTTTTTATCTAGCATTTTAATTCCTGTAGTGATATTTTATTTACCGAATTGTTAAATAGAATGGCATTATAGCGCAAAAAAGTAATGAAATAAAAAACAAAACAGTAAATAAAATAGCATAATGTTATTTTAATTATAATTATGGTGATCTAATGATTAAGTGCAATTTGTCGACACTCATGGGTCGACATAAAATGAAAATTGCAGATGTGGCACGAGAAACCGGGCTAAATCGTTCGACTGTCTCTTCGCTTTATAAGGAAACCGCACACCGCGTTGACCTCTCCGCGATAGAGCAGCTTTGCTCTCTGTTTGACTGTGAGATAGGGGAGCTTTTCGAGCTAACTGAAGATAACGAGCCGTTTTGATTAGGACGCTGTAGAAAAAGCGCGTATGGGTATGGCTCCTTCATGAGTAATTCAACACTAAATCAAACTCCCGAACAAAAGGCGTGCGCGTGCATCTAACATCTCCTGAACGAGGAAGAGCTTTCTCGGCGTGGGGTCCGGCAACGAACATGCCCATAGAAAATAGAACAACGAGAACATAAACCGAATGTCACAACTCGAACACATTGAAGCTATTGAAAAACGCTTGTGGAGTGCCGCGGATAATTTGCGAGCCAACTCTAGCTATGCTAGCAACGAATACTTCCTTCCGGTTATGGGCTTGGTGTTCCTGCGCCATGCTTATAGCCGCTATCTCATGATTAAGGACAAGATTGAGCCGACTCTTCCCTGTCGGGGAGGCAAGACCCGCGCGCTGACTAAGGAGGACTTCTCCCAGCAAAGCGCTATCTATCTGCACCCCGGGGCGCAGTTCGATCACCTTGTGGCGTTACCCGATAGCGTCGACCGTGCCCGTGCCATCATTGAGGCGATGGAGTCCATTGAGTCGGACTATGAAAATCTGCGCGGTGTGCTGCCCAAGGCTGAATTCCAGGAGCTGGATAATGAGGTCCTCGGTCAGTTGTTGCGCACCCTCAATCCAGAGGAACTGAAACAGCTCAAGGGTGATGTATTCGGGCGTATCTACGAATACTTCCTCACGCAATTCGCAGGGCAGGGTGCTCATGATGGCGGCGAGTTCTTCACCCCCATCTCGCTGGTCTCGCTCATAGCCCACGTGCTCGATCCTGAGCGCGGAACCATATTGGACCCTGCATGTGGCTCTGGCGGTATGTTTGTGCAGAGCGCACGCATTGTTGAAGAGCATGGCGATAGCCCAACTGAAAAACTTACATTTCGCGGCCTGGAAAAAAACGCCACCACCATCCGTCTGGCCAAGATGAACCTGGCCGTACATGGACTGGAAGGTGACATCCAGAAGGCCATCACCTATTACGAAGATCCGCATGAACTGCTCGGTCGTGCCGACTACGTATTATTTGAATCAGCTTTGAAAAACTTTAAGAAAATGGCCTAGGCCGATTTCAGAATGTAATCTCCTGCAACTGCTTTAGCAATGAAATAGCAGATATTATTATTCGCTATAGGTTTTCTGATAAATGCGTTAATCTCTGAATCATTGATCGCCCCTATGAGGATCATGGGATCAACCGATTCACTTATGAGGAATCGATGCGTATATTTTTGATAGTCTTTTATCAGCGAAAAAAACAACACACCATTCATCCCCGTCAGTTTGTAATCAACAAGAATTAGATTGAATCCGATATTCTTACAGAGTGTCAACGCTTTGATTGGATCACTGCGTGTATGAATATTAAAACAGGGGTGTGTTAATGTATTTTTTAAATATTCAACAACACCTGTATCTTCCGATACAATAAGAATATCAAAATAGGAATCACCTTCAACTAGACAATTGGCAAGAAGAAGATTCATCTCATCTTTACTGACTATCACGTTGTTGTTCATGCTCGAAGGCCCTCAATATTAATTACTTCAATATTTAATGCCTCACTAAAGGCCATAATATCAAGCCCTATAATGGCCATTCCACTAGAGTAATTATTGCTATTCATCTGCGTATCACAGAACCATAAAAAGGTAACGACATCATAGTTATCATCAAGAATGATATGATCATGATATTTGGGTACCTGCTGACTGGTTTCCTGTTCGAGTTGTACGGCCTTTAGTAATTCTTCAAGGGTAGTTGGTAACTGCCTTAGATTAAAAAACTTCAACTCTACACTCGAACCAATTTCAATATTAAGTAGGTCCTTCCCTTTCCGATTGATTTCCACAACCTGGTTATCATCATCTAATACTATAATGACAATTCCATCGATATAATTCACAAAGTTCATCGTAAAAAACAAATCCAATTAACTTACGAATACTGTTGGTTTATTGCATGCTTTTTGACTTATTGAGCTAATACGTGAGTCACCATTAATCAGACTACAGTATTCTTCAAATATCGCAGTTTCGACAGCGGGTTTATGTAGAAACCCTTGACTTGAATGACACCCAAGTTCATGCAAGAGTGTAAATTGCTGATCTGTCTCCACACCTTCAGCCGTTACCTTCAGGTCGAGTGCCTTTGCAATTGCAAGTATCGCACGAACAATCTCCAGATCTTGCTTGTCCTCCGTAAAATCACGGATAAATGATCGGTCAATCTTTATCCGGTCAACAGCAAACCGTTTAATATAATTGAGCGATGAGTATCCGGTGCCGAAATCATCAATTGCTAGCTTTATCCCTTTATTCTTCATGTGTGAAAGTGTGTGAATTGCAGTTTCATTAGCCTCCATAAGGACTGTTTCGGTAATTTCAAGTTGCAATGATTCAGGATTTGCACCTGTTTCATCGAGCAGTTCATCTATATAGGTCAATAATGACGCCTGCTTAAATTGCATGCCTGATATATTGATGGACATGGTCAAATGGAAAATTCCGCACAGGGACCATAATTTAATCTGCTTAAATGCTTCGCGCAGTATCCAGTTGCCCACTGGGACAATTAACCCGGTCTCCTCCAGTACGGGGATGAAATCGTTTGGCATCACCATGCCGCGCCTTGGATTATTCCATCGAAGCAGTGCTTCAGCCCCCTCGACCATTCCAGTAGAAATATTGACTATGGGTTGATAATTAAGAGTAAACTCTGAATTATTTATGGCGGTACGTAGCTCAGCCTCCAATGCAAGGCGGTTAATATGAGCATGATCCATTGTGGGTTTGAATGCCATGATCTTATACTGACCATTATTTTTTGCATGATACATCGCGGTATCGGCGTGCCGCATTAATGTTTCACAATCCTTGCTATCATTGGGATAGATACTAATACCAATACTTGCATCAATGTATATTTCAGTACCCTGTATCACGCAGGAATTACACAATGACTTACTGATATCTGATGCGATATGTTCAACATGCGAGGCATCCTCGATATCTTCAAGGATCACCAGAAATTCGTCACCTGAGAGGCGGGCTACGGTATCCTCGCTTCGAACTCTACAGCACAATCGATCAGCAGTGACCTTTAAAAGTTCATCACCAGCCGCATGACCAAGACTGTCATTTATCGATTTGAAACGATCTAAATCAATGAAAAGCAATCCAATAAGCGTATTCCGGCGTGATGCCCGCTCTAATGAATGGAGCAATCGATCCCTGGCCAGGGTTCGATTAGGCAGCCCCGTTAATGCGTCATGATAAGCCATCTTCTCCAGCTTCTTTTCTGTTATTTTGCGCGCGGTAATATCATGTAGCATAACAAGCAGTGCTTCCTTACCCTCCCAAATAGTCCTACTTGTCTGCATCAAGGCGATACCGGAGTCAGATTCTTTCGTACTAATCATAATCTCCGAATTGTTGTTGAAATTAATACGGGATAACTCGCATTGATTACCGTTATTCTGTTGTATCTTACTGAACATATTTCTTGCCGCACTATTACTAAACAGACATTGCTTGTTGTCATTTATAACTAGTATTCCCGTGTTGTTCGCCTCTACAATATTCTTAAATCCCGCCTTACTCTCGCTGAGTGCTTTTTCTATTTGCTTTCTTTTTGTGATGTCATTGGCCAATGTACAGATGCTTTTTACCTTGTTTTTATTGTCAAACTCCGGGATCAGGTGCACCTCAATTCGATGAGTTTCACCATCATTTCTCTGCAAGTCACGCTCATACATAACACTGAAACCCGCTAACGCTTTTTTAAAAAATGGCTCAATAGGGTCATATACATCTTGTCCGAGTATCTCTTTAAGTGCTCGGCCCTTTACCTGTTCAAATGTAATACCCATCCATTCTTCATAGGTTTTATTTACAAAAGCATAGCGGCATTTAGCATCCAACTGCACCACCATTCCTGGCATCGAATCAGTAATTGTATGCAGTTGTGCTTCACGCTCGAGAAGGGCCTGTTTATGCTTTCTTTCATCTGTCACGTCACGCGAAATAAATAAGACCTGATCTTGGTCGCCTGACTCTGTTTCAATCGGCATAAAGCTTGTATTAAATGTTTGTGAGTAACCACGACTATTATTTACGGTATACTCTGCACTTGTCGTGCCACCAATAAGACACTTATCGATACTTGGCTTGATCCATCCTTCGAATGCATCTTCCCCAAACAATGTGGCAGCATGCTTGCCGATAAATGGTTCAGTTGTTACGCCAGCAGAAGCATGACAGGGCTTATTAAGCAGACTAATAGTGTAGTTGTTATTTAGAATAGCAATCTGATCGGAAGTAGTTGATACGATCTGTTGGTATATGCGTAGCGAGCGCTCTAGAATTCGCGATTTGTGGATTTCCTGTGAAAGTTTTCCTACTATCAACTCTGCTTTCTGTTTTGCAGATTCGAGAGAGGATGATGTGCGAACAACAAGAATGAAGGCAAGAATAGACGTAAGGAGTGCAATTACTCCCATAATAATGAGCCATATAATACGCTGGTTTGCAGACTGTAATTTTCGTTTTGATTCAAGCTTGCTCATCGTGGCAGCAGTGATGGCAATGGATTTTAATCCCGATACCACTTGATTTACTTGCAATAACCACTCTTTTTGAGAAATAGGATAAATACCGGTAACAGACCCCTCTATTATTTTTTCTCGTAGAAGCTTAAATTCTGGGGTAAATATCTTGTTTATGGTTAACGCCGGATTATCTAAATCATTGCCCAGTGGATTATTCAGCCTAAGTGAACTGATTACTAATACGTACTGCGATACCTTTTCATGGGTATCTTGAAGTACGCCTTTGACTGTATCAGGTGTGGGCAATCCGGCACCGATATAATAGGCGAGTAATCCTCTGTTCTGCCCTGCATATTCACCAGCACGTGAGGCCCACTCACTAATTATTTTAAAATTATCGTTTGCTACATTTTGGTCGTAAATATTTGACCGTAATACTTCATTGATATGATGCAGGTGCGTTATGTTGTTTGTGATGTCTTTAAACCAGGCTAACGGCTGTACGGTTTGCGTCTTTCCATCCAACTGTACATCAACTTGCTCTCTATTTCGTTCGAGCGCTTTTTGATTATCTATACCCACATCTAAAGTGGTTGCAAGCAACGTATCAGAAGATCGTGTTGCGAACCAATCCTGCAACGCAATCATTAACTGATTCCAGAGCTTATCGCCCGCAATTCGAAAATGGTCAATCTTGTGCCTGAGTTCTACCTCTGACTCTCTATTGAGGCCCAACACAGACATTGTCAAGCCGCGTTCCATCGCGCGTAATTCACTGATGCGCACTATCAATAAACTCATCTCAGCCCTTTGCAAATCATCGGCTGCTGACTGCCTAGTGTGCAAAATAGAGGCCATATTATTCGCCATAAAGGCTAACAATATTAGTATTATGACTACTATTGAGTAGACTATAATTTCCCGCTGAGAACGTTTTAGTAACAGCATGCCGCTTGAAACCCTTTAACTCGTTAAATAAAGTGATCTCGGTTTCATTTCAAACAATCGGAACCCAGATCATAAGTATTCTTTGGAAATACTGGTGAACATCTGAGCTAAGGGAGGAAAGGTTAAAAGTAGGGGCCGCTGAAGGGAAATACACTACAAGGATCAGAAGAATCGCAATCCTGGATGTGTACTTTTCTCTATTGCCTGGCGGCCCCACTGTCCTGAGTCGATAGACTTTTAGACTGGAAGCTTTGCGTCCCTACCTTTCGGCTAGGTTTGCCCTTTTCAGATTTAAGGCGAATGTAAGGAAAAAATGATATAAAGTCAATAACTTTGACCGGTATCACACAATTGATAATTATCATACTCAATAGTATGAACAGGATCACAGTATTCATCTAAGAAAAATAATTAGTATTTTTGGTAACCCATGGAATAGCTTATTAACGACATTAGATAGGTTCTACTCAGCAAACCCCAATTCTATGGTAGAAAAAATCCCTACCTAATTTAGTTGACCTTGAAATATCCATAACATGCATGAATTACATGGGCTAAGGGAAAGTATTTGATGGAATATGCGTCCAGAAAAGCAGTGAATGCCAAGAAAAAACTGGACAAATCAGGGTGAATAATTGAGCAAGTCAAAGATGGTAAATCCAAACCTGCAAAATTATCGCCCCCCGAACCTGCTGGATCAGCTGTATTGTTAAGTGTCTGTAATGAATATTTCAGGTTCGACTAAGTAGTGTTGACGGTAAATATGTAGTCGGTAATACTAGGTACTCAAGCGAACCACCTCAGTGGTACACTAGTCATAAAGTCAGAATTTATAATTCATTGATTATATAGAATAATAATTAGACGGAGGCGAATCCCTCGCTCTCCGCCA
>ATLU01000185.1_pt1 | contig 16491 bp, 11 predicted proteins | sample 178751 | NCBI WGS metagenome assembly ATLU01 (sample SAMN02211837, study PRJNA209200) | bioreactor metagenome | isolation source: day 23 sample from continuous culture bioreactor inoculated with sediment... | place: Germany: Wadden Sea | collected 2011
GGCAGCGTAGTTTTTGCCGGAATTGAAGGCACACGCCCAGTTTTGGTCGAGTTTCAGGCCCTCGTCGCCCCCTCGCCCCATTCGCAACCACGACGGTCTGTATTGGGCTGGGACGGTGGGCGCCTTGCTATGATTTTGGCTGTTCTCGAAGCCCGGTGTGGCATCCCGTTTGCGGGCCTTGATGTCTATCTAAATGTTGCCGGTGGAATGAAAATTTCTGACCCCGCCGCCGACCTTGCTGTGGCAGCGGCGCTACTGTCTGCACGCGAGGATGCTTCGATCCCCAAGGACACTGTGGTTTTTGGGGAAATTAGTCTATCAGGGGCACTGCGTCCGGTTGGGCAAACAGAAAACCGGTTGAAAGAAGCGCAAAAACTTGGTTTCACCTCTGTCATCGCGCCCGCGCGCAGCAAGATGGGGTCTGATCCGGGATTAAGCGTACAGAAAATGACGGACCTCGCTGGGTTCGTTGGAGAGATATTCGGGGCAGGCTAGCCCCACTAAAATTTGGCGAAAGGTCGGAGAGACAGATGGAAGCCTTTACACTTGTCGACGGAATTGTTGCCGCGGTCATTTTGGTCTCGGCAATCTTGGCCTACTCGCGCGGGTTTGTCCGCGAAGGCATGTCGATTATTGGTTGGGTTGCTGCGGCAATTCTGGCCTATATGTTTGCCCCGAAAGCGGTGCCATTGATCAAAGAGATCCCGGTTTTACGCGATTTCATCGCGGACAGCTGTGAATTGTCGATGATTGCGGCCTTTGCCGGCGTCTTTGCCCTTGCACTGGTGGTGGTGTCAGTGTTCACCCCTCTCTTCTCATCGGCCATCCAACGGTCGGCTTTGGGCGGATTGGATCAGGCGCTTGGGTTTGTCTTTGGGGTCTTGCGCGGCCTGCTGCTCGTCGCGGTTGCGCTTGTCGTTTATGACCGCGTCGTGACCACAGACACCCTTCCGATGGTTGATAACTCGCGCACGGCAAAAATCTTTGCCCGTACCCAAGACCGGATCAATGAACAAATCCCCGAGGATGCCCCGGGCTGGATTGTTGGCCGATATGAAGCGTTGGTGGGCAGCTGCACCGCAAACGCGGAATAAACCTTGTTAACAAAACGCGCCGAACATTGTTCATGTTGGCGCGTTTTTTCATGCACCACACAGCCACCATCAAAAATCACCCCCTGAAATGTGATAGTTTGATGACAGCAGCGCTTCCTTTGACTATGAGGAGGCCAACGCCACGGAATCGGAACGCTCGCCCATGACCACCTCCTCCGCCGCCCAATCTTCGACCTATTACGCGCATCCATTGGATGATGATAAATTGAAGGAGGAATGTGGGGTCTTTGGCGTCATTGGTCTGGCAGATGCCTCGAACTTTGTGGCGCTCGGCCTGCATGCCCTTCAACATCGTGGTCAAGAAGCCGGTGGCATTGTGTGCCACGACCCCGAACATGGCTTTAACTCGGCTCGCCGCTTTGGCTATGTCCGTGACAATTTCACCAAAGCCAGCGTGATGAAACATCTGCCCGGTCCAATCGCGATCGGCCATGTGCGCTATTCCACCGCCGGATCAAAAGGTGCTGTAATCCGTGACGTTCAACCGTTTTTCGGCGAGTTTTCCATGGGCGGGGCGGCAATTGCCCATAATGGCAATATCACCAATGCGGTCGCCCTGCGCAAAGAGCTGATCGAGCGCGGTTCCATCTTTCAATCTTCATCCGACAGCGAGTGCATCATTCACCTGATGGCACGCAGCTTGCAGCGCAACATCCCAGAGCGGATGGAAGATGCGCTGCGCCGGGTTGAGGGAGCGTTTTCTGTGGTCGCCATGACCCGGACCAAACTGATGGGGGTGCGTGACCCACATGGCGTGCGTCCGCTGGTTTTGGGCCGCTTGGGCGAAGGCTGGGTTCTCAGTTCAGAAAGCTGTGCGTTGGACATTATTGGCGCCGAATTGGTGCGCGAAATTGAGCCCGGCGAAATGGTTGTCATCTCGGACGGTAAGGTCGACAGCAGCTTTCCATTCCGCCCACAACCCTCCAAGTTCTGCATCTTTGAACACGTCTATTTCTCGCGTCCTGACAGCATCATTGGCGGCAAATCAGTCTATGAAACGCGTCGTCAAATCGGCGTGGAACTGGCCCGTGAAAATCCCGTGGACGCCGATCTGGTTTGCCCGGTTCCCGACAGCGGCACGCCAGCGGCCATTGGTTATAGCCAAGAAAGCGGCATTCCCTATGCGATGGGCATTATCCGCAATCAATATATGGGCCGAACCTTCATTGAGCCGACAGAATCCATCCGCAATATGGGGGTGCGCCTGAAGCTGAACGTGAACCGTGCGCTGATCAAAGGCAAACGTGTGATCTTGGTGGATGATAGTGTTGTGCGCGGAACAACCACCCGAAAAATCAAGGATATGTTCTTGGATGCCGGTGCCGCCGAGGTGCATTTTCGCATCGCGTCCCCACCCACCGCATGGCCATGTTTTTATGGCGTCGACACGCCAGAGCGCGAAAAGCTTCTGGCCGCAACCATGACCGAAGATGAAATGCGCGAGCACCTTAAGGTCGACAGCCTGAAATTCATCTCGCTCGACGGGCTGTACCGCGCCGTCGGTCAAGGTGAAGGTCGCAAGAACGAGTGTCCGCAATATTGTGACGCATGTTTCTCGGGCGAGTATCCGGTCACGCCATCAGACAAGATTGAACAAGGGTTTAAAATGGCAGCGGCCGAGTAAACCTGTCGCAGGTAAGCGTATTCGTCTTGCACTATCCGCCCTTGGATGAAAGATCCACCTCATGAGTGAAACTAAAAAAATTGCCCTCGTAACCGGTGCATCTCGTGGCCTTGGGGCCGCTTTGGCGCTGGAGCTGTCAAAAACCCATCATGTGATGGCTGTAGCTCGCACAACTGGCGCGTTAGAAGAGCTGGACGACAAAATCCAGGCAATCGGCGGCAGCGCAACCCTTGCGCCCATGGACATCACCGACAAGGGCGCAATGGCGCATCTGTGCCGTTCGATCCATGACCGTTGGGGCGGCGTGGATATTTGGGCTCATACAGCGATCTATGGCCCGGCCATGATGCCCACCCCGGATCTTGACGACAAAGGTTGGAAACGCGCGATGGATTTGAATGTCGAAGCCACGCGCAACCTTATTTTCATGCTCAACCCGCTTTTGTCCGACAAGAGTACAGCAATGTTTTTCCATGACGACCATGCTGGTGAAAAATACTTCGCAGGGTATGGCGCGACCAAAGCGGCACAAATGGCATTGGTGGGATCCTGGGCGGCGGAAACCACCAAACTCGGCCCCAACGTTGTCATCACCACTCCAAAACCACTTGCCACTTCGATGCGCACACGGTTTTTCCCGGGCGAGGATCGGTCGGTTTTGGCCCGCGTCGAAGATGAAGCGCCGCGACTTTTGAAAGAGGCCGGCCTGCGTTAAGCACAAGCACTGGCCGCCCATCACTATATCCAGACGCGCATTGGCAGTCGCCTCTATTCACGGCAACATGCCCCCATTTTTGGGACATCGGTCAGAACGGGGGCCCGCCGGGGTGCCACCACACATTTAGCCAAGAATTAGAAACCATTTGCCGCTCCATTCCACCTGCCCTATTGAGGAGAGGAGCACTGATTTCATTGGGCAATAGGCGGGACCATACATGCGCATCCTCATCACAAATGACGACGGCATCAATGCTCCTGGCTTAAAGGTCGCAGAGCAGATCGCCGCAGATATTGCTGGCCCGGATGGCGAGGTTTGGACTGTTGCGCCCGCCTTTGAGCAATCCGGTGTTGGCCACTGCATTTCCTACACGCACCCATTTATGGTGGCACAGCATGCCCCACGCAGATTTGCCGCTGAAGGCAGCCCAGCTGACTGTGTTTTGGCCGCATTACACCACGTTCTCCCAGCGCGTCCCGACCTTGTAATATCTGGGGTGAACCGGGGCAATAACTCCGCCGAAAATGCTTTGTATTCAGGCACCTTAGGCGCTGCGATGGAGGCTGCGTTACAAGGTCTTCCCGCCATCGCCCTGTCTCAATACATGGGCAAAGGCACAGCTGATTTGGACAGTGTATTTGACGCCTCGATCGGGCATGGCACAGACATCGTCCAGACGCTTTTGCAAAGCGCGCCCTGGGACAAAGCTGAAAACTATCAGATCTTTTACAACGTGAATTTTCCGCCCGTTGCGGCCGAACTGGTCAAAGGGGTGCGTGCCTGCCCTCAAGGTTGGCGACATGATGCCACCTTCTCAGCGGTCCCACACCAAAGCCCATCTGGTCGTCAGTTTCTGTGGATCAAAGGCGGCCCACAAGCCACCCCATCCGATCCTGGGATGGACGTGACCCACAACCTAGATGGATATGTGTCTGTGACGCCAATGCGTGCGGATCTGACCGCGCATGACCATCTGCAACAGGTTAAGGACCTCTTTTCATGACCGAGTCGGACACCTCAGATGCAGAACGGAAAATGCAATTTCTCTTTGCCCTGCGTTCCAAGGGTGTGACAGATCAACGGGTCCTTACCGCGATGGAAGAAATTGATCGTGGCCCTTTTGTACGCGGCATTTTTACCGGGCGCGCTTACGAAGACATGCCCTTGCCGATTGCCTGCGGACAAACCATTTCGCAACCCTCTGTTGTTGGGCTGATGACACAGGCAGCCCAAATCACACCGCGCGACAAGGTGCTCGAAATCGGAACTGGATCTGGGTATCAAGCAGCAATCCTCTCACGCCTTGCACGGCGGGTATACACCATCGATCGTCACCGCCGATTGGTCCGCGAAGCGCGCCAAATTTTTGAGGCCATGGATTTGCATAATATCACCCCCATCACGGGTGACGGATCGCGCGGATTGCCCGACCAAGCCCCCTTTGATCGCATCATTGTCACCGCAGCCGCTGAAGATCCCCCCGGCCCCCTCTTGGCCCAGCTCGCCATTGGCGGTATTATGATTGTACCAGTGGGGCAATCGGACGCCGTACAAAGCCTGATCAAGGTCACGCGCCACGAAGACAGGATCGAGTATGACGAGCTCCTGCCCGTGCGTTTTGTTCCACTGCTGGAAGGGTTAGGACAAGAATAACGCTGAGAAAATCGGCCAATGGCAACGCCCCAAGGGCAACGGAAAGATCCCAAAGAGGATCACCAAGCAATGCCCGAGCAGGGCAAAAACAGTTGGCCCGGCCGACTTACGACTTGAGGAACACGAGCAATGCAACTGATTTCCACGACATTTCTACGTGGCGCCCCTATTTTGGCCACGCTGACCGTCCTTGGCGCCTGTTCGGACGGGTTTGATTTGGATCTGCGTCGATTTGCTGATGGCGGCTTGTCCACCACGCAGGCGGCTCAAAACGCCCAAACCGCCAATCGCCCGAGCCCTGACACTCGCGGCATCATCTCCTATCCCAGCTATCAAGTTGCGCTTGCAAAGCGCGGGGATACCGTGGCCCAAGTGGCTGAACGTATTGGTGTCCCGGCGGCAGAATTGGCCCGCTATAATGGCATCTCTGTCGACAGTGTGCTGCGACAAGACGAGCTTTTGGCCTTGCCACGACGCGTTCAGGAACCGGCAACCGGCGTAATTCAGCCGAGCGATACCATCGACATTCAAACCCTCGCGGGGGACGCAATCGATCGCGCGCCCATAGCCGTCACACCAACAACCAAACCAACAAGCAAACAATCTGGATCAGAGCCGCTTCGCCACCGGGTCGAACGCGGCGAAACGGCATATTCCGTTGCGCGTCTTTACGGTGTGTCTGTGAGATCACTGGCAGAATGGAACGGGTTAGGCGCAAGTTTGACTGTCCGAGAAGGGCAACATCTGCTGATCCCGGTAAAGCTGGAAACTCCAAGCCACAGCACGGCCATAAGCCAACCCGGCGAAGGCAGCAGCATACCAACACCCCCTTCGGCTGCTCAACCCTTGCCCGATGAACAGGCCGTGCCCAGCAAGCCCGCTTTGAACCCCGCCTCTCCTGCGCTGGAAGCCACACGAACGGCGGCCTCTGCCGCTAAAATGTCCCTGCCCGTTGCCGGCAAAGTCACCAGCCTTTTTGACGCAGATAAGGCAGGCTATATCTTGATTTCAGCCAAACCGGGGACCGCCGTGAAAGCGGCTGCAAGCGGGACAGTTCGACTTGTGTCAAAAGACGTCGAAGGCGAACAGATTGTGGTCATTGATCATGGCAACAACACCCAGACGGCGTATAGCTTTGTTGAAGGTATCAATGTTGCAAAGGGGCAAAAGGTGAAACGCGGTGAGCAGATCGCAAAAGCCACGAAGAACCAATATAATGCCATTCAGTTCTTAGTATTCAAAGGGACTGATCCGGTAGATCCGATGCCTTACCTAAACTAAAGCATTTGCGGTTTTCATGGAAGCATCGGTGATTGCTTTTCGCGTTTGAGCGCAGCAAACAGGCAATACGTTGTTCACCGGAAACGTAAAAATTACCTGTTTTATTTGGACAGACATATTAGAAAAGGCCACCCACGCGGGTGGCCTTTTCTACTTGGGCTTAGCCATATGGGCTGCTTAACCGTCTGCCCGCCCTTTCCCAAGGTGCTTACGCAGGCGGGATGGCGTAGATTTCTTACGGTTCTTATAGGGGTTCTTGTCCCCTTGATCCCGCATGGTCAAACGGATTGGTGTACCCGGCATGTCAAAATCTTCGCGCAGCCCATTTACCAAATACCGAGAATAACTCTCTGGCAGCTTATCGGGATGCGAACACATAACCACAAATCCCGGCGGGCGGGCCTTCACTTGTGTCATATAGCGAAGTTTAATTCGCCGACCGCCCGGTGCGGGGGGCGGATGTGCAGCAATCATTTCCGCCAACCAACCGTTCAGTTGGGCCGTTTTTATACGTCGGTTCCAAATCTCATGCGCACGCATAACCGCCGCTTGCAGACGGTCCAGCCCTTTGCCGGTTTTGGCCGAGATCGTGACCAGCGGCGCGCCACGCAATTGCGGCAACAACCGTTCGAACGACTCTCGCAACACTTTCAGTTTGGCTTGCTTTTCGGGTTCCGCGTCCCATTTATTCACGGCGATAACCACCGCTCGCCCTTCGCGCTCCGCCAAATCAGCGATGCGCAAATCTTGCTGTTCAAACGGAATCTCAGCATCCAATAGCACCACAACAACTTCGGCAAACTTCACCGCACGCAGCCCGTCAGAAACCGAAAGCTTTTCTATTTTTTCCTGTACTTTCGCACGCTTACGCATTCCGGCAGTGTCAAAAATTCGGGTTGGAACACCATCCCACTCAAATCGAAGCGAAATGGAATCACGCGTGATCCCAGCTTCCGGTCCGGTGAGCAAACGCTCTTCGCCAATCAATTTGTTAATCAGCGTAGATTTCCCAGCGTTCGGACGACCAATAACGGCCACCTGCAATGGCTTTTCATTCGTCGGGACCCGCGTTGCATCCACATCATCTTCTGAGATATCGACATCAATCTCAGGATTTGTTTCCGCAGCCCGCTCTGCAAATTCTTTTTCAATGGGCAAAAGAGCATCGTAAAGCTCGCCCATACCTTCGCCATGTTCACCAGACATGCGAATTGGCTCGCCAAGCCCCAGTGAAAAGGCTTCTAGATAACCGCCCTCGCCTGCTTTTCCCTCAGCCTTGTTCGCAGCCAGAATCACATGCGCATTTTTGCGTCGTAGAATATCGGCAAACACCTCATCTGCGGGCAAAAGACCATCGCGGGCGTCAACAATGAATAAGCAGGCATCCGCCATTTCAACCGCACGTTCCGTCAAGCGGCGCATTCGCCCCTGAAGGCTTTCATCGGTCGCTTCTTCGAGCCCTGCGGTATCAATTACCGTAAAGCGCAGATCCATCAGGCGGGCCTCACCTTCACGCAGGTCGCGTGTCACGCCCGGCTGGTCATCCACCAACGCAAGGCGCTTGCCAACCAAGCGGTTAAACAGGGTTGATTTGCCCACATTTGGGCGGCCCACAATGGCGAGGGTAAAGCTCATTTTTGACTCCGGGTCACATCAAGCGCCCCGCATACACGGTTTTTAACTCAGCGCAAAGCCAGAAGTTTCCCGTCACGCGAAACCACATAAGCAACACCGCCGACGACGGCCGGGCGGGTCGCCGCCCCACCGGGCAAAGCGACATTGGCCACAAGGCTTCCATCCTTGGGATCGAATCCACGCATCACACCGTCTGACGACGCCACCCAAAGTTTTCCACCGGCCAAAACCGGGCCAAAATTTGCGTAAATCGCTTTGCGTCTCTTGGCTTTCTCTTTGGTGTAATAAGGCAGATCAACGCCCCAAATGCGCGCGCCTGTTTCAGCATCCAGCCGGATAAGCTGTGCCTCATCCGAGATCAGAAAGACAGAACCACCAGACACCCAAACCGGGCCTGTGGTCCCCTCAGAAGCGGTCCAGAGCCGGTCACCTGACATCGAAAGCGCCATGGTCCGGCCGACTGGATTGCCGGTGTAAATCACATCATTCCTGATGACAGGTTCACCGGTAATATCTGTCACCAGCGAATAGGCGCGCCCCGCCCGTTCGCCCGAAACCAAGGTCGACCACGTGCGCACACCACCTTTGGGCAGGGCTGCAACAATCTCACCTGATGCAAAGGGAAGCACAACCAACCGATCCGTCACAGCGGGGCTAGACACGCCAACAATGCCATCTTGGCTCGGAGTGCCTGACAGCCGCCACTTCACCTTGCCAGATGATGTATCGACCGCCCATGCGGTATTGTCTTTGCTGGCCACATAAACCAATCCGCCTTTAACTGCAGGCGCGCCGGATGCGGGTGCTTCGAGCTCTTGCTGCCAAAGGGTTTTGCCAGTCGCTGTATCCAAAGCCGTCAACAAACCAAAGCCTGACGTGACAAAAACCTGGCTGCCAACGACGGCCAAACCGCCCCCCGAAGCATCGTCGGATTTATCTGCGGGCGGCGTAAGATCACGCGTCCAAAGAGTCTGCCCTGAAGTCGACGTTGCAACCACCTGTGCGCGGCTATCAAGGGTAAAGATACGTCCCTCGGCGACAACTGGCTCGGCTGTGATACGGTGCTTGCGATCATTGCCCTGGCCGATATCCGCACTCCAAATCAGCTGTGGGGTAGCGGACAAAGCCGGGTGTTGCACCTGGTGGGTGACGCTTCCGCCGAGGTGAGACCAAGACGCGTGGTTCACTTGCTTGGGCAACGAAATGGGCTGGGCCACATTTGCTGCGGCTTCTTCAGCAGAAAGTGCCTGCACATCTTCCCCAGCGGTTTGTGGGTTCACACTGCGCAGTGCTTCGCGTTTGCCAGGCAAGATATACTCGGGCGTTGAACAAGCCGCCAACAGACCCACTGTCACCAAAATACTGGCGCTATTTTTCAGCTTCAATTTATTTCCCCCGAACACCTGTCGAATTCCTCGCATCAGCATATCTGTGGTGCCTAATAATTAAGACGCCGCAAGCGCCCCACCAAGGGCCACAATCAACTGAGATGCACGTTGACGCAAGGCCCGCGATGCTTCCTCATCCAGCAAAAGAGCCTGAAGGCGAGAAATTGCCGCTGCTTTGTCGCCATTTGTTAACTCTACCAATGCCATTTGCTCTTCTGCCAACACACGAAATGGTGCGCCCGCCTGCAAAAGCGGCGCCAAACGGGCGGTTGCATCCTCTGCTGACAAGCCACCATCGGCCTGCATCACCAGTTTCAACGCAGCCAAATCGCGATACATCTTTGGTAAATTCGCATCATCGGACATCTCAGCCAATTGCTCTGCGGCAACCTTGCCATCTTCGTCGGCCTGTAACAGCGTAACAACCGCACGGGCATCACCAGAGATCGACAGTTCCGCCAAGGCCGCCTTGCGCGCAGCCGCATCTTCCAGTTCCTCGGTCGCCAAAATGGCATCCCCCAAAGCCTCAGCCTTGGCCTGCGCCTGCGCCTTGGACCATTCGTTATAGGCCGCGCCGCCCACCAGCAGAACAACCAATGTCACCGCGATCCAGCCATATTTGCGCATCAAGGCAAAAAGCTTATCGCGCCGGACTTCTTCGGTCACTTCATCAATGAAATTTTCTGGGTTGCTCACAGTGATGACTTTCTTGTTGATCTCGTCCCCTTTTGCCCCAAAGAACCACGAATGCCAAGAGCATGAAGAATATCTGCTGCAATCACCCTTCGCTCACATGTGAACTATTTTTACATTACGCCTTGTTCCCGCCTTAGACAGCACTTATCTTTTTGTCAAAATTCATATTCTGCCTGATAGAAAAACCAACAGGATCTCTCATGCGCCTTTTTCCTATTCTGACCGCCATCATCGTGGTCTTCGGCCTTTACGTTGCAATTTTTCAGCGTGGCTGGCTGATTGATGCCTCAAATATTCCAACGGATGCGACCGCAGTTGACAGCGCACAAGCCGCCACAGACAGCGACAAAACAACTGAAGGCGAGGTCAGGGTCTCGGTCATCGCAATCGCCTCTACATCGCGCGACATCGAAAGTGCGGTTGTGGTACGCGGGCGCACCGAAGCCTCGCGCCGTGTTGTTGTGCGTGCTGAAACCTCTGGTCAGGTCATCTCTGAGCCGCTGCAAAAAGGACAACGCGTTGCGGCCGGCGACCTGCTTTGCCGGCTTGATCCCGGCACACGGGCGGCCAACCTCTCGAAAGCGGCCGCAAACCTTGATGTCGCACGCGCCCGCGCGCCTGAAGCGGATGCACGCGTTTCTGAAGCACGGGCACGACTTGACGAAGCCATGATCAACCTCAACGCCGCTGACAAATTGTCCGAAGGTGGTTTTGCGTCGGACACCCGCGTTGCCAACGCCCGCGCAACCGTTGAAGCTGCTCGCGCAAGTGTAGTGGCACAACAATCCGGGTCATCCAGTTCCTCGGCCTCAATTCAAGCCGCCGAAGCCGCTGTGGCCGCCGCGCAACGCGAACTTGAAAACACAGAAATCACCGCCCCCTTTGAAGGCATTCTTGAAACCGACACCGCCGAACTGGGCTCGCTTTTGCAGCCCGGTGCCGATTGCGCCAGCATCATTCAGTTGAACCCGATCACGCTTGTTGGGTTTTTGCCAGAAATCATGGTGGACCTTGTCGCCCTCGGCAGCACAGCCAAGGCACGATTGACAACCGGTGACAGCATTTCCGGGGTGGTGACATATGTCGCGGACAGTTCAGACCCAAACACACGCACCTTCCGCGTGGAAATCGAGGCTGACAACAGCACCGCAACCTTGCGAGAGGGCCGTACCGTAGAGATCGCCATCGCCGCCGATGGGCGCAAAGCACATCTTTTGCCGCAAAGCGCGCTGACCTTGGATGATGGCGGGCAATTGGGTGCGCGCATCGTTCTTGACGGAGATCGTGCAGGCTTTGCCCCCGTACACATGGTGCGCGACACAAAAGATGGGGTCTGGGTCACAGGGTTAGAAGATGAGGCCAAGGTTATCATTGTAGGACACCATTATGTCACCGATGGTGTCGCCCTTGATGTTACATTGCAGGAACCGGGCGCATGATCGGCATCGTAGACTGGGCCGCAGAACGGGCCCGAATGGTCATCGCCTTTGTACTTTTGTCGATCGCGGCAGGGGTTCTGGCCTATGTGAACCTTCCCAAAGAAGGTGAGCCGGACATTGAAATCCCGGCCTTATTTGTTTCGGTCCCCTTCCCCGGCATTTCGGCAGCTGACAGCGAGCGCCTGTTGGTGCGCACGATGGAAAACGAGCTGGCGGATATTGATGGCCTAAAAACCATGAGCGGCACCGCAGCTGAGAACTATGCTGGTGTTGCCCTGGAATTCGAATTTGGCTGGGATAAAACCACCGTCATGGCCGACGTGCGCGATGCCATGAACACTGCCGAGGGAAATTTTCCGAGCGGATTTGAGAAGTATTCGATCAACGAGATCAACTTTTCTGAATTCCCGATCATCATCGTGAACCTCACCGGCCCTGTTCCCGAACGCACGCTGATCCGGGTGGCGCAAGACCTGCAAGACCGCCTTGAGGGGCTGGATGCCGTTTTGGAAGCCTCTCTTGCGGGATACCGCGATGAGATGCTCGAGGTCGAAATCGACCCGCTGCGCCTTGAGGCCTATAATGTCACCGCGGGTGAGTTGATCAATGTTGTGCAAAGCAACAACCAGTTGATTGCTGCGGGCGAAGTCAAAACAGCAACCGGGGCCGCCTCGGTCAAAATCCCATCTTCTTTTGACGAGGTCGAAGACGTCTATAATCTACCGGTTAAGGTGAATGGCGACAGCGTTGTGACCTTAGGCGATTTGGCCACCATCCGCCTGACCTTCGAAGATCGGGCGGGAACTGCACGTTTTAACGGTGAAACGACGGTCGCGTTGCAAGTGGTGAAACGCAAAGGTTTTAACCTGATCGACACGGCCGCCAAAGTCCGCCAGATCGTCGCAGATGCCAGCGTTCAATGGCCCAAAGAACTGCGCCAGGCCGTGCATGTTGGCACATCAAATGACCAAAGTTTCGTGGTCGACAGCATGGTGAAACAGCTTGAAGGCTCGGTGATTACCGCCATCGCATTGGTAATGATTGTTGTCCTCGCCGCCCTTGGTGTGCGGTCTGCCTTGTTGGTTGGGTTTGCCATTCCAACGTCGTTCCTTTTGACCTTTGCCCTTTTTGGCGTTCTGGATGTAACCGTGTCCAATATCGTCATGTTTGGCCTCATCCTTGCGGTTGGTATGCTGGTCGACGGTGCCATTGTCGTCGTCGAATACGCAGATAAAAAGATCAACGAGGGTGTCGGCCCAATGGAGGCCTATACCCGTGCCGCAAAACGCATGTTCTGGCCTATTGTCAGTTCAACGGCCACCACACTTTGTGCCTTTTTGCCGATGCTCTTTTGGCCCGGAATTCCGGGGCAGTTCATGGGATGGTTGCCAAAAACACTGATTTTTGTTTTATCTGCATCTCTATTGGTGGCGCTGGTCTATCTGCCGGTTGTTGGGGGTGTATCGGGGCGTCTCGAACGCTGGTTTCAATCGAAAGCTGACGCAATCAGCGGCACCCACATTCTGCTTCATCTTCTGATATTCCCTGTGGCCACACTGATCGTCATACTTGGTGGCATAATAGCTCAAACGAGCCAAGATCGTGCCGCACGCCTTTTGGCTGAAATGGACCAAAGCCAGATTTTCGGGTCAGTTGTTCCCAATCTCCTTGGCGCATTCGGGTTGGGCCTTGCCTGCTTGATCTCATTCGCCTTGGCTGTTGCGGCGGTCGTGACCTTATTCATCACACTCTCCGCTTTGTTTGTTCGCCTCCGCAGGCTTTTTGCTTCACTTAAGGCGCGCGTTTTTCCCCGCCGCTCCGACAGGATTACATCTGGACATCAGCGCACCCTATTGGGTCATTTGATACAATTTATAGCCGGTAATCCGGTCATGCCCCTGGTGGTGATTGCAACGGTGTTCACTTTTGTTGGAAGCGTGTTCATCTATTTTGGCAACAACAACAAAGGGGTGGAGTTCTTTACCGACAGTGAACCAGAACAAGCGATTGTCTTTGTTCGTGCCCGTGGCAATCTTTCTGTGCAGGAAAAGGACGCGATGGTTCGACAGGTCGAGGGTATTGCCCTGACCACCAAAGGTGTGGAAACCGTATTCGCATTTGCTGGTGATGGCGGCCTGAACCAAAACACCGGCGGGGCAAGCGGGCCGCGCGACACCATTGGCCAGCTTCAGTTGGAGTTGGTGGCGTGGGATGACCGTCCCTCGATTGAAAAAAATATCAAGCTGCTTGGTTTTCTGCCCTTCACCACCACCGAGATTGATCCGGAATATGATGGTGATTTCGTCATGGCCAAGCTGGAAGAACGGCTTTCGAGCCTACCCGGAATTCGCTTTGAAGTTTTGAACCTGAACCGCGGTCCCGCCTCTGCCAAACCTGTGCATCTGCGCCTCAAAGGGGACGATTGGACATCGTTGCGCGCGGCGACTGAAATGGCGGTCGCCAAGTTCAACAGCACCCCCGGCCTTGTTCAGATCGAAGACACACTCCCCCTGCCCGGTATCGACTGGCAGTTGGATGTGGACGTGGAGAAAGCCGGGCGCTACGGCACCAATGTGGCCACCGTCGGTGGTATGGTTCAATTGGTCACGAATGGGATCTTGCTTGATACGATGCGGGTCGACAGTTCGGATGAAGAAATCGAAATCCGCGTACGCCTACCAGAAACACAGCGGCTATTGTCGACGCTGGACACGCTGAAACTGCGCACGGAAACCGGGCTTGTGCCTTTGTCAAACTTTGTCACACGCCAACCCGTCCCGAGCCTTGCGCAAATTGATCGCGTAGATCAGAGCCGGTATTACGATGTGAAAGCCGGGGTCGCACCTGAATTGGTCAAACTCGTGGATGCTGACGGGGGAACGCAAGTTGTCTCGGCTGCACAAGCCGATGAGATAACAGCGAAAGATGCGGGCCTTACGCGTGTCCCTGTCACTCCCGGTGAACGCATTGCCACGCTGACCGATTGGGCCAAGGAGGTTGGCCTTCCGGATGGTGTGACATTTGAATGGACCGGTGATCAGGAAGATCAAGCCGAAAGCCAAGCCTTTTTGGGGCAGGCCTTTACCGGCGCTTTGTTCCTGATGTTCATCATCCTATTGGCCCAGTTCAACAGCCTCTATAATTCAGTTTTGGTCCTCTTGGCGGTGGTTCTGTCAACAACCGGCGTGCTGATCGGCATGATGGTGATGGGGCAGCCCTTTTCGATCATTATGACCGGAACGGGGATCGTGGCGCTGGCGGGGATTGTGGTGAACAACAACATTGTTTTGATCGACACCTATCAGGACTACTCGCGCTATATGCCAAAGCTTGAAGCAATCACCCGCACTGCCGAGGCGCGCATCCGCCCGGTTTTGCTGACCACCATCACCACAATGGCCGGTCTTGCCCCGATGATGTTTGGCTTGTCACTCGATTTCTTTAATGGCGGGTACTCCATTGATGCACCAACGGCCCTGTGGTGGAAACAGCTGGCAACAGCCGTTGTCTTTGGCCTCGGTATTGCCACGGTACTAACACTGGTTTTCACCCCCTCAATGCTCGCCTTACGCGTGTGGGTGTCCGCAGGTGCATACCGTTCCGTTTCCGAACTGCGTGCTTTGGCGCAACGCCACAGCCAAACGGCCCGTGATGTTGCCCTGCAACGCGCGGCCCGGAAGCAGGACGTGCATGAGATCCAGTGGGAAGAGGTCGATGATGTCAGCATGGGGGAACGCGCAGATGGCACAGCAACCAACCCGGATGGTCCCAAGGTTGTCAAAAGCCTACCGTCGCGCCCGGCCCCTTCGGATGGCGATCCGGAAAAGGACGGCGCAACAATTGCCGATAACCTCGACGTAGCGCCCGCAAAGTCCTAAACGACAAGCAGTACAAGAAAAGGGGGCGGGCCTTAACGGACCCGCCCCCTCTTCATTTCTAAAACTGAAATTTTAACGGCCTCAGGCGGCTTCTTCTTCGCTGGCTTGACGCGCCCACATGGCAGAATACCGCCCCTGACGCGCCAAAAGATCTTCATGGCGCCCCTGTTCGACAATCTTGCCTTGTTCCAGAACCACAATTTGATCTGCGTCCGCAATTGTCGAAAGACGGTGCGCAATGGTGATCACCGTACGTCCCTGCCCCATTTCGCGCAGACTGTCCTGAATGTCGCGTTCTGTTTGCGTGTCAAGCGCCGAGGTCGCCTCGTCCAACAGCAAGATTGGTGGGTTCTTAAGCAATGTCCGCGCGATACCCACTCGCTGTTTTTCACCGCCAGACAGCTTTAGCCCGCGTTCACCAACCGAGGTGTCATAGCCATCGGGTAAGCCCATAACAAAATCATGGATCTTTGCGGCACGCGCAGCCTCTTCCACCTCTTCGCGGCTGGCGTCAGGTCGACCATAAGCAATGTTGTAATAGATCGAGTCATTGAACAAAACCGTGTCCTGTGGCACCACACCAATGGCCTTATGAAGGCTGGTCTGTGTGATGTCGCGAATGTCCTGCCCATCAATTTTCAACGCCCCACCATTCACATCGTAAAACCGGAACAACAGCCGCCCGATGGTGGATTTTCCCGATCCGGATGGCCCGACGATTGCGACCGTTTGCCCCGCTGGCACCTCCAATGAGACGCCTTTCAAAATGGCGCGTTCCTCATCATAGCCAAAATGAAGGTCTTCAAAGGTCAACGCCCCACCGGTTACATTCAACTCAGGCGCATTGGGCTTATCGTTCACTTCTGCAGGCTGCTCCAACAACGTAAACATCTCGCCCATATCAACCAAGGATTGGCGGATTTCGCGATACACGGTGCCCAAAAAGTTCAGCGGCATGGTGATCTGGATCATATAGGCGTTGACCATGACAAAATCGCCAACAGTCAGCTTGCCCTGCTGAACTCCCATTGCCGCCAAAACCATGACGGCCACCAAGCCACCGG
>ATLU01000186.1_pt1 | contig 16133 bp, 18 predicted proteins | sample 178751 | NCBI WGS metagenome assembly ATLU01 (sample SAMN02211837, study PRJNA209200) | bioreactor metagenome | isolation source: day 23 sample from continuous culture bioreactor inoculated with sediment... | place: Germany: Wadden Sea | collected 2011
AGGCGATCCTGTGCCGCCGCTCGTACTATTATCATTGTCAGGATCATCGGGGGTTGAAGGTCCATCGGGCCCTGTGTCACCGTTGCCGTGACCACCAAATGCCCCTCCGGGGTTGGTTTGAAAGACGATCTCACCATTAACATATACTTCAGTGCTAACAGTTTCCCATCCATCGTATGGAGTGTAATGACTGTTTGGATTGACCTTCGCAACAGTGGTGACTGTGGTAGCACCAGAATTTTCATCCGTCGTTGTTGTTGTAATGGACCCGTCGGCATTGAGCTGAATGTCAACTGAAGAGGGCGGAACCGTAATGGTAGCATCTAATGTCAACGCTGCCGCAAACCCAACACCATTTACGTCTACCCCAGCACCCACTCCGAGCCCTAACGTATACTTGACCTCCTCGTCAGAGGTAGCACAAATTTTTCCCTTAAGAGCTAAGACTGCGCCCAATGTAAAACGAAATCCACATATTTCAGTATAACCGTTTAGACCTTCATCAGATAACTTCAGACCTGCTGATGCCTGACCCGTGCCCGCAAAGCTCACACTCAGAGAGACCTTTCCATACCCACTTGTGGAAACATCTGTATTTTCATCAGCAGCAAACGTCATTCCACCGCCAACACTTCCAGAAAACGGCCCAACCGTTCCAGATAGATTCGGTCCAACAGAAATACCAGGTTCAGCCATCTCAAAACACCTTTAACAAAATTGAATACCTACTGTGATCTTTCACCATGGCTTTTCCAAACCGCCTCAGCGGACGACATCACACAGTCTTTCCTGATTTTGCCATCTGCTCCCCGGCAAGCATTTTTCAAAACAAGTTCAAAATATACTTCGCTCGTATCTTTAATCACAGGACCGGTGGGCGAATTTTCAGCGAAATCATATTGCGTAACATTTGGATCAAGACCAAACGAAGACGGTATTAACAGATCAAGGCACTCGTGCACTGTGTGCTCTGATAGATCAGCAATATAGGCACCAATATATCCCACGATGGTTTGCTGGTTAGATTGAAACATCCGTCCATAGCATCCAGGAAAGCCCGTGTTTAAGTGGCGATCTTCCATCTGTTTCCACAAAGCATTTTGCCTCCCGAAAACACCCTTCTGCAAGGACACTCCATTTGGCGTTACGCTCACGAAGGTCTCAGAGGCTTTCGTTAGGTTTAAGAAAACGTAATTGCTTGCTGGCGCAATCTCGCCCTCTCTGGCCCAGTCTTCTGGCTTTTCAGCCAAGTCAAATGCCGCCCCAGAAAGGCGCGCCGCCTCTGAAACACGAGCGGCAACTTGAAACGACGACCGATGAGGCGTGTCTTCTAACAGTTGAAAAATAATGGGGCTTTCCCACTGTACGACATAATCCGGGTTTGCCGCGTTTATGCCAAATCGATTTTTCGGATAGAAATAGTTAGGTAGATCCTGCGCAGATACTGGCGTTGAAATCGCACCCCCGCTTATCAACGCAACACACAACCACTTCACCAGTTTTGACCCACCGTTTGCAAACACATTACTTACTTTCATAATTGTTCAACTCTCTTTACATCTAGCTCAGCGACACACGCACGTCGCGGGATACGTTGATATTGTGAATGGTGGTTAGCAACACATCCGTCCCGATATGATACTCCCCAACCGAGCAATAGGCGAAGCCAACCGGCGCGCCATCCTTCTCGGCCAACATCACCGCATGGCGTTTCTCATCCGCAATCGCCCGCTCCGCAATCTTACGCACTTTGTCAGCCCTAAACGGAATATATCCAAACCGGCTTTCCGCATGGGCCTCGCGGGCAAGATCAACGATTTTCGGGATGTCAGCACGATCAGACACCACATGAAAGCGAAGCGGTTTGCTTGGCGGGCTTTCAGGTTCAGGAGTGTTCAAAACGCTGGAATTGGAATGCACGGGTCACCTAATACAAACTTCGCGCATAGATAGAGTTTCTTTTTAGTTAATTGTCAATGCCTCAAGAGCGCCACTCTCTTGATCCCAGTGATGTCTACAACAAGCTCAAATAATGCTGCATCCATGTGCGAATGGCTGGTTTGGAGGCACTGCGCTGCGGCGTTCCATGGCCTTTGCAACCGCTACTAAGGGCCGTTCGCATGACTTTGCAAAGTACACTAACTGCCCATAGCGGACACATCTCCCAATCAATGGCACAGGCCCGCAAAAACCGCTTCAACAACGCAAGACTTGATCCCGCCCCCACAACCGCCTATTTGGCGCACATGTTCACAATCGCTGCTCTTTATCACTTCACCCGCTTTGACGACCCTTCTGCGTTGCAGGCCCCTTTGTTGGCGCTGGCGCAGGCCAAGGGCGTGACCGGATCGCTCTTGCTTGCCAGCGAAGGCATCAACGGCACCATTGCCGGATCGCGCACAGGCATCGACGCGGTGCTGGCGCATATCCGCGCTTTGCCGGGCTGTGCGGATTTCTCTTGGAAAGAAAGCACCGCAACTGATCAGCCCTTTGGCAAAATGAAGGTGCGCCTGAAGAAAGAGATCGTGACCATGGGCGTGCCGGATGTGGATCCCAAAGCCGCCGTTGGTCATTACGTGCAGCCCGAGGATTGGAACGATCTGATCGCGCAGGATGATGTGGTGGTGATCGACACCCGCAATGATTACGAGGTTTCAATCGGCACGTTTGAAGGGGCAGTAGATCCCAAAACCGAAAGCTTTCGCGACTTCCCCGGCTGGTGGCAGGACAACAAAGATCGGTTCCACAACAAACGCGTGGCGATGTTTTGCACCGGCGGTATTCGGTGTGAGAAATCAACCAATTACCTGATCGGCCAAGGGGTTGAGGATGTGTTCCACCTCAAGGGCGGCATCCTGCAATATCTCGAAGACATCCCGAAAGAAGAGAGCACATGGGAAGGCGAATGCTTTGTCTTTGACAACCGTGTGTCTGTAGGTCACGGGCTGACCGAAGGGCCGCATGAGCTGTGCCATGCCTGCCGTCGGCCCATTCTGCCCGAAGACAAAAACCGTGCGGAATTTGAACAAGGCGTGAGCTGTCACCAATGCATCGATCAGTTTGACGAAGCCCGCCGGGACCGCTTTCGTGAGCGCCAAAAGCAAATGGCATTGTCTGCCAAACGCGGCGAACGTCATTTGGGGCGGGAACCCCTACCTCGTTAACGGACAAAGCAAAAGGGCACCCAATTGGGCGCCCTTATCTTATCTCACAGGTCTGGCCTTACAGAGTGACGCGCGCTCAAGCGTTCACATCCACAACAACACGTCCCTTGACCTGACCTTTTAGGATATCGGCGCCCAGCGCGGGCAGATCAGACAATTTGGCCGGGCGGATCATCGCCTCGAGCTTGTCCATCGGCAAGTCGGTTGCAATGCGTTCCCATGCGCGCAAACGGTTCTCAGTGGGTTGCATCACGCTATCAATACCCAACAGGTTCACACCGCGCAGAAGGAAGGGAATGACCGTGGCCGGCAGCCCAGCGCCGCCCGCAAGACCCACCGCAGACACGCTTGCTCCGTATTTCATCTGGCCTAAAATGCGCGCGAGCATCTCGCCACCCACCGCGTCCACACAGCCTGCCCAGGTTTCCGCCTCAAGCGGGCGTTTGGTGGTCTCGTTCAACGCCTCACGGGCCACGATGGTGGTGGCCCCCAACGATTTCAGATATTCCGCCTGATCCGGGCGACCTGTCACGGCCGCAACCTCATAGCCAAGGCCCGCCAAAATCGCCGTGGCAACTGACCCCACACCACCCGCGGCACCAGTCACAAGCACCGGACCAGTACCGGGTTTCAACCCGTGATCCTCCAGCGCCATCACGGCCAGCATTGCGGTGAAACCCGCCGTGCCCACGGCCATCGCCTGACGTGTATCAAGCCCTTTGGGCAGCGGCACCAGCTTATCGGCTGAAACACGCGCCTTCTGCGCGTATCCGCCCCAAGTTGCCTCGCCCACGCGCCAACCGGTCAGCACAACCTTGTCACCAGGCGCATAACGCGCATCATCCGACGCCTCAACCGTGCCCGCATAATCAATGCCCGGCACATGGGGATAGTTGCGCACCAGCCCGCCGCCTTTGGCCGACAGGCACAGCCCGTCTTTGTAGTTCACGGTGGAGTATTCTACAGCGACCGTCACATTGCCCTCGGGCAGCGCATCCTCACCAATCTCTTTGATCTCAGCGGCCGCCAAACCATCTTCGCCTTGCTCCATTACCAGCGCTTTAAACATCGTCATCTCCTTCTGCGCGGGCCATCACGCCCGCCCGTTAAATCCAAAATGTGTCATAGACAGTCGCCGCACGCGGCCCGTCTGGGGTCATCACGTCAAGCTCGGTGCCGGCGTGCCAATGGGTCATGCGCACCATGCCAATCGCAACACCCGTGTTGAAATCCGGGGAATTGGCCGCAGAGGTCACCTGCCCCACCTGCATCTCCCCATCCATCAGGGGCCAGGCCCGATCACAGGGCGGCACGGGGCGTCCGTCCCCTGTGTGAATCTCAATCGCGCGCACCTGTTGCACCGGGCCTTCCTTGGCCACACGCAACAGCGCATCACGCCCGACACAGCCCAAGGCACTTTGGGTGGAGCAAAACCGCCCCAACCCGGCCTCATGCGGGGTGTTATCGCGGGTCATATCATTGCCGTAACTGAGCAAACCACCTTCGACGCGCTCAATCCCATTGGGGCAACCGGCATGAACGTCCATACCCTTGCCTGCCTCCATCAGCGCATTCCACAGCGGCATGGCAATGTCAGCCCCCTCGACATAGACCTCAAACCCGCCCTGTTTCGAGTATCCAGAGCGGGCAACAACCAGTTTGCGCCCCTGAAATTCCAGCTGTTTATAGCGGAAAAACCGGATATCACGCACCGCGTCGCCAAAGACCGCCGCCGCCAGATCATCCGCACGGGGGCCTTGGATCGCAAGGGGCGAGACATCCGGTTCGTCCACCAACACATCCAGACGAAACCCGTAAGCCAACCCTTTGACCCAAAACAAAAGATCACTGTCGGCGATAGAGATCCAGAACCGGTCGGCCTCCAGTTTCACCGCCACAGGGTCGTTGAGCATGCCCCCCGTTTCATCCACCATCGGCACATAGAAACATTGCCCGTCCTGCATCTTTGACAGATCGCGCGGCGTGAGCATCTGGATCAGACGGGCAGCATCGGGGCCGCGCACTTCCACTTGCCGCTCGCAAGCCACATCCCAGACCTGAACCGCCTCTTTCAGGTGACGGTAATCCTCTTCCACCGACCGAAAGACGGTCGGAAGAAGCATGTGATTGTAAACCGTGTAGCCCTTGACCCCGGCGGCTTCGACACCGGGACTGAAAGGGGTACGCCGCAGACGGCGGGACGGTGAGATCATGGCTCCTGAAGAACTTACCACGGGGCGCGCTCCCTTATCAAAGCTCCGGCCGCGTCAGCGACCAGGGCCTTTCCAGTCGATCTGACAGATTTCAGCGGATTTGCCGTCAAAATCCCACACCCGGCCAAAGGCGCGCACTTTGGCCACATTGGCCTTGGCAACGGTGATATCCGGCCCCATCCAGTAATTGGTGTTGGTGATGACCTGATCAGCACCGCCTTTGCCCGGCACAGGCTCAACCTCGCCTTTGATGGCTTTGCCAACCATCAGGCGGCGCTTGTTGCCTTCGGTCTCAAACACAACCGGCGCGCGTTCAGCGCCCAGAAACTCGCTGACCAGCATCTTGAAAAGCCCCGTGGTGCCCTTGGCCGCCCCGGTGAAAATATGGCACAGCGCTTCAAACGCGGCGTCATTGGCACGATCATCAATATAGGCCGCAGCTTTCCAGTTGCCGCGCCCCATACGGCCCGGAATTTCCAGCAAAAGCCCCACATTCAGACCCGACAGGTCCTCGCCGCCATAATGGCCGCTGTCAATGCGAATGCCCGCCCAGCCCATGCAATAGCCTTCGGTCGGGGGGTGATCCCCAAGACTGACCACACAGGGGCAAAACACCGTACAGTTACAGTTGAGGATCAATTCCCCTTTGATGGCCCATTCAACCTGGCCGACTTGCGTCCCGTCCATATCCATTCTCCCTTATTCGGCGCGCCTAAAGCAGGTTCAATGCGCCATTGGTCATGAGTGCAAGGCCAAGAATAGTCAGTCCCCAGCCCAGCGGTTTGGTCACATACCGGCCAATCTCCGGCAGTTTTTCGAAAATCATCACAAGCGTGGCGAGGCCCATAAACGCGATATTCATCACGCCCCCCACAAACCCAAGCAGCATCAAAGCCCAGCAACAGCCAAGGCAGATCGCCCCCAATCGCAGACCCAACGCCACAGCGTTCCAGCGGGTGTTGCGCCAATACTGCATGAAAAAGCTGATCGGTTGACGGCATTTTGACAGGCAGGCCTCTTTCAGCGCTGAAAACTGATAAAGCCCGGCGCCAATCAGTAAAGCCCCCGACAGCCAGACCGACAGGCTTTGGCCCAGAGGCGAAATCAACCCAAGTCGAAACAGCGCCAATTGTGCCCCCGCCGCCACCAGCGCAAAACCCAACCAGATCGCCAGATAGCCCGAAATCAGCGCGCCAAAGCCGCCTGTGCTGGCCGCGCCACTGCTGCGCATGTCATCATAGGTTGCGAAAGCAGGCAGCGCAGTGGGCGCCATCATCGCCCCCGACATAATCGCCCACATTGCGGCCAGGCCCCAATATCCGGCCCGATCGGGCGACACGATGCACAGCGAACGCCAGAACTCCGCCCCATAGATCCGCGCCATCGCCAAATCCTCCGTCGGCACCGCCATGGCATACAGCACCACCCATCCCAGCAAGACCAAGCCAAACAGGGCCAGCCAATGTGGGGCTGCCATTTGCCTGATGCGGGTGGCGATTTGCATGGGATTCTCCTGAAAGATTCGCAATTGTCTTACATTTAACGCTACATCCGAAATCAATTGTCTGACAAATGATTTCTTTCCACACCAAAAGTGACGCAGCGTCCAGTTGACCCCACACCCCCTGACCGCCTAGACAGGGGAAATGAGCGTGCAAAAACCAACCCCGCAAGACCTCTCGGCCAAAATTGCCAGCGACATTCGCGATGCAATCATAGCAGGCGAATTGATTGTCGATCAGCGTCTGCCGTCTGAGGCTGAACTGGCGGATCAGTTCTCCGTCTCCCGCCCCACCGTGCGCGAAGCCCTGAAACGGCTGGCAGCCCAGAACCTTATCCGCACCCAACGCGGGGCCACTGGGGGCGCCTTTGTGAACCGCATGTCGTTTGAGGACGCCTATGGCCAGCAGATCACCACCTCAACCCTGCTCCTGTCGATGAATTCCGTCAGCTTTGAGACCGCGTGCGAAGCGCGCTACGCGTTGGAGCGCGCCTGTGCGCCGCTCTCGGCAGAGCGCCGCACACCAGATCACCTTGCCACCATGCGTGCCGAGATTGTCCGTCAGGGGCAATCCGGCCTGTCAGACGAGGCGTTCTGCGCCTCGGACGTGGCCTTTCACCGGGCGCTGGTGGATGGGGCAATGAACCCGGTTCTGTCCTACCAACTGGCCGGCGCGGTCGAGGCAATGCAGCCGCTGATGAACATGATCACCTACACCCAACGCGACCGCGACCGGATCATCGCCCTGCACACCAAGCTTGCGGATATGATCGAGCAGCAAGACGGAACGCAAGCAGACACCATCCTGTCTGAACTGGCGGATTATACGGTGGAACTGGGGCGCAGCAGGCTTGTGACGACAAAAACGGTTTGAGTTTCCTCCTTCGTTTCAGCGACACATCCCCCTACCAATCATCTTTCAGGCCCTCTCATTCCCAGCAGCATTCAGGTCGTCTTCCTTCGTTGAAATATGACATTTTGCTTGTGAATACAGCTCGGTAAGGAAAGCGACCTCAAGCAGCAGTACAATTGCTGCGGGCAAAGACCAGACGACGCCCCAGAAAAACAGGATGCCCCATTCACCGGCCCCTTCCGGCGTTTCCCCATTCAGATTGAGGTTCAGCAAGAAGGTATCCAATTGCCCTTGACCGAAATAAAGCAGGTTGAGAAGGAAGGCGAAAAGCAGGATTTCCCACCGGAAGGCTCGCGTTATTCGCCAGGACGTCCAGTGGTTGATTTTTGGACCATCCACCGCAATGGCCACCAAACCAACCCATCCCCGGAAAAAAAGAAATTGGATAAAGATTCCAATTGCAACGAGGGCGGGAACAAAGAATTCTGACTGCATGAAATGTCCGATGTCCCCCCGAGCATCATCCATTACCAAAACGGCACTGTAGACCAGCCCTAGGTATCCAACCACCATCAGAAGTAAAAACCAGACCCATCGAAGGCCATATGACAGCGCCCGCCTGACAGACCGATCTTTCAAAACCTCCCTGTCCAGCAGCACAGTTTGATGCCAGAAAATCGCCATCAGGATCAGACCGATACCAATTGCCGAATAGATCTTCAAAGTCCCCAATCCACCGCCACGCGCCTCTAGCGTGGATAGAGAATACCCACGCTCTTCCAGAAACGGAAACGGCAGACACAACACCGCCCAGATCAGCGTGATTACTACAACCAACTGAACAGCTGTTTTCTTATGAAGTTTCAGACTGCTCAGCAGCGCATGAAGCAATGGAAAGGTCATGAAATTCAACTCTTTGCCTTTTCCGAAAGAATTATGCCTTTTCATACCTCCCCTCAACCCCTATACATTCCCTGTCCCCTCGGGGACTATGGACATAAACGCGCTCGCAATAAGCGGATCGGACCCGGGGGCGGTACCCGGCGTCTCCACCAAACATCCTATCATTTGGGATCATGGGGACGAAATAGGATCGACGGACGTCTAAAGGGGTTAGCTTTGTTTCGGTGAGTTACCACCGTTATCGGTACACTTTAAGCTAGTTGCAAATGACAACAAAGCTCCAGCAATGGCTATGGCTGCGTAAGCAACCTTGGTCGCTGACCTTAAGTCCTTACGCTTAGCAGCGTTTGGCGGGGTCCGCAGGTACCTGGCAACAGAAACCTGCACTTCCCCCTCTCTTTCGTATAGCAGACCAGCGTCGTTAACAGACCAACGGCGTTGTTTGCTTAGATTTTACAACCATATTTCACCATTTTTCCCTGATTTTCCGCCAAACCTGTCCAAATAGACAGGTCTCTCGGCAAGGATTTGTTCACCTTTCGCACCCTATACTTAACACATCGTTTTCACGCTGAGCAGCAAATATGGCGGAGGCAAAATTGTCTAATCTGGACATCCTGAAACAATGGTACGAACGCGTGTGGGTCGAGGCCGACCTAGACATTATTGATACGCTCTTCACCCCGGACACCGAAGCACAGGGGATGATGGAATTTGGCGTCGGGCCAGAAGATTTCAAAGCTCTGGCCGGGGCCGTACATGAACAAATCCAAGACGTGACGATCCACTTTGACCGCGTGGTCGAATTGGACAATTGGATCTGGTCGCAAATGTCCGCCAAGGCGACCGGAAAACTCAATGACGGTACGGTAAATGTCACCGGCCAAATCATGTGCCGCATCAAAGATGGCAAAATCGTCGAAGCCTATAACCAATTCGACTTTTTGACATTATTTGAACAGCTTGGCCTCTTGCCAGAACATACATTGGCGCTGTGTCTGGCCGGCGAAACCATCGGTTAAACCCAAAAAAAGGGGGTGAACATGCCCCCTTTTGCTTGCCAGATCCACCGCAAGAAAAGCGCATAAGTTTTTCACCTCACCACTTCCTTTTACGTTAATTTCCCCTATGCTCAAATCAAGCAACAGCAAGGGTGCAGCATGTCCGGCTCGATCGACTATGGAAATTTGATGCATGATGCCATGCGCGGCCTGATAAAGTCCGTGCTAGAGGATGTGGCGCGCGAAGGCCTGCCCGGAGATCACCATTTCTTTGTTAATTTCAACACCCGCCATCCCGATGCAGAGTTGGCGGAGTGGATGCATGACCGTTTTCCCGAAGATATGACCATCGTGCTGCAACATTGGTTTGATAATCTCAACGTCAATGACGACGGTTTCGGGGTCACGCTGAATTTCGGCGACACCCCCGAAACCATGTATGTCCCCTTTGATGCGATCAACACCTTCGTCGACCCCTCGGTAGAGTTTGGCCTGCGCTTTGAAACACAAGACAGCGACCATCACGCCAATTTGCACATCGCGGGCGAAGAGGATGACGAGGGCACAGAGGACGCGCCCGAAATTGAACTGGACGAGGCCAAGCCAGAACCCAAAGATGCCGAAGTGGTCAGTCTCGACAGTTTCCGCAAATAACCGTTTGCGCAAATGCGGGCGGATCAACAGCCGTTTGCCCCACATAATCATGCTTTGCGACGAAATTTCACAAACATGCGACAGGTTGTGGCGCTACCAGCATTGAATTCGGCGTGCTTTTAAGTACAAAAGCCGAGAATTCTTTTGCTAAAGGCGCACATCATGACCCAAACCCGCACTGAATCCGACAGCTTTGGCCCGCTCGAAGTTCCTTCCGACAAGTATTGGGGCGCACAGACCCAACGCTCGTTGATGAACTTCCCCATTGGTTGGGAAAAGCAACCTGTCGCCATCGTGCGCGCATTGGGCGTGATCAAACAAGCCTGTGCCGAAGCCAACAAAGCCTCAGGCGATATGGACGCCGCCATCGCCGACGCCGTGATCCGGGCCGCCAGCGAAGTGGTCGCCGGCAAATTTGACGACAATTTCCCGCTGGTCGTGTGGCAAACCGGGTCCGGCACCCAGTCGAACATGAACGCCAACGAAGTGATTGCCAACCGCGCCATCGAAATCATGGGCGGTGTGATCGGGTCAAAAGACCCCGTGCACCCCAATGATCACTGCAATATGGGCCAATCCTCCAACGACACCTTCCCCACCGCCATGCATATCGCCACCGCGATGTCCGTGCGCGACGTGCTGTTGCCCGGTCTTGAAAAACTGTTGGCGGGCCTTGAAGCCAAGCAGGAAGAATTCAAAGATATCATCAAGATTGGCCGCACCCACACCCAGGATGCAACCCCGCTGACCTTGGGCCAAGAATTCTCAGGCTACGCCCATATGATCCGCCAGGGCATTGCGCGGGTGAACCTCGCCCTGCCCGGCATCTATGAGCTGGCACAAGGCGGCACCGCTGTGGGCACCGGGCTGAACACCAAAAACGGTTGGGGCGAAACGGTTGCGGCCAATATGGCGCGCATCACCGGCCTGCCCTTTGTGACCGCGCCGAACAAATTCGAAGCCCTTGCCGCCCATGACGCGATGGTCTTTATGTCCGGTGCCTTGGCCACGGTCGCGGGATCCTGCTATAAAATCGCCAATGACATCCGCTTTCTGGGCTCTGGTCCGCGCTCGGGTCTGGGTGAATTGATCCTGCCCGAAAACGAACCGGGCAGCTCGATCATGCCGGGCAAAGTGAACCCAACACAGGCCGAAGCACTGACCCAAGTCGCGGCCCACGTCATGGGCAACAACGCGGCCATGACATTCGCAGGATCGCAAGGCCACTTTGAACTCAACGTCTATAACCCGATGATGAGCTATAACCTCTTGCAATCCATCCAACTTTTGGGCGACGCGGCTGACAGCTTCACCGAACGTATGCTGAACGGCATCCAAGCGAATGAGCCACGCATCGACAAGCTGATGAAAGAAAGCCTGATGCTCGTCACCGCATTGGCGCCGACAATTGGTTATGACAACGCCACCAAAGTCGCGAAAACGGCGCATAAAAACGGCACAACCCTCAAGGAAGAGGCGATTGCGCTTGGCTTTGTGGACGCAAAAACCTTTGACGAGGTGGTCCGCCCCGAGCAGATGATCGGCCCGAAAGACTGATGACAAAAGACGGTTCAGAACCGGTCAATCTGAACCGGTACAGAAAAGAAAAAGCGCGGGCCAAGGGTAAGGCCCGCGCAAACGAAAACTCCGTGAAATTTGGCCGGACAAAGGCTCAAAAAGACGCGGAACATGTGGATGCTGAACGGGTGCGCAAGCTTTTTGACGGGCACAAACGAGACGCCGGCGAGGACGATAAAACATGACCACCCGCCCACAAAAACACTCACTCACCCTGCACGGTCACCGCACCTCGGTGTCGCTGGAACCAGAATTCTGGCAAGCCTTTAACGAGATTGCCCGCGCACGCGGATTGGCCCTGAATGCCTTGGCGGCAGAAGTGGACGAAACCCGCGGCATGGACCGCGGCCTTGCCTCCGCCATTCGCGTATATGTGTTGAACCACTACCGTTCTTAACCGCGCGGCGTCAGCCTCAGCCAAATCCCGTCTTTCCCGCGCACCGTCAGATGTGCAACCGGCATCGCTGGCTTTTCGGTCACGATTTCAAAGCGATAGGCGCGTATCAGCAGCGACAGGATCAAAGGTCCCTCGATCATCGCAAAGGCAGACCCCGGACAGACCCGTTGCCCGGATGAGAACGGAATATAGGCTTTGCGCATACAGGCTTTGCCCGCGTCGGTCGCAAACCGGCCCGGATCAAAGCCGTCAGGATTGTCCCAAATCCGCTCATGTCGGTGCAAATGCCACGGGCTCAGAACAATCTGGCTGCCCTTGGGCACCTTACGACCTCTAAAGCTCTCAGGACAGGCCGCCTCGCGCACCATCATCGGCACGGGGGGATAAAGTCGCATCGCCTCGCGAAACACGTCGCGCGACAGTTTTAGCTTGGACATCGTTGAAAAATAAATCTTTTCCGGATCAATCGCCGCTTCCGCCTCCGCCGCAACGCGGTCCTGCCATTCGGGATAATCCGCCAGCAAATACAGCGACCACGCCAGCGCCGATGCACTGGTTTCATGGCCCGCCAGAAAGAAAATCGCCACCTGATCCACCATTTCTTCGGTGTCAAACTGCGCGCCGGTTTCCGGGTCTTTGGTGGTCATGATTTTCGTGGCCAGATCATCGGGCGCAGTGCCCGCCTTGATCTGTTCCATGCGGTCTTCGGTCAACTGTGCGATCAGGGCACGGATCTCGCGCGCCGTCTCTTTCGTTTGCTTGCTGTGAAAGCGCGGAAACCATCTTGGCAGGGGCAACAATGCGCCCAGATTGACCACGGGCTGGGCGCGTTGATGGTCTTTGAACTTGTCAAAAACCGCCCCGGCTACTTCATGTTCAATCGGGATTGAAAAGAGCGTGCGAAAGATCACATCCGCCGCTGCGTGGCTGGTTTGCAGTTCAATCTCAATGGGTTGCCCATCGGCACGGGGGGCCAGACGGTCCACCGCCGCGACACCAGCATCCCACATCGCGGGAAACACATCGCGTACACGCCCGCCCTCAAAAGCGGGGTCAATGATACGCCGTTGCCGCTTCCACGTCTCACCATTGGTGATAAAAACCGAATTGCCCAAAAGCGGTGCCAATCCTTCGCGAATACGGTCGGATTTGGGAAAATCATCAGGGCGACCTTTGAGGACCAGATCCACCAGTTCCGGGTCATTGCACATGAAACTGCGAAAAAACGGTGTACGAAATTCGGCCATCCACGCCCGGTACAGCCGCGCGGGCTGGGCCGACAGAATGTCATTGCGAAACAGCTTGGCATATTTGCGCAGCGACACACGCCCCTCACGGGCGGGCGGTTTCGGGGGCAGGTTTGATTGAACTGTCATGGATCCATACTCGTAAACTTCGATATGGAACGGTCGATGCGGCTATTGGACGAAGGGCGATTCCGGTAGCGTTCTAAAAGGCTTATAGGGCCAGCGGTGATGCGAAAATAGTCATAATCTTTGGGGCGATCAAAGGCGCAGAGATATTGGAAATGCAGGCGGAAAAATCGCCATCTCAGCGCCTTCCAACGTTCAGCACTCAGCGTTTTGGTGAAGGCGGCGGAAAAGACGATCGGCCAGCGTTTGCCTTCGGCGGGCGCGACCCCAGACACGGACACCGGATCGCAAAGCGCAAAAGCACAGCCATCGCCGGGGGCCGTCACATCCACCCAAGCGATTTGGTCGGTCTGACAAAGATCGTGCAAATCCCGGCGCAAACGGCCCGCTTTGGGAAGGAATGACACCATCGGCACCACTTGTCCGAGGGTCAGAAATCCGAGCTTTGGCCCCCCCCCAGGTACGCGCCCACCGCGCACCAAATCGGCCAGAATGGACACGCCAAGATGCGCGCCAGAGCTGTGGCCAACCACCAAAACCTCATCCACGTCCGAGGTCAGCGCCTCGGCGATTTGATCGGTGAACTGCGCCATGCGCGCTTCAAGTTCTGGCGAGTTCGCCCCTTTTGAGGCCGCGGAATAGCTGTAATCATGCATCAAGTAATAGACATAAAGCTTGTTGTCGATCTTACGGAACCATTTGAGAAGAAAGATGAAAATGGCGATACCAATCGACAGTCCCGCGAGTTTGGCCAGTGCTCCGCCGGTGAAAGCGGTCAAGCCAAGTGTAAGCAACCCACCGACGCTCCACCCCGCCAAAAGCGCCAGAAGCAATTGCAGGATCAACATGCCAACGGGGTAAAGGGCGGCGATCACCGGCCCTTTGCGCAAGCGCATCAAGCGGCGCAGCGCCCCAGAACCGATATAGGTTCCCGCCGTGCGCGCCATCATCAGATAGGTCTGAAAGATGTTCAAATCCATGCTGTCGCGCACAATGTCCGACCAGACCAGCACATCAAATTCCGCCTCGGTCTCAACCCCGTTCATTTTGCCGGTGACTTGCCAGCCATAAGTCGAGGTCCCTTGCCGGCCAATCAGGTCCACCGAATAGTCGGAAATCTTCCCCTGACGGGCGCTTTCCTTGCGGTAAAGCTCGCGGTAACGACGGGGATGAATGGGGTCATAGCCGGGGATGTAAAACACCCGCCTGCGGCGAATTTCTTGCTTGGCTGTCACGTTTTCTGCCATCTGCCCGGCCTTTCAACTGGGCATATGCTAGCGCGAGTTTATGGCCAAAGTAAGCCCTGTTTTCAGGGATTTACCCGAGCGTTGCCAGCGCTGGGAATGTTTCCAGAAGCCAGTATGAGAACGACGAAAAGCCACCTGTCAGCATCAAAAGTCCGATGGTCCACAAAAGCAGCCCCATGATCCGTTCAATCCGCAGCATATTGCGTTTCATGAACGCCATGACCCCGCCCATGCGCGGGAAAAACGCGGCAACCAGAAGGAACGGAATGCCCAGCCCCGCCGCATAGACCGCTAACAGCAATGTGCCATGAGACACAGAGCCTTCGGTGGCGGCCAAGGATAAGATCATGCCCAGCTGTGGCCCAATGCAGGGCGTCCAGCCAAAGGCAAACGCCAGCCCCAAAAGATAGGCGCCAAAGGCAGTTCCGCCTTGGTCCCCCGCATCAATCCGCGCTTCGCGATTGAGGAAAGGAATATTGATCACGCCCAAAAAATGCGCGCCAAACACCATCACCAAGAGCCCCGCTAACGTGTTGAACATGCTTTGGTTTTGCAGGAAAAATGATCCGAAGACTGAAGTCGTGAAGCCAAGGAACAAAAACACCGTGGATAGACCCAACACAAAGAACCCGGCGGTCATCAACACCTTGCCCTGCGCCCCGCGCCCTTCGGACATTTCGCCCATGGACACCCCCGACATATAGGCCAAATACGGCGGGACAATCGGCAGCACACAGGGGCTGAGAAATGACAAAAGCCCCGCAACAAGGGCCACGGTCATGGCGGGCAAAAGGCTCGCATCTATCAGGTCAATTCCGAACATATTTACCACATAGGCGAAGTTGTCACGGGTGTCACCTGCCACTTGGTCACATCCCCGCGACAGGCCCGCGACCAACGTAAGAAAACCGGATGTAGACAGCGCGCAATTGCCGATTTATGCACGGGGTATGAGCACAGAAAACACCCCAGACCTCAGTTATGATGCGACCCTTGATGCGGTTGGGCTCTTGTGTCCTCTGCCCGTACTTAAGGCCCGTAAGCGGTTGAAATCCATGCCGTCTGGCGCGGTACTTCGGCTTGAAGCCTCTGACCCGGCCGCGGTGATTGATGTGCCGCATTTCTGTGCCGAACAAGGCCACACGCTTTTGGGCGACGCCCCTGATGCAGACGATGAAAAGATCACATATTATTTCATCCGCAAGGGCTGATCCGGACATGGGATTTCAGGACAGGGGATTTCAGGACA
>ATLU01000187.1_pt1 | contig 16084 bp, 13 predicted proteins | sample 178751 | NCBI WGS metagenome assembly ATLU01 (sample SAMN02211837, study PRJNA209200) | bioreactor metagenome | isolation source: day 23 sample from continuous culture bioreactor inoculated with sediment... | place: Germany: Wadden Sea | collected 2011
CGAAATTTGAATGTTACCGGCTGGGGTGATCCTGCATTCCAGCATGATATACCTTTCCGTTCATTTTGTTACTTTTCCCAGCCGCAGTTGCGGGTAAGTCGTTAAAGTCCATACTTGATTTTTCTACAGAAACTTGCAAAGCATCACTATTGATATCTGTCGCATAATCTGCAGAAGCTGTACCAACTGTGAACAGTGAGATCAGGGCGGTGATGAGTAACTTTTTCATGGTATTTCTCCAGTTTGATTTTCAGTAAACCTGTTAGTAGGTCCTTGCAATAGAAGACCAGAGAAAAGTGAGAAATATTTCAAATGTTATTCAGAAAATCGCCGCCATATGCTGCTGTTGCTAAAACAGAGCGAGTTGATCAGCGGTTATCCGATTAAAGCTGTCGCCCAAGAAATGTAATATGCCATCAGCTATAGGTTCTATCTGACGGTCAATATAGTGCTGGTAATCTATAGGATTATCCCGTGCTTCAATAGGCTCTGGCCCATTAAGTGTAATGACATAACTGATCCATCTTTTTGCTTTGCCAAGTTTTCTAGCTGCCTGTACATGCGGTGGTACGTTGCGTTGATACTCTTCCAGTTTTCTGCGCAATCTTTTTCTATAGATTAATTGCTCGTCCAATTGGCCTTTCCGCAACTGAGTGACTAGATCTGTCATGTAGGTTTCATAGGGTTCATTAAAGAAAACGCGCCTATAGAGTTCGCGTTGAAATTGCTGGGCCAATGGCGTCCAGTCACTGCGCACGCTCTCCAATCCTTTAAAAATGATTTCATACTTTTTTTTGTTATTACGAATGACTCCAGCGTAGCGCTTCTTGCTGCCGGTTTCTGTTCCCCGGATCGTGGGCATGATGAACTGGATGAAGTGAGTTTCAAATTCTATCTCTAAGGCCGAGTCCACCCGGTACTCTTTTTGGATTGTCTCGTTCCACCATTGATTGAGGTCAAGAGCGAGTTTTTTTCCCGTTATGATGGCTTCCTGCTCTTCATATTGATCACCCAGAAGCACAAACACAGAATCGGTATCACCATAGATAACGGGATAGCCTTCCGTTTCCAGCCAGTCCCTGCTTCGGGTAATGATTTCATGACCGCGTCGGGTAATGCTACTTGCAAGTCTTGGATCATAAAAACGACAGCCGCTTGAACCCAATACACCATAGAATGAATTCATGATGATCTTGGTGGCTTGAGAGAGTGCCTTATCAGCATGTTGTTTGGCGATATCGCGTTTAGCCCACAGGTCACTGATTATGCCCGGTAGAATATGTCGATCCCTTGAGAATTTGGCTTCCAGAAAACCTGGTATGGGGTCCTCTCCTGGAAACGCCATGCCCAAAGGGTCAATCTGAAAGGTGCGGATGATACTTGGGTAAAGACTCTTGAAATCCAACACCAGTACGTTTTTATAAAGACCTGGTTGTGAATCCATAACATAGCCGCCCGGGCTACTCTGAGTGTGCTGAAAGGCTCCGATGTCATGAGCAACCACACCCTCACGATGTAAATGAGGCAGATAAAGATTATCAAAAGCAGCCACTGAACCACCTTGTCGTCCAAGTGATAACCCAGTCATGGCGGCGCGTTGTTTGGCAAAATTTATTAAACCTGTTTTTTCAAAAATGGCCTCAACAAGTTTACAGTCTTCCAGGTTATAGGCCGCCAGGGCAGGACGATCCTCTTTAAACTGTCTTCGTATTTCAGCCACTTTATCCTGGCTTCCGCTGATTAGTTTCTCTCGACCCAAGAGAACACTCGCTACGTTATTGAGTGAGAAACTATCAAATGACCAAAAAGCGGTGCGCAGATTGTCAATGCCGTCCAGTACGACTCGCCCTGGGATACTGGCAATGCGGGTCTGCCCACTTTGCTGAGGTTGGAGGATTGCAGCGGTTTCACCTCCACGGCCCAAGGTGAAGGGTATACGATGTGATTTGCAGCGTCGCTCCAGATAATCAAGATCAAAGTTGATGACATTCCAGCCAAGAATCAGATCCGGATCCAACGCTGCAATCTGTTGCAGAAACTGTCGCAGGAGATCGGCCTCGTCACGGCACCAATGAATGGGTAAGTCACTTGGCCAGTCAGCCTGATCACCGCGCATCAGAATTTTTTCAAATCTCTGTCCACAGAATGCAATAGAGAGAATGTTATCTGCGGATCCATCTGTCTCTATATCCAGGCTGAGGTATTTCAGATTTGCCTGGTAGTCTGATGTCCTGATTCTGGGGTTGGTTAGTTCGATGTAGCCATCTCGCTGAACGGCGGCACCTCTTATCTCCATCGGAGCGGTTATGAAACGCTCCATCAAGTAACGATCAGAAACCTTGATATCCGATTCCATCAACAATGTGCTGCTGCCTGCAACCTGATCACGAAATTGCAGTAACTGTCGCTGCTGTTGAAAGTAAAGCCCATCAACAGCGTTACCCTGCAGGTCGGTCAGCTTTAACGGTTTTCGCGTGAATTGTGAATGCGTACTGGCTAATGTGCTGTTGTGGGCAATAAAGCAGACGGCCTGCTGACCAGGATAACGCACTCTTATCGGACCAGCCGATGAACTTGCCCAGAACTGCAGTTCGATTCCCTGTGGGGTATCGCGCCAATGCCGGGTTAGCAGGAAAGCGGTGTAGGTCTCTTCTTTCATTAACCGTTTTGTAGCATGCGCAGAGGTGGCTTGATACTGAGCGGCCAAGTGGCCAGCATACCGGCCAAGCCGATGGCAATACCGCTGCCAAGGATGCCAACAACAATAGTCCAGGGATTGAGGTTGTATTGAAAACCAAAAACTTCTGTCGCAACAAACCAGCCGGTGACATTGGCACAGAGCGTTGCCAGTGTTCCTGCCAGCAGGCCTAGCAAGACAAACTCGATAGCTGCTGCGGTGAGAAGACCGTTACGTTGCATGCCCAATGTACGTAGAACAATAGCCTCTTGGCGGCGATATTCCCGACTTGCCTGAATACCGGCATAGAGCATGAGAATGCCGGCTGCGAGTGTGAACAGAAAAACGTATTCCACTGCCAATGAGCCGCGCTGCATGATCTCCCGTATCTGTTGCATGATGGCACTGACATCAATAATGGTGATGGAAGGAAACTGTCGCACCAGGGCTGCCAAGGCAGTCTCTTTTCCAGGGGGAAGATAAAAGCTGGTAATGAAATTGGCCGGATGCTCCTTAAGTAAGGCAGGTGTTCCGATGACAAAAAAGTTGGGTTGGAATGAGTCCCAATGAACACGTCGCAGATTTGAAACAGTCGCCTTTATGGGTACGCCGGCCAGATTGAATGCCAGTTGGTCACCCAAACTGATCCCCAGTGTATTGGCGATATCCACTTCAACAGAGAATAACGCGCGCTGTTGATTGGTGTCTCCCCACCAGGAGCCTGCGACAATCTTATTCTCAGTCTGCATTTGTGCTGACCAGGAGAGATTGAATTCTCTTGAAACCAATCGCTGTGCGCGCTCATCCTGATACTGATCGGGTGAGACAGGCTGATCATTTATATGTGTAAGCCGCGCCCGTAACATCGGGTAGATACCCGCCTGCTCAATAGCCTGCGCCTGGAAAAAAGCCCCGAGATTATCCACATCACTCGGCTGGATATTAATCAGGAAATGATTCGGGGCCTGTTCCGGAATGGTTTTTTGCCAGGCGTCCAACAAGTCTGTTCTTATAATAGAGAGTAACAGCATGGCGAGTATGCCCAGGCCAAAACCGGTCAGTTGCAATGCTGTCATGCTGGGGTTTCGGGCAAGGCCGGATAATCCCTGTCGCCATAAGGCGCCACCGCGATGTCGTAAGGGGGAGAGCATCCGCACCAGCAGCCAGGCGGTTACAAGCAACAGCCCGACAGTGGTGAGCGTACCCAGCAGAACCCAGCCGGCCAGCGTACTGTCCCCAGCCTGCAGGTACATCAACAGTGCCATTGCACCAATACCGAGCAGCACCAGCAACCAGGTACTGGCAGGTGGCGCGTCCAGATCGCGGCGCAACACACGCAGGGGCGGGACGGCCCCCAGTCTGAGGGCCGGTGGCAGGGTAAATCCCAGAAGGGTAATGAAACCCGTACCCAGACCAGTCAGTATCGGCCAGAGAGAGGGTGGCGGTAACGCGCCTCCAAACCAATCACTTAACAGATTCGCCAGAAAATGTTGCGCCAGCCACCCACCTGCAATGCCTAAAAGACTGGCAATCAGGCACAAAAGAGAGAGACGGATAATCAGTACGTTAAAAATCAACGACTGACTTGCACCCAGGCATCGCATGATGGCGCTGGTATCAGATTGTCTTTCAACGAACTGTCGCGTTGACAGCGCCACCGTAGCACCCGCCACCAGAACGGCTACCAGTGCCGCCAGCCCAAGAAAGCGACTACCACGGCCCAGTGCGCCGCGCAGTTCAGGACGGGCGCTACTCAGGTGCTCCAGCCGGACCCCCTGTGGCAGCCTGGTTGCAGCCCAGCCCTGGAAAGTTTTAACCTGTTCCTGATTTCCAGCAATGAGCAATCGATGTCTAACTCGACTGGCCGGCGTAACCAAGCCGGTTTTGGGTATATCTTCCAGGGCGATCAGCACTTCGGGGCCAAGACGGAAGAAGCTGTTCCCCAATGCAGAATCCCGACTGAGGATTTTTTCCAGTAAAAAAACGGATTCACCAAGAGAAACCTGCGCTCCCGGCTGCAGGTTAAGTGCCGCCATAAGACGTGCTTCACCCCATAGGTGGCCGGGGGCTGGTGGATGCTTCATGACCTCCTCGTTGGCACTGGCGAATGGCCTGACGCGTAAGTCGCCACGTAACGGATAGTTTTTGCTAACGGCTTTTACCTCTACCAGTTGGGTCTGATCCTGGTGCACGATGACACTGGGGAAGGAGAGGGTGTGTGCAATATTCAGATCGAGCATGTCCGCCTGCTGTTCAAAAGAGGCGGGAATCGGATTGTTACTGGAGAGAACCAGATCCGCAGCCAGAACCTGATTGGCCTGCAGGGTCATGGCCTGTTCTACGCGATTGGTGAAGAATCCCACAGCAGATACCGCTGCCACAGCGATGATCAGTGCAAGCACGAGCAAACGTAATTCACCACTACGAAAGTCGCGACGGAAAAAGCGCAAGGCGAGAATGAATTGACTCATGGGGTTTGTACCAACCGTCCTTGTTCAATCAGCAGTCGGTGATCGCAGCGTGCAGCAAGACGCTCATCATGTGTCACCAGCAATAGTGCCGCACCTGTCTGTTCCCGCATCTGAAACAGGAGATCAATAATACGGCTGCCGGTGGCCTGATCAAGACTGCCAGTTGGCTCATCGGCAAACAGCACCTTGGGTTGTGAAGCGAAAGCACGGGCAATAGCCACCCGTTGCTGTTCTCCTCCGGAGAGTTGCCCGGGATAGTGATAGAGCCGATCACCCAATTCAACCTGTTTTAATGCTTCGGTGGCCCCGATACCGGGATTTTTTATGCCTGCCAGTTCCAGGGGCAGCATCACATTTTCCAGGGCAGTCATACCGGGTAACAACTGAAAGGATTGGAAAACGAAACCGACTTTTCCAGCCCGCAATGCAGCGCGGCTATCCTCATTAAGCCCGGTCAGAGATTGACCAAAAAGTTCAATTTCCCCACTGGTGACTTCATCCAGTCCTGCCAGCAGGCCCAGCAATGTGGACTTGCCTGATCCTGATGCACCTAGAATGGCGGTCACCTCACCTTCGGCTAACTGCAGTGAGACGCCATCAAGAATGGTCAGTACCCCATCAGGACCTGGTAACTGTTTTGTTATATTACGGGCCTTTACGACGGGCTGTTCTGGGTTATCATCTGTGGTCATGAAGAGACTATTCCTGCTACTGTTTGTTTTTATGTCCAACACGCTTGCGGCTGAACCGGTTATCCTTGTCTTCGGCGACAGCCTGAGTGCCGCTTATGGCATTCCGCGCAACCTGGGTTGGGTTGCTCTTCTGGAGAACCGTCTTGCCGAGGAGGGTTTTCCGCATAAAGTGGTGAATGCCAGTATATCGGGTGAGACCACGGCGGGTGGACTCTCCAGGCTACCTGTTGCACTCGACCAGTTTGAACCAGCGATAGTGATCATAGAACTGGGCGCAAACGATGGCCTGAGAGGCCTGACAAACACCCAGACTCGGCAACATCTCAGCAAGATGATAACACTTGCACAGGAGCTGCCGAGTCAGCCTTTACTTCTGGGCATGATGTTGCCACCCAATTTTGGCAAGGCATTTACCGAGAAGTTCCTGCTGATTTATCAAGATTTGGCTGAGCAGCATAGGGTGCCGCTGGTTCCGTTTTTTCTGGAAGGTGTGGCAGATCGCCCTGAGTGGATGCAAGGAGATGGACTACACCCTAGGGCAGAGGGACAGCCACGCATGCTGGCACATGTCTGGCAAAAGCTGAAACCGCTGCTTGAAAAGAACAAAATGGCGATAAAATGAGTGTCTGATCTATTCTATGGATCAATGATTCTGAAGTAGATCAACTGGGTCTGTGCCCAGGGCTTGTTGCCATCATCACTGACCATAAAGAAATACATGTCCTGATGGCGGGTTAATCCTTCAATATTTTGGGTAAGCCAGCCTTCGCTGCTATCAAAGCGTGCGATCAACGAGGTAGGTACTGATTTATCGGGGATCAGTTCTTCTGCCTTGATGCGAGTCAGGCTGATCACCCAGGGTGAAAATATTGATGTATAGGCCCGCTCCAGCAGGATCAAGTCACCATCAGGTAAGGCCTCCAAGGCAACCAGCGCCCCATTAGGCTCTTTGGGGGTGTAGAACCATTTTTTGCCCCTACTGTTGACCAGATAGTGCGGTCGGCCTTTAGGTGGATACTCCGGGCCGGTGATAATACCCAGTTTGGGGTGCAGCGTGACCGCTTCCAGCCCTTTATTGCCTTTTGGGCGATAGCTCGCCTTTTCGAGTAATTTCGGCAGAGTTTCTGATCTTATCCACTTGCCCTCGGGGGTATAGCGATCTATACGGGTGTGGCGTTCAAAAGAGATTATCAATGAAGAATCGCCTGTGAGACCATTCTGGCTGTTCTCCAGGGTCAGCCCCTCTGCATCGCGCCAGGCCCCCTTTAGCGGGTTGTTGTGCCTGTCCCGCAGCGGGAAGGTCTTGAGTAATTCAACCTGGGTCAGCCTGCCCTCTTTGAACAGTGGCTTCAGATGTAACAGCCATCCCCGGTCAGAAATGGCAAGCAGTGTTTGCTCATCCTCATCCCAGGAGAGTCCTGACAGTTCAGCCAGGGCAGAACTGCCCTTGAGAGAAAGAGCACCCAAAAGCTGAAGACCCATGTGGGTGTCGCCGCTTTTGATAAATTCATCAATTTCTATCGGGTGGCCAACTGATTCAGCCAGCAACGGGGCCGGCCAGCTGATGGCTAAAAGAAAGCTGAAGACAAGATACTGAAATAAATACATATTCGTGCACGATATGGGGTGATGGCAGCGACTGTCAAGTGGTTATGCCGGGCTGGTTTACAGCACTTTTATGACTATCAGATTTGATATTCGTTGCAGATGACATTATCGTTCGCTCTCTTTAGTGATATGTGAGAATTGACTGCTGTGCCACTACCTAAGCCCTCTGAACGAGAACACCTCCATACCCGGAAAATTACCTGTGAAGGCTATCTGAGAAAAGATGGGTTGTGGGATCTTGAAGCCCATCTAACCGACACCAAAACTTTTGGCTTTGACACCCGTCATCGTGGCTACATGGAGCCGGGTGCACCCGTTCACGGCCTCCATCTGCGGGTTACCATGGATCTCGATTTCGTGATTCATGATGTGATTGCGGTTTCAGATGATACGCCTTACCCGGTCTGCAAGAAGACGGCAGAGGCGATGCGGGAGATTATCGGCATAAAAATCGGCCCTGGCTGGATGCAAGAGGTTCGAAGTCGAGTGGAACGAAAATCCAGCTGTACACATTTAATGGAGTTGCTGGGACCGCTGGCTACAACAGCCTACCAGACAATGCACTCAGCCCTGGAAGAACGGGCCAGTAAGCAGACGGTAAAGACCCGTCCAAGGATACTGGATACCTGCATCGCCCTGGCCAGTGATGGACCTGAAGTAAAAGCACGCTGGCCTGAGTTTTATACAGGGCCTGCTGATCCGGAAGAGAAATTGGAGTGATGATACGCCGGGTGGCACATGCTGCTAGCCAATTGGATTGATTTCGAGCAATTACGATCCCGCCGAGTCTGTCTATAATGCGCCTTTCAGAGAATCTGAATCCTCCTGCTGCTTTAAGTTGCTACAGCTTTAAATTGAGAGTGAAATAATGAATTCCAGATGGTTATTTGTCCCCCTGTTTTCCTTGTTGATGGCGACTTCTGTGCAGGCCGAAGGGATTACTGAACCGCAGTACAATGCCATTAAAAAGCTGGGTGAGCTGAATGGGGTTGCCCTGAACTGTCGCTATCTGGTCGAGACTCAGCGTATGAAAAAGGCGCTGGTACTTGCGCTACCGAAACGTCGCCAGTTTGGTGAGGCATTTGACACGGAAACAAATAACGCTTTTCTCGCATTTATCGAGCAGAAAAAAGCGTGTCCTGACGAACAGACGCTCAGTACCGAGGTTGATTCTGCAATCCTCGTGCTTGATTCTGTTTTTCCCAAACAATAACGTCAATCCGATTCACACTTAAACCAAACAGGTATTGTGATTAGCATCATGGGATTAAAAATTAAACAACGTTTTTTGTTGTCACTTGGCCTGTTTCTGGTGGCGCTCTGTCAGGTAAGCGTAGCCGATGAGCAGTTGCATGTGGTCACCACCATTAAACCGCTGCACTCAATACTGGCGGGGCTCATGGCTGGCACAGAGGGACCCGAGTTGTTACTCGAAGAAGATGCCACACCTTTTGGCTATCAACTGAATGAAGAACAGAAATCAAAACTTTCCAAGGCCAATATGATTGTCTGGGTCGGCCCGGAACTTGAAAAGTTTTTGATTGAGCCGGTTGAGAACGCCACCAAGGCTGGTGTCAGCGTACTAACACTATTGGATAATCCGGAGCTTAAGATTCTGCCGTCACGCTGGTCAAAAGATCAAGACGACAGTGATCGTGACCCGTTCTTCTGGATGGATAGTCGAAACACCCTGATCCTGGTGGATGAACTGTCCCGGGCCTTAATGGATGCGGACACGGGCCGTGCCCACCTCTACAAACGTAATCGTGATCAACTGTTATCTCGTGTAGCAGAGCTGGACCGACGACTGGAGTATGGCTATCGTGGCCTTAAAAGTGGTGTCGGTATGGCCTATTTCGATACCCTGCAGTATTTCGAGCAGGCCTATGCGCTGAAAATTCGCGGTGTAATGGCCCAGTCACCCGAACAACCGGTTGACGCGAGTCAGTTGCTCATGAGCCGGGTCAAACTGAAAGAGGGCTACTACGCCTGTCTGTTAACCGAGCGTGCCATGCCGATGCCTGAGTTTCCTCTCTTAACTGAAGGTGTTGAAATCAATATCGGTGTGTTGGACAGTTTTGGTACGGATCTGCCGGCTGGTCCAGAACTCTACTTTCAACTGATGCTACAGAACACGGATACAATTAAAAAGTGTCTGCAGTATAGTGGAACAGCGACGCAAGCCGACGTAGTTGAGGATGAGCTGCCACTGACCGCCAAGATTGGTGGTAAATTCATGCTGATTGATCATAACGGCAAGCTGGTCACAGAGAAGGATATGCTGGGCAAGTTTCAGCTTATCTACTTTGGTTATACCTTCTGCCCGGATATCTGTCCTACATCGCTACAGGTCATGTCACTGTCACTGGATATGCTGGGAGAGCAAGCCAACCTGTTTAAACCCTATTTCATAACCGTGGATCCGGAACGGGATAATGCCGGGGTGATGAAGAATTACGTACAATATTTCAATAAAGATCTGGTTGGGCTGACAGGTACCACGGCCATGGTTGAGCGTGTGGCAAAGCAGTTCAAAGTGCGATATGAAAAAGTGATTGAAGAGGATGCTGATCCTGACATGTATATCATGGATCACTCCGCCAGTGTTTTTTTGATGGCACCCAATGGTGAGTTTATTACCAAGTTTGCCCACGGTATTTCAGCAAAACAGATGGTCGAGAGCCTTAAAAGCTATCTGCCAAAACAGTAAACGCTTAAGAGGCGAAAAAATACAGAAAACAGAGGAGAGCCTCTTTTTATTCAGGATAATTGGGTAACTTGTTTATATGAACTAAAGGTCTGATATTTAGGTCATTATTATAATCCTGCGGGTGTTTTTTATAACGCATATGGAAAGTGTGTTGTTTATGTTTCTAAGGTTTGTTACACGCTTTCAGACCACAGCATTTCCGCTATTCTTTAAATTTCTCGGCGTCCACTGGCACGTTCAGAGAATACAACACTAAAGATTACTCTATACCGGTCGAATAACCTCTCAATGGACAGCAGTATCCATGTTGGGAGAGTTCAAGTGCATGCTTTGAAGTGTTTAGCGTCACAGGTAAGGTGCGGGCGATCAGCGCTGGTGGCTGGTATGGGACAGCCAAGTGCCGATCTTTCAATATGTTCGTCATGAGTCTGCATCGCTACTACCTTTTGGGCTCATGCCTGCTCCTGGCAGGCCTGTTAGTGTATCATTTTGCGACGCCTGAAAAGAATTTCCAGCAAGAGACGGTTGCGGCTCCAGTCATGAGTTCAGCAAATGAACCCATACTGCCCATTCGCCCGTATATCTCCGAAGACCCAAGAAAAGTTCAACTGGGTGAAAAGCTGTTCCATGAGCCCATGTTGTCAGAAAATGGCAGGGTCTCATGTAGCAACTGTCACAATATCAAAGCGGCTGGACATGATGGATTGCCTACCTCGATTGATATCCGGGGAGGTATGGATGAACTTAATACCCCAACACTGTTCAATGCATCTCTAAATCATTCTCTTACCTGGACGGGGCGCTTCAAAACCCTTGAAGAACAGATTGAGACTGTGATGCATAACCCAAAGCACATGGGCTCCACTTGGGAGCGTGCCATGGGACGTATGCGCGCAGATAAGATCTATCAAGGATTATTTGAATCTATATACCCGGATGGTGTAACAGATGAAGCCGTAATAGATGCCCTGGCGGAGTATGAGCGAACCTTGATCACACCTGATTCCCCCTTTGATCGTTATCTGAAAGGGGACCTGAATGCGATAGATAAACAGGCAATAGCGGGTTATGAGCTATTTAAAAGCTACGGTTGTATCGCTTGCCATCAGGGCCAGAATGTAGGCGGACAACTGTTTGCCAGATTTGGTCTGTTCCGGAGTTCCGCTAACGAAAAGGATAAGCAGACAAATGCTGATCTGGGTCGCTACCGAGTGACAGGTAAGTCAGAAGATCGGCATGTTTTTCGTGTGCCCGGCCTACGCAATGTGGCACGTACAGCGCCCTATTTTCATGATGGATCAATAGTCACTTTGCCAGACGCCGTACGCTATATGGGTGAACTGCAACTCGGAAGACGAATTCCTGATGAGGATGTTGGCCTGATTGTCTCGTTTCTCGAGTCTCTGACGGGTAGCTATCAGGGGCGTGCGCTATGAAGGTGATCAGTCACTGGATGTGGATAGTGCTACTTATGTTGATTACGGCGCTGACCATTTTGTTTAGTTCAAGCCAGATTAACAGGGATGCGCTTTCTGATATTGAGTTTAATCTGGTTAAGCTGGAACATCTAGATGCAGGGATTAACCAGGGCATGCTCGAGATAAGATTTGGGCAAGCGCTTCATTATGATGAGATATCGGAAGCGCTGAGAAATACCAGGGAAACTCTGGCAGTTTTAACAGCGGGCCGCGTAATTTTTAATGACTGCCAAGATGTGGGTTGCATTGATAGCTTTGAGGAGATGGTTAGATTACTTGATCAGCGTGATGCGCTGTTGGAGTATTTCAAACAAAAAAATGCTGTACTCCTTTTCACATCCCGTTTTTTTCCTGTTGCATTGAATAATCTGCTTCAGAAATTACCTCACGCATCCGGTTCAAATGCGGATGAATTGCATCAGCTCTATATGAAGCTGAATGAACTGGGACGTATTGTTGGATTTGGTGCGATATCGGATAAGAAGGATAGCCAGAATATAAAAACCATAATCAGTGAGCTTCAGTCTCTATTGGTTGATATTCCGATTGAGTATTCATCCGAGGTGGGTTTATTGATTGCTTATGCGGAATTACTCTATATCAGCAACAGGGAAGTTGGTGATGCGATTGAAGAAATCCTGGCGTTAAGGGCCGGGAGCATGATCACTAGACTTTATGATAGCGTCGAGACTCACACCAGTCGCTTGATTGCTGAAGTCGATAATAAGCGTTTCTACCTCTACCTGATTGCGATGACGCTTCTGCTCTTTATTGGTGAGATTCTTCTACGATTACGAAGTGCCTCACTAACATTGAAGTCAACCATAAGAAACCTCGAATTCCAGAAGTTTGCCCTTGACCAGCATGCCATTGTGAGTGCCTCTGATGTCAAGGGTAGGATTACCTATGTCAACGAAAAATTTACAGAAATTAGCCAGTTCAGCAAGGATGAGTTACTGGGTAAAGATCATCGATTGGTGAATTCCGGTGTACATGATGCGGCTTTTTTCAAAGAGCTTTGGCGCACTATTGCCAAAGGGCGTGTCTGGCACGGTGAACTGTGTAACCAGCGCAAAGATGGCTCACTCTATTGGGTTGAATCCACAATTGTACCTTTCCTGGATGAAAAGGGTAAGCCAGAACAGTACATCAGTATCCGAACTGATATTTCAAACAGAAAGAAGGCTGAAGAGGAAGTCTCCATGTTGGCGCGGTTCGCCGAGGAGAGTCCCGGTGCCATATTGCGAATTGCTCATGATGGATCAGTTCTCTACTCCAATCAGGCCGGCCTGGCCTTATTGAAGCAGTGGAGTAGCGGTGTCGGCCAGTCACTACCTGGTGATTGGCGAAAGCGGATTCAGAAGTGTCTGTTCCGGGATACAGCACAAGAGGTAGAGGCTCTAATCAATGACCGAAATATCTCATTCTCACTCGTACCGATTGCGGAATCTGGCTACGTAAATATCTACTGCCGCGATATTACCGATCACAAACAGATGGAGGATGAGCTGCGACAACGGGCCAGTTATGATGCACTTACCGGGCTGTTGAACCGGGACGAGTTTGATATTCATATGCAGAAGGCCCTGGAGTCTGTAAAAAGCAGTTCTGAAGAGCATACGTTGCTGTATATGGACCTTGACCAGTTCAAGGTAGTGAATGATACCTGTGGACATATTGCAGGTGATGAATTACTGAGGCAGCTTGCAACCCTACTTAAAGCTCAGTTAAGGGGCAGTGACAGCTTTGCCCGACTCGGTGGTGACGAGTTTGGTGTGCTATTAACGGGCTGCTCGTTGGCGGCTGCACTGCCCGTTGCTGAAAAGCTAATCGAAACTGTCAATGATATGCGTTTTATCTGGGAAGAAAATATTTTCGAGGTAGGTGTCAGCATTGGTGTTGTGCTAATCGACGCTTCAGCAATTGACAGTAATAGTCTTCTGAGTGCCGCTGATGTGGCCTGCTATGTGGCAAAAGATGAAGGTCGAAATCGACTGTATATCTATAAACCTGAAGATGAGGAGACCGTCCGACGGCAGGGTGAAATGCAGTGGGTGAGTCGCATTACCCATGCTCTGGATGAAGATCGTTTCGAACTCTGGGTGCAGGAGATACGCCCACTGGATTATGCGAGGCATAGTCATCCACACTATGAAGTGTTGATCAGAATGCGTGGTAGTGAGGATGAGCTGATTCCTCCCGGTGCATTTATTCCTGCAGCGGAGCGTTATAATCTGATGTCTTCCATTGATCGTTGGGTTGTTGAACGGGTGCTTGATTATTGCGATATGGCCTGGGCAACCGGACAGATGAAGGCCTTTGCCATCAATCTCTCCGGCGCTTCTATGGGTGATGAACGGCTATTAAGCTTTCTGTCAGAACGGATTCAGTCAGCCGACTATCCAGCTAAGAATATCTGTTTTGAGGTTACTGAGACATCGGCTATTGCCAATTTGGGTAAGGCCATCCATTTTATCAGTCACCTCAAGTCGCTGGGTTGTCGTTTTGCATTGGATGATTTTGGTAGTGGGCTCTCTTCCTTTGCCTACCTGAAATCACTGCCTGTAGACTTTCTCAAGATTGATGGTCATTTTGTTAAGGATATTGGTACAGATCCCATTGATCATGCCATGGTTACGGCTATCCATGATATTGGCCGGGTGATGGGGCTAGAGACAATAGCCGAATTTGTTGAAGATGATCGAATACTTGAATGTCTACGTGAGATTGGCGTCGATTTTGCGCAGGGCTATGGTGTTGAGATGCCGCGTCCAATGGAGACGCTCTGGATTAATCTGGATGACCTGCCAAACAGTTTAGAGAAGAGTGCTTGAGTGGCATCCCCCGTTTCTGTACCACTAGGAATGCATCCAGTTCTCGATCAAGCGCCAGGAGATGGAATCTCTTCTGGGTAGGTGGAATTGTTCATTTTCAGGTGAGCTGAGTAACTGGTCACGATGAAACCATCCCGCACTCTCAAGTTCAATACCATCCACTTTTATCTCAGTAGTGACCGCAGATGCGTAGAAGCCCAACATGATGGAGGAGGGGAAAGGCCAAGGCTGTGATGAGTGATAGCGAATGTCGGTAACTATGATACCGGCTTCTTCTTCGACTTCCCTGGCAACGGCATCTTCAAGACTCTCTCCCGGTTCAACAAAACCGGCCAGAGTGGAGTGCATGCCAGGTGGCCATGAAGGTTGTCGACCCAACAGACAGTAATCACCATTCTCTATTAACATAATCACGGCCGGGTCGGTTCGGGGATGGTGCTGTCTGGCGCACTTCGGGTTATTGCAAATGCGTAAATGGCCAGAGCGTGTAGACGTTGTTGGGCTACCGCACTGTCCACAAAAATGATTTTGACGATGCCAGATCAGCATGCCTCTGGCATGGGCGAGGAGCGCGCTGACACGGTGATCAAGTAGGGGGCCTACTTTACGCAGGTCTTTGAAAAGATACTTTTCCTGTGACAATAGCTGAATTTCTGGTTCGTCCAGATAAGAGTAATCCAGAGCCAGCCAGATAATGCCGCTCTGGTCGCTACCGAGTAATACGCTCTCACTAGCCTGTGTGATCAGTGTCTGATACTGCACGGCAGAAAATGAGACAGGCTTCAGCTGTGCTGTTACCAAATGCTGGTTTCGCCAGAGAGGCAAAAGCCGCGTCTGTTCTGATTTCATCGCATCAGCCAGCCAGTCTGAGTCATCCCGAAAACGATCCAGCCGATCAAAACCCTGATTACTGTAGAAGTTTGGTTTTTTCATAGCCTCACAAGCATGGACAAAATATTTGCTGAATGCAAAGCCCTGTTACTAGATACAAAACTCAAGTGTTTTTCAGGCCCATAAGATAGCGCGGATCGGCTGCTGGTAATGATTCACAGATTTTGGTGAAATTTCTCAGATTGGGCAATCGTCTACCGCAGCAGAAATGATTAATCTGACTGGGTTTGAGTCCCGTTCTGTTGGCGAGTTCAAGCTGAGATACCTGTTGTTTGCTCAGGCAACGGTTTAGGCGTTTGGCAAACGCCGCTGGGTCACTGAAGTGCATATTTCTTTCCTGTATTTAAAATTAATAAGTGCGGTAAAACAGCAGTCAGTGACTGTGGAATATCCACTTAATAAAGGTTAATACGGGATAAAAAATGTGTGATAAAGCGGAGTGACCCGCATGAAAAGAGGTTGAAATCATCACTGGTTTCCTTTGGGACACCCCGCCCCGTTGAGAAGGTAAATGGATGATGGCAGGTCTCCTGGCTAGCGAGTCTCAGTTCTTACGTCGCCTTCCCGGATTCCTCCAGTGGCAAGATGACATGAACTCTTCGCCTACAGTTGCGGGGGCAGCCACGGTTCAGGCTATTAGCCTTTCCGTGTTCCCGTTTTAATCCCATCGGCAAATGCCGTTTGGAACCATCCCCTACATTCTATCGAGTGCGCTCTGTTGTA
>ATLU01000188.1_pt1 | contig 15838 bp, 16 predicted proteins | sample 178751 | NCBI WGS metagenome assembly ATLU01 (sample SAMN02211837, study PRJNA209200) | bioreactor metagenome | isolation source: day 23 sample from continuous culture bioreactor inoculated with sediment... | place: Germany: Wadden Sea | collected 2011
ATTGCGTTAAACACAAATTATTTCCAATGAGAGAGCATTAAATGAAAGACAGCCAATTTAGTGAAGCCGTGTGTGAAAGTCTTGGAAACTATGTCTACCGCCTTATTGATCCCCGAAACGGAGAAACTTTCTATGTTGGCAAAGGGAAAGGTAATCGCGTTTTCGCGCATATCGGTAAAGCGTTCAAACCGGGGATCGGAGAGGATGCGATTTCAGCAAAACTGAGCCGCATCCGAGACATTCAGAATTCATACCTCCAGGTGCTACACGTCATTCACCGACACGGCATCCCTGACGATGCCATCTTTGAAGTGGAAGCCGCGTTGATTGATGCCTATTCGGGCCTATCAAACATACAAACAGGTCATTCGAGCAATGATAGAGGACCGATGCACTCCCAGCAAATTATTGACAAATATGCCTTGCCGGGAATCTCAACATCGCCCAAGCACAAACTTGTCCTCATTAACATCAATAGGTTGGAAAACCGCACTGATCGAAACGAGATATACAAACAACTGCGGTATTCGTGGCGCATAAGCCGACACAAAGCAGAGCAGGCAGATTACGTCCTTGCGGTGGTCCGGGGCGTTGTTGTTGGAGCATTTGAGGCGGACTATTGGAAACCTGCCACCAAAGAAAATTTCTCTGACATCCCCTTTTCCGAACCAACGCGCCATGCATTCTCGGGTCGAAGCGCACCAGATGAAATATGGGATCTTTACGTAGGAGAGCGTGGAAAACGCATTGACCTTCCAGACCTGAAGCATGTTCAGTTCCCGATCAGATACTGGAACATCTGAACGCCCGCCTTTTAAGTTTCCAACCGCCACTTCCCCGCCAAATCCGGCAAATACGCCTCAATCGCCGCCGTTGCCACCACATGGACCTGATCGCCGGAGTGTGTGTTCATCCCGCCCTTCACGGCGCGGACTTCGGCGCGGCCTCGGGGCAGTGTGGCTTGGACAGCGCCCACATCCACTTTGTCAGGTTCCGCCACCCCAATGGTCACCGCCACGCGCATGTCTTGGTGGTCGAGCCCCAAAGTGGAAAACAGCGTGATGGACGAATGATGCAGCGCGTCCTGCACCGCGCGGCACGCGGCTTTGGTGTAATCCTGACCGTAAAGGTCATTGCCCATGCCCATCTCCAGGATCATGCGTTTCTCGCTCATGCCACTTCCTCCAGATCAAAGGACACAGCGATGGCGGCATTGGCGATCACAGTGTGCCCGCCCGTTTGCTTCGGCACATCCAGCCCGCCATGTGCCACGGAGATCACAACCTGACCATAGGGGAAAATCGCAGCAAGTTCAGCGACATCCACCGCATCCGGATTCTGCACGGCAATCTCTACATCCACCAACATGGCCTCTTTCTCAAAGCCAAAAAGCTCGGCCATATTCACCGAATTGTGCCAAAGCGCGTCACGTATAGCGCGCGCCGCCGCCTCGGTGTAATCCCTCCGGCGCAGCGACGTGCCCATGCCAAATTCCACCAACACTCGTTTTTTCGCCATGAGATTCCCCTTTTTCATGCAAAATGAACCCAAACACCCGCCCAAGCATAGGGCCAATTCGAGGGGACGGGGGGGATAATTGGCCCGCATTCACCCTCTTCCCCCTGACAGATAACGGTTTTATAGTCACCTCACCTGATAGGCTGCAAAAACATAACAACCGGGGATAACAGGCTTGGCACATATTATTGTTGTGGGGAATGAAAAGGGCGGCGCGGGCAAGTCCACGGTGTCGATGCATGTGGCCACGGCCCTTGCGCGGCTGGGCAAAAGCGTTGGGGTTTTGGATCTGGATCTGCGCCAGAAAACCTTTGGGCGGTACATGGAAAACCGCCGGGTGACGATGGAAAAGGCGGGCATTGAACTGCCGACGCCGCATTATCAAGAGCTGCCCGAAATTGATCAATCGATCCTGAAACCCGGCGAAAACCCTTTTGATCGGCGCCTGTCAGAGGCGGTCACCGGCATGGAGGCGGACCGTGATTTCATCGTGATCGACTGTCCCGGATCGCACACGCGCCTGAGCCAGGTGGCCCATTCGCTGGCGGACACATTGGTCACACCACTCAACGACAGTTTTGTCGATTTCGACCTGTTGGCCCATGTGGATCCGGATAGCGGCAAAATCACCGGGCCATCGGTTTATTCCGAAATGGTTTGGAACGCGCGGCAATTGCGCGCGCAGGCCGGGCTGAAACCGATCGACTGGGTGGTTGTGCGCAACCGTCTTGGCGCGCAGATGATGCACAACAAGAAAAAGATGGGCCAGGCGGTGGATGATCTGTCAAAACGCATCGGCTTTCGCGTCGCGCCGGGGTTTAACGAGCGGGTGATTTTCCGCGAGCTGTTCCCGCGTGGCCTGACCCTGTTGGATCTCAAGGATGTGGGTGTCGTGGGGCAAATGAACATCTCAAACGTGGCGGCCCGTCAGGAATTGCGCGAGCTTTTGAAGGCGCTCAATCTGCCGGGTGTTGAGGTGCGGATCTGATCCGCATCCTGCGCATTCTGGCACCTTTCGCACCGTATTCTCTACGTCCCTGATATTAAAGCGTTTCGGTTTTAACCTGACACAGGGGAAAACCGAAACGCGGTAAGAGGTATCAATGTCGTGGGCGTTTCGGGATAAACATGTGTCTCAAGTTTACCCCAAAACGCTTTAGGCCTTTTCTCAGCGCGAGGCGGCGTCTAACCTCGGCTCATGCTGCGTTATATCCTCATCCGCGCCCTGTCTTTGGGCCTTAGCCTTGTGGTGGCCTCTTGGGTGATTTTCGCAATGATCGAGGTGGTGCCGGGGGATCCTGCATCCTTCATGTTGGGCCTGAACGCCGGGCCCGATACGGTGGCGGCACTCCGCGAGGAATTGGGCCTGAACGGCAGCTTTCTGACCCGCTATCTGGGCTGGATCGGTGGTATGTTAACCGGCGATTTCGGCACGTCTTATACTTACCGCGTGGCGGTGTCGGAATTGGTGCTGGAGCGGGTTCAGGTCTCGCTGCCCCTCGCTCTTTATGCGCTGATCCTTTCAACTTTAATCGCCGTGCCGATTGGCATGATCGCCGCCAGCCGCCGCGGCGGTGTCGCTGATTTTGGCATCATGGGGGCCACGCAATTGGGCGTCGCAGTGCCAAACTTTTGGTTTGCGATGCTGCTTGTTTTGGTCTTTGCGATCCAACTGCGCTGGTTCTCGGCGGGTGGTTTTCCGGGCTGGGACGCGGGGCTATTTGCCGGGCTCAAGGCGCTCACCCTGCCCGCCGTCGCACTCGCCCTGCCGCAGGCGTCCATTTTGGCCCGCGTCATGCGCTCATCCTTACTCGAAACCCAGCACCAAGATTACATCCGCACCGCCCGCGCCAAGGGGCTGAGCATGAGCCAAGCCACCCGCCGCCATGCGCTGCGCAACGCACTGATCCCGGTGCTGACCATCATCGGGCTGCAATTCAGTTTCCTTCTGGCGGGCGCCATCATCATTGAAAACGTGTTTTTCCTGCCCGGCCTTGGGCGGCTCATTTTCCAAGCCATCACCCAACGCGATCTGGTGGTGGTGGAAAGCGTGGTCATGCTGCTCGTGTTCGCCGTGATCCTCGTGACCTTTCTGGTCGACATCACCTATGCGCTGGTCGATCCGCGATTAAGGCGCCGTGCATGAGCCGTTTGCCCCCGCAACTTTGGATCGGAGCGGGCCTCAGCGCGTTCTTTCTCGCCGCCGCCCTTCTGTCGTTTCTCTGGACGCCCTATGACGTCGAGGCCCTGAATATCGCGTCGAAACTGCGCGCGCCCAGTGCTGAATACTTGCTGGGCACGGACCATTTTGGCCGTGACACGCTGTCCATGTTGATGGTCGGCGCGCGCACCTCCATCGCTGTGGCGGTGATCGCGGTGGGCATTGGCATTTGCATCGGCGTGCCATTGGGGCTGGCCGCCGCGGCCCGGCGTGGATCGTGGCTGGACGAGCTGATTATGCGGGGAAATGACCTGATCTTCGCCTTCCCCTCGCTGGTGATCGCCATCCTGATCACCGCCACATTCGGCCCCTCCGCCACCAACGCAATCCTTGCGATTGGCATCTTTAACATCCCCGTTTTTGCCCGTGTGGCCCGTGGAGGTGCCATGAGCATCTGGACCCTTGATTTCATCATGGCCGCGCGCGTGTCCGGTAAATCCATCACCCGGATCAGTGCGGAACACATCTTACCCAATATCGCCAACCTGTTGATTGTGCAGGGAACTATTCAGTTTTCACTCGGTATTCTGGCCGAAGCGGGGCTAAGTTACGTGGGACTTGGTGCCCAACCCCCAACCCCCAGCTGGGGGCGCATGCTGGCCGATGCGCAGACCATGATCTACACCACACCGCGCCTTGCCATCACGCCGGGGCTGGCGATTGTGATGATGGTTTTGGGACTGAACCTGATGGGCGACGGGCTGCGCGATCTTTTGGATCCTCGCATCAGGAAGGCGCGCGCATGATTTCCATTCGCGATCTTTCTTTGTCGATCCACGGCAGCCAAATCCTGCGGGATGTGGAGCTTGAGATTGCCCCCGGCCAAGTGGTTGGACTGGTTGGCGAAAGCGGGTCGGGCAAGTCGATGACGGCGCTTGCGCTGATGGATCTTTTGCCGCGCGGCGCTGAGGTGGCAGGCGAGATGGAGATCGACCGCACCCCCCTGCCCCACGGCAATGACAAAGCGATGTGCGCGCTGCGCGGCAACCGCATGTCGATGATTTTTCAAGAACCGATGAGCGCGCTCAATCCCGTGCAAACCATCGGCGAGCAAGTCGCCGAAACGCTGATCATTCACGGACAGGCGACACGGGCCGAGGCGCTGGAAATCGCCGCACAAAAGCTGACCCGCGTTGGCCTTCCACAAGACAAATTCCCGCTGGATCGTTACCCGCATGAGCTGTCAGGCGGGCAACGGCAACGGGCCTGTATCGCGCTTGCCATCGCCCTGCACCCGGACCTATTGATCGCGGATGAGCCGACAACCGCACTGGATGTGACCACCCAGGCGCAGATCCTTGATCTGTTGAAAGAGCTGGTCGAAGAGGAGCAAATGGGGCTTTTGCTGATCACCCATGATCTTGCCGTGGTTGCAGGCATGGCGGATCATGTGGCGGTGATGAAGTCGGGCGTAATTGTCGAACAAGGCCCAACCGAGGCGCTGTTTCGCAGCATGTCACACCCCTATACGCGGGCACTTTTCAACGCATCAAAGCATCATCCCAACCGCGTGGATGAGGTGGCAGATGCGCCCCTTTTGCAGGTCCGCGATGCGGTGCGCGACTATGCGTTGCCCCGCACGTCACTCTTTGGGCCCGTGCCAAAATTTCGCGCCGTGAACAGGGTGAGTTTCACGCTCATGAAAGGTGAAAGCCTTGGTTTGGTTGGGGAAAGTGGCTGTGGAAAATCCACGCTGACCCGCGCGATTTTGGGGTTGGAGCAGCTGCAAGGCGGAGAAATCCTGTTAAACGGCCAGCCCGTCACGCCGAAAATGGACCCCAAACGGCGCGCCGGTTTGCAGGTGGTGTTCCAGGACCCCTACGGCAGTTTTAATCCCCGCTGGACGGTGGAGCGTTTGGTGGCGGAACCCTTTCATTTGACCGGGCGGCCCGATGATTGGCGCGACCGCGTGCGGGACGTTTTGGACGACGTGGGGTTGGACGCAGACAGTATGCAGCGCTATCCGCATGAGTTTTCCGGCGGTCAGCGCCAGCGCATCGCCATTGCCCGCGCGTTGATTTTGGAACCGGAATTATTGGTGCTGGACGAGGCGGTGTCCGCCCTTGATGTCTCGGTTCGCGCGCAAATCCTTGATCTGTTGGCGGATCTTCAGGCGCGGCGCGGGCTGGCCTATCTTTTCATCAGTCACGACCTTGGTGTGGTGCGCGGGATCACCGACCGTGTGCTGGTGATGCGCGCGGGCGAAATCGTCGAACAGGGTGACACGCGCGATGTGTTTTCGGCGCCCCAACATTCTTACACAAAATCGCTGATCGGCGCGGCCCCGGTGATCCCTTCAGCGTGGCAGGAGACCCAAGATGAACAGTTTATGGTTTGACCCAACCGAGATTTTTGTGGGCGGTGTGTGGCGACAGGCCGAAGGGGGGAAATTGTCACTTGAGAACCCCTCGACCGGCGCAAAGATGTGCGAAATTGCGCGGGGGTCGGCCGCAGATATTGACGCTGCGGTTCACGCCGCCGAAGGGGCCTTAACGGGTGACTGGGGGCGAATGAGCGCGCTGGAGCGCGGGCGTATCTTAACCCGCATTGGCCAGTTGGTTTTAACCCGCGCGGAGGAGCTGGCCGCCCTTGAGGCCGCCGACGTCGGCAAGCCGCTCACCCAAGCCCGAAACGATGCAATTGCGCTTGCGCGGTATCTGGAGTTTTACGGTGGAGCAGCGGATAAAATCCATGGCGAAACAATCCCTTATCTGGATGGCTACACCGTTTACACCCTGCGCGAACCGCATGGGGTGACCGGGCATATCGTGCCGTGGAATTACCCGATGCAAATCATTGGCCGCTCGGTTGGGGCGGCGTTGGCGATGGGCAATGCATGTGTATTAAAACCGGCTGAAGAAGCCTGTTTGACTGCACTCGCCTTTGCGCGATTGGCCGAAGAGGCGGGCTTGCCGGCAGGTGCGTTAAACGTGGTTCCGGGGCTTGGGGCCGAGGCTGGCGCCGCCCTGTCAGCGCATCCCCGCGTGCAGCATATCAGTTTCACCGGATCGGTGCCGGTGGGCGGATTGGTGCAAGCGGCAGCGGCGCAGAATGTGGTGCCGGTAACGCTGGAACTGGGCGGGAAATCCCCGCAATTGGTGTTTGACGACGCCGATTTGGACGCGGCTTTGCCCTTCCTTGTCGGGGCCTGCATCCAAAATGCGGGCCAGACCTGTTCGGCGTCGTCGCGCGTGTTGGTGCAGCGCGGCGTTTATGATCAGGTTGTGGCGCGCATGGGCGAAGCTTACGGCGAATTGCGCGTGGGGCCAGCGGATGCGGATTTGAACGTCGGGCCGCTGATCTCCGCACGACAAAAAGAGACCGTCACCGGGTATCTGGCCCAAGGGGGTGACCTGACCGTCGCCGGACAAGGTGTGATCATGGACGACGCACCCGAAGGGGGGCATTACGTGGCGCCGACCCTTTTTTCCGACGTGCCGCCCGACCATCCCTTGGCGCAGAATGAGATCTTTGGCCCGGTGCAGGTGGTGATCCCCTTTGACACTGAAGAAGAGGCGGTGGCGATTGCCAATGGCACCGATTTTGGACTTGTCGCCAGCATCTGGACTGAAAATGGCGCGCGGCAAATGCGATTGGCCAAACACCTTCGCGCGGGCCAAGTGTTCATCAACAATTACGGCGCGGGCGGCGGGGTTGAACTGCCCTTTGGCGGGGTTGGAAAATCGGGCCACGGGCGCGAAAAAGGGTTTGAGGCGCTTTATGGATTTTCCGTTTTGAAAACCGTGGCAGCCAAACATGGGTAACGCGCCCTTGAAACTGTCCAATGCGGATGCGCGCCGGCTGTGGATTTGGACCAATGCCTGGCCGACACGCCCACCGGGGCCTGTGATCTGATGGGGATCATCAACCGGCTTGGGTTTGTTCAGATCGACACGATCCGCAATGTGACCCGCGCGCATAATCACATCCTCTGGTCGCGCAATCAGAATTACCGCGAAGGGGCGGTCTGGGACCATTTGCGCGCACGTGAGGTGTTTGAGCATTTCACCCATGATGCCAGCCTGATTGCAGGCGATGTGTTGCCCCATTGGGGGCTGCGGTTTGAACGGTTGGGTGCCAATTACGCGCGCAGTGAATGGAGCAATTCTGGCCTTGCAAAGGAGCAGATTGCACAAATTGTCGATCGCATTCGCGTTGAGGGCGCGCTCTCCACCCATGCCTTTGATACCAAGTCGAAATCACGTGAAATGTGGGCGCGCCCACCGCATAAAAAAGCACTGGATCAACTGTGGTATGCGGGGGATTTGGCCACCTGTCATCGCGAAAATTTCGTGAAATTTTACGATCTGGCAGAACGGGTATTTCCCGTCCACTCTCGCGCTGAAGACGCCGTCGCGTTGGATTGGTTGGGCCGTGCCGCGATGGACCGGATCAGCTTTGGCACTCAAGGGGAAGTGCAGCGATTTTGGGATGTGATGAGCGCGCAAGAGGCGAAAGCTTGGATCGCACAAAACGATGAATTGGTGCCGGTTGAGGTTTCTTGTGCAGATGGATCGAGCTATTCTGGGGTGGCCCATCCCGACATTGAAACGAGGTTGAAATCTGCCCCTGCGCCCACCACACGGCTGCGTATTTTGAACCCGTTTGACCCCTTGATCCGGGATCGGATCCGGTTGGCAAAACTGTTTGGCTTTGCCTATCGCAACGAGATGTTTGTGCCGAAAGCCAAGCGGATCTGGGGCTATTATGTCTATCCCTTGCTGGAAGGGTCGCGCTTTGTCGGGCGGATGGAGTTAAAGGCGGATCGCGCCAAAGGGCTGTTGGATGTGACCGGATTTTGGGCCGAACCCGGCGTGCGCTGGGGGGCTGCTCGACGGGGCAAGCTGGAGGCAGAACTGGCCCGGTTTGGGCGATTTGCGGGGCTCTGTGACATCTCGTGGCAGGTGCCCCAACCCTGACTTGCGCCCGCCAGAAAAGCGGCGCAAGCTCGGGTCAAATTTAGGGAGGCATTTCAATGCGGCTGGTAGGAAAAACGGCAATTGTCACTGGCGGCGCGTCTGGATTTGGCGCGGGGATCGTGCGCAAATTTGCGCAGGAAGGCGCCAAAGTGATGGTCGCGGACCTGAATTTTGATCTGGCCAAAGAAGTGGCCGAGGAGGTTGGCGGGGTCGCGCATTCTGTGGATGTGGCGGCCAATGACAGCGTGGCGGCGATGGCGAAAGCGGCGACAGACCTGTGGGGCCACGTTGATATCCTGGTCAACAATGCCGGCATCACCCATCTGCCCAAACCGATGGAAGAGGTCACGGAGGAGGAGTTTGACCGGGTGCTCGCCGTGAATGCAAAATCGGTTTACCTGACTGCGCGCCACTTTGTGCCGGGCATGAAAGCGGCGGGGGCAGGTGCGATCTTAAACGTCGCCTCCACCGCCGGATTAAGCCCGCGCCCGAACCTGAATTGGTACAATGCATCAAAGGGTTGGATGATTACGGCCACGAAAACCATGGCCGTGGAGCTGGCCCCATATGGCGTGCGCACAAATGCGATTTGCCCGGTGGCGGGCGACACACCGCTGTTGTCAAACTTCATGGGGGAAGACACGCCCGAGATGCGCGCGAAGTTTTTGGCGTCGATCCCGATTGGGCGATTTTCAACCCCGGAAGACATGGGGAATGCGGCGTGTTTTCTGTGTTCAGATGAGGCCAGCATGGTCACGGGGGTGGCGATGGAAGTGGATGGTGGGCGTTGTATTTAAAGGGGCTTTGCCCCTCTGCCTGCGGCATTCACCCCAGGATATTTGAGACAAGAAAAAGGATGACAACATGAGACCGGGCACGCGGAATTTGATCACCGATGTGGCGGGATTGCGGGTGGGCAATGCGGAGGATCACCACGTCAAGACCGGGGCGACGGTTTTGGTTGCGGATGCGCCTTTTACGGCGGCGGTTCATGTGATGGGTGGTGCGCCCGGCACGCGGGAGACGGATCTATTGGCACCGGACAAACTGGTGCAGCAGGTCGACGCTTTGGTGTTGTCGGGCGGGTCCGCTTTTGGTTTGGATGCGGCGTCCGGTGTGGCGGATGCGTTGCGGGCCGAGGGGCGAGGGTTTCAGGTTGGTGATCAGCGCGTGCCGATTGTACCCGGTGCGATCTTGTTTGACCTGCTCAATGGCGGCGATAAGGCTTGGGAGGTAAATCCCTATAAAGCCCTAGGGCGCAAGGCGTTGGGCAATGCATCTGCGGAGTTTTCTCTGGGCAGTTTTGGGGCCGGGACCGGGGCGACCGTGGAGGGACTAAAGGGCGGGCTTGGGTCCGCGTCTTTGGTTCTGGACTGTGGCATCACGGTCGGCGCTTTGGTTGCGGTGAACGCTTTAGGCGCGGTCACAATGGGCGACGGGCCGGAGTTTTGGGCCGCCCCTTGGGAGATGGGTCTGGATGAGGGCGGCGAGTTTGGGGCGCGAGGCCTGGGGCAACATGACCCAAGCCATGAGCCGCGCCCAGAGGCCGCTTTGGGTGAAAACACCACCATCGCGATCATCGCCACGGACGCGGACCTCACTCAAGCGCAGGCCAAACGCTTGGCCACCGCCGCCCATGACGGGATGGCGCGGGCCATTCATCCCAGCCACACGCCGTTTGATGGAGATTTGATATTTGCGGCCGCCACGGGGAAAATTCCCCTGCCCGACCCTGGATTTGACGCGCTTCGGCTGGGGCATGCCGCCGCAACTTGCCTTGCACGGGCCATTGCGCGTGGGGTGTTTTCTGCGAGCGCTGCGAAAGGGGATACCTTGCCCACATGGACAGGTCGATTTACCCGAGCGACTGATTAGGGATTATTTTTTAGAACTATATGAGGACTGAGATGAATAGATTTTCCAAAACCACCCAAATGTTGATCTGTGTGGCAGCGTTGGGGTTGCCTTCGGCTGTGCTGGCGGATGATGTGACAGATACGTTGGAAAGTGCGCTGAAGGCCTATCAGGATGGCGATTTAAAATACGCGATGGAGGAGCTGGATTTTGCCCGCCAGTTGATCAAGGCGCAGAACACCGCGTCCTTGACCACCTTCTTGCCGGACGGGCCGGACGGGTGGACCCGCGAAGTGTCAACCGAAGTGACCGCAGGGCTGGCCATGATGGGCGGCGGCGCGGGGGCCGAGGCGAGTTATTCCATGGGGGATGAGCGGTTTACGATCACCTTGATGGCAGACAATCCGATGGTTGGCGCGCTGGCCGGAATGCTGGGCAGTGCCGGTTTGATGGGCATGAAATTGGAACGTGTGGGCCGGATGAAATACCTTAATCAAGACGGGGAACTGTCGGGTATCATCGACAACCGCATCTTAATCCAAGCCAAAGGCGCCAGCGCCGATGTGATGATCCCGGTGCTGGAAGGCATTGATGTTAAGGGGCTTTCCGACTTTGGTGGTTAAGGCGCCAAAATGCGGGTGATCATCGAGCTGTCTGACGTCATGAGGTCGTCAATCACATCAAAATGGTGACGGTCTGGGGCGATGACCAGGTCGGCCTCGTCCCAGGCCATCGTCAGCCTTTGGGCTTGATCCAAAAAGGCGGGGCGTTCATTTGCACCGACCCAGATTGTCGTGGTCACGCCGCGGGTTTCTGTGGCGAGGGTTGGGCTTTCGGCCACCGCCTCCGCCGCGTCCAACTGCAATGTCTCGTTCATTGAGGTTTGCATCAGCGGGCGCAAATCCCCCACAGGCGAAATTGACAGGATGTGGTGCAAGCGGTCCGCGCAGGCCAGCGGCACATCGGTACAATTCATCCGCGCCACCAAATGCCCACCTGCCGAATGGCCGGCAAGGATGATTGGGCCAGACACCTCATGGGCAATCACCTCAATCGCGGTGGCGACCTCTGTTGTGATCTGCGAAATCCGCGCGTTGGGGGCCAGCGTGTAAGACGGCATCGCCACCGCCCACCCCTGCGCCAGCGCCCCCGCCGCCAGATGGGAGAAATCCCTGCGCCCAAACGCCATCCAATAGCCGCCGTGCACAAAGATCATCACGCCCTTTGGCGCATCATCCGGCAGGAAGAGGTCATAGCTGTTCGCAGTTTCTTCGCCATATTCCTGATCCAACCGAAGGATCTTGTGTGAAGACCGGATATCTGCGGCCAATTTCTCCCATTTTTTTGGGTAATCCGCACCATTCGGGATGAAATCCGAATTTGCATAGGCTATGTCGAGATCCATGGGAGAGGCCCTATTTTATTTGACGTGTGAACAACTGGACACAAACCGCAGGATGCGCCATCCAGAGCACATGTGTTATGGGAGATCAAAATGACCGCCAATGCAAGCGAACTGAAAAGCCTGTTGAAAGATCCGTCGCTGGTTGAAACCCGCGCCTATGTGAATGGCGAATGGATTTCCGCAGATGATGGGGCCACGTTTGACGTGACCAACCCCGCGCAAGGCAGCGTGATTGCCCAAGTCGCTGATCTGAGCCGCGTTGAAGTGGCCCGCGCCATTGCCGCCGCTGACAGTGAAGGGCGCAAATGGGCCAAGCGCACCGCCAAGGAACGCGCCAATATCCTGCGCCGCTGGTTTGAATTGATGATGGAAAACCAAGGCGATTTGGCCACCATTCTGACCGCTGAAATGGGCAAGCCCTTGGCCGAAGCGATGGGCGAGATCGCTTATGGCGCCTCGTTCATCGAATGGTTTGCAGAAGAAGCCAAGCGCATTTACGGCGAGACCATTCCCGGCCACCAGCCTGACAAACGTCTGATGGTGATCAAGCAGCCCATCGGTGTGGCGGCCTCGATCACCCCGTGGAACTTCCCTAACGCGATGATCACCCGCAAATGTGGCCCAGCGATTGCGGCGGGCTGTGGGTTTGTGGCACGCCCTGCGGAATTGACCCCGCTGTCCGCACTCGCTTTGGCGGTTTTGGCGGAACGCGCGGGCATCCCGGCGGGTGTCTTTAACGTGGTGCCCTCCTCACGCGCGTCCGACATTGGCAAAGAGTTCTGCGAAAACCACGCGGTGCGCAAGCTGACCTTTACCGGGTCCACCGGCGTGGGCCGTATCTTGATGAAACAAGCCGCTGATCAGGTCATGAAATGCTCTATGGAGCTGGGCGGCAACGCGCCGTTCATCGTGTTTGACGACGCGGATCTGGATGAGGCCGTGATCGGTGCCATCGCCTGTAAATTCCGCAACAATGGCCAAACCTGCGTCTGCGCCAACCGGATTTACGTGCAAGAGGGCGTTTATGATGCTTTCGCTGAGAAACTGAAAAACGCCGTGGCTGCCCTTCCGGTTGGTGACGGGTTGAACGAAGGCATCGCCCTTGGCCCGCTGATTTCAGAGGCCGCTGTGCAGAAAGTACGCGACCACATTGCGGACGCCACATCCAAGGGGGCTGAAGTGATTTTGGGCGGCAAAGAACACGCTTTGGGCGGGCTTTTCTTTGAACCCACCATCGTAAAAGGTGCCACCCGCGAGATGGCCTTTGCCGAGGATGAAACCTTTGGACCGCTGGCACCTTTGTTCAAATTCAAAGACGTGGACGATGTGATTGCACAGGCCAATGACACCATCTTTGGTCTGGCGTCTTACTTCTATGCCAAGGACTTAAGCCGCGTTTACAAGGTTGCAGAAGAGCTGGAATATGGCATCGTCGGCGTGAACACCGGCATCATCTCAACCGAGGTCGCGCCGTTTGGTGGGGTCAAGCAATCGGGTCTGGGCCGCGAAGGGTCGCGTCACGGAATCGAAGACTATCTTGAGATGAAATACATCTGCATGTCGGTTTAAGCCGCGCAAACATACGACGGAAAGGGGGGGCTTTGGCGCCCCTTTTTTATGGCCTTGACCGCGCCGCCCCATCCCGCCTAGGGTCGCCGCGCTGCCATTCGGTGGCAACATTCTCAGGGCGGGGTGAAATTCCCCACCGGCGGTAAGGGGGTTTTGGGGCAACACTCAATCTGTCTCGTTTTCAAACGGGTTAAGGTTGAAAACGAGGCCATAAAACCAAGATCCCCAAGCCCGCGAGCGCCACGTGTTTTTTGAAAAACACTTGGGTCAGCAGATCTGGTGCGATTCCAGAGCCGACGGTAATGGTGCGTTTGCACCTGAAAGTCCGGATGAAAGAGAATGGATGTTGGGTCTGCGGGTCCGCCTTTGGCGTGGCCCCTGCCCCTGTCCTTCTGCCTTGGGTCACGAGCGTGAACGAGAAAGGACAACGCCATGATCCAGACGATCCCTACCTCCATCAGAGCCGCAGGGCTGATGGTCATTGCCGGTGCCACATTTGCACTGGTCAACACGGCGCTTCAGGGTGCCACAATGCTGAACGGGGCCGCGGCGCCCAACGTGACCTTTTGGCAATACTTCATTGCCTTAGGGTTTTACCTTCCATGGATTTTGCGCCATCGCGGCGCGCTGAAAACCGACCAGATTGGCCTGCATGTGTTGCGGGTGGCGCTGGCGGCAGGTGGCGTACAGCTTTGGACCATGGGCTTGGCCCATGTGCCGATTTGGCAGGCGATTGCGCTGATTATGCTCTCGCCATTTTTTGTCACCTTCGGGGCCGGTGTGGTCCTGCGTGAAAAGGTGTCTTTGCACCGCTGGGGGGCGGTCCTTCTGGGCATTCTGGGCGGCGCGATTATTCTGGAACCCTGGTCAGATTCCTTTCGCCTCACGGCACTTTTGCCGGTTGGGGCGGCGGCATTGTGGGCGGCAAGCTCGGTTGTGACCAAATTTCTGACCCACCGCGACCGCACCGAAACCGTGACCATTTATCTTTTGCTCCTCTTGACCCCGATCAACGCGGGGCTGGCGCTTGGGTCTGGGTTCGCTTTGCCTGCGAGCGCCATTTGGTTGGTCATTGGCGCGGGGCTTTTGACCGCGCTGGCCCATCATGTGTTGGTGCAGGCCTATTCCATGGCGGACGCCGCGTTTTTACAGCCGTTTGACCACCTGAAGCTGCCCTTTAACGTGATCCTCGGCTTTGTCGCCTTTGGCTTTTTGCCCAGCGGATCCATGTGGCTGGGCACGGCAATCATTCTGGGCGCGAGCTTTTATTTGTTGCATCAGGAGCGCACGCCAAAAGCCGCTGGAACGCCCGCGTAAACAAATAAAACGTAAAATGGGCGCGGAGATCCCTCTCCACGCCCATCCATTTTCGGCAATCGCAGTGTCAGCGGGGGATCACACCTCTACCGCTTTGCTTTCAACGGCTTTGTTGCCATTGATCTCAATCCGGCGCGGTTTCAGCGCCTCAGGCACTTCGCGTGTCAGATCAATGTGCAGCATGCCGTGGGCATGGCTGGCGCCTGTGACGCGCACATGGTCGGCCAGATGGAACCGACGTTCAAACGCGCGGGTGGCGATGCCACGGTGCAGATAGGTGCGTTTGTCATCATCCGGTGCCTTTTTCGCGGTGATGTGCAACGCGTTCTGCTTCACCTCAACATTCAGCTCATCTTCGGAGAAGCCCGCAACAGCAACCGAAATGCGCCAGGCGTCATCATCAATTTTCTCAATATTGTAAGGGGGATAGCTGTCGCGACTGACATCATTTGTCAAAACGCGGTCCATCAGATCAGCGATTTGGTCAAAGCCAACGGTGGCACGGTTCAGCGGTGTCAGGTCAAAATTTCGCATTTGGGTGTCCTTTCTAAAAGCGACAATCAAGTGATCCCTTCCCCTTGGGGACAGGCAGGTTACGGGCCCGGTAATCGGCGCCCGTCTCATAGATTTAGGAAGGATATTTTCGGGTTCAAGGCCATCAAAGGATGATCCCGCACCCACTATTCCACGACATCAAGGAATGTCTTCATTTCAGCAAGCCGGTCGGTCACATCCGCGGCCTCAATCACGCGTTCGATATCTTTGGCGAACGCCGCGAAGTGATCGACAAAAGCGGTGCCGTGCACCTCGCCGCTTATGAAGGTCAGAGAGGCCACAATATCATCGTTCCGAATATTGACAGTGCAGAAAAGGGCCCTTCCTTTGGCGCGTTCCCAACCGCTACAACTCACCCAGTGGAACGGGATGTCATCATTCTCACTTGGACGATAAATATAGACACCGCCCGCAGGCATATCACCGGATTTTTTGTTTACGTATTCATGGCTTTCATAAGGAACACCGCCAAAGTGAACC
>ATLU01000189.1_pt1 | contig 15704 bp, 13 predicted proteins | sample 178751 | NCBI WGS metagenome assembly ATLU01 (sample SAMN02211837, study PRJNA209200) | bioreactor metagenome | isolation source: day 23 sample from continuous culture bioreactor inoculated with sediment... | place: Germany: Wadden Sea | collected 2011
TCACGGGTCAGCCAAGCCGCGCCATCAACGTGGCAAAGCCCGCAAGCGACAGGATCATATCCGAAGGCGACGCGGAAAAACGCCAAGACCATAAGCGGCAAAGGGGCGATGAACAAAAGGTTCAGACGCGCCCCCGCGCGCGCCGGGGTCTTGCCCTCTAGCGGGGAGCGTTTGCGCGGGGTGTTCTCTGCCTCGGCATTTCCGCCCCGATCCGCTTTTCCCTCAGGGCTATAGGCCCCGCCATAACGCTCTGCCATCACGCGCCCCCCGTCAGCGAGACATAGGTGATCAACGCAAGCAGAACGAAAAATGCGGTTTTCTGAAGTCCGCTTCCTGACATCGTTTCCGTCCCCTTTTTGGCCGTTTCATGACCGCGTTATTGGCCGTGATTTTGGCCCTATATGTTTAATATAGGCATGGTTTTGCCCATTTGCCACGCGGCTTAATGCTTTTGCGCAGCCGTCCGCTCGGCCGCGAGTTTGCGCGAATACCCCGACTGGATCGCCTCGACCACAAACAGCACCACAACCGAGAAATAGAAGGTCGATTTTGACATCGGCACAATGTCATAGCCAAAGACCTTGATGACCAGGCTGTCGTCATGCATCGCATGGGCCGCCGCAGGGCCCGCTTCGCCCAGCAACACCACGCCGACAATCAGTAGAATAAACAGGCCGAGCACCTCATACATACGGTTCTTTTCCAAAAACCGTGTGACACCGTCGGCCAACAAAAGCATCGCAAGGCCAGAAAGCAGGATGGCGGCGGCAAGCACCGGGAAGACATCCGTAATGGCCAGCGCAGACAGCACAGAATCAAAGCTGAAAATCAGGTTCATCAACACGATCATCGCCACCACTTTGGCGGCCGATTTGCCGGATTTATGCGACACATCCGTGTCCAGATGGTCCACCGACAACATGTGGCCGATCTCTTTCACCGCCGTGTAAATGATGAACACGCCGCCCAGAACAAAGACGATTGTGGCAAAGTTTACGCCACCCTCAAGCAAGCCGGGATAGTTGAAGGTGAAAAACGGCTCTGACATCGCGCCGATCAGTTTGATCATCGCAAACAAAAGTACGACGCGCAGGGCAACGGCCAAGATAATGCCCCAGAACCGGACCGCCGCCTGATGCGCCACAGGGGCACGTTGGCTTTCAATCGAAATATACAAAAGATTGTCGAACCCCAGCACCGCTTGCAAAAAGCAGAGCATCAAAAGGTTACCCGCGTTCTCAAAGCTCAAAAGCCCAGACAATTGTCCAGCCATCCAATCCATTTATCCATCCCTTCAACATGTTTGCGCTCACCATAATGGGGGGCGGGGGGCAGGCAAGGGGGAAATCTGGGCGGGGGTTGTCAGGGGCGCGCGCGGCAGGTGCTAAGGGGGCTGCAAAAAACTTTAAAGTTTTGCCGGGTGTTGCCGGAAAACTTTAAAGTTTCGCGTTTCGTTCCCTTTAAAGAGTTTTCAGTTTTGCGGTTTGAAAGATTAAACAGTTTAAAGTTTTTCAGCGGAGTCCGGTTGGGTGCGAATGCTGTTCCAATTGGCCAGCGCACGGCCCATCACCCGGTTCCAAAGCGTCGGCATCAGGGCCAGCGTCGCCATGGTGGGCAATGAATAGGGCAGCATCGGTGCCTGCATTGCGGTGGGCAATCTAAGCGCCGGGTAAGGTCGCGCCGGATGGGCGTGATGATCAGAATGGCGCGGGGCGTTCATCATCAGATGCGAAGTGAACCAATGTGGTGAATTCCAGCTGTGGTGATCGCTCACGGGCTCATAACTCCCGTTCTCACGTTTTGTTCGCATCAACCCATAATGTTGAACGTAATCAGATAGTAAGAGCTGTATTTGCGCATGCGCACAGAGGAATAGATAGACCAAAACTGCGCCAAATCCGCCGATCAGATAGGCAAGCACCAGCATCAAAATAGCACCCGCAACATAGGTCACATAGGGGTTCATGCGGCGTTTTTGCGACCGTGCAGAATCCGCCTTTTCCATCTCATATCCGGCGACAAAAGATCCAATCCAAGCACGCGGGGCAAAGGCATAAAAGCTTTCCCCTTCGCGGGCGGAATTGGGGTCGTCCTCTGAGGCCACGAACCGGTGATGTACCTTGTTGTGGGCCGAAGTGTGATGGCCAAATAGAAGTGAGATATAGACCCATTTTCCCATATTAAACAGTCTCTTATCAGTGCGGTGGATCATCTCGTGCGCGTTGGAATTGGACACTTGGCCAAAGAAAAGCCCAGCCGCAATCAACAGCGCCAAGCTGGCCCAAACGCCAATGCCCGTCCCGCCTGAAATGGCAAAAACCACCAAAGGCAACAGAATAAAATGGGCGCCCGCCAGCGTGGCCGACAGGCGATTGGCGTCGGTGAAATCCGCATCTGCATCAGCAGTCGCTGCGATTTTACTGACTCCTTCGTCCAAGAAGAAAGACAGTAAGGTGATGTAAAGCAAAGATAAAACTGCAAATAGCCCGCCGAAAACAGCCCCAAGCGCAATCAGCACCACGGGCGTTAAGGCAGCAATCGCAAAGAATCGCAGCGGATGTGTCATCAAATGTCCCCTCGGTGGCCGCTCAGCCACGAAACCTATCGCACGCGTGCAAACTATCGGTAAATTCGCGCGGATACGCAATCCGTTACATCTATGTCGTTTTTGGCTCGCTCGTCGTGCTGCGCGGACGTTAAGCTGGGGCGAACGGTTGATGGAGTGGGCAATGGCTCTCGATGAGAAAAAAGGCATCTGGAAAAACGCGCGTGGCAAAGGTCGGCATGTGCCCAAGGGGCGTCAGGTGGATATGGATGCGCTGGACGAAATCCTTGCCTTGTTGGGCGCGCGCGAACGTCGACGTGATCACCTGATTGAGTTTTTGCATTTGATCCAAGACACTTACGGGCACTTGTCCGCACGCCATATCCGCGCTTTGGCGCAGGAAATGGGGCTGGGGCAGGCTGAGATTTATGAGGTTGCTAGCTTTTACGCCCATTTTGATGTGGTCAAAGAAGACGATACCCCACCGCCCGCACTGACCATCCGCGTCTGCGACTCGCTGTCGTGTGAGATGGCCGGGGCCGAGCAGCTGCAAAAGGCGCTTGAGGAGGGGTTGGACGCGTCAGAGGTTCGCGTGCTGCGCGCACCCTGCATGGGCCGTTGTGACACAGCACCTGTGCTGGAAATCGGCCACAATCACATTGATCACGCCACACCGGAAAAGGTTCTGGCTGCGATCAAAGCGGATGACACCCACGCACATATCCCTGATTATCAAACGCTTAGCGCCTATCAGGCCGAGGGCGGCTATGCCAAACTCACCGATCTGCGCGACGGGGGGGATTGGGAGAAAGTGCAAGATGAGGTGCTGACCGCTGGGCTGCGCGGCCTTGGTGGCGCGGGCTTCCCGTCGGGTAAAAAATGGGGCTTTGTTCGCATGAACGAAGGCACGCGCTATCTGGCCGTAAACGGTGACGAAGGCGAGCCGGGTACGTTCAAAGACCGCTATTATCTGGAGCGCACCCCACATGAGATGCTCGAAGGCATGTTGATTGCCGCCTGGGCGGTCGAGGCGGAGACCTGTTTCATCTATATGCGCGACGAATATCCGGCGGTTCTGAAGATCCTCGCGGATGAGATCGCGGCGCTGGAAGATGCAGGCATTGTGGAGCCCGGATATATCGAACTGCGCCGGGGCGCGGGGGCGTATATTTGCGGCGAAGAAAGCGCGATGATTGAGTCGATTGAAGGCAAGCGCGGTATGCCCCGCCACCGTCCACCTTTTGTGGCGCAGGTGGGGATTTTCAACCGACCCACGCTGGTGCACAATGTCGAAACCCTGCTCTGGGTCACGCGGATTCTGCGGGACGGTCCAGAGGTGCTGACTGCGGTTGAGAAGAACGGCCGCAAGGGTCTGCGCTCCTTCTCGGTCTCTGGTCGTGTGGCCAACCCCGGTGTGCATTTGCTGCCTGCGGGCTCGACCATTCTGGACGTGATTGATGCCTGTGGCGGCATGGCAAATGGCCATGAATTTAAGGCCTATCAACCGGGTGGCCCGTCCTCGGGCCTCCTCCCGGCCAGCATGTCCGACATCCCGCTGGACTTTGACATGTTGCAACCGCATGGCACCTTTATTGGCTCGGCCGCCGTGGTGGTTTTGTCGGATAAAGACAGCGTGAAAGACGCCGCGATCAACATGCTGAAATTCTTTGAGGATGAAAGCTGTGGTCAATGTACGCCGTGCCGTGTGGGCTGTGAAAAAGCCGTGAAACTGATGCAGGCGGACAGCTGGGATCAGGGGCTTTTGGGGGAGCTGTGTACGGCGATGCAGGACACGTCGATTTGTGGATTGGGGCAGGCGGCGCCGAACCCGATCTTGCTGACGATGAAGCATTTCCCAGATGATATCTGACGATATCTAAGGGCGCGACGTGTGACGGGCGCGACCGAGGAATTAAACCCGCGCGGCAGGGCAACTTGCCGCGCGATGTCGTTTCAGGGCTTGGCCGTGCTTGGTGAGCAATCGCTCGGTTCCGTCAACGTCAGGCTTGACCCACGCCGCGAACCTGCGCATCGATTGGGCCATGATGACCACAATGTTTCCCGCCTTCCTTGGCCTCGCGATTGCGCTGATCTATTTGCCCTTCACCAATGGGGGCGTGTCTTGGCGGCGATCCATCCACAAAACGCTGCCGCTTTTGCTGTTTGCGATGGCCGCATACCTCACGGATGCGCCCGCGTTTTTGGTGGCGGGCTTGTTTTTATCCGCGCTCGGGGATTTCGGACTTTCACGCGACGGGGATAGTGCGTTTCTTTACGGATTATCCGCCTTTGCGCTGGCACATGTGCTTTATATCCTTCACTTTTTGTCATTGGCCCATGCCCCGTTGTGGGAGGTGTTTAGCGTCGCCCCCATTCCAGCCATTGCCTTGCTTGCCTTGCTTATATCGACAGAGCTATGGTTGGCCCCGCACACCGGCGCCTTGGGCCTTCCGGTGCGGATCTATGTGTTGGTGATTGGCGCGATGGGCTTGTCGGCTTTGTTGGTGCCTGTGGGGCTGAGCACCTTGGGGGCGGGGCTTTTCGTCCTGTCGGATCTGATCCTCGCGGTAGAGCTTTTCCGCATGAAAGAGGACCACCCACGAAAGCCCCTCGCGGGGTATCTTGTGTGGATCTTTTACATCGCCGGACAGGGGTTGATCCTGTTTGGCGGGGTTTAGAGCGCTTCCAGTTCACGTTGAAGCGCTTGTTCGCTGCGCTCAAACGCGAAAAGCGATGGCAGATGCTTCTATGAAAACCGGAAACGTTTTATACGCCCACCCCAAAGGCGCGCAGGGTCATTGGGATCGCTTTGAATTCCTTGGCCCCCTCGCGGTCGCCCCATTGCAGCGGCTTTGAGGCCCAATCCAGCCAGCGTTTCTTGGCACACCACGTGGCGGACATATCCCAGATGCCGAGGCTGTCATGGGCGCGGTAGGCGTCGGTGGCGGCGGTGATCTCTGGATATTCGGCTTGCGCAAAGGCATAACAGGAATGCACCATGATGATCAGGTCCTGCATGTGGCCTGTTGGGGTGTTGCGGTGGTTGGAGTAACGTTCGAAATCCAGAAACCTCAGCGCGGTCCCATCCCAGCACATGTCTTTGATCGCAGGTCGCCCATGGGACAGGCCTTTGGCGTGCATCAAAGCCAATTCGCGCCCCGCGGCGGCCATGGCGGTGTTTCGATCTGAAAGTGCGCCAATCTGCTGCGTCAAAAGATCGGCCAAGATCGGGCCGCTGTCTTTGGTGACCATAAAACTGGGCCCTTCGGCGGCAATCTCGGGCACGGGAACGCCTGCCTTTTGTAAAGCGTAAAACCCTGCTCGCTCCGCTTCAAACGCCACCTTCGGGTCGCCCTTTTGCAACCGCCAACGAAGCGACAATGCCTCGACCTTTTTGGCCCAATACACTGCGCCTGCATGCTCCAACCGCCGGATGCGCGCGTCTTTGTCGTCCAGAAACTGGTCGAGTTGGAGTTGCAATTCTGGGGTTGAAAACTGTCGAAATGGGGCTGTCATAGGGGCTGTCTATCAACTCTAATTGCGCGGTAAAAGAGGAGTGTTGGCCGAGCCTCTTCCAAATTGCGGTGATGTGGCTTAGGTGAAGGGAAAGAACCGGAGGCAGTCATGGCGTTTTTCTCAAAGCTCAAGGATCGTTTGTTCAAATCCTCGTCCAAGCTCGAACAAGGGCTTGAGGCAATTGTTGAGGAAGGCGGCGAGGTGGATGTGGCGGCGTCCGAACAGAGTGATGTGCCTGCGATCGAAGTTCCGTCCGAGGTAAAGCCAGAGGCACCAGCGTCCACGCCAAAGGTTGACCCCATCGCTGTGCCAATCGCCACTGTGCCCGAGCAGGTTGAGCCGAGTAAAGCGGCAGAGAAAGAGACTGAGAAGCCAGCTGAAAAACCCGGCCTCATTGGCCGTATGCTGGGCCGCAGCGCTCCAGCCAATGCGCAATCCCCTGTCACCCGCCGCTTGGTCGACGATGACATGCTCGAAAACCTCGAAGACTTGATGATTACATCGGACATGGGCGTCGACACAGCCATGCGCGTGACCGCCAATATTTCGGCCGCGCATTTCGGCAAGAAACTATCCGTGGATGAGATTAAGGCCGTGCTGGCGGGCGAAGTCACCCGCATCATGGAGCCCGTCGCCGTGCCGATGCCGATCTATCCCAAACGCCCCCAAGTGGTGTTGGTGGTTGGGGTGAACGGGGCTGGGAAAACCACCACCATCGGCAAGCTTGCAAGCCAGTTTACGGCTGCTGGAAAAAAGGTTGTGATCGCTGCGGGCGACACATTCCGCGCCGCCGCGGTGGAGCAATTGCAGATCTGGGGGGATCGCGCAGGCGTGCCTGTGCTGACCGCCCCCGAAGGATCAGATCCGGCCTCTTTGGCTTATGACGCAATGACAAAAGCTGAAGAGGATGGCGCGGATCTTTTGATGATCGACACCGCAGGACGCTTGCAAAACCGGTCTGATCTGATGGAAGAACTTGCCAAAATTGTCCGCGTTATCAAAAAGAAAGACGAGACTGCCCCGCATAACACCCTTTTGGTGCTTGATGCCACCACCGGCCAAAACGCGCTGAGCCAAGTGGGCACATTCCAACAGCTCGCGGATGTTTCCGGCCTTGTGATGACCAAGCTCGACGGCACCGCAAAAGGCGGCGTTCTGGTGGCGCTGGCTGATAAATTTGCGCTGCCCATCCACGCGATTGGGGTGGGTGAACAAATCGATGATCTCGCCCCTTTTGATCCGGAAGAATTTGCAAACGCCCTGATCGGCATTACGCCCTGATCTTCCTCTTTCCCTAAATATCCCACGGGGGTCTGGGGGTGTGAAGCCCCCAGCACACTGACATGAGCGACTGGCTAATTTCTTTAGAAGGTACAGAGGCCGGGCATCAGCTCGCGCTGATCCTCGCACTGTCCGCTGCTTTCCTGCATGCGCTCTTTGGGGCTTTGCAAAAAGGTCGCCATGATCCGTGGCTGTCGCGCGGCGCAATTGATCTGAGCTATGGCCTTATCGCCGCCCCCTTCGCGCTGTTTGTCGTGCCTTGGCCGGAACCACATATGTGGCCCATTTTTGCCGCCGTTTTTGTGGTGCATGTGGGGTATAAGCTTGCGCAAAGTTACACCTATGCGCTGGGCTCTTACACAGTGGTTTACCCCGTGGTGCGCGGCACCGGGCCGTTGTTTACGGTCATTGGGGCCGGGTTTATCTTTGGCGAAAGCTACAGCTGGGTGCAATGGGCGGGCGTTCTGACCTTGCTAGGCGGGATCTATGCGCTGGCGGTTTATAACCTGAAACACTGGCACCTCGGGCGCGCGTTGCTGAAACCCGCGCTGGCAATGGCGGTGCTGACGGGGCTCTTTGTCGCTGCCTACACGACGCTGGATGCCTACGGTATTCGCGCCACAATGAACCCCTTTACCTTCCTCGCGTGGTTTTTCTTTATCGACGGGTTTTTCATGCCGATCATCGCGGGCGTGCGCTGGTGGAATATGCCCACACGCCCGGCCCTTGGTCCTTTGATGGGGCGCGGTGTGTTGGGGGCTTTTGTGGCTTACGCGAGCTTCGGTTCCATCATGATGGCCACGCGCCTTGACAGCGTGGGCGAGGCCGCCGTGCTGCGCGAAACTTCGACCGTTTTTGCTGCCCTGATCGGCTGGTTGGTGCTGGGCGAAAAGGTCGGGCCGCGCCGCGTTGCGATGATGGCTTTGATTGCCGCGGGCGCCGTGTTAGTCGAGATGGGCGGATAAGGAGCAGACATGACCGAGCAAGATACTTCTGAAAAAACTGAAAATGGCAAGGTTCTTGCTTTGCTAGAATACGGTCCATTGGTGCTGTTTTTCCTCATGTATAAGATGTGGAAAAATAACACCTTTGTAGTCTTTGACGTCGAGTATCAGGGCTTTATCGCGGCAACGGCCGCATTCGTCCCACTGCTTGTACTTTCAATGTTAATAATCAAGAGATTGACCGGTGAGTTATCGCATATGCAGGCTGCCACACTGGTGCTGGTCATCATTTTTGGTGGAATGTCTGTCTGGTTTAATGATGAGCGTTTCTTTAAATTAAAGCCGACACTGATATATCTTATTTTTGCATCACTCTTGGGGGGTGGGCTATACTGGGGGAAATCCTTTTTGCTCTATGCATTTAAGAAAAAACATATTGATGCGCTTAATCTGTCTGAAGAAGGATGGATGATCCTGACCAAGCGCTTCATGTTCTTTTTCATCGGTCTTGCCGTGGCCAACGAAGTGATCTGGCGCATGATGACAACCGACGCTTGGGTGAATTTCAAAACCTTTGGTCTGCCGCTTGGAACCATTGCGTTTTTCATGGCGCAGGGTGGGTTGTTTAAGCGCTATTCCACCGAAGAGGACAGCGACTAAGACCAGCCCGAAGCGGCGCATGGGGGTCAGTCATGAGGGTTGACGCCCATTTGCCCACAAGCTAGGCAGGTTTTGTGGCGATTTGTTTACCGGATTGCGGGCCACGTAAAATAATTCTGCTAAAGAGGTCAGGGACACTCGGCGGATGCCGTATTCAGCCCCCGACGCTCTGCGGTTGGGGGTTTTGTTGTTTGAAAGGACCAGACAATGATAAAAGATGATGCGACAAAAGAAAACGCGACAGATGCGAATGTGAGCAAATGGAATAAACGCACGGCGGCCGTGCATGGCGGCACTCGCCGCAGCCAATATGGCGAAGTCAGTGAAGCGATGTTTCTGACCCAGGCGTTTGTCTACGACACCGCCGAAGCCGCGGAGCAGCGCTTTATCAAAAGCGGCCCGGATGAGTTCATCTATGCCCGTTATGGCAACCCCACCAATCGCATGTTCGAAGACCGCCTTGCAGCCCTTGAAGGCACCGAAGATGCCTTTGCCTGTGCGTCCGGCATGGCGGCGGTCAACGGCGCGTTGATGGCGCTGACCAAAGCCGGCGATCATGTCGTCTCGTCCCGCGCATTGTTTGGATCTTGCCTTTATGTGCTTGAGGACATCTTGGGCCGGTTCGGGGTGGAAATCACCTTGGTTGATGGAACGGACAATGCCGCGTGGGAGGGGGCGATCCGCGAAGACACCAGTGTTGTATTCCTTGAGGCGATCTCAAACCCGACGCTTGAGGTGATTGATCTGGAACATGTGGTGAGACTCGCCCATGCCAATGACGCTTTGGTCATTGTTGATAACGCCATGCCGACCCCGGTCTTTTCTTACGCCACCCGTTTGGGGGCCGATTTGGTGGTCTATTCGACAACGAAACATGTGGACGGGCAGGGGCGGATGCTCGGCGGGGCCATTTGTGGCTCGCGCGAACTGATCCGTGGACCGATTGAAACCTACGTCAAACATACCGGCGGGGCGATCAACCCGTTTGCGGCCTGGACCCACCTTAAGGCCTTGGAAACCATGGACCTTCGCGTGCGCGCACAGGCCCAAAGTGCTATGCAGGTTGCCGAGGCGTTGGCCGGTCACGACAAGCTCAGCGACATGCGGTATCCGCAACATCCCAGCCATCCCGAACATGCGATTGCAATGCAGCAATCCCCCTCGGGCGGGACCGTGCTTGCGATCGAGGTCAAAGGCGGCAAAGACGCGTGTTTCCGGTTCCTGAATGCGCTGGAGATTTTTACGATCTCAAACAATTTCGCGGACAGCAAATCCATCGCCACACATCCCGCCACAACCACGCACCAACGCTTGCCGCAAGAGCAAAAAGATACCCTTGGGATTTCCGACGGTCTGGTGCGCCTGTCCATCGGGCTTGAAGACGTGGATGATCTGATCGCGGATCTGGAACGTGGCTTAAACGCGGTCTGATTTGTCGCATCCCAGCCAGTGTGTTTGGCAAATGCGTGGCAAAACGGGTAAGGTAAGATATGCGTCAGGGTCGGGAGGCCACGATGAACCAGATGAAGCGCGGGTCAGGAATGGCACCAGATCGGAATGCGGCAAAAGAGGCTTTGGCCACGCTGAAGGCATGGGCGGCCAAGGCGGACCCTGTCGAAGTGGCCAGTTTGGACCCGTCGATTGCGCGGCTTTTGCCGGGCGGCGAGGTGTCGAATTACCCCGCGCTGCGCCGGGAATACCCGCAAGATTTTGAACCGGACGCGACCTATAAAGCCTCGATGCCGGACCTGCAAAATGGCCCGGCAAGCCTGATCCAAGGTGCGAAACGCCACATCCAGCATGTAGGGATTTCCAATTTCCGCCTGCCGCTGCGCTTTCATACGCGTGATGGATCAGATTTGACGCTTGAGACCTCGGTCACCGGCACCGTCAGCCTCGAGGCAGGCAAGAAGGGCATCAACATGTCGCGCATTATGCGCAGCTTTTATCAACACGCGGAAAAGACCTTTTCCTTTGATGTGATTGAAGCGGCCCTTGATGATTATAAAACCGATCTGGAAAGCCTGGATGCGCGGATTGAAATGCGCTTTTCCTATCCTGCCAAGGTGGAAAGCCTGCGTTCTGGCCTGATGGGATATCAGTATTACAACATTGCGCTTGAGCTGTTTGAACATAAAGGCAAACGCCGCAAGTTCCTGCATCTCGACTATGTCTATTCCTCAACCTGCCCCTGTTCGCTTGAATTATCCGAACATGCGCGCCAGCAACGTGGCCAATTGGCGACCCCGCATTCTCAGCGGTCTGTGGCGCGGATATCAGTGGAAAAGATCCATCAGCCGGGCAACACGCTCTGGTTCGAAGATCTGATCGACATGTGCCGTGTCGCCGTGCCGACGGAGACACAAGTGATGGTGAAGCGGGAAGATGAACAGGCCTTTGCCGAGCTGAACGCCGCCAATCCAATCTTTGTGGAAGACGCCACACGGCTGTTTTGTGAGCAATTGCAACAAGATCCCCGGATCGGAGATTTCCGCGTTGTCGCCAGCCACCAAGAAAGCCTGCACAGCCATGATGCGGTGTCGATCCTGACCGAAGGCGCAACATTTGAGGCGCAATCGCTGGATCCCAAACTGTTCTCCACCCTGTTCCATGTGGGCTGACGACGCCCGAGACGACGTGTGAAACCGCGACATTCTCTGACCCGTGCTGTTGCGCCTCGTGCATGACGGGGTTGCGGCATCAGATCTGGCGGCTGTGCCACTGGCCCCCTATCTAGGTCGCAACCGGGGACACCCCCAAAGGATATGCGACGAGGTTTCCAATGGCTACGCAAGCAACAAACATTCCAATGCCCTCCACACCGGCCAGTTTTGGGCTGCGGGCGCGGTTGACCCAATGGGTCGGCGCGTTCTGGCAAGCGCTTGAAGATCAAGCAAACAATGGGCGTTTTGCAACCACCATCCGCCTGTTGGAAGCAAAAAGCGATGCGGAACTGGCCGATATGGGCCTGACCCGCGAAGATATCCCACAATACGCAATGCGGCAGATGTATTACATCTAAGGCTCTCTCGGTTGTGGTGCCATATGGACCCGCCGGTGATGATGAAAAGATAACACCTGAGACCACCCCGAAAGCCCGCAGACCGCTGCGGGCTTTTGCGTTGTGCGGGCGGATGCGGGCAGCACGGGGGCGGCGTGGGGGCGGGGCCCGTTCGGCCTGTACCCTGTGACCTTTGCCCCATACCCTTCGAGGGTGATCCAAAGGTGTGAGACGTGAATTTGTCGTTGCAGACACAGCGGATACGGGTTGACACCCGGCACCCGGAACGCCAACCCTGCGCCTATGTTTGACCTTCGTCCTGTTGCATATGTCACCGGCCTTTTGGTGATGGCGCTTGGCATTTCGATGCTGATCCCCATGGGGATTGATCTGATCTATGGAAGCGCGGATTGGCTGGTGTTTTTGGAAAGCGCCGTGCTGACCACGCTGGTCGGTGGGTCGATGGCGCTTGCCACCGCCAATGGGGTCGGGCGGGGATTGTCTATTCAGCAAACCTTCTTGTTGACCACCGGAGTTTGGCTGGCGCTGCCGTTGTTTGGGGCGTTGCCCTTTGCATTGTCAGAACTTGACGCCCGCCCGGTGGACGCGTTTTTCGAGGCAATGTCCGGGCTGACCACCACGGGGGCCACGGTGTTTTCCGGTCTGGATGATCTGCCGCGAGGAATATTGTTCTGGCGCGGAATGTTGCAATGGTTTGGCGGTATCGGGATCATTGTTGTGGCGATGGTGTTCTTGCCGGAATTGCGCGTTGGGGGGATGCAGATCTTTAAGTCAGAAGCCTTTGACACAATGGGGAAAGTCCTGCCCCGTGCGGCGGAAATCTCGGGCCGGATCAGCTGGATTTACCTGTTCATGACGGTCCTTTGTGTGCTGAGCTACCTTGCGGTCGGCCTGCAACCGTTTGATGCGGTGGTGCATGCGATGACCACAATTTCGACGGGGGGGTTTTCCACGCGGGATGCATCGTTTGGGGCCTTTCAAGGGGTGCCGGAATATGTGGCCTCGGTGTTCATGATCCTCGCGAGCTTACCCTTTGTGCGTTATATTCAGGTGGTGGCCGGCACCGCGCGCCCGATCCTGGTTGACCCGCAAATCCGTGCTTATCTGGCGACGATTTTGGCCATCACACTTGCGATGACGATCTATCGTTTGGTGGCCAATGGTGACCATATTGAACATGGGTTCCGCGAAGGGTTGTTCAACGTCACCTCAATCATCAGTGGCACGGGGTTTGCTTCGGTTGATTACCAACTTTGGGGAACGTTTCCGGCGGTTGCGTTTTTCTTTATCGGCTTGATTGGCGGCTGCGCGGGTTCAACCGCCTGTTCGGTGAAAATCTTCCGCTATCAATTGTTGTTCTCCTCTATCCTTGCCCAAATCCGCGCGATCCATTCGCCGCATGGGATTTTCACGCCGCGCTACAACGGAAAACGCGTGGATGACGAAGTGCTGTCGTCGGTGATGAGCTTTTTCGTCTTCTTCGTGGTGACATTGGGCGTGGTCGCGGTGTTGCTGGGGTTGACCGGGCTTGATTTTATCACATCGGTCTCAGGGGCTGCGACGGCGGTGGCCAATATTGGTCCGGGCCTTGGCGATGACATCGGCCCATCGGGCAATTTTTCCGGGCTTAATGACACGGCGAAATGGATTTTGGCGGTCACAATGCTGATTGGTCGGTTGGAGCTTTTGGCAGTGTTCGTCCTGTTCACGCCGGTGTTCTGGCGCGGCTAAGGCGGCCTTATGAGGCTGTGAAAAATGGAACTAAAGCGTTTCGCCAAAAACCTGAATCACTGGTTTTGGCGAAACGCGCGAAACACTGAAATGTTGGGAGGCGTTTCGAATGATCCCTGTCTCAGGTTTAATTCGAAACGCTTTAGGGAAGAAACTATGGCAGACAAACCCTTGGGCGCACAAATCTCACATATGTTGAAATCACGAGGCGTTGACGTGATTTTCGGCATCCCCGGCGTGCATAATGTGGAGCTTTATCGCGGCATTGAAGAGGCCGGGATCCATCACGTGTTGGCGCGTCACGAACAAGGGGCAGGCTTCATGGCTGACGGGTTTGCCCGCGCCACAGGCCAGCCTGGCGTGTGTTTCCTGATCACCGGTCCGGGGCTTTGCAATGCGATGACGCCCTTGGGGCAAGCCTTTTCTGACAGCGTTCCGGTGCTGGCGATCTCATCTTGTTTGAACCGGGCAGATCTGGGCATCGGGCGCGGGCGTCTGCATGAAATGAAGGACCAAGAAGCGGCGGGGGCTGCGGTTTGCGACTGGTCCCACACCGCGATGGATGGGGCCACGGCCTATCGTTTGATCGACAAGGCGATGTGCGAATTTGCCAGCCGTCGTCCGCGCCCCAAGCATATTCAAGTCCCGATTGATGTGTTGGGCGAATGGGTCGCCGCCGCCCCGGATGCCGGCATGACACCTGCCCGCCCTTTGGCACGACCAGAAGAGGTGGCCGCCGCCGCCGAATGGCTGCTGGGCGCCGAACGTCCACTGTTCATCTTTGGCGGTGGGGCCGTAAACGGAGCAGAGGCCGCGCGAAAATTGGTTGAACTGACCGGGGCGGCCAGCATTTGCACCATCGCGGGGCACGGCATTATCTCGGATATGGCGCCGCTCGCCTATGGTCCCATTCTGTCGCACCCTGACAGTGTGCGCGAGATTGCCAAGGCCGATCTGGTGATTGCGGTGGGTACTGAGCTGTCGGAAGTGGATCTTTGGCGCGATCATTTGGGGCATAGATCCCCGATGATCCGGGTTGATATTGACCCGCACAGCCTTGCGGATGAAAACCGGGCTGAGCTGCCAATATTGGGCGACGCTGCCCCGTTTCTGGACGAGCTTTTGGCCATGGTGGATGGGCAAGCGCGCGCCTCGACCCAGTGGCAGCAGGCCGAAATCACCACCGCCCGCGCACGGTTTCATATGGAGGCGGATCAGGCCCGCCCGCATATCCTGTCGATCTGTGAAAAGCTCGGCCCCGCGCTGCCGGATGACACCATGTTCTTCACCGATATGACCCAGTTTGCCTATGTCGCAAATGAGGTCTGGCCACTGGAACGCCCTGGCCATTGGCACCACCCGTCGGGTTTTGGCACCTTGGGTTATGCGCTGCCCGCGGCAATTGGGGGCAAAATTGGCCGTCCCGAGCAGCCGGTGATGGCAATCACGGGGGATTACGGGTTTCAGTTCACGTTACAAGAGCTGGGCACCGCGGTGGAGCTTGGCCTGTCGCTGCCGATCCTGCTTTGGGACAATGAAAAGCTGAAAGAAATCGAAGATTGCATGGTGGAACGCCAGATTGCGCCCAATTCTGTCGTGGCTCGCAATCCAGATTTTTGTGCTTTGGCAAAAGCTTACGGAGCAAATGCGGAAAAACCTGCGTCCTTGGATGATCTGACCAAGGCGGTTTTGGCGGCATTTGAGGCCGAGGGGCCGACGCTGATCCATGTCACACAGGAGGTTCTGAAAGGGTGACTGTCTCGTCTGTGACGTGAACCAAAAGAAAACCCCGCGCGGACCGGCGCGGGGTTTTGCATTTTGTGCGTTGAACGGACTCAGTTCCAGCAGCTGACCAAAACGGTGAGATCGGCGGCCATTGCGCTTATATCCACCGGGTCCATCGCCGCCATCGCATCCGTCGCCGTCGGGGTCACGCCATTGGCGGCCAGAAATTCCGCAACTGAACCGGATTTGCGCGCAAAGCTGACATCGTCAGGCAGGCTGC
>ATLU01000190.1_pt1 | contig 15600 bp, 11 predicted proteins | sample 178751 | NCBI WGS metagenome assembly ATLU01 (sample SAMN02211837, study PRJNA209200) | bioreactor metagenome | isolation source: day 23 sample from continuous culture bioreactor inoculated with sediment... | place: Germany: Wadden Sea | collected 2011
CGGTTTCTACCCCTTCCAGTCTACTGTTTCTTCACGGCCTCAGCGATATTCGCTGGGACTTCACTGTATTTGGCAAACTCCATACTATAAGTAGCACGGCCTTGCGTCGCTGAGCGGAGGTCCGTCGCATACCCGAACATTTCGGACAAAGGAACCTCTGCTTGTATCTGTCTTCCTGCAGGGCAGTCATCCATACCCTGTACAACACCTCTCCGCCTATTCAGATCACCCATCACATCACCCATATAGTCTTCAGGCGTAATGATTTCTATCTTCATAACCGGCTCGAGCAGGACCGGGCTAGCCTTGCCCGCACCCTCTCTAAAACACATAGATCCCGCTATCTTGAAAGCCATCTCGCTGGAATCTACGTCATGGTATGAGCCATCAAACAGCGAAACCTTCACATCCACCATGGGATATCCGGCTATTACGCCATTCTGAAGCTGTTCCTGCACACCTTTGTCAACAGCAGGTATGTATTCCCTTGGAACCACTCCCCCTACGATTTCGTTGACAAACTCGTAGCCACTACCTGCTTCTTTCGGCTCTATTCGGAGGTAGACGTGCCCATACTGTCCACGACCACCTGACTGCCTAACGAATTTATTTTCCTGCTCGACAGTGGATCGGATTGTTTCCCGGTAGGCCACCTGTGGAGCACCAACATTCGCCTCAACACTAAATTCACGCCGCATCCGATCAACAATAATCTCGAGATGCAACTCACCCATCCCTGCGATAATGGTCTGGCCTGACTCTTCGTCAGTCGAGACTCGAAACGACGGATCTTCATGTGCAAGCTTGGACAAGGCAACCGACATCTTCTCCTGGTCTGCCTTAGTCTTGGGCTCTACTGCAACCGCTATAACCGGCTCTGGAAAATCCATCTTCTCCAACGTGATACGTGCATCAAGTGCGCACAAGGTATCACCCGTCGTTACATCTTTGAGACCAACTGCAGCTGCGATATCTCCAGCGCAAACTTCTTTGATCTCCTCTCGCGAATTCGAGTGCATCTGCAAGATCCGTCCAACGCGATCTTTTTTCCCTTTCACAGGATTGAAGACACTATCACCAGACTTAAGGACGCCCGAATAAACGCGGAAAAATGTCAGATTACCAACAAAAGGGTCTGTAGCGATCTTGAAGGCCAAGGCAGCAAAAGGTGCATCATCACTTGAAGGACGCTCAGCTACTTTCTCCTCGTCGCCGTCGAGAATACCTTTAATTGCAGGTACATCAACAGGAGCCGGCATATACTCGATTACAGCATCCAGAAGGGCTTGCACACCTTTATTCTTAAAGGCGGAGCCACACATCATGGGTGTAATTTCGTTAGCAAGCGTTCGCACACGCAAGCCGGACTTAATCTCTTCTATAGAGAGTGTACCTGCATCCAGGTAGCGCTCCGTCAATTCTTCGGTTGCCTCTGCGGCAACCTCTACCATCTTTTCGCGCCACTCTTCCGCCAGAGACTGTAGCTCTTCCGGAATCGCACGCTCATCAAATGTCATTCCGCGGCTTGCTTCATCCCAGAAGATGGCCTTCATCTTGACAAGATCAACCACACCACGAAAATCTTCTTCTGCTCCTATAGGAAGCTGCAAAGGGACAGGATTAGCACCCAACCGGCTGCGCACTTGCTCCACTACACGAAGGAAATCAGCTCCCACCCTGTCCATTTTATTGACAAAAGCTATTCGAGGAACATGGTACTTATCGGCCTGCCGCCAAACGGTTTCTGATTGAGGCTCTACACCACCAACCGCGCAGAAAACAGCGCACGCACCATCCAGAACCCGTAGGGATCTCTCCACTTCGATCGTGAAGTCAACGTGCCCCGGCGTATCAATGATATTGATACGGTGCTCAGGAAATTGCTGATCCATTCCTTTCCAGAAACAGGTCGTTGCAGCCGAAGTAATCGTTATGCCGCGCTCCTGCTCCTGCTCCATCCAATCCATTGTTGCGGCACCATCATGCACTTCACCGATCTTGTGAGAGACCCCGGTGTAATACAGAATGCGCTCGGTCGTGGTGGTCTTACCGGCGTCAATGTGCGCCATAATCCCAACATTCCGATACCTATCAATAGGCGTACTTCGTGCCACAATTCAATCCGATCAACAATGTAAAAGAGCAAAAAAAGGTCGAACAGGTAAAACGTTTTCTACCAGCGGTAGTGCGAGAACGCTTTATTGGCCTCTGCCATACGATGCGTATCTTCACGCTTCTTAACAGCTGAACCACGCTGCTCAGAGGCATCAGATAATTCACCCGCCAAGCGGTGCGCCATCGATTTCTCACTGCGTTTGCGTGATGCATCAATCAACCAGCGCATCGCCAATGTATTACGACGACTCGCACGTACCTCAACAGGCACCTGGTAGGTTGCACCACCCACGCGTCGAGATTTCACCTCAACCATCGGGCGAACATTCTCAAGCGCTTTTTCAAGCACATCCATTGGCTCACCAGTTGCGCGCTCGCTTACACGATCCAGCGCATCGTAGATGATCTTTTCAGCCACGGATTTCTTACCATCAACCATGATCATGTTGATGAACTTTGCAAGCAACTGACTTCCAAACTTTGGATCAGGCAGAATCTCGCGTTTTGCTGCTACTCGTCTTCTTGGCATGACTTAATTAACTCAGTCCAGTTAGTGAACCCAATCAGCTCTTAGGCCGCTTGGCACCATATTTAGAACGACCCTGACGCCGTTTATCGACACCCGATGTATCCAAGCTACCGCGCACAACGTGATAGCGCACACCAGGCAAATCCTTCACACGACCACCACGAATCAGAACAACCGAGTGCTCCTGGAGGTTGTGACCTTCACCACCGATGTAGGTGCTCACCTCAAAACCGTTCGTCAAACGAACACGGGCAACTTTACGCAGCGCCGAGTTTGGTTTCTTTGGTGTCGTTGTATATACACGCGTACATACCCCACGCTTCTGAGGACATGCCTCCAACGCAGGAACATTACTTTTTTCTACTTTGCGCATGCGGGGCTTGCGCACCAACTGATTGATTGTAGCCATTAAATCCCGTCTCCAGAGAAGCGACTATCGCACCCTCTATCGCACCAGAAAAGCGTGCAGCCCACCTATCCGACCTAATATCGGACCACTGAGGCCACAGACTTAGAACCTTGTTTCCAGACCAGAAATCGTCCGGTAATAATCCTGAAACCTGAGCCTGCATAACTGCTTCAGCCCAAGTGAAGAGCGCGCATTCTACGCGCCTAACAAGGAGGTGTCAACACCACAAAGATCAGCCAATGCTTAAAAGCGAGCGGCTGATCCACCCATGTAATTTGATGCCGTGGCGAAGAGGAACCCCAATCCACCACGGCAACAAATATTATTCACTATCCGCCGTATTCAAGGCCTGCTTGATTGCCTCTGCCACTTCATCGGCATCCATCTCAACCTTGGCTTCAGCTGTTTCTGCATCCAGCTCTTCACCACGCCGTTTATGACGGTCATTGTGGTATGAAAGGCCTGTACCAGCAGGAATCAGTCGACCAACAATCACATTCTCCTTCAGCCCTACCAAGGAGTCGCTAGATCCCCTGACAGCGGCCTCGGTAAGCACGCGTGTTGTCTCCTGGAACGAAGCAGCAGAAATAAATGATTCTGTTGCCAGCGAAGCCTTAGTAATACCCAGTAGTATCGGATTCCACATAGCAGGCTGCTTATCATCGGCCTCCATCTTCAGGTTATCCTCAACCACACGCGCTCGCTCTACCTGCTCACCGCGCAGGAAGCGGGTATCACCGGATGCTGAAATCTCGACCTTACGCAGCATCTGGCGAATAATTACCTCGATATGCTTGTCGTTAATCTTCACACCCTGAAGGCGATAGACGTCCTGAATCTCCTTCACCAGATAATCCGCCAATGCCGTTACACCTTTCAGGCGGAGAATATCATGTGGATTGTACTCACCATCCGAGACAACCTCGCCCTTGGCAACATGTTCACCCTCGAACACATTGACATGACGCCACTTGGGAATCAGATCTTCATGCTGGACACCATCGGCATCCGTGATAATCAGACGCTGCTTACCCTTGGTATCTTTACCAAAGCCAACCGTTCCGGTTGCTTCCGCCAAAATGGCCTGGTCTTTTGGCTTACGCGCTTCGAACAAGTCAGCAACACGAGGCAGACCACCCGTGATGTCACGGGTCTTGGATGATTCCTGCGGAATACGAGCGAGCGTATCACCGATGGCAACCTTTCCACCGTCCGCCACAATTACAACCGCGCCCGCTGGCAGGTAGTAATGCGCAGGAATATCGGTGCCTACGATGTTCAGGTCGTTACCCTCATCATCTACCAGCTTGACCATCGGCCGCATATCTTTACCTGCGGTTGGTCGCTGTTTCGGATCAATAATGGCTAGCGAGGAGAGACCGGTCACATCATCGACCTGACTCTGAACACTGACACCGTCTGCGAATTCAACAAACTGAACCGTACCTGCCACTTCCGTAATAACGGGATGTGTATGGGGATCCCAATTGGCAACCATTTGGCCACCGGCAACCTGCTCACCATCGGCCGCTCGGATATTGGCACCATAAGGTACTTTATAACGTTCACGCTCACGGCCGAGGTCATCAACCACGGTTAACTCACCCGAACGGGAGACAGCAACCAGAGTGCCATTTTTATGTTCAACTGTTTTGATATTGTGCAGCCTTACCGTTCCAGCCGTTTTCACTTCAATGCTGTTAACAGCCGCCGCACGAGATGCCGCACCACCAATATGGAAGGTACGCATAGTAAGCTGTGTGCCAGGCTCACCAATTGACTGAGCAGCAATAACACCAACTGCTTCACCCATATTAACCTTATGCCCGCGAGCCAGGTCACGACCATAACACATAGAACAGACGCCTACCTTCGATTGACAGGTAATGGCGGAACGTACTCTTACATGGTCAACACCCAGTTTTTCGAGCAGCTCCACAGAAGCCTCATCCAACAGCGTGCCACGGTCATAGACCACTTCATCACTGCCGGGCTTAAGAATTGGCTCGGCGAGAACGCGTCCCAGAATTCGTTCACGCAGTGGCTCAACTACATCACCACCCTCAATGATCGGGTGCATGTCGAGACCATCCTCGGTTCCACAATCCCACTCAAGCACAACCATATCCTGAGCCACATCCACCAGTCGTCTGGTCAGATAACCCGAGTTGGCTGTTTTCAGTGCGGTATCAGCAAGGCCTTTACGAGCACCATGAGTTGAGATGAAGTACTGCAGTACGTCAAGACCTTCACGGAAGTTCGCAGTAATTGGAGTCTCAATGATCGAGCCATCCGGTTTGGCCATCAGGCCACGCATACCGGCAAGCTGCCTGATCTGCGCCGCAGAACCACGCGCACCGGAGTCGGCCATCATATAAATAGAGTTGAATGAATCCTGCTGAACCTCATTCCCCTCGCGATCGATAACAGACTCTTTACCAAGGTGAGACATCATCGCCTTGGCTACCTGATCGTTTGTGTGGGACCAGATATCTACCACTTTGTTATAACGCTCGCCATTAGTCACAAGACCAGAGGCATATTGGTTCTGAATCTCTTTTACTTCACGCTCAGCTGAAGCCAGGATCGGACCCTTCTCTTTTGGAATGGTCATGTCATTCATACCAATCGACACACCTGCACGGGTCGCAAAGCGGAAGCCCATGTACATGACCTGGTCAGCAAAGATGACCGTTTCCTTCAGCCCAACACGACGGTAACAGGCATCAACCAAATTGGATATCGCCCGCTTACCCATTGCATGATTGATAATATCAAACGGCAGACCTTCTGGCAGAATCTCAGACAACAGTGCCCGACCTACCGTGGTATCAACGATGCGGCGCGTCTCTATAAGGTCCCCGTCTTCATTCTGGATTTTTTCTTTCAGACGAACTTTAACCTTGGCCTGCAGATCGACCATGCGCGCCTCATAGGCACGATGTACCTCTGCAAGATCAGAGAACACCATTCCCTCACCCTTGGCGTTGATCCGATCGCGGGTCATAAAGTACAAGCCAAGCACAACATCCTGGGAAGGAACGATAATCGGCTCACCATTGGCTGGCGAGAGAATATTGTTGGTTGACATCATGAGACTGCGCGCTTCGAGCTGCGCCTCTATCGAGAGAGGAACATGCACAGCCATCTGATCGCCGTCAAAGTCAGCATTGAATGCAGTACAGACCAGTGGATGCAACTGAATCGCTTTACCTTCTACCAATACTGGCTCAAAGGCCTGAATACCCAGTCGATGCAGCGTGGGTGCGCGGTTAAGCATAACGGGATGTTCACGAATAACCTCTTCGAGGATATCCCATACATCGCCCGTTCCGCGCTCAACCAGTTTCTTGGCCGCCTTGATCGTGGTGGCCAGTCCACGCAGTTGAAGCTTAGAGAAAATAAAGGGCTTGAACAGCTCGAGCGCCATCTTCTTGGGCAAGCCACACTGATGCAGCTTCAAGGTCGGTCCAACCACAATTACAGAACGACCAGAGTAATCAACACGCTTACCCAGCAGATTCTGCCGGAAGCGCCCTTGCTTACCCTTAATCATGTCAGCCAAAGATTTCAGCTGACGCTTGTTTGTACCGGTTATCGCGCGACCACGGCGGCCGTTATCCAACAGCGCATCAACAGACTCCTGCAGCATGCGCTTTTCGTTACGCACGATGATATCCGGCGCATTCAGATCCAACAGTCGCTTCAGACGGTTATTCCGATTAATCACCCGGCGATACAGATCATTAAGGTCCGAGGTGGCAAAGCGACCGCCATCCAGTGGCACCAGTGGGCGCAACTCTGGGGGCAGTACAGGCAATACCGTCATAACCATCCATTCAGGACGGTTGCCAGAACCATGCAGTGACTCGATCAGCTTCAGACGCTTGCTCAATTTCTTGAGCTTGGTCTCTGAGTTGGTACCCAGGATCTCTTCACGCAGCGTTTCTATCTCTTTTGGCAGATTTAGCGATGTCAGCAGTTCATAAACCGCCTCGGCACCCATACGAGCATCAAACTCATCGCCATTCTCTTCTATCGCTTCCAGATACTGATCATCATTCAGCAGCTGTCCGCGCTCCAGCGGGGTCATGCCAGGATCGACGACCACAAAGGACTCAAAATAGAGTACGCGCTCAATATCCCGGAGGGTCATGTCCAATAACAGACCTATACGGGAAGGCAGTGATTTCAAAAACCAGATATGCGCCACTGGGCTGGCCAGCTCAATATGGCCCATGCGCTCACGACGTACTTTTGCCAAGGTCACTTCGACGCCGCACTTTTCGCACACTACGCCACGGTGCTTGAGGCGCTTGTATTTGCCACACAAGCACTCGTAGTCACTGGTCGGACCAAAAATCTTGGCACAAAAGAGCCCTTCGCGCTCAGGCTTGAATGTCCGATAATTAATAGTCTCCGGTTTTTTAACTTCACCATAAGACCATGAACGGATCATGTCGGGGGAGGCCAAACCTATTTTGATAGCATCAAAATCTTCAGTCTGCCCTTGCTGCTTCAGAATTTTTAATAGATCTTTCAAGATCGTATCTCCTGCTGTCGGGTTCCGGTATTCGTCTCGATATTCATTGCGCTAGCGCAGTTGATACCGGAACCTATTCCCGCTCCAATTCAATGTTGATGCCCAGAGAGCGTATCTCTTTGACCAGGACGTTGAAGGACTCCGGCATACCGGCTTCCATCTGGTGATTTCCGTCCACGATGTTTTTATACATCCGCGTACGCCCTGTCACATCATCCGACTTAACGGTGAGCATTTCCTGTAGGGTGTAAGCTGCGCCATACGCCTCCAGCGCCCAGACTTCCATCTCTCCAAATCGCTGTCCACCAAACTGCGCTTTACCACCCAACGGCTGCTGGGTAACCAAGCTGTAAGGTCCAGTGGAGCGGGCATGCATCTTGTCATCAACCAGATGGTTGAGCTTGAGTACATACATGTAGCCAACGGTGACCTGACGATCGAACGCTTCACCAGTACGCCCATCAAACAGCGTGGTTTGGCCACTTTCCGGAAGATCAGCAAGCTTGAGAAGCTGTCTAATCTCGTTCTCAGAAGCGCCATCAAAAACAGGCGTGGCCATCGGTACGCCACGCTTGAGATTGGCAGATAGCTCTAGAATCTCGTCATCACTGAAGCTATCCAGGTCTTCTGACTTTCCGCTCGTGTTGTAGACTTTATCAAGATACTTGCGCAGCTCGGCAACCTTGCTCTTAGCCTCGAGCATCTTGCCAATCTTTTCGCCAACACCCTTAGCAGCCCAGCCAAGGTGCGTTTCAAGGATCTGTCCAACGTTCATACGCGATGGAACACCCAGCGGATTAAGTACGATATCTACAGGCTGCCCATGCTCATCAAACGGCATGTCTTCCACCGGCTGAATCATGGAGATAACACCCTTGTTTCCATGACGTCCAGCCATTTTATCGCCAGGCTGAATACGGCGTTTAACCGCCACATAGACCTTAACCATCTTCAGAACGCCCGGTGCAAGATCGTCACTGGTTGTCAGCTTGCGTTTCTTCTCTTCAAACTTCTCCCGGAACTCTTCGCGCTGCGCCCTGACCTGCTCCGCAATCGCCTCAAGCTGTGCTGCCGCCTCTTCATTATGCAGGCGAATCTCCAACCACCGATCCTGCTCAAGCTCTGCAAGATAAGCCTTGGTGATTTTTGACCCTGATTTCAGTTGATTTGGACCACCATCAGCCACCTTGCCTGTCAGCATTTTCTCAACACGCTGGAAGGTATCTTCTTCCATGATGCGTAGCTGATCATTCAAATCTTTTTTTACTCGATCCAGCTCAGCATTTTCGATCTGAAGTGCTCGTGCATCTTTGTCCACGCCATCGCGAGTGAACACCTGCACATCGATCACGGTACCGACACGGCCCGATGAAACACGCAGTGAGGTATCCTTTACATCCGCTGCCTTTTCACCAAAGATGGCACGTAGCAGTTTTTCCTCAGGTGTAAGCTGAGTCTCACCCTTTGGCGTTACCTTGCCAACCAGGATGTCACCCTCTTTTACCTCAGCACCCACATAGACAATGCCTGATTCATCAAGCTTTGCCAGTGCGGCCTCACCCACATTAGGAATATCACCGGTAATCTCTTCGGAACCCAGTTTGGTGTCCCGAGCCATACAGGTAAGTTCTTCGATATGAATGGTGGTAAAACGATCCTCCTGAACAACCCGCTCGGATACCAATATGGAATCCTCGAAGTTGTAGCCATTCCACGGCATGAAGGCAACACGCATGTTTTGCCCAAGCGCTAATTCACCCAGATCGGTAGATGGACCATCAGCCATAACATCACCACGGGTGATGCTGTCACCTGGCTTAACCAGTGGACGCTGGTTGATACAGGTATTTTGATTCGAACGGGTGTACTTGGTGAGGTTATAAATATCCACACCCGGCTCACCCGCCACAGTCTCATCGTCATTCACACGTACTACGATACGTGCGGCATCAACCTCTTCAACTGATCCGCCACGCTTGGCAACAACGGTCACACCAGAGTCGGTAGCAACGGCACGCTCCATACCCGTTCCAACCAAGGGCTTATCAGCACGCAGTGTTGGTACAGCCTGACGCTGCATATTGGAGCCCATCAATGCACGGTTGGCATCATCATGCTCCAGAAACGGAATCATAGAGGCGGCAACCGAAACGATCTGTTTGGGCGAAACGTCCATATATTGAATCTGATCAGGACTGGTCAGCATGGTTTCATTCTGGAAACGGCAAGGAATCAACTCTTCAAAAAGCATCCCCTTGTCGTCAACCGCTGCACTGGCCTGAGCAATAACAAAACGCCCCTCTTCAATTGCTGAGAGATAATCGATCTCATCCGTGACCAGACCATCCTTTACCACCCGGTAGGGTGTTTCAAGGAAGCCATAATCGTTGGTTCTGGCGTACACAGCCAGAGAGTTGATCAGACCAATATTTGGTCCCTCAGGTGTCTCAATTGGACAGACACGACCATAGTGGGTCGGATGCACGTCACGCACCTCGAAACCGGCACGCTCACGCGCCAGACCGCCCGGACCCAGGGCCGAAACACGGCGTTTGTGTGTTACCTCAGAGAGCGGATTATTTTGATCCATAAACTGAGATAGCTGACTCGAACCAAAGAACTCTTTGATAGCAGCAGATACCGGCTTGGCGTTGATCATCTCCTGCGGCATTAAGCCTTCAGATTCAGCCAGCGTGAGACGCTCTCTGACTGCACGCTCGACACGAACCAGGCCAACACGGAACTGATTTTCTGCCATCTCTCCAACTGAGCGAATTCGACGATTACCCAAGTGATCGATGTCATCAACAATGCCATGACCATTGCGGATATTAATAAGCTCTCTAAGAACTTCAGTAATATCGTCGTTTGAGAGTACGCCCTCACCTGTGACTTCATCACGACCCAGGCGTTTGTTGAACTTCATCCGTCCCACAGCAGAGAGATCATATCTTTCAGAACTGAAGAATAGACTGTTGAACAGCTTCTCAGCCGCCTCTTTGGTGGGTGGCTCACCCGGACGCATCATACGATAGATCTCTACCTGCGCTTCAAGGGCATTGGCTGTTGAATCAATACGCAGTGTAGTAGAAAGATACGGCCCCACATCCAGGTCATTGGTGAATAGGGTCTCAATCTTTTTGATACCGTTTTCAATAAGACTTTCTAACACTTCGTCTGTTATTTCATCATTGGCAGAAGCCAGCAACTCACCCGTCTCTTCATCAACGATGTCGTGCGCTAAAGTTTTTCCATAGAGGAAATCAAACGGAACCTCTAGACTTTTAGCCCCAGCTTTTTCAAGCTCACGGATATGGCGAGCCGTTACGCGGCGCCCTGACTCAACAATAATGTTCTTGCCGACCTTGATATCAAAGGTGGCTGTCTCACCGCGTAAGCGCTCTGGAACCAAGGTTAATTTTGCAGACTTTTTGCTCAGCGCGATCTTGTCTGTATCAAAGAACATCGCGAGCATTTCTTCTGTACCGAAGCCCAGCGCACGAAGCAGTACCGTGGCCGGTAACTTCCGGCGTCGGTCGATTCGAACAAAAACGTTGTCTTTGGGATCAAATTCAAAATCCAGCCAAGAGCCACGATAAGGAATCACGCGAGCAGAAAACAGCAGCTTTCCTGAGCTATGAGTCTTACCTTTGTCATGATCGAAGAAGACGCCAGGTGAACGATGCAACTGAGAAACAATGACACGTTCCGTACCATTAATGACAAAGGTACCGTTATCTGTCATCAAGGGCATTTCACCCATGTAGACTTCTTGCTCACGAATATCTTTGACGACCTTTGATTTGGCGGGCGCCTCTTTATCGTAGATTACCAGACGCACCAGGACACGCAGGGGTGCCGCATAGGTGGCACCACGCAATTGACACTCGCGCACATCAAAAACAGGCGTGCCAAGACGATAACTTACATACTCAAGCACTGCATTTCCGGAATAGCTCTCTATTGGAAATACAGATTTAAACGCCGCATGCAAACCGAGATCATCTCGATCAGCAATAGCGACACCCTCTTGAAGAAATTTGCGATATGAATCAATCTGTGTCGCCAAAAGAAAAGGTACGTCAAGGATACTCGGACGCTTGCCGAAATCCTTACGAATACGCTTTTTCTCAGTGAAAGAATAGGCCATCTTGCCGTCCCTCGATTTCATGAGATCCCGTGGATCTTCGAAAAGATACTCTTATGTAGTAGTTCCAGCGGTTCCATGCCGGAATACATCCATGTAGCGGTGTTCCTACCCGACAACCTCATCAGGTCTATGCAAAATTTGTCACTCATGCTGTTAGTTTTGCCAGCATTGAAACCGAATAGCTTCCGGTTTCCTAATCCACTTTCCGAAAATCGCAAATACGCTCTTTGGAAAGGAGACCTACAAGCGGGAAAAGGCCGGTAGCGAAAACACGCCACCAGCCCTTAACCCAGAGGTTTGCAACTATATGAAATCAAAAATTATTTGATCTCTACGCTTGCACCAGCCTCTTCCAGATCTTTCTTCACGCTCTCTGCCTCATCCTTGGAAACACCTTCCTTCAGAGTGGTTGGAGCGCCTTCTACTGCTTCCTTAGCCTCTTTCAGACCAAGACCGGTGATACCGCGGACTGCCTTAATAACAGCAACTTTGTTGGCACCAAATGAGGTCATAACAACATCAAACTCGGTCTGCTCTTCAGCAGCAGCAGCTTCACCGCCACCTGCAGCAGGTGCAGCAGCAACAGCTGCAGCAGCAGAAACACCAAACTTCTCTTCCATAGCAGAGATCAGCTCGACAACTTCCATTACGGTCATGCCGGCAATAGTCTCTAGGATATCGTCTTTAGAAACGGCCATTGTAAAAACTCCTGATAAATGGGTTAACACGCACTAGCGTGCTGAATAAAAAATAAAGCAGTTATGCAGCCTCTTTCGCATCACGGACCGCAGCTACAGTACGAACCAACTTACCTGGCACCTCATTAATGGTACGTGCAAGTTTTTCGACTGGAGCCTTCATGACCGCCATTAGCATACTGACAGCCTGCTCGTAAGTAGGCATCTTCGAAAGGGCTTCGAGATCGGAAACAGCCAGAAGCTTTCCACCGATTGAGACGACCTTTACGACCAGTTTGCTGTGATCTTTGGCAAAGTCTTTGATCACGCGTGCAGCAGCACCTGGATCTTCCTGAGAGAAAGCCATAACGAGCGGACCCGTTAATTCATCTTTCATACAGGCAAAATCTGTATCCTCGACAGCACGACGAGCCAGTGAATTTTTTACCACACGGATATAGACTCCCGCTTCACGTGCCTTGGCACGTAATTCGGTCATCTCGCCCACGGATAATCCACGGTACTCAGCGGCAATCGCAGAATAGGCAGTACTTGCTACTTCAGCGACTTCGGCGACGACAGCTTTCTTTTGCTCAAGATTGAGTGGCACTCGTCACCTCCTGTTAAAATGACAATGTCATTTTGCTAACAATGCCTTCACCCGGATGGGTTAGGGCCTCTACATCAACGTGCACCATCATCAGAATTACCAACCCGATTCAGGAGCTCCGTCTGCGCAGGCATAATTAAGCCTTTACAGCACCTGCGGTCTTTGACGGCAACCGGCCATTCGGCCGGCGCCCCAAAGTTCCTTTAAGGCGAGCTACACTCGCCCTTGATTTACAATTCCAGCGAAGACAGATCAACCTGCAATCCAGGACCCATGGTCGTGGAGAGCGTGATTTTCTTCAGATATACACCCTTCGCCGCGCTGGGCTTGAGCTTTTTCAAATCAGTCAGCAGTGCTTCAAGGTTCTGCTTAACAGCATCACCTTCAAAACTGAGCTTACCGATAGTACAGTGGACAATTCCGCCCTTATCGGTGCGGTAACGGACCTGGCCCGCTTTCGCATTCTGCACGGCCTCTGCAACATTCGGGGTTACCGTACCCACTTTAGGATTCGGCATTAGTCCGCGCGGACCGAGGATCTGTCCTAACTGACCCACTACTCGCATGGCGTCTGGTGTCGCTATAACCACATCAAAGTCCATGTTACCTGCTTTGATATCAGCAGCCAGATCATCAAAGCCAACCACATCGGCCCCAGCTTCAGTGGCTGCATCAGCATTCGCGCCCTGCGCAAAAACCGCTACCCTTACAACCTTGCCCGTACCATTTGGCAACACGGTTGAACCACGTACGTTCTGATCAGATTTGCGCGGGTCAACACCCAGATTGACTGAAACATCGACAGACTCACCAAACTTAACACTTGAGAGATCTTTGAGCAGTGCAACAGCATCACTGATTGGATATTGTTTTCCAATCTCAACTTTCTCTTTTATGGCGCGAGCACGCTTACTTAATTTAGCCACGTTACACACCCTCCACATCAAGACCCATCGAACGCGCTGTACCAGCGATCGTCCGTACAGCGGCATCCATATCGGCGGCTGTAATATCAGGCTTCTTAACAGTAGCTATCTCTTCCAGCTGTTCGCGAGTAACCTTGCCAACTTTGATTTTATTTGGCGTACCTGAACCCTTCGCCACGCCTGCCGCTTTCTGAAGTAAAACTGCAGCAGGTGGGGTTTTGGTGATAAAGGTAAAGCTGCGGTCTGCATAGACGGTTATGACAACAGGGATCGGCAGTCCTTTCTCAAGACTATCAGTCTTTGCATTAAACGCCTTACAGAACTCCATGATGTTAACACCGTGCTGACCCAGCGCCGGACCAACTGGAGGACTGGGGTTTGCTGAACCAGCCTTCACCTGCAGCTTAATATAAGCTTGAATTTTCTTAGCCATTAGTAACTCCTAGTTGGGTACAAGCGCCTCGCGGCTCCCCTGTGAATCTAGATGAGAACAGTCCCTGCCGAAGCAGGAGAGTCTTATTTCTCAGCTTTTTTCCACTTGGCCAAACTCAAGATCGACCGGGGTGGAACGCCCAAAAATCAAAACAGATACCTTGAGCCTGCTCTTCTCATAATCAACATCTTCAACGACACCATTAAAGTCATTGAAGGGACCGTCGATTACGCGAACAACTTCGCCCGGCTCAAACAGTACCTTAGGACGAGGTTTCTCAACGCCTTCCTGCACACGCTGGAGAATCGCATTAGCCTCTTTTTCAGTAATAGGTGCGGGACGATCTGCTGTACCGCCAATAAAGCCCATCACCTTTGGTGCATCTTTTACCAGGTGCCATGTCTCATCGGTCATTTCCATCTGAACCAGGACATAACCCGGAAAAAACTTACGCTCACTTCTGCGCTGCTGACCTGCACGCATCTCCACAACCTCTTCGGTCGGGACAAGGATCTCTCCAAAGTGAGACTCCATGTTAAATCGCTTGATACGCTCTTCGAGCGATCGCTTTACTTGCGCCTCAAACCCGGAGTAGGCGTGTACCACGTACCATCGCAATGACATTGTATTCCCCTATCCGGTTACCGACTGCACAATAGCCATCAGCATCATGTCAAACAACCAGAGAACGATACCAACCAACAACACCATGCCAAAAACAATAAGTGTTGTCTGGATTGTCTCCTGCCTGCTCGGCCATACGACCTTGCGAACCTCTGTGCGCGCCGCCACAGCAAAATCCCAGACGCGCCGCCCAGCAACAGACTGCAAGGCTACAACAATCGCGAGACCTGAGATCGCGAGCAGCCCAAGTACCCTGATCAGCGTGGAGTATTCTTCAAGGATATAGAACAGCACAATACCCCCTATCAGCAGCACAACTGCCAATAAGAGTTTCACTGTATCCATTCCGGTGCTTTCGACTTCAGCCTTTACGTTCATTCCTGCCACTACACCCTCTTAACGAGGGCGCTTTAAATAATGGCAGGCCAGGAGGGACTCGAACCCCCAACCTGCGGTTTTGGAGACCGCTGCTCTACCAATTGAGCCACTGGCCTGTAAAAAATTGCTAGTTGACAGACGAAGATGCGGCAGGATCTTCCGATCCGCCGCTTCCTCAGAACCAGCTACAGGTAAATTACAACTAC
>ATLU01000191.1_pt1 | contig 15357 bp, 11 predicted proteins | sample 178751 | NCBI WGS metagenome assembly ATLU01 (sample SAMN02211837, study PRJNA209200) | bioreactor metagenome | isolation source: day 23 sample from continuous culture bioreactor inoculated with sediment... | place: Germany: Wadden Sea | collected 2011
AGATCCGGCATGGGTTTTCCCGCGAGTGAATAGCGCAGCCAGCTGCGGCTGACATCCCGGCTGACGCCCACGCGCTTGAGGGTTGGGGCAAAGGCGTCATCATTCATCGACCACAGGCCCACGCCGATTTTCTCGCGCCCTTCGCCATCGGTGCCAATCACCTCTGGTTCCAATCCCATCAGACGGTAAATCCGCTCCATCCGGGGATCAAACACGCCGACGTAATGCTTCAGCTTAAAGGCGGACATCAACTCGCCCGCGCCCAGCGCAAGGGCGGCTGACGCACGACGATCAGCATTCGGAGACAGGCAAAATCGGGTGCATTCCCAGATCAGCGGGCTCTCGATGGTCACACCACCGGTCAGATGGCTGAAGTGATCGTTCACCATGGTTTGCCCCACGGTGGGTAAAAATCGCATTGATCCGCCATGGCGCCCATCCGCCATTTCCCAGATCACATAAAGCGGGTTCATCGCGTCATATTCATCGCGCTCTTCACCGGCGTCATTGACGGTCACGTCCCAACCCAGTCGTTTTGAAAACTGCTCTGCCCGGTCACGAAACATCGTGTCACGCAGCAAGGGGAAACGGGACAGGTCGTTGGCATAGAGATAGCGCAGCATCGTGGGGCTCCTTTGTCCGATCAGCTGCGGTCACAATGCCGCCACAATGGTTAATTCCCGCAAGCATAGCGTACGGGCGGTTAACCTTCAGACAAGGATCCCTTCAAACAATGATCACCCCTGTGGCCAGCGCACGGGCCACAGCATGTGTGGTGTTAAGCGCGCCGAGTTTATGGCGCGCACTCTCGATATACACCCGCAACGTATGCTCTGAGATGGTCATCTCAGCCGCCGCCTGTGCGCGGTTCATACCTTTGGCCAGATATGTCATCGCCGACAATTCACGTGGCGACAACATCGGGGTGGTGGCCGCATCCCCCCATTGTTCAAATTCCAGTGCCTTTTTGTTCAACTCATGTGCGATGATCATCAGATCCCGTGCGTTTTCATCCACAAAATTGTGCCAGTCCTGATCGTCGGCCTGAGAATTCAGCGTGAACAATGCAAATTGCCCAGAAGGTCCGCGTATGGGAATGGTATAGCCTTGGTTGCCCAGCCCGTGATCCATCGCATCTTGCAACATGGCGCGTGCCGGTTTTGACGACCAATCAAGCTCTTTCCAGATCACCGGTGTGAAGCGTTGGAAACAGCCAAAGATCACCGGATCCAGCCGCAGGTAATCCTTTTCCAGATAGCGATCGACCCATTCCGGGCTATAGGTTCCCGCGCCAAATCGTTCCCCAATGGAATTCACCCAATGGTAGACGACGTGGCTGGTTTTATAGTGATCCCGCAGTGCTTCTGTGACCCCTTGAAGTCCTTCAAGCGTGGTCGCGTTCTGAAGTGAGCTGAGGTGCTGTTCCAGGCTGGCTTTCATATGACTGCATCATCTCCGCTTTCCGATCAGCGGCGCTCGCGAGTTCAGTCAAAGCAACCAGTCGAGCATCGTCAAGGGTTTCAGCCGTGACGGTCAGGTTGTTTCTGCGAGCAAAAGCCATCAGGTCAGTAAGAACATCAATGATCCATTCATTCGTCATGTAAAGCCCCGTTTTTGGTTCCATCTCCACACAACCGTAGCACGAGCGCAGAAAATCGTTAATTCACTGGTTCTTACTCCCCCAAAATAGTGAGGCAGAAATTTGGAACCTTTTGATTTTTCACCACATGAAGGTTTAAAAATACTGAAAACCGGTGATGAAAGCCCCACTTTTCCCGAATCAATTCTAACCGAATCACCCTAAGAGAGAGGTAATGACAAAGAAAAACCCCCGCAGCGGCACTGCAGGGGTTTCAGGTGGTTCAATCAGAACGCGTAGGGTTACGAACGGGCGTCCAATGCGTCTTCGAATGTACGCAGGCCGGTTTTTGGGGCCTGAACGAGCACGGCCATATTGCCCGGCTTATGTTCGTTGCGCAGCATTTTCAAATGCGCTTGTGGGATCTCATCCCAAGGAAACACTTCGGACATGCAAGGGTCGATGCGACGCTCGACCATCATGCGGTTTGCTGATGCGGCCTGTTTCAGATGGGCAAAATGCGACCCCTGAACGCGCTTTTGATGCATCCAAAGGTAACGCACGTCAAAGGTGCAATTAAAGCCGGTGGTGCCGGCGCAAATCACGATCATGCCACCCTTTTTGCACACGAAGGTCGAGACCGGGAATGTGGCTTCGCCGGGGTGTTCAAACACCATGTCGACGTTGTTGCCTTTGCCGGTGATATCCCAGATGGCTTTGCCGAATTTGCGCACTTCTTTGAACCAATCGGCATATTCGGGCGTGTTCACCGTGGGCAATTGCCCCCAACAGGAAAAGTCTTTGCGGTTGATCACCCCTTTGGCGCCCAGCGACATCACAAACTCGCGTTTGTCTTCGTCCGAGATCACACCGATGGCATTGCCACCCGCCGCGTTGATCAGCTGGATCGCAAAGGACCCCAGACCGCCAGAAGCGCCCCAGACCAGAACATTCTGGCCGGGTTTCAGCTCGTGTGGGGCATGACCAAACAGCATCCGGTAGGCGGTCGCCAAAGTCAGCGTGTAACACGCGCTTTCTTCCCAGGTCAGATGCTTGGGACGTGGCAAAAGCTGTTGGGCTTGAACGCGCGTAAATTGCGCAAACGACCCATCGGGGGTTTCATAGCCCCAGATCCGCTGGCTTGGGGAAAACATCGGATCGCCGCCGTTGCATTCCTCGTCATCGCCATCATCCTGGTTACAGTGGATGACAACTTCGTCGCCCACTTTCCACGACTTCACCTTGCGGCCCACAGCCCAAACGATGCCAGACGCATCAGAGCCCGCAACATGGTAATCCTGTTTGTGAACGTCAAACATGCTCACCGGGACGCCAAGCCCGGCCCAAATGCCGTTATAGTTCACACCGGCAGCCATCACCAGAACCAGCACTTCGTGGCTGTCCAATGTGGGGGTGTCCACCACTTCGACCTGCATCGCCTTGTCTGGCTCACCCTGACGCTCGCGGCGGATCGCCCATGAGTACATCTGTTTCGGCACATGACCCATTGGGGGCATTTCGCCGATCTCATAAAGGTCTTTTTTCGGTGCGTCGTATTCCGCGATACCGGTTTGCGTGTCCAAAGCCATGGTGGCCTCCTGTCAACTACAAGCAATGATTCCTTCGCCGCAACGCAGAATTGCGGCTGCTACTGCAGCATTACGTACGAGTTCGCAAGATTGCAACCGATTTTGGGGTCTGTTTTGTAATTTTCTGTCGCAAGTGACGTTAAGGTCAATCAAAACCCAACAAAATCTTACAATACACTTGCGTCCGCCACATCCGCTGGACTGAGGTCAGAGATGTGAATTGGGGTAATGGCATCGGACAGATGCGCAATGGAATTGGCATAAAACGCCAAAATCGCTCGGTCTGGTGGGTTGATGTGATATGAACCACCGGTTTCGCGGATCAATCCGCGCAGCATCAACAGACGGATGCCCACCTCTACCGCGTAATCCAGATCATTACGCGGCATATGGATATGCGCCCCGCGCGCTTCCATATCGGCCACCAAGGTCTGAAACCGGTCGGTGATTTCGTCGCGCGTATGGGTGTCTTTTTCCAACATCACCGCCGCCACAACAGGCACAGGCAATACCGGCACCACATCGCGGATACGCCCCATCAGCTCGCGGGCCAGCCCCTCAAGCACTTTTTTATCATGGTCTTTCATATAGGCCGACAGCGACAGGGGGGTGCCAAAGGACACACTGGCATAACCAAATCGGTGAAACCGTCCGGTGATCCGTTGCCACAAATGTTGCCCAACATGGCGCAGGATATATTTCAGGCGCAGCCCAAATTTGCGCGATCCTTTGATGTCGGCGGCCACCAACACCCGGTCCTCAAGCACCCGGTCATAATTCATCGCCACAGGGATAAAGACCACATCGCGATTTTTCGCAGGGTCAAAATCATCCATAATGTAACTGAGCAAACCCATTTTCGGCGCGCCCACTTCGCCGTTCAAACTCAGCCCCCCTTCGGGAAACATCGCTTGGGTCACACCGCCGTCGGTGGCCATGCGTACGTAGCGCGACAGAACTTTGCGATAGAGCGCATTGCGCGACCGGCGACGGATAAAATAGGCCCCCATCGACCGGATCAACGTGCGCAGCGGCCAAACCCGCGCCCATTCCCCCACCGCATAAGACAGATGTGAACGTTCCGCCGCCAACCAAGTGACCAGCACATAATCCATGTTCGATCTGTGATTCATCACAAAGACGACGGTTGCGTCGGCGCTGATCTCTTTCAGCCGCGCCTCGTCAAAAGCCCCCAAACGGACACGGTAAAATGCGCGGCTCAGCAATTTGGCGATGCGGATACCAAAACCAAAATAGGCGGTGGCGGAAAAGCGCGGCACAATTTCACGGGCATAGCCGCGTGCCTTTTCAAACGCCACCTGTTCGGGAATGCCCTCTTCGGCGGCGTGTTCGGCGATCGCCTTGGCGACCTCTGGGTCATAGCTCAGGCGCTGAACCATGTCGTAACGACGCGCCAGTTTAAATGGCTCAATCGGGCGCTCGAGCTTTTCATTCAGTCTGGCCACGGCCTTTTGCAACCGTTTACGGAAAAACCACCGCACCGATGGAAACAGAAAATGCGACGCAAAGGTCACCGCTGCAAAAGCAAGGATCAGGACCAATAGCCAAAGGGGAAGCTCAATCGTGCGCGTCATAAGAAATCCTTTTCAGGTTTCCCTTCAAAGGTAAAGAACGCCGTCACCTCAGAGCGTTGCGGCGCCGCCCCCAAGCATCACCACGTAATTTTCCTAACCCGATATTCCCCCTTGCGTAATATTCTTGCGTCTGCGAAAAATGCTGCACTGCAACAAAATGCGAGTCACGGATCATGAGCACGCCCCAGAACACAAGCCCGCAAGATCGCCCAAAAGATCGTCCCCGGGATCGTCCATGGCTGTTTCGCACCTATGCCGGTCACTCGACCGCCAAAGCCTCGAACGCGCTTTACCGCAGCAACCTGTCAAAAGGTCAGACCGGGCTGTCCGTGGCCTTCGATCTGCCCACCCAAACGGGCTATGACAGCGACCATACGCTGGCACGCGGCGAGGTGGGCAAAGTGGGGGTGCCACTGGGCCATCTTGGCGACATGCGCGCGTTGTTTGCAGACATCCCGCTTGAAAAAATGAACACCTCGATGACCATCAACGCGACCGCCCCGTGGCTGCTGGCCCTTTATATCGCAGCCGCCGAAGAACAGGGCGCGGATGTGTCCAAGCTGCAAGGCACGGTGCAAAATGATATCATCAAGGAATATCTGTCGCGCGGCACATATGTCTGCCCGCCCAAGCCCAGCTTGCGCATGATCACCGATGTGGCCGCCTATACGCGTGAGTTTTTGCCGAAGTGGAACCCGATGAACGTGTGTTCCTATCACCTGCAAGAGGCCGGTGCGACGCCAGAGGAGGAGCTGGCCTTTGCGCTGGCCACCGCGATTGCCGTGCTGGATGATCTTAAGAGCAAAGTCCCAACCGAGGCTTTTCCAGAAATGGTGGGCCGCATTTCGTTCTTTGTGAACGCAGGCATCCGCTTTGTGACCGAAATGTGCAAAATGCGCGCTTTTGTGGAATTGTGGGATGAGATTACCCGTGAACGCTATGGTGTTGAGGATCCCAAATTCCGCCGCTTCCGCTATGGGGTGCAAGTGAACTCGCTTGGTTTGACCGAGCAGCAACCGGAAAACAACGTCTACCGGATCCTGATCGAAATGCTCGCGGTAACCCTGTCGAAAAACGCCCGCGCCCGTGCAGTGCAATTGCCCGCATGGAACGAAGCCCTTGGCCTACCCCGCCCATGGGATCAGCAATGGTCGCTGCGCATGCAGCAGATCATGGCTTATGAAACCGATCTGTTGGAATATGACGACCTCTTCGACAACAACCCCGCCGTGGACCGCAAAGTGGCTGAGCTGAAAGAAGGTGCGCGCGCCGAGCTGGCCCAGATCGACGGCATGGGCGGCGCTGTGGCGGCGATTGAATATATGAAATCGCGCCTGGTCGACAGCAACGCCACCCGGATTGGCAAGATCGAGGTCGGCGAGACCACCGTGGTTGGCGTGAACAAATGGCTGGAAACCACCGAAAGCCCGCTGACCGCAGGGGACGGCGCGATTATGGTGGCGGATGCGGATGCAGAGGCGGACCAGGTTGCCCGTCTTGAGGCATGGCGCACCAGCCGTGATGCGGATGCTGTGAAACAAGCGCTGGCGGACCTGCGCCAAGCGGCCAAAGACGGCACCAACATCATGCCATCGTCCATTGCGGCGGCCAAAGCAGGCGTGACCACCGGCGAATGGGGCGAAGTGATGCGCGCGACTTTTGGGCAATACCGCGCACCTACAGGGGTCAGCAAAAATCGTTCAAACCGCACCGAAGGGCTGGATGACATCCGCGCCCGCGTCGATGCGGTGTCCGACAGCCTGGGCCGTCGCCTGACGTTTCTTGTGGGCAAACCCGGCCTTGATGGGCATTCCAATGGTGCCGAACAGATCGCCGCCCGCGCGCGCGATTGCGGCATGGACATCACTTATGAAGGCATCCGCCTGACGCCAGAGGAATTGGTGGCATCCGCCATTGAAACCGACGCCCATGTGGTCGGCCTGTCAATCCTGTCAGGCAGCCACATTCCCCTGCTCGAAGAGCTGATGGAGCGGATGAAAGCCGCCGGATTGGGCCATATCCCAGTGGTCGCCGGCGGGATCATTCCCGATGAAGACGCCACCCGCCTGCGCGCGATTGGGGTCACCAAAGTCTATACACCAAAGGACTTTGAGCTGAATGTGATCATGGATGACATCGTGACACTGGTTGATCCAAAAGCGGTGGCTGCTGAATAACTCTCCCACCCTCTAAAAAACGAAAGGCGCCGGTTCATCCTGCGCCTTTTTTCTTGTCATAAATATCCTGGGGTGAAGGCGCAGGGCGCAGCCCGGCGCCGAGGGGCAAAGCCCCTACCCGCTCACCTCTTCCAGCTTCTGCACCAGCTCTTTGTAGTGATAGCTCGGTTCAATCCCGCCGGTGTCACCTTCAATGAAGTCTGGGTCAGACGGCAAACATCCCAATCCGCAGACTTGACTGATCACCATATCGCTTGTGTCGATATACCAAAGGCGCCCGCCCGGTGTGGCGACCCAACCGTCAATCCCCTCGGCCTCGTCCCCTTCGACATCCTCGGTCGATGGCAATTCGTTCACATAATTGGGCGAATAGGCACCATGGGTATGATAAGATGCAATCAGCACCTCAAGCATGTCCGGGTCAGCGGGTTCGCAGGTGCCTTTGCGCCCGCGTTTGGCCGGGCTGATCGCCAGTTTTCCATCTGCATCCAGACCAATATAGCCACAATACTCGCGGTTCTTCTTAATCGAAATCGGCTGCAATTCGGTAAAAATCCGTTTGACCAACGCCAGCTCGCTTGCCTCCTGCGCAACCGATGACAGCGGCGCAAACGCCAAAAAGAGGGCGGGGATCATAAAACGCATCTGGCACATCATCCTTTTTCAAAACACCTCTTTAAAAACACACCCGTGCCCTGCCAAGTCAAGCCACATCACAAACGTTCTCTCCCAAATTGTGACCTGTGCTGCCCCGGCGACAGGTTTGACCTTTGCCACAAACCGGCGCATGTTGTCCGCCGCTAACAGCCCACGAACGAGGATTCCCATGACCGTACATATTGGTGCCGAACAAGGCCAAATTGCTGAAACAGTGTTGATGCCCGGCGATCCCTATCGCGCCAGATGGGTGGCTGAGAATTTTCTGGAAGATGCAAAACTGGTGCACGAAGTGCGTGGCATGTTCGGCTTTACCGGCAACTGGCGCGGCAACCGGGTAAGCATTCAGGGGTCCGGCATGGGCATGCCGTCGATGTCGATCTATGCCAACGAGCTGATCCGCGATTTTGGTGCCAAAACGCTGATCCGCATCGGGTCCTGCGGCGGGATGCAGGATCATGTGAAACTGCGCGATGTGGTGATTGCGATGACAGCAACCACGGTGGCCACGCCAAGTTCCACCATTTTTCGCGAGCTGAACTTTTCGCCCTGCGCCGATCACTCGCTGCTCGCCGCCGCTGTTGAGGCCGCAAAAAACGTTGAAGTTGGCGTGCATGTGGGGGGGATCTATTCCTCGGATACCTTCTATGACGAACGCCCCGATCTGAACAAAGAAATGCAGCGTCACGGCATTTTGGGGGTCGAGATGGAAGCAGCAGAGCTTTACACCCTTGCCAACCGATATGGCGTACGTGCCTTGGGCATTATGACCGTGTCGGACCATCTTTTGACCGGTGAGGCGCTGCCGTCTGATCAACGTGAAAAGACCTTTGGCGATATGGTTGAAATTGCCCTGAACGCGGCTTTCGCCTGATGGGTATGGCACGGCGCAGACTTGGCCAATCCGGTCCCGAAGTGTCGGCGATCGGGTTGGGCTGCATGAATTTCTCGGGCTTTTACGGCAAGACCACGCGCGACGAAAGCTTTGCGACATTGGATGGTGCGTGGAAGGCCGGGATCAATTTCTTTGACACGTCGGATATCTATGGCAATGGCCTGTCAGAAGAGATCATTGGCGAATGGTTGCGAAATACCGGGCACCAGCCCGTCATCGCCACCAAAGGCGGCATTGTGACCGGCGCGCCGCGCGGCACAGCGGACAACACGGCGGACGGGCTGCGCGCCCGGCTTGAAGCATCCCTTTCCCGGCTCGGTGTGGATCACGTGGCGCTTTATTATGTGCATCGTCGACAGTTTGATCTGCGGATTGAGACCGTGACCGAAACGCTGGAAGGCTTTCGCGAAGAAGGGTTGATTGGCGGCTTTGGCTATTCAGAAATCTCACCTGCCTCCCTGCGCCGTGCCGCCTCTGTTGCGCCCGTGGCGGCTGTTCAGAACGAATACTCGCTTTGGACCCGCCTGCCCGAGCTTGGCATGATCCAAACCTGCAAAGAATTGGGCACCACCTTTGTGCCGTTTTCACCACTGGCGCGCGGGTTCTTTTCAGACAAAGAACGTGATTTTGAGGCCGTGACGGCCCTGCCCTTTTTGCACGCAAACCCACGGTTCGCCCAACCGAACTATGATCTGAACTGTCAGGCTTTCATGCCGTTTCGCGCGTTTGCCCAGGCGCGGGGCTGGTCTGTTCCCGCCTTGGCTTTGGCATGGATTTTGGACCAGGGGGATCATCTGATCCCGATCCCGGGTACAAGGTCACCTGAACATCTGAACAACTGGGCCGCTGCGTCTGACATCACATTCACCCCTGAAGATCGCGCTGAAATTGCACGACTTTTGCCCGTTGGCTGGGCGCATGGGGATCGCTATTCCGAGACGCAAATCGTCGGGATTGAGCGGTATTGCTAAAGCAGTAAGGGGCGTTGCCCCTCGCGGCACGCCGCTCACCCCAGGATATTTGCAGAAAGAGGAAGAGGGTGTCAGCGCCCGTGGCTTTGGTCATAGTCATTAGGCATCGGGGTATTCCAGCCTTTGAGAGCGCCGGGTTTTGGGGCAAAGATTTCGACCAGAAGCGGGTGGCACGCGGCCTGATCTGAACTGTGCTGGGTTGAGCAATCGCCGCCCGGGCAGGCAGAGAGGCCGCCAATGAGATCTATTTCAGCAAAGACCTCAAGATAATCGCCCGGACGCACCGGGCTGGCTTTCATGAAATACTGGCCAGTGTCACGGGTAAAGCCGGTGCACATAAAGACATTCAGGACATCGTGCACATGGGGTTCGGCCTCAGCCAAGGGGATTTTCAGATGGTCGGCCAGTGCGCGGGTGAGGTTAGAGTGGCAGCATTGATGATATTGTCCACCCGACAAAAGATTGCTGGTGTAAGGGTCACAGCGCGTGCCAATCACATCATGCACCGAGCCGCCAAAATCATCAAATCCATACCAATCGAGCGTGTCTTTGGTGATTGTCGCCATTGGGCGTAGGTTTGGAAAACTTGACCACATCCGGTCGCCCGTTGACAAATGGGTGCCATGTAACGCGCGGGTTTTGCCCGAATAGAACCGCTCGCTCAGATCATCTGCGTTCCACAGGTTCAGATCGCCAACTTGCGATCCTTCGACGGATGAGATGCGAAAGAAATGTCCGGCGGGGGCGGTGAAACAGCGCGCATCGCGCGGCGGCACCAATACTTCATCAACCTTTTCCGCGCCCCCCCGCGCTGCCTGATAAAGCGCCATAGGAGCTGGGGTCAGACTGTCCACCGGATAGCAAATCACCGGCGCAATGGCTTTGCGTTCTCCTGCATCTTGCGGCGGGGCAAATTGGGGCTGATCTGGCTTCATCGCACTCTCCTTTTCCTCAGATGTCATCTGGTCACGCTGCTGGCACAAGATCAAGTCGTCTGTCGCTGGTCCCGGTCGCCTTTTGCTGGCGCAGCAGTGAATTGACTTTCACCCGCCCGACTGCCACTTGGGTTGGAACGGAGAGAGACCATGAAACTTGCTTATGTCATTGCGCCGGGACGCGGCGAAACCAATCAACTTCTGGCTGGTGTGGCCGAGGCGCTTAAGGCGCGCGGCGTGGCACTTGTAGGCACGGTGCAGTTGGATACCGAGCGCGCGGAAGAGTTTCATTGTGACATGGATGTGCTGGTCCTGCCGGACGGGCCCAAAATTCGCATCAGCCAGTTTTTGGGGGCCGGGTCGCAGGGCTGCAAGCTGAACCCTGAGGCGCTGGAAACCTCGGTTGCGGCAACCGAAGCACGACTGGCAGAAGGTGCAGATCTGTTGATTGTGAACAAATTTGGCAAGCAAGAGGCCGAAGGGCGCGGCTTTCGCAATGCCGTGGGCGAAGCTATGGCCCGCGACATCCCCGCCATCATTGGCGTCAGCGCCGCCACGGTTGACGCTTTTCGCGAGTTTGTGGGTGCGGCTGAGGAACTGGCCCCAAACGCGGATGCGATTATGGCGTGGGCCGCTGAGGCAACAGGAAAATAACCGTGCAAAAAGGGCGCCCCCGCAAGGCGCCCTTGGGATGTTAATCCTTACGTGCGGAACACTTTATAGATCGCTGGGATCACCAATACCGTCAGCAAAGTTGAGCTGAGTAGCCCAAACAAGAGTGAGATTGCGAGCCCCTGAAAGATTGGATCCGCCAAGATCACCACCGCACCAATCATCGCTGCAATCGCGGTAAGAAGGATGGGCTTGAACCGAATGGCCCCTGCTTCGATCAAAATCTCGGTCTTGTCTTGGGCAGGATCAGCGTTGCGGATGAAATCCACCAGCAGGATCGAATTGCGCACGATAATCCCCGCAAGTGCAATGAACCCAATCATCGAGGTTGCCGAGAAAGGTGCCGCGAATATCCAATGCCCAAACATGATCCCAAGGAAAGTCAGTGGGATTGGGGTCAGGATCACCAGTGGCAATTTAAACGACCCAAATTGCGCCACCACAAGGATGTAGATGCCCAGCAAGGCAACCGCAAAAGCAGCACCCATATCGCGGAAGGTGACCCATGTGACCTCCCATTCGCCATCCCACAACAGCGTGATCGCGCTTTCGTCTTCGGGCTGCCCATTCATGCGGATCACCGGTTTGGTGCCCGGAGCCCATTCCATCTGATCAAGCGCGTCGGCAACCGCCAGCATGCCGTAAAGAGGTGCTTCAAACGCACCGGCCAACTCGGCCTGCACCATTTCGACGCTGCGGCCATTGTGGCGGAAGATCGGATAGCTGGCGCGTTCTTCGGACAGGGTGATCACATCGCCCAATTCCACCACGCCGCGCGCGCCGGGAAGGGTGTTGGCGGGGATCGGTGTGGACAGAAAGCGTTCATCCACCACCCGGTCGGATTTGTCGCGTTCAATGGTGATCGGGATCGGGCTGCGCCCCTCGCCGCGGTGGCTATAGCCAACAGTTGAGGCCCCATTCAGCAACGCCAGAGTTTGGAACACGTCGCCTTCTTGCACGCCGTGGAATTCCAATTGATCGGGCGAGATTTCCGCACGCAATTTACGCGGTTGCGTGCCAAAACTGTCGTCCACATCCACCACGTAAGGCACGCTTTCAAAGGCTGCACGGATTTTGGTGGCGGCGTCGCGACGCGCCTCTGCTGTGGGGCCGTAAACCTCGGCCAGCAAGGTTGCAATCACCGGCGGACCGGGGGGCGGTTCCACGGTTTTCATGTTGGTTCCCACCGGCACGTCAAGCTTGGAAATCCGCTCGCGGATCTCAAGCGCCAGATCGTGGCTGGAGCGTTCACGGTCATGTTTTGGGGTCAGAAGAATGGCCACCTCGCCCATCTGCGGTTCTTCGCGCAAATAGTAATGGCGCACCAAACCGTTGAAATTGAAAGGACTTGCCGCACCGGCGTGGGTTTCGACCGAGATCACCTCGGGCAGGTCCATCACAACGCGCGCCACATCCTGCGCCACCGCATCTGTTGCCTCCACCGACGCCCCTTCGGGCAGGTCAATCACCACCGACAGCTCGATTTATTGTCAAACGGCAGAAGCTTGACGGTGACGTCTTTGGTGTAAAGCAGACCAAGGGAGCCAAAGCTGAGCACAATGGCGACGATCAAAAACCCAAGACTGCGCGCCTTGGTTTTCAGCACAGGACGCGCCACGGCGGCATAGATCGCACCAAGGCGCCCGCCGGGGGTCGCCTCATGTGAATGATCATGCACCGGCGCATTGCCTGCGATTTTGATCATCAGCCAAGGGGTAATGATGACAGCCACAAAGAATGAAAAGATCATCGCGGCGGACGCATTCGCGGGAATGGGCGACATATAGGGGCCCATCAGGCCGGACACGAACAGCATCGGTAGAAGGGCCGCGACCACGGTAAGGGTCGCGACAATGGTCGGATTTCCCACCTCAGCCACCGCGCGCACCGCTTTGGTTACACGGTCGGCTTTGTCGGGCATTCCCCAGTGGCGCGCGATGTTCTCAATGACCACAATCGCGTCATCCACCAAGATCCCGATCGAGAAAATCAGCGCAAACAGCGACACGCGGTTGAGCGTATAGCCCATGATCCACGCGGAAAACAGTGTGAGCAGGATGGTGACCGGAATGACCACCGCGACCACGATACTTTCACGCCAGCCGATGGCCAGCAGCACCAGTCCCACGATGGACACGGTGGCAAGACCAAGGTGAAACAGCAGCTCATTGGCTTTTTCATCTGCCGTCTCGCCGTAATCGCGGGTGATTGACACATTGATGCTGGCGGGGATCAGGCTGCCCTTTAAGGCCCCCACTTTATGCAGCACCTCTTCGGCCACAATCACCGCATTGGCCCCGGCGCGTTTGGCAATCGCAAGTGTGACCGCTGGGGTGCGGTGCAAACCGTGTTCGTCCCGCGTGATCTGGCTGACGATGCTTTGCGAGGTATCCGCCACAAAACGCACATCCGCCACGTCACGCACATAGACGGCACGCCCGTCGCGCGCGGTCAACAGAAGGTTGGCAACATCTGTGGGCGCGCGCAGGGTTTTACCCGCAACCAGCGCAATTTGCTCGCCCTTATCCCGCACCAACCCGGTGGAAAATGCGCGATTTGCGGCTTCAACCTTACCCGTCAGTTGCTGCAAGGTGATGCCATAGAGGGCCAGTTTTTCGGGGTCCGGTGCAATGCGGATCGCATCCGAGCTTTCACCCACCAAATAGGTCAGACCAACGTCCTGAATCTTGGCCATCTCGACCTGCAATTCACGCGCCACGCGGGTGATGTCGCCCGCCGTCACCTCGCCCGCATGGGGATTGGGCGTAAGCGTCAGTGAGACGATGGCAACATCATCAATCCCGCGCCCGACGATCAGCGGTTTTTGGATGCCCACTGGGATCCGGTCGAGGTTGGCGTTCACCTTGTCATGCACACGCAACACGGCGGCATCCGACGAGGTGCCCACCAAGAAGCGCGCCGTAACCATGGCGTAATCATCGCGGGTGGAGGAATAGACATGCTCAACCCCGGCGATGCCTTTGATGATCGTCTCCATCGGTTCCGAGATCAGTTTCATCGCATCACCAGCTTTCAGGCCCGGCGCTTGGATATGGATATCGACCAAAGGAACCGAGATTTGCGGTTCTTCTTCGCGCGGCAGGCTGCCCAAAGCGACCAGCCCCACGGCGAGGGCCGCGAGGATCATCAAGGGTGTCAGCGCCGATTGGATGAAGCTTTTGGTCAGCGCGCCGGCAAGACCAAGCGGGCCCATTTTGGGAATATTGTGATCACTCATGACCCGCCCCTTTCATCGGTTGAATGGGGTCGACCACCACGTCACCGGATGACAGGCCGGTCAGAACCTCAACCATGCGCGCACCCCCGACAAGATGGGGTTCCCCAACGACAATTGTGCGCTCAACCGTCTCGGGTCCATCCCCTTTGACGGTGACAAAATCGAGCCCCATGCGGGTCACAACAGCTTCTTCCGGGACCACCAGCCCTTCGGATTGACCAACCGGCAAGCGCACCAAGACGCGGGCGTTTACAAAGCGCGCGTCCATGTTGGGCACATCAACGTCCGCAATCACTCGGCCGTTTTCGATTTGGGGATACAGCTTTGCCAAGCGACCGGTTTGCGTGTCCCCGTCGCCGCCAATTAGAATTTCGGCGCCTTCGGTCAGAAAACCCGCGTGGCGTTCGGGCACGGCCAAGCGCAGGAAAACGCCGCCGCCGCCAATCATCGCCACCGCCTCGCCCGGCATCACCACCGCGCCTTTGGTCAGCGGCACGTTCAGCACCCGACCCGCAATGGGGGCCAACACAGCACCTTCGACCCCTTGCTGTTCGATCACAGAGCGTTCCGCTTTGGTCGCCGCAATCTGTCCTTTGATCACGTCCACCTGGGTGCGCAGCGCGTCCAACCGCTGTGCTGTGGCGACGCCGCGTTCCACCAGGCTTTCACCGCGCTTCAGTTCTGCCTCTGCGTTGCTCAGCTGAGCATTTAACGAGACCAACGTGGCGTCTACGGCTGTAAGGCGCAGCGCCAGTTTCTCGTCATTCACTGATCCAAGCCGCTGACCTTCGCTAACGTGATCGCCTTCGGCCACCAACACCTCGACCAAGGTGCCGCCAATCCGTGTGCGCGCGGGCACGAGGTCGCGGGTTTCGACTTTTCCAAAGACAGCCTTCCATTCGGTCAGAGTGACCGGTTCAACCGTGTGGGACATATCAGCCACGGCGAACGTGGAAAACAGGGTCGGCAAGGCGAGGAAGGGCAGCGAGAAGATGAGCGGACGCAGCATGGCAAGTTCCTTTGATCAGGTAGGCTGAATCTCATATGCA
>ATLU01000192.1_pt1 | contig 15326 bp, 9 predicted proteins | sample 178751 | NCBI WGS metagenome assembly ATLU01 (sample SAMN02211837, study PRJNA209200) | bioreactor metagenome | isolation source: day 23 sample from continuous culture bioreactor inoculated with sediment... | place: Germany: Wadden Sea | collected 2011
CACACACGTTGTTTTTGCCCACCGGACAGCTCAGCGGGATAGCGGTCAATAAAGCCCTCGCCCAACTCAATCTCGTCCAAAAGCTCAATGATACGATTGCGTTTTTCCGCGCCCTTCATGCCGAAGTAAAACTCTAGCGGGCGGCCGATGATGGTGCCGACGGTTTGGCGCGGGTTCATCGCCACATCCGCCATCTGATAGATCATCTGCAGCTCGCGCAGATCTTCGCGAGTACGCCCGTTCAGATCCGCTGACAGCTCGCGCCCATCAAAGGTAATCTTCCCATCTCGAGGCGGCAAAAGGCCGGTGATCACCCGCGCGGTGGTGGATTTACCCGAACCACTTTCCCCAACAACCGCAAGGGTTTGTCCGGGGTGAAGCTCCATCACCACGTCATGCAGAACATCAAAATTGGTGCCTTTATAACGCGCGGTTACATTTTCGACCCGCAGGATCGGATTGTCGGTGGGGGCTTGCCCCTCGTGCTGTTTTGAACGCACAGATACCAGGTCACGCGTGTAGTCTTCGCGCGGGTTGTTGATGATCTGATCGGTGGTGCCATGTTCCACCATATCACCCATGCGCAGCACCATAATCTCATCCGAGACCTGGGCCACAACCGCAAGATCGTGGGTGATGTAAAGCGCACCAACGCCGGTGTCCCGAATGGCGGCTTTGATCGCCATCAGCACGTCGATCTGCGTGGTCACATCAAGCGCTGTGGTGGGCTCATCAAACACCACCAAATCAGGTTCCGGGCAAAGCGCCAGCGCCGTCATGCAACGCTGGAGCTGACCGCCGGAAACCTGGTGCGGATAGCGATCGCCGATATTGTCCGGATCCGGCAGGCCGAGCTTATCAAACAAGTCACGGGCCCGCGCTTCAGCGTCCTTTTTCGAGAACTTGCCCGCGTGAACCGACGCCTCAATCACCTGTTCCATGATCTTTTTGGCCGGGTTGAAACTGGCAGCAGCCGATTGGCTGACATAGGTCACTTCAAGGCCTCGAAGATGACGCAGATCCGCGCGCGAGGTGTGCAGGATTTCACGACCGTTCACCCAAACTTCGCCGCCGGTCAGCTCAACCCCGCCCCGACCATAGGCCATTGCGGCCAGCCCGATGGTGGATTTCCCTGCACCGGATTCGCCGATTAAACCCAGCACTTTGCCCTTTTCCAGTTCAAAGCTGACACCATGCACAATGTCGATGTCTTTGGGTTTTTCGCCGGGCGGATAAATCCGCGCGCCGATTTTCAGGTTTTTGACTTTCAGAAGTGCATCGGTCATCCGCGGCCCCCTTTCAGGCTGGTGGTGCGGTTCAGCACCCAGTCCGCAACGAGGTTCACGGAGATTGAAAGCGTGGCAATGGCGATGGCAGGCACAAGCGCCGCAGGAATGCCATAGACGATGCCGTCTTTGTTTTCCTTCACGATACCACCCCAATCAGCATTCGGGGGTTGCACGCCAAGACCAAGGAACGACAGGGTCGACACAAAGAGCACCGCGAAGATAAAGCGCAGCCCCATTTCAGCGACCAAAGGCGACAGCGCATTGGGCAGGATTTCACGGAAAATCACCCAACGGTTGCCTTCACCGCGCAGCTTGGCGGCCTCGACAAAATCCATCACGTTGATGTCCACCGCAACGGCCCGCGCCAGGCGGTAAACGCGTGTCGAATCCAAAAGCCCCATCACGAGGATCAGGATCGGCAGTGTGACAGGCATCACCGACAGAACAACCAGTGCAAAGATCAGGGTTGGGATCGACATGATCAGGTCAACAAAGCGGCTCATTGCCTGGTCAACCCATCCGCCGATCACGGCAGCGGTCAAACCAAGGATCGACCCAAGGGTAAAGCTTAGGATTGTGGCGGCGGTGGCGATAAAGATCGTCGTACGACCACCGTAAATCATCCGCGTTAACAGATCCCGGCCAATGTTATCCGTGCCCAACCAATGCTTTGCAGAGGCAGGTTCCCAGACATCGCCAACGGCCTCGGTCATAGAATAAGGCGCAATCCAAGGTGCAAAAATTGCCACAAAGAAGTAGAGCCCGGTGAAAAACAGGCCAATCATGGCCGCGGGGGGAATTCTCATCATTTCGGGTGCCTCAGGCGTGGATTTGCAAGGATCGACACGATGTCAGCGACCATGTTCAGACCGATATAAACAGCGGCGAAAATCAGGCCACAGGCCTGCACCACCGGCACATCACGTTTTGAGACGTGGTCCACAAGATATTGCCCCATGCCGGGATACACAAAGACCACCTCGACGACGACAACCCCCACAACAAGATAAGCCAGGTTCAGCATCACCACATTCACCACAGGGGCGATCGCATTGGGGAACGCGTGGCGGGCGATCACCTGAAAACTGGACAGGCCCTTAAGTTCGGCTGTTTCGATATAGGCTGATTGCATCACGTTCAGAATGGCCGCACGGGTCATGCGCATCATATGTGCCAGCACCACCATGGTCAGAACCGCCACAGGCAGGGTGATTGCATTCAGCTTTTCAAGAAAACTCATTGAATCATAAACGGTTGCCACCGTAGGGGCCCAGCCCAGCTTCACGCCGATGACATACATCAGCACGTAACCGATCAGGAATTCCGGGACAGAAATTGATGCCAACGTGACCGCTGATATCAATTTGTCCGGCCACCGCTCGCGGTAGCGCACCGCAAGAAGGCCCAGGAAAATCGCCAGCGGCACGGCCACAACAGCCGCCCAAAACGCAAGGAACAGGGTGTTTTTCAACCGTCCGCCCAAGGATTTGGAAATTTCTTGTCCATTGGTCAGGGCCGTGCCCAAGTCGCCTTGAACCGCCCCCGCAAGCCAGCTGAAATAGCGGCTCATGGCGGGTTCATTCAACCCAAGCTCTGCGCGCAGGTTGGCAAGGGCTTCTGGGGTTGCCGATTGACCAAGAATGGATTGCGCCACATCACCAGGAAGGATCTGCGTACCAGCGAAAATCAGCAGGGATGCGGCAAGGAGCAGAAGGATGCCCAGCGCTAATCGCTGGGCAATAAGTTTTAAGACAGGATGCATGGTTTGGCCTTACGCCAACCAGCAGCGTGAGCTGGCGAAGTTCGCCATCAGTTCCCCGTTGGGATCGGGTTCAAACCCGCCAACCTTATCGCTGACCGCATCAACAAAGTCGTTGAACATCGGGCAAATCAGACCGCCTTCGTCACGCACGATGTGACCCATTTGGCTGTAGAGCGCTTTACGTTTCGCTGGGTCCAGTTCCGCTTTGGCTTGACCAAGAAGGTTGTCAAACTCGGCATTGTTGAACCGGGTGTCGTTCCAGTCTGCGGTCGACAGATAAGCGGTCGAATACATCTGATCCTGCACCGGACGGCCACCCCAATAAGAAGCACAGAACGGTTGCTTGTTCCAAACTTCTGACCAGTAACCATCATTAGGCTCGCGCTTGATCTCCAATGGGATACCGGCAGCGGCGGCGCTTTGCTGGAACAGTTGGCTGCATCAACCGCACCTGGGAACGCCGTATCTGCAACGCGCAGAATGATCGGGCTTCCGTCATGGCCGGAGGCTTTATAGTGCTCTGCCGCTTTCGCAAGATCATGCTCGCGCTGTGGGATGGTTTCATCAAACAGCGGGTAAGAGGCATTGATCGGCATGTCGTTGCCAATACCGCCATAGCCTTTGAGGATCTTATCGACCATTTCCTGACGGTTGATCGCGTATTTCAGCGCCAAACGCAGGTCTTTGTTGTCAAACGGCGCGGTGTCGGTGTGCATAATGAACACATAATGGCCACGGCCAGATGCGTTTTTCACCGAGATGCCCGGAGCACGATCCAGAAGGGCCGCAACTTTTGGTTCAACCGAGTTCACCATGTGAACCTGACCCGACTGCAACGCCGCCATACGGGCCGTTGCGTCGTTCAGGATCAACAGTTCGGTTTCAGCCGCATGGCCTACGCTGTCGTCCCAGTGATTTGCAAATTTCTTAAAGCCGTGGCGCACGCCGGGCTCATTCACTTCAACCGTGTAAGGGCCGGTGCCGATCCCTGCATTTGGATCATCCATGCCGCCATTTGGCTGAATCACAAGGTGATAATCTGCCAAAAGGTAAGGAAGGTCAGCGTTTGGTGTGTCCAACGTCACCGACAATGTGTTGCCGCTGACAGACATCGATTCGATGCCTTTTACGATCCCCAGAGCACCCGACTTCGATTCTTCGTTCGAGTGGCGCTCGATGGTTTTCATCGCATCTTCGGCGGTCATTGTTTTGCCGTTATGGAATTCAACGCCCTGACGCATGTTGAAATGCCAGACCTTCGCATCGGGTGAGCTGTCGATGCTTTCGGCCAGACGCATGTCCAGCTCGCCGGTTGGCGATGCATTCACCAGCGTATCACCCCAATGGCGCAGAACGCCTTGGTTGGCTTGCGATGCGACCAGACCAGGATCCAACGTATCGGTGCTTGCGCCACCGTTCATACCGATCTTTAGCGTGCCACCTTTTACGGGGCCAGCGGCATGGGCCGCACCGGCCAGCATTGTGTTGGCGGCCGCAGCAGACACACCCAACGCAGACGCACGGCCCAGAAAATCACGGCGTGACAATTTGTTCGCAGCAACGCGTTTGGACAGGTATTCAAGTTCTTTTGACATGTGGAGCTCCCATTGGTCAGGCCATTCGGCCCGTCATTATTTCTTTTGTTCCGCACAAAGCTTTGCCCAGATGGGCGGGCATGACAAGGGCTGTAACCGACTAGCGGTAACATTATTACGACACATGCCCATGCGATAACGACAATGTTGCGCGCAAAAAAAGGGCCGGACAAATGCCCGGCCCTTAAGGTTTACGTTGGGTAAGATGTTAGAAGTTAAGGGAAATATCCCTGTGATAAGCCGTACACGAGGCCATCTCTAGCGCCTGATCTCGGGTGAACCGGTTCTGCAAGCGCACCCCAAGCGTCCCTTTTAACGCCTCCACATATGTGGTCAGACCCGCGCGAAGATCGCTATCCGCCTTCGCACGCCACGCCATCTGACCCTCAAAAGCTGTTATGGCTTTTTCGTACTCAACCAAAGATTTGGCGCGATCCGGCGTTCTCGACTTCAGCGCCTTGCGCGCATTTTGCAGGGCTTTCTTCACGTCATCCGCACCTTCAACTGCACCAAAGGCTCTGCTGAGCTCGTTCACAAGCCCTTCTGCCTCTGATTCTGCCGTGGTCTCAATGGTGGTTCGCATATCCCGCAGCGCCCCTTCGAGTGCTGCGAAATCGGCATTTCCGTCCAGCACCGCAAGCACAGATTGCGGGGCTTCATAAGCCGCATCAGCCGCACGACGATAAGCCGCCCGCGCCTTATTCTCAGCCTGCGTCAGCTTAAGGAAGGTCGCATGCTGATCTTTCCAAGCTGCGGGAATCTCTGCCTTGAGCGCGGCAATTTCCGCCTCATAGGCCGCCAGTTCCGCTTCGAGCTTCGCCCGTTCGGCCGCTTCGCTTTCATCACGCAGACGGCTGATCAGCTTTTCAAGCTCTTCGACATGCGTGCCACGGTTGCGGATTTGCTTTTCGATCCCGCGGACCACACCATGCATTGGGCGATAGGCTGGCGCAGCGGCCTCAACCGCGGCGGCGGAGGCAAAGGCCTCGGTCAGTTTGGCCATCGCAGTATCGGCCTGATCCATCCCGCGGCTAAGGTCTTTGATCAGACCTTTGGGCAGGGAAGACAGATCCAATCCGCGCACTACCTTCATCGCATCCGCTGTTGCGGTGCTTTGCGACAATTGCTGACCAACATAATCCTCAAGACACAGTTGCAACTTGGGGTTACGTGGCGGCGGGCTGCTTTCCGACAGGAAACTAACCCGGTTCGGCAGATAGTTCACCAAGGGTGGATAGGCGCCCACGATGATCAGGGCCGAGATTTGCAACAAGATGAACGCAATCACGCCCTTATACATCTGTACGGTTTTCACCACGGCGGGTGCCACGCCGCGCAGGTAAAAGAGTGCAAAGCCAAACGGTGGCGTGAGGAAGCTGGTTTGAATGTTCAAACCAATCATCACACCCAGCCAAACCGCGGTGATATTGGCGGATGGATCCGCCAGCAAGATCGGTGCCACAATCGGCACAACCACAACCGCAATTTCGATGAAATCCAGAAAGAAGCCCAAGATGAAGATCACCAACATCACGATGATGAACTGCATCCAGAACCCACCGGGCAGGCCAAGCAGGAATTCCTTCACCAACTCCTCGCCCCCAAAGGCGCGGAAAGCGGCGGTCAACATGGCAGCGCCCAGAAGGATGATAAACACCAGCGAGGTTGTTTTGGCTGTTTCCAGCATCACTCCCTGAAGCGTGCCATCGATCTTAAAGATCCGTGCGCCAGACCAAATCAGCGCCACCAGCAGCATCACGGTCGCGATCGCCCCGATCGCGATTCCAAGTCGATCCGTCCCGCTGTCGACCGCTTTGATGTTCATGTCAAAGTTGGTCAACGCAAAAGCAATCAGACCCATCGCCACAATTGCCAAAAGCGCAGGGTAATAAAGCCCCTTACCACCCGTCGGCAACCGATACCCGGCCATGATCATCGCGCCTGCGGCCCCAATCGCACCCGCTTGGTTCACCGTCGCGATACCCGCGATAATGGAGCCAAGAACGAGGAAGATCAGCGCCAAAGGCGGCACCAGCGTGATGGCAACATTGCGCAGGAATCCCGCGTCATATTTGCCCTCATACGGCACGGCTGGCGCGTGTTTCGGACGCAGGATCGCAAAGACCAGAATATAGAGCATATAGAGCCCGACAAGAACCATGCCGGGGATAAACGCCCCAAGGAACATCTCGCCTGCTGATGTGGAGGCCACATCGAACACCGATGGCATCGACAGCTCGCCGGTTGCGTCTTTGTGCAGGATTTTCCGTGCGGTGGACGCTTGGTCCGTGGCTGACGCCAACTGGTCCGCCAAAATAATCAACACAATCGACGGTGGGATGATTTGCCCCAAGGTGCCAGAGGCCGCGATGGTGCCGGTCGCCAAAGATGACGAATAATTGTTGCGCAGCATCGCAGGCAATGAAATCAGACCCATCGCCACAACAGTTGCCCCCACGATCCCCGTGGTTGCCGCCAAAAGCGCGCCCACAAAGACAACCGAGATGCCCAAACCGCCTGGCACTGGGCCAAACAGCTGTGCCATTGTGACCAGAAGGTCTTCGGCAATTTTAGAGCGTTGCAACATGATGCCCATGAAGATGAACAACGGGATGGCAATCAGCGTATCTCGCTCCACCTCCCAATAGACGCCCCTAAGGTTGGTCACACCCGCTGACAACCATTGGCTTGGCCCACCGGAATGGAAATAGGCATCAGTAGAGCCGGCAAACAGATAGCCTGCGCCAGCCGCGACCCCGATGGTGATGATGGCCGCACCGGGCAGCGCAAAGGCCACCGGAAAGCCGGACCCAAGGGACATGGCCATAATCAGGATGAGAAGGGCGAGGAAATAGAGTTCCATGATCTGATATCCTGTTAGTGTGCCGCCGGGGCAATTTCACGATGGCCCGGTTCGTCACGTTTGTCGGCCACGGCCTCTAGGAAATAGCTAACGAATTGGATCAACATTGTTGTGGCAAACACCGCAAGAAATGCCGCCATCTGATACTTGATGAACATGCCCACGCCGCCCGCTTGCGAGATTTCAAAGTTGACGATCGGGCTGTTGATGATGGCAGTTTTGCCATTCAGGCCGACAATCAGGATCACCCAAACGGTGCTCATGCCCAGCGCGATGGCGCCGAACGCATTCACAAAGCCACGGGTGGTGCGGCCAAAGCCTGCGTATAGAACGTCCACGCGCACGTGGCCTTCTTCAAAAAGTGTATAGGCGGAAGCAAACAGAAACAGTGCCGCGTACCAGTAGCGGACAAGGTCGCCCATCAAGGCCTGCTCATAAGAAAAGACAAAGCGCGAGATCACAATCAAGAGCTCTGCGGCAACAATCATCAGCGCCAGCCAAGTAAAGCCCAGCGTGCGGGTGAATGCTGCGACCACGAAACCAGCGATAACCAGCGGAATGTGGATATAGGGCCCAACCCAGCGCGCTTTGCTAAAGAGTTTGGCGGTGTCTTCGGCCATAAATGCATTCAGGATCCCCTCGACACGCATAAAGGCAATGGCACTGTCGGCGATCCCGACAAACAAGACCGTCCAGAAGGCGGCGCGGATGATATAAGTGTTGAACTTGTGGATCGACATCGCGTCCCACCGCAGCGCGTTGTTTGGCGTGCGCAACACAAACAGCACCGCAACGGCGATGCTTGCGGCGTAGACCCCGGCATTCACCCAAGCGGCCCCGCTTGCGGCGCCAGAGAACAGCGGCTTAACGCCCGGCATTCCGAACCCAACCACAAGGGCGTTGTTAACCATATAGGCAAACAGCACGGCCAGCATCCCCCAGCCAAAAAGGCGGGCGGGAACGGCGGGTTCACCGGTTTGTTGAATATCTGCAAAATCGCTTGGCATTTGCTTCCCCATAAGCGCCGCACCCGGTGATATCCCAGGGGCGCTTGTAAAAGAGCGGGGCCAAAAAAGCCCCGCTCTGGTTTTGTTATGACATCAGTCGCTTACGACAGACCCAGCACACGGTTACGCTGGTTGACATAGCCGATTTCGAACTGGTTCATCATTGAACCCATTTCGCGCAGCTTGGACTGGAAGTTGTCGTTCACACGCGCGGCAAGGTCCGAGTGGTCGCGAACGTCAGAGAACACTTCTTCGGCGGCTTCACCAAAGCTGTCCCAAACATCGTCGTTAAACGCACGCACCTGAACGCCCTGCTCGTCAACAAGCTTGGCCAGATACTCGCCATTCTTCGCGATGTTTTCTTCGTAGGCGGCTGCGTTCTCTTCCATACAAGCGGCTTCGATCACAGCTTTTTCCCAGTCGGTCAGACCTTCGTACCAAGATTTGTTCATGCCAAAGGCAAGACCGCCACCTGGCTCGTGCATACCAGCGGTATAGTAGTATTTGGCCGCTTCGTAGAACTTCATGAAGTAATCGTTGTACGGACCAACCCATTCGGTTGCGTCAATCGAGCCAGACACAAGGTTTTCATAGATTTGCGAGCCTGGCAGCGACACGGTGGATGCGCCCAGTTTCGACATAACCTGACCGCCAAGGCCAGGAATACGCATTTTCAGACCTTTCAGGTCATCTGCGCTTTCGATTTCTTTGTTGAACCAACCGCCCGCTTGGGTACCGGTTGCGCCACAAGTGAAGGCTTTCAGGCCAAACTCGCCAGACACTTCGTCCCACAGCTCTTGGCCGCCGCCGAATTTGATCCAGGCGTTCCACTCGGGGTTGGACATGCCAAACGGAACCGAGGTGAAATAGTTGAACGCAGGGTGCTTACCAGCCCAGTAATAATCAGCTGCGATATAGGCTTGGCTGTTGCCGGATGCGACTTCGTCAAACGAGTCAAACGCACCAACGCGTTCGCCAGCCGCGAAGTATTCCACTTTGAAGTGACCGTCAGACAGCTGCGCAATGCGATCTGCAAGGCGTTGGGCAGAAATCCCCAAACCCGGGAAGTCACGCGGCCATGTCGATACGATTGTCAGGGTCTTACCGCCCTGGGCAAGTGCGGGTGTCGCCAATGCGGTTGCGCCTGCACCAAGTGCAGCGCCCGTCAGAAACTTACGGCGTTCCATCATAAAAATTTCTCCTCCGAGTTTTTCAGTTCTCTTGTTGTCAGACGATGGCGGCCCACATCTCTCCCAGGGTCACCTACGTTGCCACGGACATTACTACGGAGTTGAAACAAGAATTCAAATGATAATTTCACAAAGTGGTAATATTAATTTACCAATTCATGAAATTGACACCCTCTCCCCACCAACTAACTCGCGAACAAACCTTATTTTCTTAACCATTTTGACCATTTGATAAGGTCAGCATCTTTAGGTTGACCTTACGAATATAAAAGGTCGCTTTTGGCAAGAGGAACGTCTTTTTCCTGCACCTTCAAGGGGAAAGTTGACCAAAATTACTTTTCTGCTTGGATATTTCATTTTTTGAACTATGTACAGCAAGTCGCGATTCCACACCAAAGGAACACCATGTCCAATTGCAATGACGACCCTCTTTACCTGCAAACCGCCGCACCGAATATTGAACCCGAATTGCGGGCCATTATGGGGGCAATTGCGCTGCATTCCTTTCTGGAGATGCAGGTCGAATGCAATGTCATTGATGACGGGCTGACCAAATTTGAACGCAGCCTGTTGATCCGGCTGGATCAACCTAAACGCTTGGGGCAGCTCGCGAGGGACACAAACACCCTGCCCTCGACCATGACCGCCGCAGCGGATCAGCTAGAGCGCGCGGGGTTTGTCTCGCGCCAACGTGATCCAAATGACCGGCGCGCCTGGCTCTTGGTCTTGACTGAAAAAGGCGCAAACCACCGCGCCGAAATTGTGCGGCTGTCACGCACTTTGTTGCAAGACATCCTGCATCTCACCGATGACGAACTAAAAAGCTATGCCGATATCGGCACCAAAATTCATGCCAATATTCAATTGGCCCTGCAAAACCCGGACCAACCCGAAATTACGAGAGCCACACAATGACCCTTATGAAACCCATTTTGGCCGCAACCGCGCTGACCATGATCGTCAGCTTGTCCCCTGTTCTGGCCCAAGACACCATTAAACCCGTCAAACTCATGACCGTCGCGGACACCTCTGCCAGTCTCGACCGGATTTTTTATGGCAAAGTTGTTGCCCGTCAAACCGTCGATCTGGCGTTTCAGGTTGGTGGCCAGTTGGTCGACTTTCCTGTCATTGAGGGTGATGTGATTCCTATGGGCGCATTGATCGCGCAGTTGGACCAAGAACAATACTCGCTTGCGTTGGAACAAGCGCAATTGCAAAAGGATCAGGCCGACCGCACGCTGACGCGACTGACCAAGCTGCAAGGTCAAACTGTCAGTCAGGTCAAGCTGGACGATGCCACCACTCAGGCCAGTCTGGCGGATATTGCCGTGCGCAAAGCTGAATTTGATCTGGAGCACACGACGCTATCGGCCCCCTTTGATGCATTGGTCGCCACCCGGAACGTCGGAAATTTTGTCACCATCGGTGCTGGAAAGCCCGTCGTGCGCCTGCATGACATGAGCGAAATTCGCATTGATATCGACGTGCCCGAGGTCTTGTTTCAGACCGCAGGGCAAGGCGGCCCGGTCACCATCACCGCGCGCTTTCCATCCAGCGACAACACCTATCTGCTTGAGATCCGCGAATTTAACGCAGAGGCCTCTGCCGCGGGGCAAACCTATCGCCTGACACTTGGCATGGAGACCCCCAGCGATCTGGTGGTGTTGCCCGGATCCTCGGTGGATGTTCTGACCCATGCCAGCCTAGACAGAAAAGAAATCATCGTTCCCGTGACCGCCATTGCGACAAGCGCAGATGGCAGCGTATCGGTTCGCGTCTATGAGGAAACTGAAGACAGTAAAGGCGTGATCAAAGTCGCGCCAGTCGAGGTGGAACCCGCTGAGAACGGCGACTTCGTGGTTCTGTCCGGCCTCGCCCCGGGACAACAAATTGTGGCAGCTGGTGCCAATCGGGTCACGGACGGTCAAACCGTGCGCCCCTTCACCGGCTTTGCCAACTAGGAGCGTTTTCCAATGGTGAATATCGCACGCGCGTCTATCGAAAAGCCGCTGTATACATGGCTTTTGGTCCTCACCATGCTGCTCGGCGGCATCTGGGGCTTTTTCAATCTGGGTCGGTTAGAGGATCCAGCCTTTACCATCAAACAATCCGTGGTGATCACGCAATATCCCGGCGCCTCTGCTGAACAGGTGGCGACCGAAGTGTCGGAACCGCTGGAAAGCGCCATCCAAAAGATGGAAGAGATTAAAAAGATCACATCCATCAACCAACCCGGCATATCGCAAATTGATGTTGAGATTAAATCAACCTATCCGGCCGAAGCGCTGCCCGACATCTGGACCCGCCTGCGCGCCCGCGTGCGCGATGCGGCACGGGATTTGCCGCAGGGTGTTCAAACGCCGATGGTCAACGACAGTTTCGGCGATGTGTTTGGCCTTTATTATGCCGTCACAGCCCCCGGTTTTTCCGACGCTGAATTACATGATCTTGGCACCTTCCTGCGCCGAGAGTTGCTGGTTGTGGATGGGGTTGCGGATGTCGATCTGATGGGCCTGCCCGAAGAGGCAATCTTTATCGAACCTGACCTGACGCTCACCGTCAATCAGGGTATTCCGCCCAATGCCATCGCCAACGCGCTGTCGACTGCAAACTCGGTTGTGTCCGCAGGTGAAATTGACAGCGGGGAAAGCCGCGTTCAAATCAAGGCACCCGAAGGGTCCGACACCGTATCCGCCATTGCCGAACTGAGTGTTGGGTTGAATGGCAACCTGTTGAACCTTGTGGATTTTGCCTCTGTGACCCGCGCGCGTGTCGAGAACCCGCGCCAAATCATTCGCTATAACGGTCAAGACGCCTTTACCCTTGCGATTGCGGGTCTGGAAACCGAAGACATTGTCAAAGTGGGCCATCGGGTTGATGATCGCCTTGCCGAACTATCACAAGACATCCCTTACGGGGTGGAGCTTCAACCTGTTTATCAGCAGCACATCGTTGTTGAAAAAGCGTCCAACGATTTTCTGGTCAACCTTGCCATGTCTGTGGGTATCGTGATTATCGTGCTTGGGCTTTTCATGGGGTGGCGTGCTGCGATTGTCATTGGCACCACACTGTTGTTGACCGTTGTGGGCACACTTTTGTTCATGTGGCTCTTCTCGATTGAAATGGAGCGGATTTCGCTGGGTGCCTTGATCATTGCGATGGGGATGTTGGTGGACAACGCCATTGTTGTGGCGGAAGGCATGCAAATCTCAATGCTGCGCGGGCGCAACTCGCGACAGGCGGCGGATGACGCGGCAAAGAAAACCCAAATCCCACTCTTGGGTGCTACGGTCATTGGGATCATGGCCTTTGCCGGGATCGGTCTTTCCCCTGACAGCACCGGCGAGTTTCTTTTCTCGCTGTTTGCCGTGATTGGCATTTCCTTGATGCTCAGCTGGGTTCTTGCGCTGACGGTCACACCGTTCTTGGGCCATCACCTGTTTAAGCACGACAACCAGTCCGCAGATGACGCCTATACCGGTCGCTTCTTTGTGTTCTACAAAAAGATGCTGGATTGGGCGCTGACCCTGCGCTGGCCTGTGATTGCAGGGATGATTGCCATCACCGTGGTCTGTTTCGCGGGCTTTGGAACCGTCAAACAACAGTTTTTCCCGAATTCAAACACACCGCTGTTTTTCGTCAGGTATCAGCTGCCACAAGGCACGCCGATCACCAAGACGTCCGACGATCTGAAGGTCATGGAAAGCTGGTTGCTGGAGCAGGAAGAGGTGGTGTCTGTCGCGGCCTATGCGGGCCAAGGCGCCACGCGTTTCATGCTGACCTATGACGCGGGGCAGGCCAACCCAGCCTATGGACACCTGATCATCCGAACGGAAACCATCGACGAAATTCCGGCGCTGCGTAAACGGCTAGAAACCTTTGGTGGCGAAAGCTTCCCCGAGGCGGAATTCCGGGTCGAACGGTTGGTCTTTGGCCCGCCAAGCGGGACGCCCATTCAGGTGCGCCTCTCTGGCAGCGATCCTAAGGTCCTGCGGCAATTGGCGGATGACGTCAGTGCGGTTATGAACGGGGCGTCTGGCAACCTGATCAACATTCAAGCCGATTGGCGCGAACAGGAATTGTCGGTTGTGCCGATCTATGCCACCAACCGCGCCCAGTCCGCTGGCATTACGCGTGATGCGATCGCCAGCAGCCTTCTGTTTTCAACGGATGGGATCCGGGCGGGCGTATACCGCGAACGGGAACGACAAATTCCCATTATTTTGCGCAGCCCGCGTGATCGCGAATACAGCCTGAATGATCAGCTGATTTATTCCCCGATTTCCGGTAGCCATATGCCGATTGAGCAAGTCACCGATGGGTTTGAATACACTGTTGAAAACACGCTGTTCAAACGTTGGAACCGCGTCCCAACCATTGCGGTCGGGGCTTCGATCCCAGCGGATAAAACCGCGGCATTTGTGCATTCCGAAGTGCGCGCGGCCGTAGAGGCGATGGACCTGCCACCCGGCTATTCGATGGAATGGGGCGGCGAGTTTGAAGGCGCGTCCGAGGCCAACGAAAGCCTGGGAAAACAGCTTCCTGTCAGCTTGTTGGTCATGGTCATGATCTCAATCCTGCTGTTCAACGCTGTGCGCCAACCACTGATCATCTGGTTGCTGGTGCCAATGTCCGTGAATGGCGTTGTCATCGGCCTGCTTGGCACCGGCCTGCCCTTTACCTTTACCGCGCTTCTTGGGTTGCTCAGCCTGTCGGGCATGTTGATCAAAAACGGCATTGTTCTGGTCGAAGAGATTGATCTGGTCCGCGAAGAAGGTGTGGAATTGCGCAAGGCCATCATTGATGCGTCCGCTTCGCGTGTGCGTCCGGTTGCATTGGCCGCAATCACCACGATCCTTGGCATGATCCCACTTTTGTCAGACGCGTTTTTCGTGTCGATGTCGGTGACGATCATGGGGGGATTGGCCTTTGCATCACTGCTGACTTTGGTGGCTGCGCCGGTGCTGTATTACGTGTTTTTCAAACGTGATGAAGCACGCGAAATGGCCGCAAAAGCCGCATGATATCAGCAAAGTAAGTCAACAAAATCCGCCCATTGGACTTGTCTGGTGGGCGGATTTTTTATACCAATTTCCCAAAAAAACGACGTCACTCCCCCACCCTTAAAAGGGGAAAGAATTCATTTCACGAAAAAGGAAGAAAATCTGGAGCGGGCGGCGGGAATCGAACCCGCGTCATTAGCTTGGAAGACTATGCATCAAATTCAATAAAGCTGTATATTATCAATAAGATAATCATCTCATCCATCTAGCTTTGCAGGTGATGTGTCGGAAAATAATTTCTGGAGCGGGCGGCGGGAATCGAACCCGCATCATCAGCTTGGAAGGCTGAGGTCTTACCATTACACAACGCCCGCCCAGTATTTTCTTCACATATTTCATACTACTCGAAGCGTCAAGGGTGAGACGCAAAACATCCTTGTTCAATTTTGCATCCCGCTCATATCCTGCTCAATGAACAAACTCCTCAGATTTCAGCTTTCGGCCCTAACCGGCCATTGGCCGTTCCTATCGCCGCTGCATCGCAGCTTCCATGAAGCAGACATTGACCCGTTAGCGCAGCATTTTGATGTGCTGTATGGCGGCATCGCCGACAAGGA
>ATLU01000193.1_pt1 | contig 15264 bp, 15 predicted proteins | sample 178751 | NCBI WGS metagenome assembly ATLU01 (sample SAMN02211837, study PRJNA209200) | bioreactor metagenome | isolation source: day 23 sample from continuous culture bioreactor inoculated with sediment... | place: Germany: Wadden Sea | collected 2011
GCAGAGGTCTTTGGGCTGAGCTATGAAGACTTCGCCGCCCAGACCCAAACCAACTTTGATCGCGTGTTTCAAAAGGCCGCGCAATATGAGGGGCTTGCCTGATGGCCCGCATTGAATTCACCATTTTAGGGTGCGGATCCTCTGGCGGCGTGCCGCGCCTTGGCGGTCATTGGGGGGCCTGTGACCCGGAAAATCCGAAAAACCGCCGCAGCCGCTGTTCAGCCCTAGTCACACGCACCGGGGAAGATGGAGGTGTCACGCGGGTGTTGATCGACACTTCGCCTGATATGCGCCAGCAGCTTTTGCACGCAAATGTTGGCACGCTCGACGCGGTGCTGTTCACCCACAGCCACGCTGACCACATGCACGGTATCGATGATTTGCGAATGATCGTTTACAACATGCGCCAGCGCCTGCCGGTTTGGGCGGATGGCGACACGCAACAGGCCTTGATGTCGCGATTTGGCTATGTGTTTGTGCAACCCGAAGGATCAAGCTATCCGCCCATTCTGGATCTACACACCATTGACGGCGACGTTGTGATCGACGGTGCCGGCGGGCCAATCCGCCTGACCCCGTTTGAGGTGGAACATGGAAATATCGACGCACTTGGCTTTCGCATTGGCAATCTTGCCTATCTGCCGGATGTCAGCGAAATTCCTGAAGAGGCCACCGCCGCCCTTCAGGATCTGGACTATTTTGTACTGGATGCCCTGCGTTATACGCCGCATCCGACCCATTTTCACCTGGACACCACGCTTGAGTGGTTTGCTCGTGTGGGCGCCAAACAGGGCATCATCACCAATATGCATATCGACCTTGATCATGCGACAGTTGAGGCGGAAACACCCGATCATGTCGTGGCCGCCTATGATGGGATGACCATCAGTTTTGAGCCGTAGATGAGCGCGCTGATCGAAGTCATTCTGCCGGTTTTTCTGGTCATTGGCATTGGGTGGCTGGCCACTGGGGTAAATTGATCAGCAAAGATGCGGTTGAGGGGTTGATGTATTTCGCCACCAATCTTGCGGTGCCGATTTTGCTTTTTCTCGCCATTTCACGGCTGGATCTGGGAAACAATTTTGACCCGAAACTGCTGATCAGCTTTTACACAGGCGCCGTCTCTGGCTTTTTCGCAGGTCTCTTGGGCGCGCGATATCTGTTTGGCCGCCCCTGGATGGATTCTGTTGCGATTGGTTTTGTCACGCTCTTCTCAAACTCGCTTTTGCTGGGCCTTCCCATCACCGAACGCGCCTTTGGATCAGATGCATTAGGGCCAAACTTTGCGATTATTTCGATCCATGCCCCCACTTGTTACGTGATTGGTGTAATGGCGATGGAGATTGCCAAGTCTCAGGGCAACGGAATTGGCGCCGCCCTCAAGGGGTTTGCGCGCTCTATGACCCGAAACCCATTGGTGATTGCGATCACCTTGGGATTTGTGGTGAACCTAACCGCCTTCCCTATGCCCGTCGTTGTCACCGATGCCTTTGAACTTATCGCCCGCGCAGCAATCCCAGCGGCCTTGTTTGGGTTGGGCGGCGTGCTTTATCGGTATCGCCCCGAGGGGGATGTGAAGACGGTGGCCTATATCTGCGCGGTTTCGCTGATCCTGCATCCCGCTGTGACCTGGGGCGTGGGCCGTTTTGTCGGTTTGGAAGAGGCGCCGTTCCGTTCCGCCATCATCACCGCCAGCATGGCACCGGGCGTCAACGCCTATGTGTTTGCCAATCTTTATGGTGTGGCAAAACGTGCCGCCGCCACGGCGGTCCTGGTTGCCACGGTGGCCTCTATTGTCACCGCCTGGGGATGGCTTACACTGTTGGCGATATAGGTTTATCTGACCTTACCACGAAGACCATGAGACAGATAGTCGGGCAACTCCGTCACCTTTCGACCGCCCCGATCGCGCAAAGCCGACAACAGCCCCGACCCTTGCGGTAGAAACTCCAATGCGCAACGCGCAACCCGCGTGGCGCCCGAAATTTCCGGCCGAGTGACCATCACAATCCCAGGATACACAGTATTGCCCGCGGTCAGCATGCTGGTCAAATAGCTGATGCTGATCCGATGGCTTTCCCCCTGAAACGAGACCAGCGCAACACCGTCAACCTGTGACAGAAAAAAGCCGCGGATTTCCGGCTGCCTCTGGCGCGGTCGGGTGGCGATAACTTTATCGCGCCCGGGGTCGGTAAAGGCGCGAAAAACCGTAACGTCCCCCAGTTTGAACACACGCATCGTATAGCTGTTCACCCAATCTTTATGCAGCGCCGATCGCTGCCAATACCGGTGAATACCGACCCGAAGCGGCACGTTCAGCTTCAATTGATCATCACGCGGCAGCACAAACTTTCGAAACGGACTGTCAACCAACCACCGCTGTGCCCGCGTATCTGGACTGTCCTCGATCTCGCAAAGCGGCGTGAGCAATACGCGGGCATCCGTTTCAAAATAAGAGCAGATTTTGTGTAATACATCTGGGCGAGGGCTGGCCTGACCTGAAAGATACCGGTTGAACTGAGTGCGATTGATGCCAAGGTCCCGGCAGGCTTGCGACACTGATATCGACCTGCGCGAAATAAGCAGCTGCAGATTGGCAGAAAAGACGCCATAGATCTCGCGAGGGCTCTTATGATCAGAAGACGCAGACATTGAATATCGAAGCCTTTCAAAGCTCACATAGATTGACGAAACCGTCTAAAGTCACGGATGAACTCTGCACCTTGCAGGTTCAAATTGAAGTTACCCTGCATCACTCAACTTTAGCACATATCGTTGCATTATGCAAAAGCTGTCAAAGAAATTACGTATAATCAAAGGAATAGAGCAAATTTGCTTTCCAGACATCTGGAATCCGTCCTTGCAAATCACAAATCCGATTTTTTTTGTCACCAAGCCCGGTCAATTGGCCACGCCATTTTTTTCATAAATGTTCTTGCCGTATCACCCCTCCGGTCGTACTGTTGACCGAACGGTCGGTAATACTTCGACGCTCTTCGATCTTGGGAGGATCACATGGAGGCATTCATTTGCGACGCTGTGCGCACGCCAATTGGGCGTTATGGCGGGGGGCTTTCGCAGCTGCGTGTGGATGATTTGGCGGCCTTGCCGATCAAAGCCCTGATGGCGCGCAATCCAAATGTTGATTGGGCCAGCATTGACGATGTGATCTATGGCGACGCCAATCAAGCGGGCGAAGACAACCGTAATGTGGCGCGCATGGCCGCCCTGCTCGCGGGGCTGCCCATTGATGTCCCCGGCACCACCGTGAACCGCTTGTGCGCCTCTGGTATGGACGCCGTTGGCATGGCCGCGCGCGGGATCAAAGCGGGCGATTATGATCTTTGCATCGCGGGTGGAGTAGAAGGCATGAGCCGCGCGCCCTTTGTGATGCCAAAGCACACCAACGCCTTTTCCCGCGCCAATGCGGTCTATGACACCACCATCGGCTGGCGTTTTGTAAATAAGGCGATGGATGCGGAACATGGCACAGACAGCATGCCACAGACCGCTGATAATGTTGCAGAAGATTATGGGATCAATCGCGCCGACCAAGATGCCTTTGCCGCCCGCAGCCAAGCCCGCTGGGCCGCGGCACATGAGGCTGGCCACTTCGCGGATGAGATCATCCCGGTTGAAATCCCCCAGCGCAAAACTGAACCCCTTGTGGTCGACACCGACGAGCACCCTCGCCCCGGCACATCAGCGGAAAAACTGTCCGGCCTGCGCGGCGTGAATGGCCCCGACAAAACCGTGACCGCAGGCAATGCCTCTGGCGTGAACGATGGCGCCGCTGCGATGATCGTCGCATCCGAGGCCGCTGCCACCAAAAACGGTCTGAAACCGATGGCGCGTGTTGTGGCAATGCAAGCGGCGGGCGTGGCCCCCCGGATCATGGGCATTGGCCCCGTGCCCGCCACCCGAAAGGTTCTGGCCAAGGCTGGGCTGAGCATTCACGACATGGATGTGATTGAACTGAATGAAGCGTTTGCAGCCCAAGGTCTGGCCAGCTTGCGCGCATTGGGGCTGGCCGATGACGCCCCCCATGTGAACCCCAATGGTGGCGCCATTGCGCTGGGACATCCCCTTGGCATGTCCGGTGCGCGACTGGTGCTGACCGCCGCCTATCAACTCAAACGCACAGGCGGGCGATATGCGCTTTGCACCATGTGCGTGGGCGTTGGACAAGGTGTTGCTCTTATTCTGGAAAGGATCTGACGATGTATGCACAGTTGGTGAAAACCGCAGGATCTGGCGTGAAGTCTCGCGAGGAAATGTCTGAAAATGAACAAGATTTCCAAGATCGCGTGGATTCCGATCAAAAGATCGAGCCCAAAGATTGGATGCCGGATGATTACCGCGCGACCTTAATTCGCCAAATCGGCCAGCACGCGCATTCTGAAATTGTTGGGCAACTGCCCGAAGGCAATTGGATCACCCGCGCGCCCACGCTGGAGCGTAAGGCTATTTTGCTGGCAAAAGTACAGGATGAAGCGGGCCATGGTCTGTATCTCTATTGCGCCGCTGAAACCCTTGGCGTCACCCGTGATGAGCTGACGGAAGAGCTTTTGTCGGGCCGGATGAAATACTCGTCCATTTTCAACTACCCAACGCTGAATTGGGCCGACATTGGCGCAGTGGGTTGGCTGGTGGATGGCGCGGCGATTATGAACCAGGTTCCGCTGCAACGCACTTCTTATGGGCCTTATTCACGTGCCATGATCCGTATCTGTAAAGAGGAAAGCTTTCACCAGCGCCAAGGCTACGACATCATGATGAAGATGGCGCAAGGCACTGAGGCACAAAAGAAAATGGCGCAAGATGCCCTGAACCGCCTCTGGTATCCGTCACTGATGATGTTCGGCCCGTCGGATAAAGATAGCGTGCATTCGGCACAATCCCTCGCGTGGAAAATCAAGATCGACACCAATGATGAGCTGCGCCAGCGCTTTGTGGATCAGACCGTGCCGCAAGCCAAATACCTTGGCCTGACCATTCCCGATGAAAATCTGAAATGGAACGAGGAACGCGGGGCACATGATTATTCTGACCCCAATTGGGCCGAGTTTTTTGACGTGATCAAAGGCAATGGTCCCTGCAACACTGATCGTATGAACACGCGCATCAAAGCTTGGGGAGATGGCGCTTGGGTCCGCGAGGGTCTGATGGCCCATGCCGACAAAAAAGCCACCCGGAAACAAGCCATGACAGCGGCTGAATAAACGCTGAATAAGGAGAGACACCATGTCTAAAGAATGGCCCCTATGGGAAATTTTCATCCGTGGTCAGCACGGCATGAGCCACCGTCACGTGGGTTCATTGCACGCCCCTGATGAAGAAATGGCAATCAAAAACGCCCGCGACGTCTATACTCGCCGCAACGAAGGCGTGTCGATCTGGGTGGTCGAGGCCAAGCACATCGCCGCCTCCTCGCCCGAGGAAAAAGGCCCGCTTTACGAGCCATCAAATTCCAAAGTCTATCGTCACCCGACCTTTTTCGACATTCCAGACGAAGTGGGGCACATGTGATGACCGACCAAGACGCTCTGTTTCAGTTTTTGCTGCGGATGGGCGACAACACTTTGGTGTTGGGCCATCGGGTCAGTGAATGGTGTGGCGTGTCGCCGGTGCTTGAAGAAGACATCGCGCTGGCCAACACCGCCCTCGATATGATTGGGCAAACCCAGTTTTGGCTGGGTCTGGCTGGCGAGGTAGAGGGCAAAGGACGATCCGCTGACGACCTCGCGTTTCTGCGCGACGTTTGGGATTTCCGCAATGTGTTGCTGGTGGAGCTGCCAAATGGTGACTTTGGCCAAACCCTGATGCGCCAGTTTCTGTTTGATGCCTGGGCGTCAACAATGTTGGGCCGGTTGATGTATTCCTCTGACAAACGGGTCGCGGACATTGCCGAAAAAGCCTCAAAAGAGGTGGCCTATCACGTTGAGCGCTCCGCCGACACCGTGGTTGGCTTGGGCGATGGCACCCCGGAAAGCCACGCCAAAATGCAAGCCGCGCTGGATCTTCTCTATCCCTATGTCGGTGAGCTTTTTGAAAGCGACGCGGTGGACGCGGCCATGGTTTCCGCCGGTATTGCGCCGGATCCCGCCAGCTTGCGCGATGACTATGACACGCTGATCAAACGGGTGCTAAGTGAGGCCACGCTGAACGTGCCTGCGTCAAAATTCACCCATAAAGGCGGGCGCACCGGTTATATGCATACCGAACATCTGGGCCATATGCTGACCCAAATGCAGTGGCTGCAACGGGCCTATCCCGGAGCAACCTGGTAATGACGCACCCGTCAACGGACACCATTTGGGACTGGCTTGACCAAGTCCCTGACCCGGAAATCCCCGTGATTTCATTGGTCGATCTGGGCATCATTCGTGATGTGGAGTGGGTTAAAAGTGAGGATGGTGACGAGCTTAAGATCACCGTCACCCCAACCTATTCCGGCTGTCCGGCGACGCGGATTATCAACCAAGATATCGAAACCGCGTTGCGCAAGCGTGGCATCGACAGGCTGTCCTTGCACCGACAGCTTTCACCGGCGTGGACCACCGATTGGCTCAGCGAAAAAGGGGCCGCAAAGCTTGAGAAATTTGGCATTGCCCCCCCCTCGCCCAAAGGTCAGCCAGAACGATGCCCCAATTGCGGCGGGCATGATCTGGAAAAGACCAGCCAGTTTGGCTCCACCCCCTGCAAGGCGCTTTGGCGATGCAAAAGCTGTCTTGAACCCTTTGATTATTTCAAGTGCATCTAGGAGAGACCGATGGCGCGCTTTCACGCTCTGACAGTGACCGATATTCAAAAAACCATACGCGACGCGGTGGTTGTGACGTTAAAACCTGACGACCCTGCCACGTTTGATTTTGTCCAAGGGCAATATCTGACCTTCCGGCGTGATTTTGACGGGCAGGAATTGCGCCGGTCTTATTCGATCTGCGCGGGCAAAGATGACGGCATTTTGCAGGTCGGCATCAAACGCGTGGATGGTGGGGCGTTTTCCACTTGGGCCAATGAAACCCTTGCTGCGGGCGATGTGATTGAAGCCATGCCGCCGATGGGAAATTTCTTCACCCCAATCGACCAAACGGCCACCAAATCCTATCTTGGATTTGCGGGTGGATCGGGCATTACACCCGTCTTGTCGATCATCAAAACCACCTTGGCACGCGAGCCCAATTCGGATTTCACGCTGGTCTACGCCAATAAATCCGTGAACACGATCATGTTCCGAGAAGAGCTTGAAGACCTGAAAAACACCTATATGGGCCGCTTTACGGTGATCCATATTCTGGAAAGCGACGCCCAGGAAATTGACCTTTTCACCGGGCTGGTGAGTGAGGAAAAATGCGCGCTGTTGTTTAAACAGTGGATCGACATTGCTTCGATTGACACGGCGTTTATCTGCGGTCCAGAGCCGATGATGCTGGGCATTGCCAAGGCGCTGCGCGACCACGGGCTTGACGACGCGCAGATCAAGTTTGAACTGTTTGCCTCGGCCCAACCGGGACGGGCCGCCAAGAAAGCCACCTCAAAATCCGCAGCCTCAGGTGCTGGCACCGAGGCGGTGATCACCATCGACGGCTCCAGCCGGACCATCAAAATGGATGCGGACACCTCGATCTTGGACGCCGCCCTCGCCAATCAATTGGACGCGCCTTACGCCTGTAAGGCTGGGGTCTGTTCAACCTGCCGCTGCAAGGTGATCGAAGGCGAGGTCGAGATGGCCACAAACCACGCACTTGAGGATTACGAGGTCGACAAAGGCTATGTCCTGTCCTGTCAGGCCTTTGCAAAATCCGACAAGGTTTTCGTGGATTACGACCAATAGTCAACACGTTAGGGAGAAATGTCATGAGCGAGATGAGCATCACCGACTATTTGGCCCAAGGCGGCCAGCTGACCAATCCAAGCAATGTTCCCGCGCGTTATCGCGCCGAACTTATGCGCTTGATGGCCACTTTTGTTGACAGCGAACTGGCCGGTGCCGCCGGGTTTGCCGACAGCATCAACCAAGGCCCCGGTATCAAAGAACGCATTGCGGCTGCAAAGATCGTGCTTGAGAAAACCGACAGTGCCGACAAGGTGCTACAGATCATGGGCGAATTTGGCGCCAACACGGACCGCTATGCCAATCACCACCCGTGGACGGATCGCCTGACGCGAGACGCGGACATTGGCGCCACGCGCACCCAATCCGACATGCGCCTGTCCGTGTTCAATTACCCGCTTGAAGGCTGGCAAGACGCCGTGGTGATGAACCTTTTGATGGGGCTTGCCGTTGGCGTGCAACTGAAAGAATTTTCGCGCGTCTCTTACACCCCTTTGGCCGAAGCCTTTCGCGCGATTGCCCCCGTTGAGGCCCGTCATACAGAGCTTGCCGCGGAAGGCATTCAGCATCTGATCAAACAAGGTGCCGAAGTCTCTGACCTCAACGCCTCTGTCACCTATTGGTGGCCGCGCGTGGCCGCCAGTTTTGGGCTGGATCACTCCACCCGTGCCGGCCAACTTGCGGCTTTTGGCTTGCGCCATTCCACCAATGCAGAGCTGCGTGAGGATTGGACAAATATCGCCTCGGCCCAGCTTGAAACCCTCGGGCTCTCCGCCCATTAAAGTTTGCCCCAAGACCCACGCCCCATAAGGAGTGTCGAATGAGTGTTATGAAAATCGCCAGCTTTGCCGCTGGCAGTTGGGTTGCGCCCGGCGCAAACGCCCGCCCGATCGCATCAGCCATCACCGGTTTGAAAATCGCCGAAGCTGGCGGGGCCGAGATTGATATGCAGGCGATGTTGGACTTTGGCCGCAACATCGGCGGGCCGAATTTGCGCAAGATGGGTTTCCATGATCGAGCCAAGATGCTCAAGGCGCTGGCCGCGCATTTGGGTGCCAACAAGCAAGCCCTTTATGATCTGAGCTTTGACACAGGGGCCACCCAATCGGACCATATGATCGACATCGACGGCGGCGTGGGTACGATGTTTGTCTTTGCCTCAAAAGGTCGTCGTGAAATGCCGGATGGAGACATCTATATCGACGGTGAGATTGAACAACTTTCCCGCAATGGAACCTTTTTAGGCATGCATATTGCCACGCCTTTACAAGGGGTTGCTGTACACATCAACGCCTTCAACTTCCCGGTTTGGGGCATGTTGGAAAAGCTCGCACCGACCCTTTTGGCGGGCGTTCCTGCCATCGTAAAACCGGCCACGGCCAGCTGTTATGTGACAGAGGCTGCGGTTCGGATCATCCTTGAGAGTGGCCTCCTACCCGAAGGCGCTCTGCAGCTTATTTCGGGCGGCACCGGCGATCTTTTGGACCGTTTGGGATCACAGGATGTGGTCAGCTTTACAGGCTCTGCCGCCACCGCCAGCCTGCTACGCTCCAACCCAAACATCCTGAAGAACTCCGTCCGTTTTGTGGCGGAACAAGACAGTTTGAATGCGTCCATTCTGGGGCCAGACGTCACCCCAGACAGCGCAGAATTTGATCTGTTCATCAAGGAGATCCACCGCGAGATGACCACAAAAGCGGGGCAGAAATGTACCGCTATTCGCCGGATTATTGCACCAGACGCGCAGGTTGAGAATGTGATTTCCGCCCTGTCGGAAAAGCTGGATAAAACGGTGATAGGCGACCCGCGTGACAAAGCCACCCGCATGGGGGCCTTGGTGTCTGCGGCGCAAAAACGGGACGTGTTGGAAAAAGCCGCAATGATCGGCAGCGAATGTCGCCGCGTTTACGGTGACCCTGATCAACTGGATCTGTCCGGTGACGTCTCTGCCGACGCTTTTGTCGCACCGATGCTGTTTTGCTGCGATGCCCCAGACAGTGCGACCATTGTGCATGAAACCGAAGCCTTTGGCCCCGTGTCGACCATCATGGGGTATCGCGATATCCCGCACGCCATCGCACTTGCCAACAAAGGCGACGGGTCCCTTGTGGCCTCGGTCATCACCGCCTCAGGGGACGTCGCGCGCGAAATGGCTTTGGGCGCGGGGGCCTTTCACGGGCGACTTTATTTCAACAATGCCACCTCGATGAAAGAAAGCACCGGCCACGGCAGCCCCCTGCCCCATATGGTGCATGGCGGCCCCGGTCGTGCCGGCGGCGGCGAGGAAATGGGCGGCGTGCGCGGCGTTTTGCATTACATGCAAAGGACCGCGATCCAAGGCAGCCCGGATATTCTGACCGCGATTGGCAAGCGCTGGGTGCCGGGATCAACCGAGGTTAAAGCCCCCGCGCATCCCTTCACCCGCAAGTTTGGTGAGCTGTCGATTGGCGAGACATTACACACCGCGCCGCGCACCGTGACGCTGGAGGATATTGAGACCTTTGCCAATTTCACCGGCGATACGTTTTACGCCCATATGGATGATGCCGCGGCCAAACGAAACCCGTTTTTCCCCGGTCGTGTGGCGCATGGCTACCTGCTCCTCAGCTTTGCCGCCGGGATGTTTGTGGAACCCAACGAAGGACCGGTTCTGGCCAACACCGGGCTTGATAATCTGCGCTTTATGAAACCGGTTGAGGCCGGAGATGCGATCAACGTGCGCCTGACCGTCAAAGCCAAAACCCGTCGCACACAGGAGTATGGCGAGGTCCGTTGGCATGTCACCCTAACCAACCAAGATGCTGAATTGGTAGCGGAATATGAGCTTTTGACCATGAACGCGTATTAAAGCGTTCCGTCATAAACTTGGATCACGCGTTTTTGGCGGAACGCCCACAACATTGAGAGGTTCCGCCGCGCCCCGCCTTTTCCCTGCCTCAGGTTAAAGGCGGGACGCTTTAATCAAATGCGATAACTTGGGGCGATGGATCAGTCCATCGCCCTTGCTCCGTGACACCCTCATTCCCATGGCGGCACATAAAACGACGCCTTGATCCGATCCATCACCACAGTGGTTTTGAACCCTTTGATGTCCGGGTTATCGTACAGAAAATGCCGGGTGAACTCTTCGTATTCGCCCATATCCTTGGCGGCGATGATCAGGATGAAATCCGTGTCCCCGGTCACGTAGAATGCGCTCATGACAATCGCTTCATTGCGCACCGATTTCTTGAAGTGATCAATGATATCAGACCGTTCGCGCTCCAGTTGAACCGAAATAATCAAGGTCAGTGGGCGCCCCACAGCGGCATTTGAAACGACAGCAATATCGCTCTCGATGATCTTATCGGCGCGCAGCCGGTTTAGGCGCCGTTGGGCAGATGTTGGCGACAGCCCGACCTTTTCAGACAATTGAGCAGAGGTGAGTTGATTATCCAACTGGATCTCATGAAGGATCTTTCGGTCTATTTTATCCAGTGCGCGCAGGTTACTCATTATTTCCTCAAATTTGCATTTTTCCTGCAGATACTGACAGTATTTACATCAATAAACCAGTGGCTCTTGTTAGGATATTCACTAGCGTACGCGCGCTTTTTCCATCTAGTTCCTCGAAAGATATACGCATATGACACCAGACCTGCCCCCAAATCTGTCCTTTTCAACCGCTGAATATGAGGCCCGGATCGCAAAGACCCGCGCCGCAATGCAGGCCAAAGATATTGACGTTTTGATTGTCGCGGATCCCGCAAATATGGCGTGGTTGACGGGGTACGAGGGCTGGTCGTTTTATGTGCATCAGGCGGTGATCTTGGGGCCAGACGGCCCGCCCATCTGGTGGGGGCGTGCAATGGACGCGTTAGGCGCAAAACGCACCGTGTTTATGGGGCATGATCATATTCACGGCTATGAGGACAGCTATGTTCAAAACCCCGAGAAACATCCGATGGAGGATCTGTCCAAGCGGCTTGTCGAACGCGGCTGGCACTGCAAAAACATCGGATTAGAGCTCGACAATTACTATTTCACGGCCGCGGCCTATTTGTCCCTGGTGGAAACCCTGCCCAAAGCGCGGGTATTGAACGCAAACGGGCTGGTGAATTGGCAAAGATCCGTAAAATCAGAAACCGAAATCACCTATCTGCGGCGGGCCGCGAAAATCGTCGAAAAGATGCATAAAACCATCCGCGAACGTGCGGAACCGGGGATGCGCAAAAACGACTTGGTGGCGGATATCTATCACGCAGGCATCACCGGGGCCGATGGGCACTGGGGCGATTACCCGTCAATTGTGCCGTTGGCCCCCTCTGGCGCCGACGCCACCGCACCGCATTTAACGTGGGATGACAGCCCGTTGAAAAAGGGTGAAGCGACGTTTTTCGAGATTGCAGGCGTGCATCGACGGTATCACGCCCCCCAATCGCGCACATTGTTTCTGGGGGAGCCCCCCACGAAATATCGCAAAGCTGAAAACGCAGTGCTAGAGGCCGTTGCCGCCGGTATGGCACAGGCCAAACCGGGCAATTACTGCGAAGATATCGCCAACGTCTTTAACGCCACCTTGAACCGCTTGGGGTTTGAGAAAGACAGCCGCGCGGGCTATTCCATCGGACTTTCCTACCCCCCCGATTGGGGCGAACGCACGTTCTCGTTGCGCAAGGGGGACCGGACGGTGCTGGAGCCCGGCATGGTGTTTCATTTCATGCCCGCGCTGTGGTTGGATGATGGAGGGATTGAAATCACCGAACCGGTGTTGATCACCAAAACCGGCGCTGAGAACCTGTGCAATACGCCCGCGGAATTGGCGGTGAAACTGTGATGCGGCCTTCGCCCATTTCTTGTTCGGTGGATCTGGATGCGGATGGCGTGCAGCACGGGCATCTGCAGCTTCCCCACTCGCGCGATGACAGTGCATGGGGGGCGGTGATGATCCCGATCACAGTGGCAAAAAATGGCGACGGGCCAACGGCTCTGGTGACCGGGGCCAATCATGGCGATGAATACGAAGGCCCCTTGGCCTTGGTCGAATTTGCCGCAAAGCTCCGCGCCAATGATCTGTCCGGCCGCGTGATCATCGTTCCGTTTATGAACATGCCCGCCTTCTCATCAGGCACCCGCACCTCGCCGATCGACAAGGGCAATATGAATCGCGCCTTTCCGGGGCGGCCTGACGGCACGGTAACGGAAAAGATTGCTGATTATTTTCAACGTCATCTGCTTCCCTTGGCGGATCTGGTACTGGATTTTCACTCTGGTGGTGGCACGCTCGATTTCCTGCCGTTTGCCGCCTCGCATATCCTTGAAAACAAAGAGCAAGAGGCGCGTTGCCGTGCCGCACGCGATGCCTTCAACGCCCCCTTTTCGCTCGATATGGTCGAGATTGACAGCATGGGCATGTATGATGATGCGGCTGAGCGGATGGGCAAAACCTTCGTCACGACCGAACTCGGCGGCGGGGCAACAACCACGCCTGAAACCGTGGCAATTGCCCGCAAAGGGTTGCGAAACGTCTTGATCCACGCAGGGGTTTTATCTGGCACGCCCGAACACACTCCCAGCCGCATGTTGACCCAAAATGATCCGGGGTGTTTCCACTTCTCTCCCGCAGACGGCATGATCGAATATTTGCATGCCTTGGGGGCTGAAGTGGCCAAAGGCGATCTGATCGCGCGGATCTGGAACACACAACACAGCGGCCATCCCGCCATCGACATTCACGCCAAGACCCACGGGATTTTGGTCACGCGCCATGCCAAGGGTTTGATCCAACATGGTGATTGCCTGGCGGTTTTGGCCCAAAACAACATATAGGAAACACTATGTTCACCAATGACACGCTGGCCAATGACACTTTGGCCCAATGGGACCGCGACACATTTTTTCACCCCTCAACCCACTTGGCGCAACATGCACGCGGCGAGACGTCAACACGGGTCATCACCTCCGGCGAGGGGGTACATATCACCGACAGGGATGGGCGCAGAATGCTTGATGCCTTTGCCGGGCTTTATTGCGTGAATGTGGGCTATGGGCGCTCGGAAATTGCGGAGGCCATCGCAAAACAGGCACATGAACTGGCCTATTACCACTCCTATGTCGGCCATGGCACCGAGGCATCCATCACGCTTGCCAAGATGATCCTTGATCGCGCACCGGCCAATATGTCCAAGGTCTATTTTGGCCAAAGCGGATCAGATGCCAACGAGACCAACATTAAATTGGTCTGGTATTACAACAACATCCTCGGGCGTCCTGAGAAGAAAAAGATCATCTCGCGGTGGCGCGGCTATCACGGTTCGGGCTTAATGACCGGGTCATTGACGGGGCTTGAGCTGTTTCACAACAAATTCGATCTCCCGCTGAGCCAGGTCATACACACCGAAGCCCCCTATTACCTGCGCCGCGCGGATGCGGATATGTCTGAAGATGAATTTTCCGCCGATTGCGCCGCCAAGTTGGAAGCGATGATCCTTGCCGAAGACCCCGACACCATCGCCGCCTTTATCGGTGAACCCGTGCTTGGCACTGGCGGCATTGTGCCCCCTCCCGCAGGATATTGGCCTGCCATTCAGGCGGTCCTGAAGAAATACGATATCCTGTTGATCGTCGACGAGGTGGTCACCGGCTTTGGCCGATTGGGCAGTATGATGGGATCAACTCATTACGGGTTGGAGGCCGATTTGATCACCATTGCCAAAGGCTTAACCTCAGCTTACGCGCCTCTATCCGGATCTATCGTGTCCAAGAGAATGTGGGATGTTTTGGAACAGGGCACCGACGAGAACGGTCCGATTGGGCATGGTTGGACCTATTCTGCCCACCCAATCGGTGCGGCCGCGGGCGTCGCCAATTTGCAATTGATCGACGCGTTGGGACTGGTGGAGAATGCCGGGAAAATCGGCACCTATCTGCGGTCTGAATTGACCAAAGCACTGGGGGATCATGCCAATGTGGCTGAGGTGCGCGGCGAAGGGTTGATGTGTGCAGTGGAATTTGCGCAATCCACGTCGCCAATAGGATTTTTTGACCCCGCCCGAAAAATTGGCCCGGCGATTTCCGCTGCAATGGCCAAACGCGATGTGATCGCGCGCGCAATGCCCCAAGGCGACATTATCGGCTTTGCCCCGCCGCTTTGCATCACCAATGGCGACGTGGATCAGGTGGTTTCAGTTGCGGTGGACGCCGTGAAAGAGGTGTTGGGGTAACCCTCACCCATGACGCGTTTATTGAAAGGGCCTTGGGAAAAGACATTGGGAAAGGAACATTGCCGCTCTGGCCTCTTTGCCCTTTCTACGTTTTTGGGTCGCACCCCCTCAGAATCACATTGCTTTGCCGCAATGGTGCAGATCGCAGATATGAAAACAGCCACATGGACCTAGGAGAGAATGGTGCACCCGACACGATTCGAACGTGTGGCCTCTGCCTTCGGA
>ATLU01000194.1_pt1 | contig 15250 bp, 14 predicted proteins | sample 178751 | NCBI WGS metagenome assembly ATLU01 (sample SAMN02211837, study PRJNA209200) | bioreactor metagenome | isolation source: day 23 sample from continuous culture bioreactor inoculated with sediment... | place: Germany: Wadden Sea | collected 2011
TAGCGTGTTTGATTTTGATCCCTTTTTATACACCAGTTTGCTGGCTGAAATCGACACAACCTTACCGCCATCCAAACGATCCCCAATGCCAACTTTTACATAACGTCCCGACGGCAAACGCACCAAGGCACGCCGCTTAGAGGCGCTGCCATAGATGCCAATCAAACTGATTTTGCGAAGGGAAATGGCGTTTTTCACAGTCGCTTGCTTCGCCACCGACGCACGGGTGGGAATGGCCGGGCTAACTGTTTGATTGCGCGGGGCTGCGGCCACAACCACGGATCCATCTGATGCATCCGCTGCGCGGGCGGCTTCCATCAATTTCTCAAACCCTTGCGGGCGCGATTTTGGTTCGGGGGACCGAGCAACGGCCAGTTTGGTGGGGGCGTTGACCGCGGCAATAGCTGCGGCCGCGGCATCATCAATTGCGGCGTTGGCGACAGCGTTGGAAATCGCCGCAGCTTGCTCCGTCAAGGCTGCGATGGACTGTGGACGCGGTTTGGGACGCAGGCCTGCCATTTCAACACGGGACCGTCCGCCAAAAAGCTCTCGCTCATTGCTTTCGATCAATCCATCCGGTCGGATTTTGGGGCGAATGCTGGGGGTGGTGTTTTCCACCAACGGCGCTGTGTCTTGCGTGTCATCCCCAGGGCGTTGTGCGGGAACCAGGCTGGGACGCCCGGCAATGACCAATACCCCTTCTGGTGTCAGGCTGCCCTGCGGTGTTGCCCGAACCAATCCACGTTCATCCAGATCAAATCGCGTACCACTGGGCGGTGGGGCCAACAGCTCCGTTGGGGCGTTTTCAAGCGCCGCCAATCTGTCAGAGGGCAAAGCAACCGCATCATGCCCTGCGGTGACGGGGTCGATTGAGGCCACATAAAGCCCGTCAAGCTGCCCAACGACATGATCAGTAAGCGGGTCTGGTGCGCGCTCCCAGATTCCGGTGGCCGCATATCGGGTTTCTGCGGCTTCTGCAGATAGTGGTTCGGGGCGCAGCTGCGGATCCCCCTCAACCAAGGTGGGGTCTGTTTCTGCGCTGCCGTCTGACGGGGCATCAAGATCAAATTCGCTGAACTGATCCTCTCCCTCCGGATCAAATTCTGGCAGGCTGGCGAAGCCATCCCCCGTGCCAGCCTCCGGTCCGGTTGTGATTGCACTTTCGAACTGATCGTCGCGCCCGGGGAACAGGCCTGTGCTTTGTTCGGATAGAAAAAACATCGACCAGACCGCAACGATTGCCAAAAACAAAAGCAGGCCAAGCACAAGAAAAAGGCCAAGGAATTTGGGTTTTCCACCAATATTTTGCTGCGCGCGGGCACCAAATATCGTGAGGGCTTCGGCCTCTTTTGCTCCTGTACTTGTTATGGCTGTGTTGTGTTTCTGTCCCCGAGATCTTGATTGCGATTGCGGCATGTCACCGGGTACAGGGCCCGCGACGGAGGTATCTTCGATGGGGCGTTCGGGTGCGGCACTCTTTTGACGTTTGGGCAGAGCTTTTGCGGTGCGGCTGGCCAAAGCGGAAGCGGCGCTGGCGGCAGTCGTCGCGCCGGCCAGGCCGCCTGAAATTCCTTTGCTCAATCCTTTTCCAAGCCCGTTGCGGGCGGCGTCTTGCAGCTTTCGTGCGCCCGCTTTGGCACGCTTTGTGGGCGGCGGATCAGAACGCTCGGACTTGCCCACCACATTTGGCGCGTTGACTGGAACATGGGCCTGTTTTTGCGGTTGCGTTGGGCGCCCGACATCACTTCCTGAACTTGGAGGGGCGACGAGGATGCGCGGCGCAATGCTTTGGCTGGGCAGTGGCGTATCTATTCTGGCGTCTGACTGGGCGTCAACGCTGCGCCGTGTCGAAAACGCTGGCGGGGCAACGGCGGCATTTGGTTTAGGTGTTGATGGTCCCTTGGCTGGGGAGGGCGGTTTTTGCACGCTGTCCAGTTTGGGTTTGGCAACAGGGGGTTCGGGCGTTTTCCCCGCATCGCTGTTTTGGCGAGCAGGCGGCACGAGGTTCGGCGCTTTTGGCGGGGTGGGTTGTGGTGCGGGGCGCGCGCCCAATGTTGCACTGTCTTCCTTGGGTTCAAAAGCTGGAGGGAACGGTGCGAGTTCCGGGACGTCTGATGGGGCTTGACCCGTAGATGATTTTGAAGAGGCCGTTTTTTGCGACAGGTTTGCTGCGTCTGCCTCCGGGGCGCTTTTTTGTACCTGTGTTTGTGCCTGTGTGGGCGTTTCTATGACATTTGCGTCGGGGATGTCGGTCAGAACGTCAGGCTCTGTGCGTGCAATTGTGGCAACACCGGTGCCCATCAACGCCGGAATAGGGTGACGATCTGGGTCAACTTTGGCGCCGTTTCGCAAAAACTGATCGGCACAAGATGTTGCGCCAAAATAGACTTCCCGGCCAAAACTTCCATGAGCGCGCGCAGAAAAACACACTGGGTTCAATCGGTTATCAAGTGCAAACCCTTCGGCCTCGCCCAAGGTTTCGCGGGCGATGACCGCCACATGCGCCATGTCGCCATCTGCGTGCCAATCAAAAACCAGCTCTTCAACCGGATAGGGGGTCAGCCCCTCTAACCCTTCGCGAATACGCGCCTCGCGGGTGATGCTATCCGGACCGGGGGCGGTCATTGTGGTGAACAGAATTTGGGACGCAGGCAGGATCAACTGGCTGGTGAAACCGCCACTTTCCAGATCCACCGCTGTTTGGCGCATCATGCCAAGGCGCGCCGTCAGGTCCGGGTCGTCCAGACGAACCTCACCCGCCAGCAGCCAGCCCCCTTTGCCGCGATGCAAAAGACCAATACCGTCATGGGTCAGATCAAGCGCAAAATTTGGCTTCATACCCGTCTCACATTCCTAATTTCCGCAACCAAACACACAGGATCAAACCGTGCAGGCCGCAGCGCCACACATCCCGACCAACTCACACCAAACATGCTCTTGACCATATTCTTTCTGCCACCGCTTTGAAACTATAGCAGGATTTCGCCCATGGGAAGGGGGCGTAAGGCTTTCGATTGAATGGGGCGACAATTGGCGCAAACTGCGGGAAATCAGGAGAGTAACATGAAGAAATTACTAAGTATTTTTGCGATTTCCCTCTGCGTGTTGGGGCCGGTTTCGGGGCTTGCGGGCGAGGCTGCAACTTTACGGATCACGGGCGAGGCAAGCGTCTCGGCCGTACCAGACATGGCGCGGTTGCAATTGGGCGTGCGTAAAGATGCGAAAGAAGCTGTCGGGGCCAGCAAGGCCGTTGGCGCGGCTTTGGCACAGGTTATGAAAGAACTGGACGCGGTGGGGATCAAGCCCAAAGACATGCAGACCACCCAATTGTCACTTGCGCCGCAACTGGATTATTCTGGCTCTGGTGCGCCGAGGAAACTGGGGTATCAGGCGCAGTCCACGTTGACTGTAACGCTATATGACATTGATCAGATTGGTGTTGTCCTTGACAAGGTTTTGTTCGCGGGAGCCACTGAATTTGCTGGGCTGAATTTTGACCTGACCAACCGCAAAACGCTTCGTGGTGAAGCGATGCAACAGGCTGTGAAAAGCGCGCGTCGGGATGCGGAATTGCTGGCAAAGGCGGCGGGAATGTCCTTGGGAAAGGTTATCACTCTGTCTTATGGCCCCTCGGGTGGGCCGGTGCCAATCATGATGGCGCGTGGTATGGCAGAGGCATCAAGCATGCCGATTGCAGCGGGCGAGACGGATATTTCGGCGCAGGTTCAGATGGAGTTTGAATTGATTTCGGAAGATTAAGGTCACACCGTAACGCATTGAAATAAAATGGCCGCCGTGATTTGGCGGCCATTTTGTTTTGGTTCAGGCTTACGCGGTTGCCGCGGTCAATGCTTGATCCAGATCGGCGATGATGTCCGCTGCGTTCTCAGTCCCAATGGAAATGCGCACCACATTCGCCCCCGCACCTGCGGCCTCTTGCTGCTCTGGTGACAGCTGACGGTGGGTGGTCGAAGCGGAGTGGATGATCAGCGAGCGGGTGTCGCCCAGGTTGGCCACATGGCTGAACAGTTTCAGACTATCCACGAGCTTTACACAGGCATCATAGCCGCCTTTTACGCCGACGGTGAACAATGCACCGGCACCTTTCGGGAACAGCTCTTTGCCGCGCGCATGATACGGCGACGAGGCAAGACCCGCGTAAGACACACTGTCAATCCGTGCGTCGGCTTCCAGCCATTCCGCCACTTTCTGCGCGTTCTCGACATGTTTTTCCATGCGCAGTGACAGCGTTTCGATTCCCATCAACGTGTAATGCGCCGCCTGTGGGTTCATCGTCATGCCAAGGTCACGTAGGCCAATGGCGATGCCGTGGAATGTATAGGCCATCGGGCCAAGCGCCGCGCCAAAGGTGATGCCGTGATAGGCCGGTTCAGGCTGGCTGAGCGATGGGAATTTATCCGAAGCCATCCAGTCAAACTTGCCGCTGTCCACAATTGCGCCGCCGGTCACAGTGCCATTGCCGGTCAGATATTTGGTGGTGGAATGCACCACCAAAGTCGCGCCCATCTCAATGGGTTTGCACAAATACGGGGTGGCTGCGGTGTTATCAACAACCAGCGGCACACCGGCTTTTTCGGCAATCGCGGCCATTGCGGGAATATCGGTTGGCACGCCGGCTGGGTTGGCAAGGCTTTCGCAGAACAGCGCGCGGGTGTTGTCGTCGATTGCGGCCTCAACTGCGGCTGGGTCGTCGAAATCCACCAGTTTTGCTGACCAGCCGAACCGCTTGAAGGTTTGTGTGAACTGGGTGACCGTTCCGCCATAAAGTTTGTTCGAGGCCACGATGTTCAGCCCCGGCCCCATCAGTGGAAACAGCGCCATAATTTGTGCTGCATGTCCCGAAGAACAGCACACCGCGCCCGCGCCACCTTCCAAAGCGGCAATACGGTTTTGCAATGCGGCCACGGTAGGGTTGGTCAGGCGGGAATAGATATAGCCCACTTCTTCCAGATTAAACAAACGCGCCGCGTGATCCGCATCTTTGAACACATAGGCGGTGGTCTGGTAGATCGGTACCTGACGGGCACCGGTCGCGGGATCTGGCTCGGTGCCCGCGTGAATTTGCAATGTATCAAAGCTCAATTGGCGATCGTCTGACATGGAACTCTCCCTTACGTCTGTTGTGGGCAGGCTAGGGGAAAGGTTGCGCGGCTTCAACGGGGCGTTGCGAATAGGGAGGGCGTTTGCGCGGAATTTTCCGTCTGGGAATAAATTCTGCGATGTGGCGGATTGCGGGAATTTTTTTCGCCGGGATGCCTGTGACGCTATCGAGGGGCCACAGGGTTTGAAGACACCCTCGTTGCGAGCTGCGCGCTGGACGTTCCCACGCCCGCAGGTTAAAGCGTTTCGCCATAAACTTGAAACACTGGTTTATGACGGAACGTCCACAGCATTGATTGGTTTCGTCGCGTCTCGCCCTTTCCTGTCACAGGTTAAAGGCGTGGCGCTTTAGGCAAAAATATCCCGCGAAAGGATGCACGATGTTGACCCCCTTCCACCTTGCCATTCACGTGACTGACCTCGCGGCGGCACGGGCGTTTTATGCCGATGTTTTGGGCTGCAGCGAAGGGCGATCAACCGAAACCTGGGTGGATTTCAGCTTTTTTGGTCACCAGCTGAGCCTGCATCTGGGCCCGCCTTTCGCCACATCCGATACCGGGAAAGTTGGTGCACATATGGTGGCGATGCCGCATTTTGGAATTGTGTTACCCTATGACCGCTGGCGCGATTTGGCGGACCGGCTTCAGGTCGCCGATACCCAATGGGTGATCCCCCCAACTGCGCGGTTTGAGGGGGAACCGGGCGAGCAATGGACCATGTTTTTCCGTGACCCATCCGGAAACCCCATCGAGGTCAAAGGGTTCAAAGACATGGAGCGCGTCTTCGCCAGTTGATCAACGCATCCAGAACCCTTCGCGCTTGATCCGATTGCGGATCATCTGCTCGCGGCGCGGGAGATTTTCACGATCAAACATGGCGCGCACTTTTTGACCGCGCCCCTGATAGATCATGCGAAGCATAGGTTCATATTCTTTAAAGATTTTCTTGAGTTTGTTGGGGGAGGTGACCGTTTCGATCACGTCAATGACGGCGTCAGCTTCGCGCGCGTAGGCCAGCGGCAGGATGCGCCAATGACAGGTCACATCGCCGTCCAACCCGCCCAGTTCAGGCCCCGGCCTTCCGCCCCCGAATGACGCGATCACGAGAGGTAGGGCAATTTGGTCAAGCCAGGGGAATTTCTCCTGGCAGACAAGGGCATCGGGGGCGTCATCCCGAATGGCCAAAGCATAGTCCATAAACCGTGTGCCAAACGCATGTGGGCAGGCCCCAAAGAACCAACCTGCATTGAAATACATATAGCGTTCCCAATGCTCATCAGGCTGTGACAGATCAAGAGAGGCATCAAAGTCCAAACCGAATTTGTCGTAAAGCGACTTCCATGTTTCTGAGTAGCCCGGACCATAGAGCTCCAGATTGGGCCATGTGTTTTCGCGCCGCATTGACGCCGCTGGCTGGTCGAAATCAAACGGAATCTCGGACAGTTTGCCCGTGATGACCGTGTCACTGTCAAAAAACACAAAAGGTTCGCCTTTTGGCATTTCCATCAGCGCCTCGATTTTATTGGCATTGGGATAGCTGGCGCCAAAATGCTGGTTTTGAAAGGGCAGGATTTCAGCGCCCAAGCTTTCCAGCGCCTCTCGCACAACTGGGCGGATGCGCGGATCATGGGGCCAGCGTTCACTCGGCTGAGGTTCGCCGATGAACACCCGGCCCTTGAAGTCAGGATCAGCGCTGCGCAGAGACGCGACAAACAACAATGCCTCATAGGACAGACGTCCCGCTTGCCCAATCAATAAGATATTGAAAGCGATGGATTTTTGGGCTGGCTTTTTCAGCTTGGACGCATTGGGTTTTGACGCTGGTTTGGCCTTTGTCGCCTTTGGTGTCGATTTTGCAGCGTTTTTTGTGGGCGCAGGCGCCTCAGTTTGTATGGAATTGGCTGATTTTGCCTGCTTTTTCGCCGATTTAGCCATTGGTCTTTGCTCACCCTGTTCTTTTCAGGCAGTATAGGTCAGATCCCATTGCGTTGGGAAGGGGGCGAAGGGGCCACCTTTGATCAAATACGCGGGAATACATTATGTGAAGGGTGCTGCTGATGTTGCACAAAATGCTGAAAAACCAATTGGTTCTTGCTGGGGTACTGGCCAGCCTTGTCACGGGCACCTTGGCCCTCTCAACTAAGATGGCTGCGGCGGATCAATTCACCACAGCGGATGAGGTCCGCCCGATTCTAGAGGCCACCAAAGGCAATTGGGTGGCGCTGCGGGAATATGACGGGCAGGATCTGTTGTATTTCACCCATCTGTTGGCCTGGCGTTGCGGCCTAGAGGGGGTGCGTTACAGCATCAACGGTGGGGTGCAGCAGGTGTTTGATGCAGAGCCTTGTTACGAAGGTGAAGCACAGCCCAATGCGATCAAAGCCACCGATGCTTTGCCCTTTTTGCGGTTTGACCTGAAATCGGTGAACACAGTGGATGTGCAATTGACTTATGATGATGGTCAGGCGGTCGATGTTCAGTTTGATCGTGCAGGAATTTTGATGAACTAGAGCGTTTCCAGTTCACATTGTATCGCTAGTTCGCTGCCTTTCGCTTCGCACAAACGCAAAAAGCGATAACAGGTGATTCAATAAAAACGGGAAGTGCTTTAACGGGTTTTCTCTATAGATACCAAAGAATTACGTATCAATCTTGATGTCAGAAAAGCGCCCGGTGCAAAAGGCCAGCGGGCGGGCATCACTGACATGGGCACGTCGCACACGGCCAAGGATGATCGAATGATCGCCGCCATCCATTACCTGTTCGGTGGTGCAATCAAGACGTGTCACGCAGCCGTCCAGTTGGGGCACGCCTTGGGGGCCAATGTGATGCGGGATGGCTGAAAAATCATCTCCGCAACGGGCAAAATGCTGGGCCACTATACGTTGATCTTCGGCCAGAATATGCACCGAGAAATGGACTGCGTTGACAAAAGCGTCATGGCGGGCAGAGACCTGAGCGGGGCACCAGAGGATCAACGGCGGGTTCAAAGACACTGAGGTGAAACTGTTGGCCGTCATCGCCACGGGTGTCACTTTGCCCTCCATCCATGTGGCGGCTGTGATCACGGTCACACCGGTGGGAAAGGTGCCAAGAGCCGCGCGCAATTCAAGCGCATGTTCCGGGCCGGGGGAAAAGCTTTTCATTGTTGGACTGCCTGCGCGTTTCAGATCCATTTCGCGAGACCCTATCGCGCCAGCGCAGGGGGGGAAAGGCGAAAAACGGCGGGAATGCCATGGGATTTACGGCGTTCCATGTGGGGGGGACCTCATTCTGCTATGGCAAAACCCGAGATTAAGTGGCGCAACCCAAGGGCCGCACCTGCGACGATTGCCAGAAAGGTGACCGGCGCGCCGTAGTAAAGTAGGGCAAAGGCTGACAAACCTTGACCGACTGAACAGCCAAAAGCGACCACGGCGCCAAGCCCCATTAGGGCCGCGCCAAGGATCTGCCGTTTGAGTTCGCGCGGGTCTTCGCAGGCTTCCCAGCGGAAATGGCCGCGTACCAGACTGCCGAGAAAGGCCCCTAGAAGCACGCCTGCAACGGATCCAACACCAAAGTTCAGATTGTTCCCGGTTGAGGTCATGAGAAAGATAAGGGTGTCTCCGATCGGCGCGGAAAACGTGTGACTTTCCAGAGGGATAGGGGAAAACCCATTGCCCAGAACCCAAGCGGTTCCGCCCCAGCCTGTGACCACAGCAACACCGGCAATGGCGCCCCAAAACAGTTCTTTCTTTGCACGACGCAGTTCAGAATTAACGAGCATTGCCACCAGCAAGCTCAGGCCAACAAGAATGCCAATTGTGCTTGGCGACACGCCAATGAGGTGTCCTAGCCCATGGGCAAAAGAGGGCAGGGTGCCGTCGGTTGGTGTTTCGGGAAAAAGCGCCACGCGCAACCGTGCCAAGGGGCCGGAAATGGCCACATAGGCCGAGACGCCCATCACCAAAACGATGACAAAAGACCGAAGATCCCCACCGCCCAGCCGCGCCAATGCGCCAAACCCACAATTGCCCGACAGCGCCATGCCATAGCCAAACACCAAGCCACCAATAATCGAGGCAAGCGGATTCCACGATAGCCGTAAATAGACGGCCTCTTCGGCGGGCAAAGCACCGGAACCGATCAATGAAAATGTGCCGACCATCGCGACGCCAATCGCAATGCCCCACATGCGAAGCCTCAGGTAAGATGCGCCATAAAGCGCGTCTTCGATCGCGCCGAGTGTGCAAAAACGGCCCATACGCGCGGATAAGCCGAGCATGACCCCGCCCAGAAGCCCGACAAGGGCGGCCAGATTAGCGTCGCTGATCCACTCTAACATGCGCCTCCTCCCTTACGTCTGGGTGCCCGATGTTTTGGTGCGGACGTCTGGGTGCCGACGTCTTGGCGCTTGGTGGGCTGACCTAATTGCGATCTGATATAAAAAATTTGCCTGCGCTGTTTCTTTCGCGATGGCCCCTTGAGCGTCTTGAAAACCCATTTAAATCAAAGAACTGTCCTGATGGTCGATTATTCAGCCGCTTTATGTTCCTCGGGGGTATCAATAGAACAGAACATTTCATAGATCACTTCGAGGATGCGCCGGGGGCGGTCATCGGTCAAGGAATAGTAAATGGTTTTGCCGTCGCGCCGTGGCGTTACCAGCCCCTCCAGCCGCAACCGCGCCAGCTGTTGGGAAACAGCCGCCTGCCGGGCCGCCAATAGCTTTTCCAGCTCGGTCACAGATTTCTCACCGGTGACCAGATGACACAGGATCATCAACCGTCCTTCGTGACTGATCGCCTTGAGCAACGTCGAAGCATCACACGCGCTGGTCATCATTTTGTCCAACTCGTCCGGGGTCATGTTTTCACGAATGACTGGTAGCGCCATCACCTGATCCTTTGGTTCATCTGCGGCGTTGCTTGGGTGCCAAAGGGCAAAAGCCACGCCTTTCAGCCAATATATAGAAGAGTTCGCGAATATTGCAAACTGTTGCAAGGGGCAGGGTGTTGTGTCGTGAGCGGGTGTGTCTGTGGTGGCAAGGAAACGATTTGGGTCAGCTGGTGGGCTTGATATAGCCGGTGCTGTTTGTGAGCATTTGATCCAACAAGCCCCAAAAGAAGTCTTCACCGGGATAGCCTTCGATCCGGCCAATTTCAGCACCATCCTCTACCAAGACAAAGGTGGGGGTGAAGGAAACCGGTCGTGTGAGCGTAAATCCCAATGTGTCTTTGCGGGTATCGCGGATTTGTACATGCTGCAAAGGGGCAAACTTGCCCTCAGGCGTTTTGGGGTAAATGGCCCCCAGATCCCGTTCCCATTGGGCGCACCAGACACAGCCTGATTCTTCGACCATAATCAGTTCGGCGGCTTGGGCAAAGGAAGAGGCCCCCGTCAAAGCGATCGCGCCTATCATGAGCATGTATTTGAGGCGAGAGAACATCCTGGGCGTCCTTGGTTGACCTTTTTGTCATTGAAACACATAAATTGAATATGTTCAGGTTTCAAGTCACCCATCGGATCTGAATGCAAAACGCCGAACCTGGGGACAGAAAAGAGCCATTGATGTTTGAGATTAGTTTTGCAGGTGCTGCGCTTGCCGGTCTGTTGTCTTTCGCCAGCCCCTGCATCCTGCCCATGGTCCCGTTTTATCTGAGCTATCTTGCGGGTTTGTCGATGTCTGAATTGCAGGACGAAGGCGGCATCGCCCCCGGCGCGCGCAAGCGATTGATCTTTGCGTCCATGGCTTTTGCGGTGGGTGTGACGACGATTTTTGTACTGTTGGGGCTTGGGGCCACGGCGCTTGGCACGGCATTTGCACAGTATAAAGACGTCTTTGCATATGCGGGGGCCGGGCTTTTGGTGCTGTTTGGTCTGCATTTCCTCGGCGTGATGCGGATCCCGCTTTTATACCGAGAAGCGCGGTTGGACAGTCGCGCAGAGCCCAGCACACTCATTGGTGCCTATCTGATGGGGCTGGCGTTTGGCTTTGGCTGGACCCCCTGCGTGGGACCAGTGCTTGCCTCGATCTTAATGATCGCCTCTGGCATGGGAGAGTTGTGGCGTGGCGCGCTGCTTTTGGCCATCTATGGCCTGGGCATGACGGCCCCCTTTGTCATTGCTGCGTTCTTTTCCGTTGGTTTTATCAAATGGGCCGCACGGCACCGCCGATTTCTGCCCTATGTGGAAAAGGCGATGGGGGGGATGCTGATCATCTTTGCCGTGTTGATTGCCTTTGGGCAGGTCAACGTGATTGGGCAATGGCTGATTGATTGGTTCCCGGTTTTGACGCGACTGGGATAGGCGGGAATCACGTCATTGTGATCTTGGTCACAGGGTGGATTTCTGGGTGCAGCTAAGTCGAAATGGGCACGCCAGAGCCAATTTTGATCAAGCAATGGGTCATATGTACTGACGGATATGTCGTGTTTCGAGCGAAGATTTCGTTTCTGAAAACTGCTGAAATCGCCATGCATGCCAAAGGATTCATTCAGAATATGGCGATGAGCGCAATAATGTTTCGCACTTGACTTATATCAATTCAAATAATGGAATTTGATGTTGCGAAATTTACTTCACATGCGTAGCTTACTGTCATTACGTCATGGGAGGTAACATGAAGCGGACAACGATCACGCTTGTCGCTCTGCTTGCAGGGCTTACAACGGCAAACGCCGAAACAGTGACACCAGAAAATGTCACGTTCGAAGAAGGGGCTGTCGCGCAATCGCTGACTGGCCAACCCGGAGACGCGATGTCAGGGGCTAAGATTGCCTCGACCAAATCGCAAGGCAACTGCGTGGCCTGCCACGAAATCACCGATCTGGCCGATGTGCCGTTTCACGGTGAAGTCGGGCCGCTTTTGGATGGGGCGGGCGACCGCTGGTCCGAAGCAGAGCTGCGCGGCCTTTTGGTGGACAGCAAACGCACGTTTGAAGAAACGGTCATGCCGGCATTCTACAAAACCACCGGTTTTAACCGCCTTGGCAATGCCTATACCGGCAAAGCCCACGAGGGGGATGTTGAACCGCTGCTGACAGCTCAGCAGATCGAAGATGTTGTCGCCTATCTGATGACGCTGCAATAAGCGGTCCGAGGGCCACAGAAACACTCACAGGAGAGAAACATGAAATTCACACGTCGTGAAGCTCTGGCTCTTGGTCTCGGTGCAACCGCCGTTGCCATGTTGCCAATGCGTGCCAGCGCCGCCGCCGACGAAGCCATTGCTGCCTTTACCGGCGGGGCTGAGGTTGGTGAAGGCGGGGTCACACTGACCGCCCCGGAAATTGCCGAAAACGGCAACACCGTGCCGGTATCCGTAGATGCCCCCGGTGCCGAAGCGATCCTTATCCTGGCGATGGGCAACCCAACCCCAGGTGTGGCGCAGTTCAACTTTGGACCCGCCGCTGGTTCGCAAGCGGCCTCGACCCGCATTCGTTTGGCTGGCACACAAGATGTTGTTGCCATTGCCAAAATGGCGGACGGCAGCTTTGCCAAAGCGCAATCGACCGTAAAGGTCACCATCGGCGGCTGCGGCGGCTAATCGCGGAGCAATCCCAGCAAAAGTGGGTGCCGGTTTTGCGGTTCGGGATTGCGACATACAGGAGGCAATCCCAGCAAAAGTGGGTGCCGGTTTTGCGGTTCGGGATTGCGACATACAGGAGGCAATCCCAGCAAAAGTGGGTGCCGGTTTTGCGGTTCGGGATTGCGACATACAGGAGGCAATCCCAGCAAAAGTGGATACCGGTTTTGCGGTTCGGGATTGCGACCACATAAGATATTGGAGATCTGAGATATGGCAAAAGGTGTAAAACCCCGCGTGAAAGTCCCGAAATCTGCCTCTGCAGGCGATATCGTGACCTTAAAGACCCTGATCAGCCACAAGATGGAATCGGGCCAGCGCAAAGACAGCGACGGCAACGTCATTCCGCGGTCAATCATCAACCGGTTTACCTGCGAGTTTAACGGCGCATTGGTGGTGGATGTGACGATGGAGAGTGCGATTTCGACCAACCCGTATTTTGAATTTGACGCCAAGGTTGATGCGGCCGGTGATTTCAAATTCACTTGGTACGATGATGATGGTGCGGTCTATGACACCACCAAATCGATCATGGTTGCCTAAGATCAGCGTAAGGGAGGAAAAAGTATGAAAACATACGGCATCGCAGCACTCATGGCTGCCTCGACATTGATCGGGGCGACAAGTGCCACAGCAGATGAAAGCGCTGAACTTATCATCAATGGCGAGATTGAAATTGTCACCCGCACTGCCGCGCCCGCGCATCTTTCGGATGCCATGGACGAGGTGATTTCGGGTTGGGTGTTTCGCTCGGACCAGACACAGGCCATGCAGCAAGACGACTTTGACAATCCAGGTCTGATCTGGGTGGAAGCGGCTGAAGAAGCCTGGGCAACCCCAGAGGGGACAAATGGCAAATCCTGTGCCGATTGTCATGGCGACGCGGAAAGTATGGCGGGTGTAAAAGCCACCTATCCGAAATGGAACGCCGAGGCGGAAAAGGTCAACACGCTGCAAATGCAGATGAATGACTGTCGCGTCAATCGCATGGGCGCCGAGGCATGGGGCTATGACAAAGCCCCCGCGATCAACATGGAGGCCCTGTTGTCTTCTGTGTCGCGCGGCATGCCCGTGAACGTTGCCATCGACGGCCCCGGCCAAGCCACATGGGAAATGGGCAAAGAGCTTTATTATACCCGCACCGGCCAGCTGGACCTGTCCTGCGCGTCTTGCCACGAAGAAAACTATGGCAATATGATCCGCGCAGACCACCTGTCACAGGGTCAGATCAATGGCTTTCCAACGTATCGGTTGAAAAATACCAAGCTGAACGGCGTGCATTCCCGATTTAAGGGCTGCATTCGTGACACGCGCGCGCATACTTATAACCCCGGTTCCGACGAGTTTGTCGCGCTGGAAATGTATGTGGCGTCTCGCGGCAACGGCCTGTCGGTCGAAGGCCCTTCAGTCCGCAACTGATCAAACCCCGTCCGGGCCGATGCTCGGGCGGGATTTCTTTATCTAAACACATTCAAACCTCAGCATGGGTTCGCCTGCGCCGTGGTTGAAAACCAAGGAAAACCGCATATGATCTCTCGCCGCGACTTTCTTCAGGTCTCAATGGCCGCCTCAGCGCTTTACGGCACCTCTGGTTTTGGCAATTGGGCCAAATTGGCGGCCCAACAGGCATTGACGCAGGATGATCTTTTAAAGTTTGACACCTTTGGCAATGTCAGCCTGATCCACATCACGGACATTCACGCTCAGCTCAAACCGATCTATTTCCGCGAGCCGTCGATCAACCTTGGGGTCGGGGCCGCCAATGGCCAGATGCCCCATGTGACCGGTGCGGATTTCCGCAAAGCCTATGGAATCGAAGATGGCTCACCGTCCGCTTACGCGTTGACGTATAATGACTTTTCGGCGCTGGCTGAGGGGTATGGCAAGGTCGGCGGCATGGACCGTGTGGCCACAGTTGTGAACGCCATTCGTGCCGACCGCCCCGATGCGCTGCTGTTGGATGGCGGCGACACATGGCACGGATCATACACCTGTCATCACACCCAAGGCCAGGATGTGGTCAACGTGATGAATGCGTTGAAGCCCGATGCGATGACCTTCCACTGGGAATTCACGCTGGGCTCGGACCGTGTGAACGAAATCGTCGAAAATCTGCCGTTTGCCGCCCTTGGTCAGAACATTTTTGATGCGGAATGGGATGAACCGGCCGAGCTGTTCAAACCCTATAAGTTCTTTGAGCGTGGCGGGGTGAAAATCGCGGTGATCGGTCAGGCCTTCCCCTATATGCCGATCGCAAATCCACGTTGGATGTTCCCGGAATACTCGTTTGGGATCCGCGATGAGAACATGCAGGCGATGGTCGATGAGGTGCGCGCCGCTGGGGCTGAACTGGTTGTGGTGCTGAGCCACAATGGCTTTGACGTGGACAAGAAAATGGCCACAAAAGTCACCGGCATCGACGTGATCCTGTCGGGCCACACCCATGACGCGCTGCCCGAACCCGTGCAGGTGGAACAGACGTTCATCATCGCCTCAGGGTCCAACTCGAAATTTGTCAGCCGCGTGGATCTGGATGTGCGCGACGGCAAGATGATGGGCATCC